>Ga0209068_10001182_pt1 | contig 13143 bp, 12 predicted proteins | sample ColStrG_CSR_2012_FD_187200 | JGI IMG/M metagenome (GOLD analysis project Ga0209068, IMG submission 187200) | Freshwater sediment microbial communities in response to fracking from Pennsylvania, USA - Cold Stream Run_MetaG_CSR_2012 (SPAdes)... | ecosystem: Environmental > Aquatic > Freshwater >... | reverse complement strand
AGGCGATCTACGCCACGCTGGATGGCAATGCCGACCGGCTGGCTGGGCTGCTAGCTGAGGCGCTGACGGATGCCGGTGTGCCGCACCAGATCCCGCGTGCCGGCAACATGCTCAGCGTGTTCTTCAGAGAAACGCCGGTGACCAACTTCGCGTCCGCGCGCGACAGTCAGACCTGGCGCTACCCGCCGTTTTTTCACGCCCTCCTGGACGCGGGTGTATACCCGCCGTGCAGTGCGTTCGAGGCGTGGTTCGTCTCGGCCGCCCTCGACGACAGCGCATTCGAGCGGATCGCTGACGCCTTGCCTTTTGCCGCCCGGGCGGCGGCGCGGGAGCGGCAGTCATGATGGGCGAGCAAACCCGGGTGCACGTGATGCGGCACGGCGAGGTGCACAACCCCAACGGCATCCTCTACGGCCGGCTGCCCGGATTTCACCTCTCCGACAAAGGGAGGGCCCAAGCCGAGGCGGTCGCCGACATGCTGGCCGGTCGCGACATCGTCGCGGTTGTCGCCTCCCCGCTGCAGCGGGCCCAGGAGACCGCCGCGCCCATCGCCGCCACGAACAACCTGCCGGTGGAGACCGACCCCGACCTGATCGAGTCGGCCAACTTCTTCGAGGGCAGGCCCGTCGGTCCGGGCGACGGCGCCTGGCGGGACCCGCGGTTTTGGTGGCAGCTGCGCAACCCGTTCAGACCGTCCTGGGGCGAGCCCTACGGCGAGATCGCGGACCGGATGTCGACTGCGGTGGACAAGGCACGCGCGCGGGCGGCCGGCCATGAGGTGGTGTGCGTCAGCCACCAGCTGCCGGTATGGACGCTGCGGCTGCACGTGACCGGACAGCGGCTCTGGCACGACCCACGCAAACGGGAGTGCGGGCTGGCGTCGCTGACGACCCTGGTTTATGAAGGCGACTGCCTGGTCGACGTGGAGTACTCCCAACCGGCGGGCGCTTGACCGCGCTGGTGACGATGCAGAGTGAAGCGATGCGGAGGATCGGCGCCATTAGCGTGTGGCGGCTGGTGATCGCCGGAGCGTTGGCGAGCCTTCTAGTGGGCTGTTCTGGTCGCGATGCGGTAGCACAGGGCGGCACCTTCGAATTCGTCTCGCCCGGCGGCAAGACAGACATCCTCTATGACCCGCCCGCGAGCCGCGGCCGGCCCGGCCCGCTTTCCGGGCCCGACCTGATGGATCCCGCGCGCACGCTGTCGTTGGACGCCGCCGCGGGCCCCTTCGCCGGTCAGGTCGTTGTCATCAACGTGTGGGGCCAGTGGTGCGGGCCATGCCGGGCCGAGGTCACCCAACTGCAGCAGGTCTACGACGCCACCCGGGCAGTCTCGTCGGTGTCTTTTCTAGGCATCGACGTTCGGGACAACAACCTGCAGGCCGCCCAGGACTTCGTCACCGATCGCCACGTGACGTTCCCGTCGATCTACGACCCGGCGATGCGCACCCTGATCGCGTTCGGCGGCAGATACCCCACCACCGTTATCCCGTCCACGCTGATACTGGACCGCCAGCACCGGGTGGCGGCGGTATTCCTGCGTGAACTATTGGCCGAGGATCTGCAACCCGTGGTGCAGCGGCTGGCGCAAGAAACTGGGGCGGGCCAAACGCAGCCCGGACGGCCGTGACCGGGTTCACCGAGATCGCCGCCGCCGGGCCCCTGCTGGTGGCGCTGGGAGTGTGTTTGCTGGCCGGGTTGGTGTCGTTCGCCTCGCCGTGCGTGGTGCCGTTGGTGCCGGGCTATCTGTCGTATTTGGCTGCTGTGGTGGGGGTCCCGGAAGGGCAAGACCCGCCGGGCCCGGGCGCGATTGCGGCCCCGGCCGCCACGCGGTGGCGGGTCGCGGGGTCCGCGGCGTTGTTTGTGGCCGGATTCACCACGGTGTTCGTGCTCGGTACCGTCGCGGTCCTCGGCATGACGAGCACGCTGATCACCAACCAGCTGGTGCTGCAGCGGGTCGGGGGGGTGCTCACCATCGTCATGGGTCTGGTGTTCGTGGGCCTTGTCCCGGCCCTGCAGCGTCAGGCCCGGTTCAGCCCGCGTCAGCTGACGACGGTTGCGGGGGCGCCGGTGCTGGGTGCGGTGTTCGCGCTCGGCTGGACCCCGTGCCTCGGGCCGACACTGACCGGGGTGATCACCGTCGCCTCGGCCACCCAGGGCGCCAACGTGGCGCGTGGAATCGTCCTGGTGATCGCCTACTGCCTGGGGCTGGGCATCCCGTTCGTGCTGCTGGCATTCGGATCGGCCCGGGCGGTTACGGGCTTCGGCTGGCTGCGCCGGCACAGCAGGGCCATCCAGATCTTCGGTGGTGCACTGCTGATCGTGGTCGGCGCGGCACTGGTCAGCGGGGTGTGGAACGAGTTCGTCTCGTGGCTGCGGGACGCCTTCGTCAGCGACGTGAGGTTGCCGATTTGATGACGCGAGCAGACGCAAAAGCACCCCAAAATGGTTCATTTTGGGGGCTTTTGCGTCTGCTCGGCGCGAAAGTGCGCAACACCTGGCGCGCGCTGACGTCGATGGGCACCGCGCTGGTGCTGTTGTTCTTGCTCGCCCTTGGGGCGATCCCCGGTGCACTGCTGCCGCAGCGCAGCCTCAACGCAGGCAAGGTTGCCGAGTATCTGGCCTCGCATAGGTTGATCGGCCCGTGGCTGGATCGGTTGCAGGCCTTCAACGTGTTCTCCAGCTTCTGGTTCACCGCCATCTACGCCCTGCTGTTTGTGTCCCTGGTTGGCTGCCTCACTCCGCGGATGGTCGAGCACGCCCGCAGCCTGCGCGCCAATCCGGTGGCGGCCCCGCGCAATCTGGCCCGACTGCCCAAGCACACCAGCTCCGAGCTATTCGCCGACCCCGGGAACTTGAACGCCCTGGCGACCACGATCACCGAACGGCTGCACGGCTGGCGCACGACCGTCCGGGACAGCTCCGGGACGGTGGAAGTCTCCGCCGAAAAGGGCTACCTGCGTGAATTCGGCAACCTGGTCTTTCACTTCTCGCTGCTCGGCCTGCTGGTCGCGGTTGCCGTCGGCAAGCTGTTCGGCTACGAGGGCAACGTGATCGTCATCGCAGACGGCGGACCCGGCTTCTGCTCGGCGTCGCCGGCCGCGTTCGATTCGTTCCGCGCCGGCAACACCGTCGACGGCACATCGCTGCACCCGATCTGCATCCGGGTCAACGACTTTCAGGCGCACTACCTGCCGTCGGGCCAGGCCACCTCGTTCGCCTCGGACATCGACTACCAGGACTACCGGGCCGGCAACGACCCGACCGCGAACAGCTGGCGGCCCTACCGGCTGGAGGTCAATCATCCACTGCGGATGGGCGGCGACCGGATCTATCTGCAGGGCCACGGCTACGCGCCCACCTTCACCGTGACCTTTCCGGACGGGCAGACGCGCACGTCGACCGTGCAATGGCGACCGGACAATCCGCAGACCCTGCTCTCGTCGGGTGTGGCGCGCATCGACCCGCCCGCAGGCAGCTATCCCAACCCCGTCGAGCGCCGTGACCATGAGATCGCGATTCAGGGCCTGCTGGCACCTACCGAGCAACTGGACGGCGCCCTGTTGTCATCGCGTTTCCCGGCCCTGAATGCCCCCGCGGTCGCCGTCGATATCTACCGCGGCGACACCGGCCTGGACAGCGGGCGCCCGCAATCCCTGTTCACCCTCGATCCCCGGCTGATCGACCAGGGCCGGCTGACCAAGGAGAAGCGGGTCAACCTGCGCGCCGGCCAGCAGGTCCGGCTCGACCAGGGCCAGGCGGCCGGCACCGTCGTCCGCTTCGACGGGGCCGTTCCGTTCGTCAACCTGCAGGTCTCCCATGACCCCGGCCAGACCTGGGTGCTGGTGTTCGCCATCACCATGATGGGCGGATTGCTGGTGTCGCTGCTGGTGCGTCGCCGCCGCGTGTGGGTGCGGCTTTCGCCAGGTGACCCCGCGCAAGCAGCTCCAGGTACGGTAAACGTCGAGCTGGGCGGCTTGGCGCGGACCGACAATTCCGGTTGGGGAGACGAGTTCGAAACGCTGACCGAGCGGTTACTCGACGGACTCGGCACGTCGCGCGGGCAGGACCCGGCGGACCCCCCCGGGTCCAGAAGGAGTTCTCAGGTGGACGTCAAATGAATACGCTGCACGTCAACATCGGCCTCGCGCGGTACTCCGACTGGGCGTTCACCTCGGCGGTGGTGGCCCTGGTCGTGGCGCTGCTGTTGCTGGCCTTCGAGCTGGCCTACGTGGGAAGCCGCCGCGTAGACCGCCGGGCGCGGGTGCTGGCAGGTTCGGTTGCCGCCGACAGCGAAGCACCCGGCGTGGTCGGGGACGTCGGCCCGCGGCCGTTCGACGAACGCGTCGGGCGGGCCGGCCTTGCGGTGGTCTACCTCGGCATCGGGTTACTGCTGGCGTGCATCGTGCTGCGCGGCCTGGCCACCATGCGGGTGCCGTGGGGCAACATGTACGAGTTCATCAACCTGACCTGCTTCAGCGGACTGGTTGCCGGCGCGATCGTCTTGCGCCGCCCGCAGTACCGCGCGCTGTGGGTTTTCCTGCTGGTTCCCGTACTGATCCTGCTCACAGTTTCCGGACGCTGGCTCTACACCAATGCAGCGCCGGTGATGCCCGCGCTGCAGTCCTACTGGCTGCCCATTCACGTGTCGGTGGTCAGCCTCGGTTCCGGGGTTTTCCTGGTTGCCGGTATCGCCAGCATCCTGTTCCTGCTGCGCACGTCGCGGCTGGGTGACCCCGAAACCGAAGGCACGCTCAGCCGGCTGGTCCAGCGCTTCCCCGACGCCCAGACCCTGGACCGGATCGCCTACCGGACCACGATCTTTGCGTTTCCGGTGTTCGGTTTCGGGGTAATTTTCGGTGCGATCTGGGCGGAGGAGGCGTGGGGCAGGTACTGGGGCTGGGATCCCAAGGAGACGGTGTCATTCGTTGCGTGGGTGATCTATGCGGCGTATCTGCACGCCAGGTCAACCGCCGGATGGCGGGACAGGAGGGCGGCATGGATCAACGTCGTGGGATTCGTCGCCATGGTTTTCAATCTGTTCTTCGTTAACCTGGTGACTGTGGGTCTGCATTCGTACGCGGGCGTGGGCTGACAGCTAGCCAACCGACCGGAGTAAGGCAACCGAGGGGGAAGTGCACGTGGCCGACCATCCGACGACGGGCTGGGGGACGCCCGGTCATCCGACTACGCAGTTGCCGTCTCAGGCGCCGCCGCCCAACCAGCAACCCCCTCAACCGCCGGAAGAATCCGGCGGAGACACCAGCACCCAGGCCTTCGCCGGATTCCGCGGGCGGCGGGTGCCCGGACCGGACAGGCCGCAGCTAGCGCCGCCACCCCCAGCGCCCGCCGGGATGCCGCCGTGGGATCCCACACCGATCACCGGCATCGCACGGGTCGACCCGACTGCTTTCGGGGCGTACTACAGTGACCCGGCCGAGGCGCCGGCGCAGACCCAGCAGTATCGCCACGAGCGCGTGCCGCACACGCCCTATCCGGAGCTATCCACCGGCGTCCTCTTGCGGCCGGTCAAACCGCCGCCGTCGGAGGGCTGGCGGAGGTTGCTGTACACGCTGTCCGGTCAGCTGATCAATCTGGGGGAAAGCCCCCGGGCGGCCCGCTACAACAACCTGGTGGCCCAGGTGAACCAGCCGCTGCGTGGGTGCTACCGGATTGCGATGCTGTCGCTGAAGGGCGGCGTCGGCAAAACCACGATCACCGCGACCCTGGGATCCACGTTTGCAGCCCTGCGGGGCGATCGGGTGGTTGCCCTGGACGCCAGCCCCGACCGCGGCACGCTAAGCCAGAAGGTGCCGTTGGAGACGGCGTCCAGCGTGCGCCAGCTCTTGCGCGACGCCGGATCCATCGACCGCTACGGCGACATCCGCCGCTACACCTCGCAGGGCCCGAGTGGAATGGAGGTGCTGGCCTCAGAGAGCGATCCGGCGGTGTCGGATGCATTCGGCGCCGACGACTACACCCGCACCCTGGACATCCTGGAACGGTTCTATGGGCTGGTGCTCACCGACTGTGGCACCGGACTGTTGCACTCGGCGATGTCGTCGGTGCTGGCCAAAGTCGATGTGCTGCTCGTGATCAGTTCGGGATCCATCGACGGCGCCCGCAGCGCTTCGGCGACGTTGGATTGGCTCGACGCGCACGGCCACGAAGAGCTGGTTCGCAACTCGATCGCGGTCATCAACGCAGTGCGGCCACGAACGGGCAAGGTCGATATGGACAAGGTGGTCGAGCACTTTTCCCGGCGTTGCCGCGCGGTGCGGCTGGTGCCTTTCGACCCTCATTTGGAGGAGGGTGTCGAGATCAGCCTGGATCGGTTGCGGCGGCCGACTCGTGAAGCGCTCACCGAGTTGGCGGCCGTTGTCGCCGATGGGTTCCCCAGCGACCAGCGGGCCTAGCGGCGATCGCAAGCGCGGCGTAGCCGGGCGCCGCGGGTCGCCGCAGTCTGATTAGCTGCCGTCGGGTTTCCCGTGTCCTAACCGCCGCAAGAAATCGGGGTCGTCGTCGGGCCCGATGACGCGAGTCTTCGTCCGCATGATTTGCGAACGTGCCACGCGCAGGCCTACGTAGATCAGCGTCCCCAAAACCAGGATGAGCAGCAGGTAGAGCACTCAACACCTCCTTCGAGCGAATATACCCGCGCCGTAGGCTCTAGTTGTGTCAGAAGGAACTAGCGACAACAGCACCGCGGGTCCCGCGGGGGGCCAGATCGACGACCGCGGGGATCGGGTCGTCGTCGATGTCTTGTTCTACGCGTCGGCGCGGCTGCTGCTTGTTGCTCTACTCAGCGGCGCGATCTACGGGGTGGCGCGCCTAATCGGCGTCATCGAATTCCCCGTCATCGTTGCCGTGTTGTTCGCTTTCATCATCGGGATGCCCCTGGGCATCTGGCTGTTCACCCCGTTGCGCCGCCGCGCGACAGCCGCGCTCTCGGTAGCGGGCGAGCGCCGGCGCGAGGAACGCGAAAAGCTGCAGGCCCGGCTGCGCGGCGAAACGGTGCGCGACGAGGCGCCCGACGACCAGTAAAGCGCGCGCTCAACCGTTCGGCATGCGTACGACCTGTGCGGCATAGCTCAGGCCTGCGCCGTATCCGATCAGCAGGGCAAGATCGCCGGGTTTGGCCGCCCCGGTCGTGAGGAGTTCGGCCATCGCCAGCGGAATGGAAGCCGCCGATGTGTTTCCGGTGTGCTCGATATCGTTGGCGACAACGGCATCTGGCCGCAACTCCAGGCTCTTGGCCAGTACCTCGTTAATTCGGCTATTGGCCTGGTGCGGCACGAACACGTCTATCTCGTCGGGTCTGATTCCTGCCGCATCCATCGCCTGCCGGCCGACCTTGCCCATTTCGAATGCCGCCCAACGGAATACCGCGCTACCTTCAAGCCGTAGAAATGGGCGCGGGCCGGTTGGGTGCTCGGTGTAGGAGATCCAGTCGATGTCCTGGCGTATTGCATTGGCCTGTTCGCCGTCACTGCCCCAGACGGTCGGTCCAATACCCTGAATGGCCGTCTCGCCCAATACGACTCCAGCGGCTCCGTCGGCGAAGATGAAACAGTTGGTGCGGTCCTGCATGTCGACAGTAGGGGACAGTTTCTCCGAACCGATTACCAGCATCTTGTTGGCACTGCCGCCGCGCACCATGTCGGCGGCGACGCCGAGCGCGTACCCGAATCCAGCGCACCCCGCTGCGACGTCAAACCCCGGAACGCCCTTTGCGCCCAATGCCGCCGCGACCATCGGGGCGCAGCCCGGGGTCTGCAGAAAATGGGTGTTGGTGGCAACGATCACGCCGTCGATGTCGGTCGCCGTGAGCGAGGCTTTTGAGATGGCCTGCCGACCGGCCTCGATCGCCATGGAAGCGGCGGATTCTTCGGCAGCGGCGAACCGGCGCGTTTTTATCCCGGTTCGGGAGAAGATCCACTCGTCAGAAGAATCGATGTCCTGACATATCTCGTCGTTAGTCACCACCCGCTGCGGGCGGTATGCGCCGACGCTGAGCAATCCGATGCATTTGGGTCCGCTGGTCGTGGCGATCTGCTTCATGCCCGTCCTCGATTGGTGGTGTTCTCCGACTTTCGGCATGTTCGTGTCGATCCAGCGCCTCAGGCTCCTCGCTGCGTACCCGCACGCGTACGGTCAGGGCCGCCTAGCGGGCTAATGCCAAAGCTACCGCTATCGCGATCGCCCACACCACCATCGCGAGCCCGGTGTCACGAAGCACCGGGATGAGCTCCGGACCCACGCGGCCTGATCGCACCGGTGCCGCCGCAAGCAGGGCCAGCGGCGTGGCCAGCAAGCCCACCGCACACCACGGCGTCGCCAGCATCAGCACCAGCGTCAGCGTCCCGGCGGTGGCCAGCAACGCCTGGTAGAACACCCGGGTCCGGCGGTCGCCCAGGCGTACCGCGAGGGTCAACTTGTGTGACTGCGTGTCGGTGGGGATATCCCGCAGGTTGTTCGCCACCAGTACCGACGACGACAGGGCGCCGATCGACACCGCCAGCACCAGCCCCACCCAGTCGACCCGTAGTGCCTGGGTGTACTGGGTGCCGAGAACGGCGACCAGACCGAAGAACACGAACACGGCGACCTCGCCAAAACCCGCATAGCCATAGGGTTTGGACCCGCCCGTGTACAGCCAGGCGCCGGCAAGGCAGGCGACGCCGACCGCGATCAGCCACGGTGCGCTGAGCAACGCCAGTGCCAGCCCCGCCACCGCCCCCACGGTCAGGCTCGTCACCGCCGCGGTCAGCACCGATCGCGGAGTCGCCAGTCGCGAGCCGACCAGCCGTAGTGGGCCGGCCCGCTCGTCGTCGGTGCCGCGGATGCCGTCCGAGTAGTCGTTGGCGTAGTTGACGCCGATGATCAGTGTCACCGAGACCGCTAGCGCCAGCAGCGCCTTCCACCACACCGCGGAGTGCAGCCATGCAGCGGCGCCGGTGCCGGCCACCACCGGCGCCACCGCGTTGGGCAGCGTTCGCGGTCGCGCACCTGACATCCACTGCGCGAAGGTGGCCATCAGGGCATCCTCCGCTTGCCATGCACACGCGATCAACCGGGGGCCATGCACGACAATGGGCGCATGCTTGGAGTGATCGGCGGCAGCGGTTTCTACAGCTTCTTTGAGGCCTCTTCCGGCAGCAAAGCCCGCGAAATCAGCATTGACACCCCGTACGGCCAGCCCAGCGGGCCGATCACGGTAGGGGCCATCGGTGAGCACGAAGTCGCCTTCCTGCCCCGCCACGGCGCAAAACACGAATTCTCGGCGCACACCGTCCCGTACCGGGCGAACATGTGGGCGCTGCGAAAGCTCGGTGTTCGGCGAATTTTCGCGCCGTGCGCGGTCGGCAGCCTGAAACCCGAACTGGGCCCGGGGCTGGTCGTGGTGCCCGACCAGCTGGTCGACCGCACGAACGGCCGCGCCGACACCTATTTCGACTCCGGAGCCATCCACGTCGACTTCGCCGATCCGTACTGCCCGACCTTGCGGGCCGTGGCCGGCGGTCTGCCCGGAGTGGTCGACGGGGGCACCATGGTGGTCATCCAGGGGCCGCGGTTTTCCACCCGGGCCGAAAGTCAGTGGTTCGCCTCGGCTGGGTTCAGCCTGGTCAACATGACCGGGTATCCGGAGGCGGTACTCGCGCGGGAACTTGAAATATGTTATGCAGCAATCACTTTAGTGACCGATGTGGACGCGGGCATCACGCCCGGCGAGGGCGTGAAGGCGGTTGACGTGTTCGCCCAATTCGAGAAGAACATGGCTCTGTTCAAAAAGTTGGTGGGCACGGCGATCGGCCGGGTCGCCCTTGGCCGCACCTGCACGCACTGTCTGCCACACACCGGCGTCACCTTGCCGCTGCAGTTGCCCTGACGGCGTTGGCGGGGGAATTGACCTAGGTCAGACCTAGGTCGGGTCTTGCGGCGGTCGGTAAAGTCTGGGCTTCTCGACCGATACCTGCCGCGTGGCGGAATCGTCGCCGCGGAAGATCCGGGGCGAGTCGCCGGTCGGGATGCGGGTTGTCGCCGCAGCCGACGGCGGGACAGCGGTCCTGGGGGCGCGAGGCTGTGCCTGGCGGGGGCGAGCGGCACGGCGCTTTTGCCGGCGCAGACGTCGACCCGCGAGGTGGCCGCTGATGATGGCGAAGGCAAGAATGCCCAGGGCCAGGCCGCACAACACCACATCGAAGGTGCTGGTGATCTGCTGCGCGAGGTCGTTTCCGTAAACCCGGTTATTCCACCCACCGCCGTTCGGCGGTTGCAGGAATCGCGGGGCCAGCACGACGCCCACCACAACGCGAGCAATGCTGAGTGTGACCAGAAGTCCGGCAAGCGACGAGATCAGTCTGGCGCGGACGGAGTCGTTGGACAGGTTGATCCGAAGCCAGATCGCAAGGACGGTGGTAGCCAGATCGAACGCGGCCAGCATCATCGTGTTGTAGCGCGAGAAGGGGTAGTTCAGGCTCACCGCCACTGCGAGGTCGTTGGCCCTCATCAATATCGATCCAAGGCACCACAGGGCGATGAGCAGCAAGCCATGTCGGGCGGCCGCCCGCCACGGGCTTTCGTCGGTCGACGACGTATGCCGGTAGCTGAACAAGGTTCGCGGCCCGAAGATCGCCGCAGCCGCCGCCCACGCCAAATAACCCTCGAACCCGACCCCGGCCGTCGACGTGTTCTGCGCGATGCCGTGGAAGGCGTCGATGTCACGACCGATGGGAAGGCTCCACACCAGAACCCCGGCGACCAGTGTCGAAGCCCCCAGCGCGATGATCGCGAGTTGGGAAGCGTTGCTGCTGCGAAGCATCCACCTGGATGCGACCAGCACGGCGGCCAATGCCACCACGCCGTAAACCACCGCCGTCGAGATGACCGCGATGTTCTGTTTGCCGAAGTCAGACGATCCGCCAGCCCCCTGCAACGCGTACTTCATCCGCCAGAACAGATTGAAAGCGAAACTCAATGCTGCCGCGACCATCGACGCGTAACCGAGGATCCGGGTCCACCTCAGCCATCCGCTGACCGCGTCATCCACGCCGGTGATCGCCGGTTGCGCGGCCAGTAGTGCGCCGGCGATCCCCAGCCATCCACCCGGCCCGACGCCACCCGGCACGTCCACCCCGCTTCCGGATCGGATCGTCTCGACCGCGTCGAAGACGACGAAGCCGAGCACCAGTAGCAGATACGGGAGGTTCAGTGCGAAGCGAAGCCGCCCGCTCACGGCCAGGGAAGCCAGGGAAAGCAGCGTCACCACACCCAGCACCCCGAACAAGGCCGTTTTGCTGTCCGGGATTCCGACGCCGAAGTACAGGTTCCACGGCAGCAGCGCCGCGCCGACGAGCAGCACGGCGGCGAGCAGGTTGCGCACGCTGTCCCAGCGGCGCATCGAGTCCCCGGAAGCGTGCCCCCCGGCCGCGTTGGCACCCTGGCCGGTGTGGTCCGAAATTGCCGGGCGCGCCGGTGCCTGCCGCGTCTGCCCGCTGATCGGGGCGGTCGGCGGCTCGTTGTTGCTCTGCGTCACGATGCCCCCCGGGGATCAAGGACGGTCACTATTGGCGCGGATTCGGTTGGGCGGCGACGGAACGCCATGCCGGGCCGAATGTGCCGTTCAGTTGCGAACATAGTCTCCATTCGGACGGCGCGGCAGTGGCTGAGAACAGCCGCGTCCGCACCGGTGGTCCCGCGGCGACCGTCCCACCGGTGGGGAACCCGGTTACGCTGCGCTGCAGGCAAACCTTGTCGGCTGGAACACTGGAACAATTGATACTGCCGACGGTATCGCAGTGTAATGATGGCGGGAGATTGCTGGTGCGGGGCGGCCAGCTGAAGGAGAGCCGCGATGGACGTTGTTTTGGGGGTTGCGGTAACCGGCTCCATTGCCCGACTGGCGCTTGTCGGGTCGGGGTCAGCGGGCCATGACGTGATCGACCAATCCGTCGTCGACCTTGCTGATCAACCGATCGAGACGTTGACCGAAACCGTGGTCGGCACGAATCGACTGCTCGCCGACGAGAGCCACCGGTTGGTCGCCACGCGGCTGTGCTGGACAGATCACCCCAAAGCCGACCAACTGCGGCGGGCGTTAGAAGATTCCGGCGTTCAGGACGTCGCCGTGCTGTCGGAGTCGCAGGCGGTGACGGCCCTGATGCGCGCGGCGGGACGGCCCGGTGCCGTGCTGGTGATGGACGATGAGACCGCAACGCTGTCGATTGTGGATTTGGCGGCGGACGACGAGCACGCGCCGCCGACCCTGCTGGCCAGCGGGTCCCTCGCTGGACAGGAAGCCACCGCCACACTTGACACGCTGATGGCCAGGCTCGGCGACCAGCCGGACGCCGCGGGAGATCTGTACATGGTGGGCGCGTCCCCTGACCTCACCCAAGTTGCCGCGCAGCTTCGCGACGCGTCGACCATGCGGGTCGAGATTGCCGACGACCCCACTTTTGCGCTCGCCCGCGGCGCTGCACTGGCGGGCGCGCCGGCGGCGGGTGGGCCCGACGCGACAGCGATGGCTCCGGCCCTACTCACCGGGGATGAAACGACGATCGCGCCCGCGGCCGAGTTTGCCGACCCGAATGCGGATGATCATCAGCTGGCGTACTCGATGGCCGGTGAGAACGAACTGCCTCCCGTCGGCATGGATGACTACAACGACTTCGATGGCTACGACGACTACGACGAGTTCGTCGATGGCCAAGCCGAGACCGGACCGGTGCGGCTCAGCCGCCGGTCGTTGCTCGTCGGCAACGCTGTGATCGCATTCGCGGTAATCGGATTCGCGTCGCTGGCTGTGGCGATGGTGATCGCCGTCCGGCCGACCGCCGCTACCCTGCCGGTGGTTGGGCTGCAGAACGCCGCGCCGGGAAAATTCATGCCGCTGCTGCCGACGCAACAACAGGCCCCGGTGCCGGCGCCTCCGCCTGATCAGCCGAACGCGGGATACCAGGGCGGCGTCATTCCAGATTCCGGCGGTTACATTCCGCAGCAGCTCATACCCGACGGCGGTGGGCTAGCGCCGATTGCCCCCGTCCCCGCTCCCGTCGCCCCGCCCGCGTCGGGCGGTATCAATCCGTACCCGGGGTGGCGGCCGCCGTACCCGGGGTGGCAGCCGCCGTACCCGGGTACGGAT
>Ga0209068_10001181_pt1 | contig 13143 bp, 12 predicted proteins | sample ColStrG_CSR_2012_FD_187200 | JGI IMG/M metagenome (GOLD analysis project Ga0209068, IMG submission 187200) | Freshwater sediment microbial communities in response to fracking from Pennsylvania, USA - Cold Stream Run_MetaG_CSR_2012 (SPAdes)... | ecosystem: Environmental > Aquatic > Freshwater >... | reverse complement strand
ACCGCGCTCGAGCTTTCCTTCCACGTGGGGATCGAGGATGCGGACCCACGTGCCCTTGGAGGACGCGCCGGTCACGATCGCGTCGAACTGCTGGCCGATCCGGGAGGCGAGGAGGAGCGCCGCCGCCGACTTCTGGACTTGCCGCTCGACCTTGGCCGCGTTGTCCTCCTGCTCCGTGCAGTGGCGCGCCAGCCCGTCCAGGTCGTCCGCGCCGTAGGGCGCCGGCTGGCCCGCCATCGCCGCCTTCAGGAGTCGCCCGGTGATCAGATCCGGGAAGCGCCGGTTGGGGGCGGTGGAATGGGAGTAGTCCCGCGTGGCCAGTCCGAAGTGGCCGTCCGCCGACTGCCCCGGGCGCTCGACCACATACTCCCCCCGGCCCAGCAGCTTGACGACCGAGAGCGACAGGTCCGAGAACCGGGCCGGATCCGCCTGGTGCCGCTGGGCGAGGAACTCCTCGAGCGCGCGCGCGTCCGGCTCGGGCGGAAGCCGCCCGCCCTGGGCCGCGGCCAGCTCGACGAGGCGCGGCCAGCGCTCCGGGGCGCGCAGCACTCGACGCAGCGACGGCAGGCCTTTCGCCTCCAGGTACTTCGCGGTGACCCCGTTGGCCGCGATCATGAAGTCCTCGATCAGCTCCTTGGCCCGGTTCTTCTCGTCCGGCCGGAGGTCGGCGATCAGGTCGCCGTCGAACACGGCCCGGGTCTGGAGGGTCTCGAGGCTCAGCGCGCCTTGCTGGTGCCGGAGGGCCTTCATGGCCTGCGCGACCCGATCCTGGATCCGGAGCTGCTCGTCGAGCCCCGGGATCGCGGCGAGGCGCGGGGGCGCGGGGGCGGTTCCGTCGAGCCAGGCCGCGACGCCGTTGTACGCGAGCTTCGCCCGGTTCTTCACGAGCGCGCGGTAGACGTCGGAGGCGGTGACCGTTCCGTCGCGGGCGACCGCCATCTCGACGACGACGGCCAGGCGCGCCTGATCCTGGCCGAGCGACGTGAGATCGGTGGAGAGCTTCTCGGGCAGCATCGGGAAGATCTCGGCCGCGGTGTAGACCGAGGTCGTGTTCACGCGCGCGTGGCCGTCGACGGCCGAGCCCGGCTTCACGAGCGCGTCGACGTCGGCGACCGCGACGAGCACCTGGACCATCCCCTCGTGCGTCGGCGCGGTCACGGTGAGCTGATCGAGGTCGCGGGAGTCGTCGTTGTCGATCGAGCACCAGAGCAGGTCGCGAAGATCGCGAATCGAGGGCCCGGTGTCGGTCGCCGCCGTCCGGGTGGCCTCGGTCTCCGCGAGGGCCGCGGGAGAGAAATCCGGCAGGAGGCCACGCTCGGCCATCACCCGATGCGCGATGGCTCGGAGCTGATCGCGATTCGACGCGCTGGATCGATCCATGCCGCCCATTCTAGCTGAGGTAGACTCGGGATCGTCCGCGATGACTCCCGACCTCCCGCCACCCCGCGCTCCCGAAGGTCTTCCGGGCTCGGAGCCGGTCGCCCGGCCGTGGCGGGGTCGGCGCTTCTTCGCCGAGCTCGGCCCGGGCCTCATCACCGGCGCGGCCGACGACGATCCGTCGGGCATCTCGACCTACTCGGTCGCGGGCGCGACGTTCGGCTATGCCCCGCTCTGGACCGCGCTCTTCTCGTTCCCCCTGATGGCCGCGGTGCAGCTCATGTGTGCGCGCCTCGGCATGGTGTCGGGACGGGGCCTCGCGAGCATGATCCGGCACCACTACTCGCGTCGCGTCCTGTGGGGAGCGTGCACCCTGCTGGTCGTGGCGAACGTCATCAACATCGGCGCCGACCTCGGAGGCATGGCCGAGGTGAGCGAGATGGTGACCGGCGTGAAGGCCTTCGTGTGGACGCCGCTCTACGTCGGCTTCATCGTCTCCCTGCTCTTCTGGTCGTCCTATCGCCGGATCGCGCGGGTCTTCAAGTGGCTCACCCTCATCCTGTTCGCCTACGTCCTGGCCGCGTTCCTCGCCCGCCCCGACTGGGGGGCCGTGCTGAGGGCCACCGTGATCCCGCACGTCGAGTGGTCGAACGGGTACCTCGCGGTCTTCGTCGGCATCCTGGGCACGACCATTTCCCCCTATCTCTTCTTCTGGCAGGCCGCCCAGGAAGTCGAGGAGGATCGGGCCGCCGGCCGGCGCACCGTGCGGGCGCGACGCGGGGCGAGCGACGAGGAGCTGCGGCGGATACGGACGGACGTGCTGACCGGCATGTTCTTCTCGAACCTGGTCATGTACTTCATCATCCTCACGACCGCCGCGACGCTCCACGCCCACGGGGAGACGCGCATCGAGACCGCCCGCCAGGCCGCGGAGGCGCTCCGGCCGCTGGCCGGAGCCGGCGCCTACTGGCTGTTCGCCCTCGGCCTGATCGGCACCGGGATGCTCGGGGTGCCGGTCCTGGCCGGGTCGTGCGCCTACGCGGTCGCCGAGGCGGAGGGCTGGCGCGGCTCTCTCGACGATACCCCTCGCCTCGCGCGTCGGTTCTACGCGGTGCTGGCGGTCGCGATGCTGGTCGGACTGGTCCTCAACTACGTGGGGCTCAACGCGGTCACCATGCTGTTCTGGTCGGCCGTCGTCAACGGAGTGCTCGCGGCGCCGCTGATCGTGCTCGTGGTGTTGCTCACCAGCGATCGCACCGTCATGGGCAAACGGGTGAACCCGCCGCTCCTGCGGTGGCTCGGATGGGCCACCGCGGTCATCATGACCGCGGCGACGGTGGGAATGCTCGTGACGCTGTGAGGCTTTGCGTCAGGGGCGTGGTCGCGTGGGCCAGGCCCGGCCGGCGGCGTCCGTGGGTGGCCGCGCGGCGCCCGACTCCGGCTCCGGGTCCTCTTCCGCGCTCTCGTCCATCAGGGCCCAGGTGAGCGACCGCCCCTTCGTGGTCCGCCGCGGCGAACCGTACCAGACCCGGCCCTCCGCATCGAGTCCCAGCAAGTTCCACCCGTCGCCCTGGGTGACGACCGCGATCTGTCTCAGCCCGTCCATGGTTGATCTCCTTCGTTGGGTCCCGACGCAGCACGAGCGCCGAGGAACTCGGCGCTCGTGTGCGTGGCCGGTGAGACTTGAGGTCGGCGGCTACCGCTGGCCGAAGCTCGTCGAGCCCGTGATCGGCTTGCCATCCGGCGTGGCGGGGTTGGTCATGCCGGTGCCCACCGGCCGCTCGACCGAGGGCTGACCGAAGCTCGTGATCGGCTTGCCATCCGGCGACATGGGATTCGTCATTCCCGTGCCCGTTCCCCGCTCCGTGTGCTGCATGAGGGGCGTGGCCGGTTGCGGTTGCGGCTGTTGCGCGAAGGCAAGCCCGGTGACCGAGAGGGTGAGTGCGACCGTGGACAACGCCATCCAGCCCTTGAGAGTCATGTCCTTCGACCTCCCTCGCTGATGCGTGACGCCTGGCCGCCGGTGTCCCCTGCCCCCGGCCTATTCCGGAGGGCGCGCCCGACGGCGCCCATCTAGGGGGACTTTAGCACGGTAGGCCGTGGTGTGGATGCGATCGAAACCGGACCGGGCCCGCCGGGGTTGGTACACTCGCGTCCGACGAGAACCGAAGGAGGCGTGCCATGTCGGACATAGTCACCCGGCTCCTCAACAAGCCCCTGACCGCGGCCGGCCCGATCACCCGGTTGTTCCGAGCCGCGGGGGTGCACGATTTCCCCGGTGCCGCCCATCATGTCCTGCGACTGCGTTACGGCATGACCGGGGTTCTCGTCGGCGCGGCGCCCATCGAGCGCTTCCTGCACGAGGAGCCGATCACCGTCGAGCAGATCGGCGCGTACAAGAACGACCTCCACCGGCGGTTTCTCCGCGACTGGATCGCCCGCACGGAGACGGTGCGCGGACGCAGCCTCGACGAGGTGTGGCGGATACGCGAAGAGTGCATCGCCGCCCTCGGTGGCGGAGCCCACGCCACTCCGGCGGGCTGACGGGCCGCGGGGTCGTGCCGCGTTCGGATGGTCGTGACCACTGTGCCCGCTGTGGCGGACGCCTCGAGCCGCCGACGGCCGGGCTTCATCGGCGCTGCCTCGCCTGCGGGCAGATCAGCTACCGAAACCCCACCGTGGGCGTGGCGGTGGTCCTCGTCGAGGGAGACTCGATCCTCCTCGGCCGGCGCAACCGCGGGCCGACCTCGGGCCGGTGGTGCATCCCCTGCGGCCATGTCGACTGGGGCGAGGACATCCGCGAGGCCGCGCGGCGGGAGATGAAGGAAGAGACCGGTCTGATCGTCGAGATCGACGAGGTCTGCGCGGTTCACTCCAACTTCCACGACCGATCGCATCTCACGGTCGGGGTCTGGTTTCACGGGCGCGCGGTCGGCGGGGTGCTGGAGGCGGGCGATGACCTCGATCGCGTGGGCTACTTCCCCCTCCGGACGCCTCCCCCGCTCGCGTTCCCCACCGACGCCACGGTCATCGCGGACCTCGCCCCGACGCCGCGGACGTAGCGCCCTACCCGCGGAAGGCGTTGACCGCCGCGGCCACGTGGCGCAGCTCGTCCTCGGTCAGCTCCGGGTAGAGCGGGAGCGACAGCGCCTCCCGGCAGGCCCGCTCGGCGCAGGGGAAGTCGCCCGTCGCGTAGCCCAGATGGCGATAGGCCGGCTGGCAATGCGCGGGGACGGGGTAGTGGATGCCGGTGCCGACGCCGCGCTCTCGCAGGTGCCGCTGGAGCGCGTCCCGCCGGGGCGAGCGGATCACGTAGAGATGATAGCCGTGAGTCTCGCCTCGCTCTACGACCGGCCGCGCCACCGGGGCATCCGCGAGGAGCCGGTCGTAGAGCGAGGCGAGACGGCGGCGCGCGGCGACCCACTCGTCGAGATGGCGAAGCTTGACCCGCAGCATCGCGGCCTGGAGCTCGTCGAGCCGGCTGTTGATCCCCGGGAGGCGATTGCAGTACTTGGCCTCCTCGCCGTAGTTGCGAAGCAGGCGCACCTGCTCGGCCGCCCGGGTGTCGCGGGTCAGCACCATGCCCGCGTCGCCATAGGCCCCGAGGTTCTTGGTCGGGTAGAAGCTCCAGCAGGAGACGCTCGCGCGCGCGCCGATCCGCTGGCCCGCGTACTCGGCGCCGTGCGCCTGCGCGGCATCCTCGACCAGGGCCAGATCATGCTTGGCGCAGATCGCCGCGATCTCGTCGAGTGCGGCAGGGTGGCCGTAGAGATGCACCGGGATGACCGCGCGGGCCCGGAAGGCGGGCGGCTGGGCGGCCAGGTGTGCCCGGAGCTTCTCGGGATCGAGCGTGAGGGTGTGCGGATCGACGTCCACGAACACCGGCACCGCGCCCGCGGCCACGATGGCGCAGACGGTGGGCACCGCGATGTTGGGCACGGTGATCACCCGATCGCCCGTTCGCACGCCGGCCGCGCGCAGGGCGAGATCGAGCGCGTCGGTGCCGGAGCCCACGCCGACCGCGTGGCGCGCGCCGCAGTAGGCGGCGAACTCGCGCTCGAAGGCGGCCACCTCCTCGCCCAGCACGTACCGGCCGGACTCGAGCGTGCGGGTGACCGCCGCGCCGATCTCGTCGCGGATGCGGCGGTGCTGCCGGGTCAAGTCGAGGAAGGGCACCTCCATCGCGGTCACCAGTAGCGATGCCGGTGGAGGCGGTAGTAGCCCACCGTGCGGTCCAGACCCTCGCCGAGGGGCGTGGTGGGCTCCCAGCCGACCACCCGCTTGATCTTGCGGATGTCCGAGCAGAAGTCGCCCGGCTCCTGGGCCGCGCGCTCCGGGGAGAACGGAGCCAGCTCCCAGCGTCCGCTCCCCGCGACCCGCACCACCGTCTCGGCCAGCTCGCGGAAGCTGGACGCGCGATTGTTGCCCACGTTGAAGACCTGACCGTAGGCCTCCGGGGTCGCCGCGCACCATGCCATGGCCTCGATCGCGTCCTGCACGTAGACGAAGTCGCGCAGGAGCGAGCCGTCCCCGAACACCTTGATGGTCGCGTCGTCGAGGGCCTGGCGCACGAACCAGTTGGCGACGCCGAAGCGGTCGTGCTTCATCTGGGCGCGCTCTCCGTAGATGTTCGTGAGCCGGAGTGTCACCGAGGCGACCCCGTGGTTGTCGTGATAGATCTGGAAGAGCTGCTGCGCGGTGAGGCTCGACAGCTCGTAGATGCCCCGCGGCCGGATCGGATGGTCCTCGGCGACCGGCAGCATCACCGCGGGTCCGTACTCGCCGCGTGTGCCCCCGTACACGAGGCGGGCCGACCGATTGAAGCGCCGGCAGGCCTCGAGCAGCATGGCCGAGCCCTTGATGTTGATGTCGATGTCCGGGAACGGGTCGCGCAGGCTCAGCACGTGGTCGTTCTGCCCGGCGAGGTGGAACACGTAGTCCTGTCCGACCACGAGGTACTTGAGGCTCGCCTCGTCGCGGATGTCGCTGTAGTTGATCGCGACCCGGTCCCGGATCGGCTCCACGTTGAACGGGTTGCCGCCGTGGTCGTCGATCATCGCGTCGAGCAGGGTCACCCGGGCGCCGAGCCCGACGAGCCGGATCGCGAGATTGCTACCGAGGAACCCGAGCCCGCCGGTGATCAGCACCCGCCGGTCCCGGAAGCAGCCGAGGTCGGCGGTCATGAGAGCCGCCGCTCCGACGGTGAGGGAGCCGGTGCCGCGACGCCCGCCTCGACCACCTCGCGCACCACGAACTGCGGGGTCTGGTTCTCGGTCAGGAAGAGGCGTCCCAGGTACTCGCCGAGGAGACCGAGCATCACGAGCTGCACGCCCGAGAACAGGACCACCGGCACCAGGACCGAGGCCCAGCCGACGGGAATGTCGGGCCGGAGCAGCCGCTCCACGAGCACCTCGACGCCCAGACCGAGCCCCAGCACGCTGCAGGCCAGGCCCACCACCGTGCTCACCCGCAGCGGCATGACCGAGAAGTTCACGAACATGTTGAGCCAGAGTCGAAGCAGCCTCCGCAGCGTGTAGTTCGAGCGGCCCTCGCGCCGCGGATCGTGCCGCACCTCGAGGGTGCCGATGTTCCGGGTGCAGCGGAGGGCGAGCCCGTCGATGTACGGGTACGGGCCGCGGTACTTGAGGATCTGGTCCACCAGGAAGCGGCTCAGGCACTTGAAGCTCGAGAGGTAGAGGCGGCGGGGCTTGTCGAGCATGAAGTTCGCCACGCGATCGTTCAGGCGGCTGCCGAGGTTGCGGAGCCAGTGATGATGCTTGACCGGTGAGTGCGTGTAGACGATGTCGTAGCCGTGGCGGACCGCGTGATCGACCAGACGCCCGACCTCCTCGGGCGGGTTCTGGAAATCGTCGTCCATGATCACCGCGTACTCGCCGCGCGCGTGCCAGAGCCCGGCCATGACCGCGTTGTGCTCGCCGAAGTTGCGCCCGAGCTTCACGTACGTGACGACGCCCGGATGACGGGCGCTGAGGGCCCGGCAGGCGTCGTCGCTCGCGTCGAGGCTGCCGTCGTCCACCAGGACGATCTGCAGCGCGCTTCCCGGCCGCGCCTCGATCAGCCGGCCGACCAGCGGGCCGATGGTGCGCGCGCCATTGTAGACCGGGATCACGACGGAGATCACCACGCGGCGTCCGTCAGCCCGTCGCGGGCGGGGCGAGCCCCTCGGAGGGTCGCAGATCGTAGAGCTCGGGAGCGACGCCTCGGCCCTGAACCTCGGCCCTCGCGGGAGCCGAGCGCCACAGCGCCGGGTCGACCACCGCCCCGGTCCCCTTGATCCAGTCCGTGATCGAGCGCTGGGGGGGCTCGGCGCCCCCACGTCGGGCGAAGTCGCCGCCCAGCAGCACGAAGCGCACCTGCCGGTCGGCCGCCATTGCCGCGAGGCTCTCCGGCGTGAGGATCGGATCGACGCCCATGAAGCCGCCGATGGCCATCACGGGCTGACCGGTCTCGATGATGACGGGCGCGGCCAGGCGCGCGTTGAGCGTGGCCAGCAGGTAGCGCTCGCCCCGATGATTGGCTCGCAGAAAGGCTAGCAGGCGCGCGTCCCGGGCGATGCCCGCCCCGCCCCGCCAGAAGGGCTGGCCGGCCGGATCGTCCCGGGCCGGCGCGCCCGGCAGGGAGGCGTAGGGCAGCATCACGTTGCCGCGAGCGAGCCCGGCGCCGAGCGCCCACGTGGCGGGCGTCGCGAGCAGGGCGCCGAGCCCGACCCCGAGCGCCGCCGCGGCCCACGATCGCGGCGACGGCCGCTGCAGCCGCGGCCGGAGGATGCCGAGCAGGCCTCCGCTCGCCACGAGGGCGCCCGCGACCGTCGCGAGGCAGAGCCACAGGCGCCAGTCGCGAAAGGGCGCGGTCGTGCCGGCCAGGTCACCGCACCAGATGAAGACCTGCCAGCCGACGGTGAGCAGCAGCGCGGCGGGCAGCAGGAGCGCGATGCGCCCGCCCCGCCGATACCACGACCAGAGCGCCATCACGCCAACACCGGCCAGCGCGGCCAGCGGAGGAGCCATCGTGACGAGGTAGTAGGCGTGGAAGATCCCACCCGCGTAGCTGTAGACCAGAGCGTAGGTGAGCGCCCAGCCGGACCAGAGCATCACGGCCTGGTGGGCGGGGTCGATCGGCCAGCGGCGGGCGGTGCGGGCCGCCGCAGCGGCCACGCCCGCCAGGGCGAGCGGGAGGAGCCAGCTGACCTGCCCGGCCAGGTGACGATCCGCCAGGCGCAGCGGGCCGATCGGCACGTTGTCCACCAGGCGCAGTCGCCCGCCGGGCCGCGGGGCGAGTGCGCCGGCCTGTCCCCCGGGCGCCGGGGCGGATGGGTTGCTCTGGCCACGAGCGGCCAGGCCGCGGCGGCGGACGAACCGCTCCATGCCGTTGTGGCCCACCGCCAGCTCGATCATCGAGTTGGACCGGCTGCTCCCCGCGAACGGTCGCCGCTCGGGTGGCGTCAGGTCGTAGAAGGCGACCCACGACACGGAGACGACCGTCACCACGACGCCGCCCACCGCGAGATGCGCAAGTCGCCGCCGCCAGTCGAGGGGCGCCCCCGCGAAGTAGACGAGCGCGAACGTCGGCAGCACCACGAACGCGGCGAGCATCTTCACGTTGAAGCCGACGCCGACCAGCGCCATGGCCAAGACGAGCAACGGGCCGCTCCCTCGCTCCGCCGCGACGCTCAGGGCCCAGGCCGCGAGCAGCAGCGCGAGCACGAGGCAGCTGTCGGTGTTGCTCGACCGGTCGATCACCACGCTGATCGGGGTGAGGGCCAGGAAGAGCGCCGCCAGCAGGCCCGCCGCCGCGCCGAAGCGACGCGCCACGAGGTGGTAGACGAGCGCGATGGACGCGAGCCCTTCCAGCACCTGCGGCAGCAGCACGCTCAGGCTGCTGAAGCCGAGCAGCTTGGCGCTGGCCACCTGCACCCAGAGTGCGATCGGGGGCTTGTCGAGCGAGACGAAGCCGGCCGGGTCGAAGGAGTTGAAGAGGAAGTTGTGCGGGCTCTCCAGCATGCTCCGGACTCCGGCGCTGTAGTACTCCGTGCCGAAGCCGTTCTGGTCGAGTCGCCAGAGGCGGAGCCCGAGCCCGAGCGCCATCACCCCGCCCAGTCCGGCCCACGGCGACGAGCGCCAGGCCGGTCGGAGCGCGATGACCGGGGCCGCCGTGGCTTCCCGCGACGATTCCATGGCGTATCCGCGTGAAGGACGAGCGAGGGGCCTTCCCGGTTGACCGCCATCCGACCGCCAGGCAGACTGAAGGCTTGACGGCCTATTTATTAATAAGTTATATGGCGAAACCTGAGGACTTGATGTGACGCAATCGCCGGATCACTCGATCACCTGATCCGCCCGGAGCAGCAGCAGCGGCGGAATGGTCAGCCCGAGCGCCTTCGCGGTCTTCAAGTTGATGGTGAGGTAGTATCGGCCCGGCCGCTCGACGGGCAGCGTGCTCGGCGGAGCTCCCTTGAAGATGCGATCCACGTAGCTCGCCGCGCGGCGGAAGTTGTCGTCCTGGTTGGCGCCGTAGGACATGAGCCCGCCGTCCCGGACCAGGAGGCTGGCCTCGTACATGGCGGGGATCCGGTTCGCCAGCGCGAAGTCGATGACCCGCTTGCGGTTGAGCAAGGTCAGCGCGTCTGTGACCATGACCAGGGCGTCGGGCCGGCTGGCGGTCATCGCCGAGAATGCCATGTTGAAGTCGTCTGGCTCCCGGACGCCCAGGGGCTGCACCGTGACGTGCAGCGCGTGCGCCGCCTTCTCCACTTCCCGGTAGCGTAGCGTCATCCCCCGGTCGTCCGCGTTCCAGAGCACCGCGATGCGCGCGGCGCGCGGCACGGCTTCGGTGATGATCTCCAGGCGCTTCGCGCTGAGCTCGACGGACTGATCGGTCACGCCGGTCACGTTGCCGCCGGGCCGCGCGAGGCTGTCGATCAGGCCGAGGCTGTCGGCATCGCCGACCAGCGCCATCACGACCGGAATCGATGGTGACGCCTCCTTGGCCGCCGCGGACGCCGGACCTCCCACCGTCACGATGACGTCCACCTTGAGCTCGACGAGCTCGGCCGCGAGCCCGGCCAGCCGCTCCTGCTTGGCGTCGGCCCATCGGCCCAGGTAGACGACGTTCTGCTGCTCGACGTAGCCCAGCTCCCGGAGCGCCTCGCGCAGCGGCGGCGGAAGGGCCCCGTCCGGCGGTCGCGGTCCACCGGACAGGAACCCGACCCGCCACGTCCTGGACCGCGGCTGCGCTTCGATGGTGAGCGGCGCCATGGCCAGGCCGAGCGCGATGGCGACGACGAACGAGCGCCGATCCAGGCCTCCTCGATTGGTCACGCTCCCACCTCCGCGTTCAGGTTGAGCACGGCGGTGATTTTCCGTCAGCGGCCGATCCTGCGCAACCCGCGTCGCCCGACGGCCGATCACTGGAGGAGCGGGAGAGCGCATCATCCTGCCGGTACACGCTCGGCTCTCCCGGCTCCTGCACATGCATCCTCGCTGTGCTCGAGTGTGGCAAGTCCTGGGATGCCCGGCGCTACCGCGGTCCTGAGTCCCACGCCCCGGGCGCCTCTGCGCCCATCCGTTTCACGCGCCGCGCGACGCGGAATTGGATGAGTACAAACGGCGCGAGAACCTGGATACTGGCAGTCGCCCGCAATGCCCACACCCGCCATCGACGCCGGGAGCTCCGAAGAGTCCGCCTACGCCTGGACCCGGCTCTTCGCCGCGCTGTTGCTGTCCGCCATCGGCGGGATCGGTATGTGGTCGGTGATCGTGGTGCTGCCCGCGGTCCAGGCCGAGTTCGGCGTCGCCCGCTCCGCCGCGTCCCTGCCCTACACCGTCACGATGATCTCCTTCGGGTTCGGCGGCATCCTGATGGGTCGGCTCTCCGACCGGCTCGGCATCGGCGTGCCCGTGGTGGGCGGGGCGATCTCGCTGAGCGTCGGCTACCTCATCGCCAGCCACACGACGAGTCTCTGGCAGTTCGTGCTGGCCCAGGGGTTGCTCGTGGGTGTCGCCGGCTCGGCCACGTTCGCGCCGCTCATCGCGGATACCTCGCTCTGGTTCACGCGACATCGCGGGCTCGCGGTATCGATCATTTCGAGCGGCAGCTATCTGGCCGGGACCGTCTGGCCGCCCGTGGTGCAGCACTTCATCCAGAGCGTGGGCTGGCGTCGGACGTACCTGGGCATCGCCATCTTCTGCGTGGCGACCATGCTGCCGCTCTCGCTGGCCCTGCGGCGCCGGTCGCCCCTGCTCGCTCCCGTCGCTTCCAGGGCCCCGCGGGCCGCGTCGGCGCCGTCCCGGCCGCTCGGCATGTCGCCGGGCGCGCTCCAGACCGTGCTGGTGATCGCGGGCCTCAGCTGCTGTGTCGCGATGTCGATGCCGCAGGTCCACATGGTCGCCTATGCGGGCGATCTGGGCCACGGCGCGGCGCGGGGCGCGCAGATGCTGTCCCTGATGCTGGCCACCGGCATCGTGAGTCGCCTCGCGTCGGGCTGGATCTGCGACCGCATCGGGGGCCGTCGCACCCTGCTCCTGGGCTCGAGCCTGCAGGCGTTGGCCCTCGTGCTCTTCCTGCCCTTCGACGGCCTCGCGTCGCTCTACGTCCTGTCCGCGCTGTTCGGGCTGTCGCAGGGCGGGATCACGCCCGCGTACGCGGTCATCATCCGCGAGTTCTATCCGCCCGAGGAGGCGGGAGTGCGGGTCGGGACCGTGCTGATGGCCACGCTGTTCGGCATGGCGCTCGGCGGGTGGATGTCCGGTGTGATCTACGACCTGACCGGCTCCTACCAGGCCGCCTTCGTCAACGGCGTCCTGTGGAATCTGCTGAACATCGGCATCGCGGTGGGGCTGCTGCGGCAGCCCGGAAGGCCGGTCCAGCGGGCCTGGCGGTAGCCCCTCAGGCGGTCGGCGTCTTGTGCAGCCGGCCGTCCTTCATGATCATCAGGAGCGCGTCCTGTCGCTGGAGCCGCTTGACGTCGCTGAGCGGGTCGCCGTCGACCAGCAGCAGGTCCGCGAGGTAGCCCGGCTTCACCTGCCCCAGCTCCTGGGGCCGCCCCATGATCTCGCCGCCCATGCGGGTCGCCGCGACCAGCGTCTCCATCGGGGAGAAGCCGAGCAGGTCCACGAAGAGGAGCAGGTCCCGCGCGTACGTGCCGTGCGGGTTCCAGGCGAAGCCGTAGTCGCCACCGGGTAGCACCCGGATGCCGCGCTTGCGCATCCGGCTCATGGTGTCGACCGACACCTCGAGCTCGTCCAGGAGCCCGTGGTCGCGCGCCATCTGGGGCGTGAACCCCCACTCGCTCGCGGCGTAGCACGCCTGATAGGTGAGGCCGACCGCGGGGGCGACGAAGCACCAGTCGCGGTTGGCCTCGAGCAGGTCGAGGGCCTCCTCGTCCGCGAAGTTCGCGTGGTAGATGATGCCCACCCCGTGGCGCACACACATCTTCACCGACTCCGCGCTGCGCGCGTGCGCACAGACGCGCACCGCGCCGGCCCGGGCGATCTCCATGGCCGCCGCGACCTCGGCGTCGGTCATCACCGCGCGCTGCGATCGCGAGTTGCGCGGCCCGGTGTCGCCCGAGATGTTGAGCTTCAGGAGGTCGGTGCCCTCCCGGACCAGGATGCGGCAGACCCGTCGGATCTGGTCCGGCCCGTCGGCCACCCAGGCGAAGGTCGGGGTCTCCAGCTGCGGCAGGTGGAGCGCGTTCTCGTCGCCCAGCCCGCCGGTGACCGTGATCTCCGGGCCGCGCTACCTGGC
>Ga0209068_10001180_pt1 | contig 13145 bp, 11 predicted proteins | sample ColStrG_CSR_2012_FD_187200 | JGI IMG/M metagenome (GOLD analysis project Ga0209068, IMG submission 187200) | Freshwater sediment microbial communities in response to fracking from Pennsylvania, USA - Cold Stream Run_MetaG_CSR_2012 (SPAdes)... | ecosystem: Environmental > Aquatic > Freshwater >... | reverse complement strand
ATGCCGCGGTCCCGTCGAGGCGATTGAGCTTGATGAAGATCGCACCGGCTTCCTCGGCGCCACGCCGCCGCACCGCCGCAAAGGCGCCTTCGCCGTTGCAGCGACGCAGATAGGCCGCCACCCAGATCGCGGATTTGAGGCGCATGGGAAGGCCGATGCCCAGTCGTGTTTACGATCTTTGCATTGTCGCATTTTCGGACGGAAAAGCGGAGTCCACACATAGCCCTGGAAGACGGGCGTAAACGCCCTGATGGCCCAAGAAGACGGGCGTAAACGCCCTGATGGCCTGCGAAGACGGGCGTAAACGCCCTGATGCGCCTTAGCGGGGGCAGGCTTTTCCTGAAGATGCTCTAATCCAGCGGCCGGCCGGTCAGCCCGGTCAATTCCCGCGCCACCCGGTCCGATGGCTGTCCGGTGACAGGCAGCTTGCGTTCGCGCTCGAACTTTTCGATGGCCGAGCGAGTATCGGCATCCACGATACCGGTGGGCTTGATCTGACCATAGCCGTATTGAGCGAGCGCACGCTGCAACGCGATCACGCGCCGCGCGGGCGAAAGCATATCGCCGATCGCATCGTTGCGTCCCGCCGCCGCCACCGTCGTCCTCGGCGCCTCGATGCTCGATTTCACGATCGCCTGCAGCAGCGCCTCGTTGGGCTGAAGGCTCGGTTTCAGTCCGGCGGCCTGCTCGAAATCGCGAATGGCGGAATCGGTCTTGGGTCCGTGAACCCCGTCGATTGATCCATCGTAATATCCCCGGCGCGCGAGCTCGCGCTGAATTTCGGCCAGGATTTCCCCAGGCGTCCGCGGCACCGCCGGCGTCTCGACCTTGGCGGGCGCCGCCTCGGCCGGGCGTGGGCGCGGCACCGCCACCACGACGGTATTGGTGGCCTCGCCCGCCGCCATAGGCGAGAGCGAAGCCTTGGGCGAGAGCGAAGCCTTGAACAGCGGCGCCGGATGCGGGCCGGACTGCAGGAACAATGCGTTCACCAGGATGGCGACCGACCCGAGCGCACCCACCGTGAAGGCGATCGCATCGCGCACGCCCCAACCGATGTTGCGCAAGAAGGACAGGCGCGCGCCCCACCAGCCGTCGCCGTCATCGTCGCGGCCTCGGTCCAATCGCACGCTGGCGGTTCGGCGGTTACGCACTTTTCTTCACCGCCAAATCTGATCCAATGTCTGAGCGAATGTCTGATCCAATGGCCGGTCGTGCGCCAGGCATGAGCGGCACGACCTGACCAAGCGCCTCGCTCTCCCGGCGCGCGCCTTCGCAATCAAACGGTAAATGAACACTGACGCGAGTCCCCTCGCCGACGCGACTTTCGATTTCCATCCAACCCCCATGCAGCGCCAATAGTCCCTTCACGATCGATACGCCGAGGCCGGTTCCGTCGTGGCGGCGGTCGTAGGACGACCGCGCCTGGAAGAACGGCTCGCCGACGCGCGGCAGATCTTCCGCCCCGATGCCGACCCCGGTGTCCTCGACCGTGATGATAATATGGGCGGCTTCATGGGCGGTTTCATGGGCGGTTTCATGGGCGGTTTCATGACCGGTCCTTTGGCTGTTTTCGTGGCTGGAATCATGGCCGGAATCAGCCGTGGCGGTGACCGTGACCTGACCGCCGCGCGCGGTGAACTTGACCGCATTGGAGAGCAGATTCAACATGATCTGGAGCAGCGCGCGCTTGTCGGCGACGATCCCGGGCAACTCGTCCGCCAGCCGGACCACGACGTCGATTCCGGCCTGGCGCGCACGCAGCGCCAGCAGATCGCAGCACTCCGCGATCACCCGTGCGGTCGCGACCGGTTCCGGCACGAGCTCGAAATTACCGCTCTCGATCTTCGACATGTCGAGGATGCCGTTGACGACCGACAAAAGATGATGCCCCGCCTCGTTGATCAAATGCGCGTAGTCGTGTCGCTGCTTGGCGCTGATCTTCAATGCGCCTTCCTCCCGCAGCATCTCCGAGAATCCGATGATCGCATTGAGCGGCGTTCGCAGCTCGTGGCTCATGGTAGCGAGGAACCGGCTCTTGGCGACGTTGGCGCGCTCGGCCGCGGAGCGTGCATCCTCGAGCGCGTGCTCCTCGTCCTTCCTGGCGGTGACGTCGCGCATGACCGCGACCACCTCGCAGTCCTCGCAGGCATCCGCCCGCGTCGCCCGATCAAGGGGGCCGCACCGCATCTCGATCCAGACGAAGGCGCCGGTGGAACCGGGCGCGGGCCCATTCCGGCGGATTCTGAGCTCGACGGTGCGGATTTCGCGCAGCGTCGCGGCGTCCCCCAGGGCCGTCAGATAGGCCGGACGGTCGGCGACGTGCACCCGATCGAACAAGCCGCGGCCGTGCAGATCGGGGAGCTTGGCGCCGAATAGCGGCTCGGCCGCCGGCGATACGAACAGCACGTGGCCGTTGCGGCCGTGCCGGGTGATGACGTCGGCCATGTCGCGGGCGAGGAACCGATAGCGATCTTCCTCGGCGCGGCTGCGCCGGAATCCGGCACGAGCAAGCATATAGGCGATCAGGAAGGCGGCCGTGAGCCATGCCAGGAGCGCGACCTCGAACGCATGCGGCACCGCGCGCGGCAGGAAGACGACCGCGACGGCGGCAAGCATCAAGGCGCCGAGCAGCGCCGGCGCATAGAATGCACGATCGCGGCTGTCGGGCTGCGCCGACGGCCGCATCAATGCACCGAGATGATTGCGAATCGGAGCGAACAGACCCACGTTCCCTGCGCACGCCCGCGGCGAGACGCGCTCCCCTTTTGATTCGGCGATCGTGTCAGAGGGCGCTTAAGCGAAAGCTAAGGCGACAGTCGGGGCGAGGCGCCAGGCGGCCTATGGGTTCCCTCGCGCGCGCTTTGCAGCCTCATTCTGGCGGCATGGTGAACGGTCGGTTGCCAGCCGCCGTCTCGCTGCCGGCCCCAGGGCGCACCAATGCGGCCGAAAATCCCGGTTTGCGACCGGTTTCTGCGGCGGACTGCATTGAAATCAAATGCAAGCCAAATCGAGATCATTAAAATTTTAGGAAAATTTGCCGCTCATTCGTCTCGAATACCGCTAAAATCCGGCGGTAACAACGAACCGCGACTTCAAGGCTCTCAGCTAGATTGCGCTCGCAGGCGGCCAGATCGACCGCTTGAGAAGCAGAGGCAGGCGAATGCGCTTCCTGTTGCGAATGACGTTCTGGCTCGGCGTCATTGTGGTCCTGTTGCCGAGGAGCGAATCACCGGCATCGAACGCGCAGATCAGCGCGACCGATGCGGTGTCGGCCGCAACCGCGACGGTCGGAGACGTGCGGCAGTTCTGCGAGCGGCAGCCGGAAGCCTGCACGGTCGGATCGCAGGCCGCGGTGGCGCTCGAGGATCGCGCCAAGGCCGGGCGCCAAGCGGCTCTACGAATGTTCAACGAAAGACTTTCGGCCAACGCAACCGACAAGATGGCGACTTCGGCCGTGAATGCGAAACCGGTCCCGTTGCCGACCGCCAGGCCGTCGCACGCGACGTCGCGGAATGCCTCACGAAGCACGCAGGCCGCATCGCCGAGTACTTTGACACCGGCCGATCTGGTCCCCGCCTGGCGGGATCCGGCGCCGCGCAAGGACCCGCACGAGGGGCCCGCTTAGTCTATTTTCTTGGCATCGCGATTGCGCGCCGCCAACCGGCGCGATGACGTCACGAAACGCCTCTAACAATCTGTTATTGCTATTTTATTCTAGCCCGCGGTGCTGCGGCCTGGGCCCCGAGGGGCGCTCGTAGGGCGCGATTGTCGCATTCGCCCGGGTACCGCTCGCTCCCATATAGCGATATCAGGGGGCTTGCGCCGCAACGCACCCGAGACGATCGACGACATGACAATCGACGACATCATCGAAAACTTTTCGCTGCTCGAGGACTGGGACGACCGCTACCGCTACGTCATCGAGCTCGGCCGCGGGCTCCCTCCGCTCGCCGAGCGCGAGCACAGTAATGCCAACAAGGTCCAGGGCTGCGCGAGCCAGGTGTGGCTGGCAACCAGCGTCGCTGCAAACGGCGCGGGCGGGCCGGTGCTGACATTCCTGGGCGACAGCGACGCCCATATCGTGCGCGGGCTCATCGCCATCCTGCTCATCGTCTATTCCGGGAAACCCGCCCAGGATATTCTCTCGATCGACGCCGTTGCGCTGTTCGAGCGGCTGGGGCTGCGCGAGCATCTCACGCCGCAGCGCTCGAACGGGTTTCGCTCCATGGTGGAGCGTATCAAATCGGATGCGCAGGCGGCGCTCGGCACGGCGTGAGCAGCACGGATTTCATGGCGCGCGGCCGGCTGATCGCCGCCTTTGCGGCGGTCTACCTGATCTGGGGCTCGACCTTCCTGGCGCTGGCGTTGGGATTGCAATCGATACCGCCGCTGCTCTTGATGGGCGCACGCTCGATCGGTGCCGGCGCCATACTGCTCGCCATCGAGCAGATTCGCCGTCCCGGATTTCCTCCCGGACGCGCTTGGGCGTCCGCGGCCGTCTCCGGCATGCTGCTCTTTGTCGGTTGCCACGGCACGCTCGCCTATGCGCAGCAATACGTCCCGTCCGGCCTGGCCGCCGTCATGCTGGCGACGGTTCCGTTCTGGATCGTGCTGCTGAACGCATTCGCGCCGGCCGATCCGCGCGTCAAGATGCTGACATTTGCGGCATTGCTGCCCGGTCTCGCCGGCGTCGCGCTGATCGCCTGGCCGCAAGATCAGCGCGCGGCGGCAGCCATCGATCCGCTGATGCTGCTCTTGCTGCTGGGATCGGCATTTTTCTGGGCCGCCGGTTCCGTCATCTCCCGGCGCCAGCAGGCTTTCACCTCGGCGATCGCCTTGTCGGGCATGCAGCTCATTTGCGGTGGCGCGGCGCTGCTCATGGGCAGCGGTCTTGCAGGGGAGCTCGGCCGCTTCTCCGTCCACGCGGTGTCGGCGATTTCCTGGGCCGGCCTTGCGTATCTGATCGGCGCCGGCTCGGTGATCGGATTCACCGCCTACATGTGGCTTCTGGACCACGCACCGGGACCGCTGGTCACGACCTATACGTTCGTCAATCCCATCATCGCGGTGATCCTCGGTTGGAGGTTCCTGGGCGAACGCCCGACCCCGCAGATGCTGGTCGGGACGGTGCTGGTGGTCGGTTCGGTGGTGGCGGTGTGGCGCCTGAGCAGCCGCGTCCCGCCACGCGATCAAATCGCGATTGCCGAGCAAGCGTAGAGATCGAAACCGTCGGCTGCTACTTGCGGCGGCGGCGTTGCTGGCCCAGCCCCATCTGCTTGGCCAGCTGGGAACGAGCGGCCGCATAATTCGGCGCCACCATCGGATAGTCGGGCGGCAACCCCCACTTCTCGCGGTACTGCTCCGGCGTCATCTTGTACTGCGTGCGCAAATGACGCTTCAGCGACTTGAACTTCTTGCCGTCCTCGAGACACACGATGAAGTCGGGCGCGATCGACTTCTTGACCGAGATGGCCGGTTTCAACGGCTCCGAGGGAAGCTCGCTTTGTCCGCTCGATACGCGCGTCAAAGCCGCATGCACTTGATTGATCAACGCCGACAAATCTCCCGCCGGCACCGAATTGTTGCTGACATAGGCCGAGACGATTTCGGCCGTCAGCTCGATGAAGGTCCCTGATGCATTTTCGGTCATGGCGCACTGGTCCCACTGTGAGTACTGGTTCCGCCGTCGGGTGACCTTCAGATCGACCCACCAAAACCTACGTTTCGAGGTATTCGACCCTTGCGCGTTCCCGGCGCGCTGCAAGACGCGCCCGACGCGCGCAACATCAGAATCGGACGATGATTTCTCTATATTTCTATTCTTTTTCTTGGTCCAAGGCAAGAAATGTTTGATTTATGAGGTAGAACCGTCTCGGATACTTAAGATGCCAATCTAGAAGTTACGGATTACATGACGGCGCGCATGGTCGCGGCTGCCGGGCCGGCATGCCGGCGTGAATTCAGCGTCCCCGCCACCGCGACGCCATGGCATTGGCATGGCATCGCATGGCATGTGAAGCGCAAATCCGGAGAGCCTAGGAATTGTTCTCGATATGGGTGCGCAGCTCGGCGATCGAGCCGAAGCGGACCGTTCCCTGCGGCAGCTGGGCCTCGATCGATCCGTCTGCGTAAAGCGTATAGGCCATGCCGTCGACCACCCCGGACTTGAGGATCGCGGGCGGACGCATCTCGTCGGTTGCCGAAGGGGACGACGTCTCCGACAGGGGCGGCCGTTCGATCGGAGCCTCGGCGGTGGTGGGCTTGGCGGCTTCGCCAATGTCGGCCGGTTCGTCGCGGCGCGGACCGCGCTTGGGCCAAACCGCGTCGAAGGCTTCCGGCTGCGGCGGGCGCGTCTTCGAACGGAACAAGAAATCAAGAGGAGGCTTGTTGGCCGCCTCGACCGCGCCAGCGCCACCGGCTCGCGCCGCGCCATTGGCGCCAAAATTGGCCTCCCGGCCCGGCCCGGCCGGAGCGGGCGCGCCCGGAGCGTAAGGCACATCCTCGGCATCCGCGGCGTCGCCGGCTCTTCGATCCGTGCCGAGACTCGATCGCAATCGCTCAATCGCGGAGAATGGAACTTCCGGGCTCGATTCTGCCGGAGCCGCTTCGGCAACGTGATCCTCGGGTTGTGTCCGGGCGAACATGGGCCCTCGCGGCGGGGCCGGCATGGGGGCCTTGGCCTGTGCGGCTGGGGCCTGCGCAGGGGCTTGCGCCTGCACCGGGAGCGGAAACTGGCCTGGTCGGGCGGCGGCCGGCAAGGCCCGCTCGGCTGCCGGCGGCAGCTCGGCGGCCTGCGGACGGGCGCCGGCACGGGGCCGCAACGCCTTGGCGATCTGGGTCAATTGGTCGACCGCCGCATAGAGGCCGATCAAGATCAGGCCCGCCGCCACTGCGGTGGTCCCGGAGACGATCAATGTATTGCCGAGGTTGAATTCGTTGATCGGAATCCCATAACCGATCGAGACGACGCCCGCCGCGGTAAGCATGAGACCCAGTATAAGCAAGATTACAGACATACTGGCACGTCCGGTTCAGCCGGCTTTCCGTACTGCAGCTCCCCGCTGCTATGGTTACCAAAGAATTTTGCTCCCCTTCTTCTGCAATCGCAATGACTAATCTGGGCCGCAACAACCCAAATCTGATCTTGATTAATGCAGTTCGGGCAAGACGCTACGGCAAATGGGCGATGCCACGCGGGGATGCGGTGCCCGGGCCGGGGCGGCAACGGCGACGTCAACCAGTTCAGTTAGGGCCGCTGCCCGCGCCGAAAATCTCCCGGGCGTTCCGTTCGCGACGAACGACGGTTGGGCCTCCCGGTCGGCGGAATCGATCAACGCCTGCAGGCGCGATGCCTGCAGGCGTCATCGGCGCATCGAGCGCTTGATGCTTCGTGACGTCAGAGGACGCCATACCGCTGCGCCACCATGCAGAACAGCATGGGGATCGACAGCATCGTATTGGTGCGCGAGACCAGCATGGCGAGGCGGCCGGCCTTGGTTTTCTCCTCCGGAGAGCACGGGACCAATCCCAGCGCCTTCTTCTGGTTCGGCCAAATGATGAACCAGACGTTGAAGGCCATGATCAGCGCCAGCCACATGCCGATGCCGATGCCATAGACGCCCTTCTGGAACGTGAGCGCCGTGACCAGATAGCCCTGCATTTGAGCAACCGCCAGACCGGTCAGGACCGTGGCCAGCGCCCCATAGCGAAACCAGAACAGCGCCGAAGGCGCGATGAATTTGGTGATCGCGGCGCGGTGCTCGACCGGCTCGATCTTCGGGACCGTCGGGATTTGCACGAAGTTGAAGTACCAGAGTATCCCGATCCACATCACGCCGCTGAGCACGTGCAGCCAGAGCATGATGAAGATCCACCATTGGTTATCGAGCTTGACGAACGAGCCGCTGACGACGCCGGCCACCACGATGATCGCGATCAGCAGGACGAGGCCTGCCGCAAGTGTCCGCTCAAGTGATTGCAAAATAGATCCCATGGGTCGGTTCCCCCCTCTTTGATTGGCAGTATTGGGTCACGATAGCACATGGGCTCGCCGGCTCAACACGCGTCGGACGCGTGCCGGGCACACTTTCGTGCAGCCGGCCGGGCAAACCCCGGGAACCGGGCGGGTCCCTGCGATCGAACGGGCCGGACCAGGTATCGGTGAATTGATTTCATCCCGCCGACACGGCATTACATTGCACGCCGTGGCATCCGACAGTTCCCCAACCACGCTCGCCAGCAGCGAGCCGCAAGCGAGCCCGCTCTTCGACCGGCTGGCGGTCGCGGTGCTCGTCGCCACGATCGGCGTCGCGCTCATGACGTTTCGCGATTATGGGCTCGGCTGGGACGACTACACCCATTCCGAATATGGCGAGCAGTTGCTGGCACTCTATGGCTCGGGCTTTGCCGACCGCCGCGCCCTCTCTTTCGTCAATCTCTACATGTATGGTGGCGGCTTCGACATGCTGGCCGCGCTGGCCGCCAAGGTGTCCCCTTTCACGCTGTTCGAGACACGACGGCTGGTCGGCGCGCTGGTCGGACTGCTCGGACTGGTGGCGACCTGGCGCACCGGCCGACGCATTGGCGGCCCGCTTGCGGGCCTCTCCGCTCTCGTCTTGCTCGCAACATGCCCGCTCTATGTCGGCCACATGTTCATGAATGCAAAGGACGCACCTTTCGCGGTCGCCATGGCGATCCTGCTGCTCGCTCTGGTGCGCCTGCTCGAGGACTATCCGCGGATCACCCCGACAACCGGCGCCCTCACCGGAACCGGTTTTGGTCTCTCGATCGGGTCGCGGGTCATGGGGGGATTCGGCGGCGTCGCGTTCGCCGGCGCGCTCGCCGTGGTGGCGATCCTCGAGGCCCGCCGGGACGGCCGGCGGCCGGCGGCGGCACGGCTTGGGCGCTTTGCTCTGTCGTTGCTCCCTGCCATCGTGCTGGCCTATGCGGTCATGGCGCTGGTTTGGCCCTGGTCCGTGATCGATCCGCTCAATCCATTGCAGGCGGTCGCGTATTTCTCCCATTTCTTCGAGAAGCCCTGGCACGAGCTGTTCGCGGGCGAGCTCCTCGACGTGACCGAAATGCCGCGCAGCTACGTGCCGACGCTGCTCGCCCTGCAACTGCCGGAGATCTTTCTCGCCCTCGCGCTCGCCGGCACCGTGGGGAGCTTGATCGCGGCGTGCCGGCGCGACCTCGCCATCAACCGGCGCGCGGTCCTGGTGCTGGTGGTGCTCGCCGCCACCCTGCCGATCGCGGTGACGGTCCTGGCGCAGCCCGCGATGTACAACGGCATCCGCCATTTCGTGTTCGTGTTGCCGCCGCTCGCCGTTCTCGGCGGGCTGGCGGGCGCTTGGCTGATCGCGGCGCTGCGGCACCATTCCGGTCGGCTCGCAGCCGTGGCGGGCATTGCCTTTTCGGCCGGCATCGCGCTGACGATCGTCGATATGGCGCGGCTGCACCCCTACGAGTACACGTTCTTCAACCGGTTGGCCGGCGGCGTGGCCGGTGCGCACGGGCGCTACATGCTCGATTACTGGGGTCTGTCGTTCAAGCAGGCGTCGCAGGGACTGGCCGCAAAGCTCGCCGAGCGGCATGAGAGCAAGCCGAGCGAACGGCGCTGGAAGCTCGCGGTGTGCGGTCCTCACCGCTCGCCGCAGGTCGAGCTCGGTCCCGATTTCGAGACCACCTGGGACGCGCCGGGCGCCGATTTCGCGCTGATGCTGGGCGCGTTCTATTGCGCCAATTTCGATGCGCCGATCCTGGTCGAGATCGCGCGCGAGGGCGTCGTCTATGCGCGCGTCTACGACATCCGCGGCCGCTCCTTCCCGAGTCTGCTGACCCTGTCGGCACCGTGACGCGCCGCGATTGCCTTTGCGTCATGGACGCCGCGGCGCTACGATCGCGCCCATCAACAAGGATATAGGGGAGGAACATGCGTCAGGCTTTTCATCTCATGCTCGCTTTGCTTCCATTTTGGCTCGCCGGCGCGCCGGCAGCACGCGCGCAAACCGCCGCCGATCCGACCGTCTACGTGGTGCGCTACATCGAGGTCATGCCGGCGGCCAAGCAGCAGGGCGCCGACCTGCTCAAGCAGCTGGCCGATGCGAGCCGCAAGGAAGCGGGCGTGCTCCGCTTCGAGGTGCTTCAGCGCACCGCGCCGGCGAGCCAATTCGCCACGTTCGAGATTTGGAAGGACCAGGCGTCCCTCGATGCGCATGGCGCCGCCGCGCACAAACAGTTTCTCGGTGCCGTGCAGCCGCTGCTGATCGCTCCGGTCGATGACCGACTGTGCATCGGGATCGACGTCGCTCCGCCGCCATCCTCGGCCGGCCGCGCGCTCTACGCCATCACCCACGTCGACGTCGCGCCGCCGAACCGGGACGCCGGGACCGCCCTGATCAAGAGCGTGGCGGGGCCGAGCCGCAAGGAGAGCGGCAATCTCGCCTTCGACTTTCTGCAGCAGTCGGCGCGGACCAACCATTTCGAGGTCGTCGAAATCTGGGCGGACCAGAAGGCCGTTGACGCCCACGAGATCAACGCGGCGACCAAGGACTATCGCGCCAAGGTCCAACCCTTGCTCGGTGCCCACTACGATCGACGCTGGTACGAGTCGCTGTGATCCGGAGTCGGTCGGGCCGGTGAGAGCGGCTAGAGCGGTTTCACAGTTGCTGGAAATAGAAACCGCTCTAGCTTTTTTTGCGTTGTCGCATTTTCGGACGGAAAACCGGATTCCACTTTTCCTGAAAATGCTCTAACGCCGCTCTCACTCCGCCAGTGCCGCCAATATTCGCGCCCAGCTTCGCGTGCCTTTGTGAAATGAGGTGAGATCGTACTTCTCGTTGGGCGAATGCACGCGGTCGTCGTCGAGCGCGAAGCCGACCATGATCGTATCCATGCCGAGCACCCGCTTGAAATCGCCGACGATCGGGATCGAGCCGCCCTCACCGACCATGACCGCCTTCTTGCCCCATTCGGCAGACAGCGCGGCGCGCGTCTTGACGAGCGCGGGATTGTCGAATGGAAGGTCGATCGCGGGCGCGCTGCCGAAGTTGTCGAACTCGACCTTGCAGTCGACCGGCAGGCGCGTGCGTACGAAGGCACGGAAGCCGTCACGGATCTTCTGCGGGTCCTGCGCGCCGACCAAGCGGAACGAGACTTTCGCCATGGCCCGGCCCGGGATCACGGTCTTGGCGCCCTGCCCGGTATAGCCGCCGATGATGCCGTTGATCTCGGCGGTCGGGCGGGTGGCGATCTGCTCGATCAGCATGCGGTCGCGCTCGCCCGCCGGCACCTCGAGGCCGACACCGCCGAGGAATTCCTCGGCGGTGAGATCAAGCCCCACCAAGTCGGCCTTGACGTCCGGCGGCAGCTCATGGACGCCATCATAGAAACCCGGAATGGTCACGCGCGCCTGCTCATCGTGCAGCGCGGCCAGAATCCTGGCCAGCACCCGCAGCGGATTCTGCGCCGCACCGCCGAATAATCCGGAATGCAGATCGCGGTCGGCGCAGGTGAGCTTCACCTCCTCGTAGACCAGACCGCGCAGCGAGGTCGTGATCGCCGGCGTCTTTGCGTCCCACATGCTGGTGTCGCAAACGAGCGCGAAATCGAGGCGGAATTCGTCGGCGTTGTCCTTCACGAAGTCGAACAGGTGGTTCGAGCCGCACTCCTCCTCGCCTTCGATCATCATGGTGATCGGGAGCGGCAAACGGCCGGTCACCGCCTTGAAGGCACGGCAGGCCTCGATGAAGGTCATCACCTGGCCCTTGTCGTCGCAAGCGCCGCGCCCGACGATGATCTTGCGGCCATCCGCAAGGGTAGCGATGCGAGGCGAGAACGGCGGCGTCTCCCACAGATCGAGCGGATCAACCGGCTGCACGTCATAGTGGCCGTAGAACAGCACATGCGGACCCGCCGATCCGTTGCCGCCCTTGCCGACCACCACCGGATGTCCCGCGGTCGGCCGCACCGCGGCATCAAAGCCGAGACTGCCGAGATCACCGGCGACAAATTCGGCGGCTGCACGGCACTGCGCCTGATAGGCGGGATCGGTCGAGATCGACTGAATGCGCATGAACTCGAACAGGCGCTCGAGGCTGCGGTCGAGATCAGCATCGATCTGGTCGAGAACGGCAGGAAGAGCTTGCGATGGAGTCATTTCACGGTTCCGTTCAAGTTCCGTCTTCGGCAGAAGCGAAACGAAGCGTGCAGCCAAGCGCGCCACTCTGTCATTCTGCCGGAGCGCTGCCAAGCCGAAGCAAATTGCGCGCGCCTGATTGTGTGACCCGCCGACAATCCGCCGCCCCTTGCATAGGCATCGCGGTCCCGTCCGGCAAGGGTCATGCGGGTCCGCGCGCGGTCGGGCTCGCGACAATGCGGCAGGCCGGATTGAGGCGTGCCGAGCACCGACTGCGGTTCGCCGCCATCGCCGGCGTGGCTCGGCACTCGCTCGGCGTGGTGCGCCGCAATCATTCTTTCGAACCCAATTGGCTCATTCGTTCAAGTTTCACCGCCGTTCTGTTGCGCAATCGCCCTGTAAATGCCGCCACCAAGATTGTCTGGGCGTGAACATTCGTGAACGAACGTGGTGCGAAGCACCAACTGATGCACGAATGCAACGGCGTTGCGAAAATCGTTTCGCATCCGCGGCCGGCGCGAGCGCTTTGCTTGTCTTCTCGATCCGCGCCGTTCAATATGTGAGCAACCTGCCGCAAGTGTGGGGCTGACGAGGGGCAGATGCGTGAGTTGATCGGATATCTCGTCGCCCGCAAGGGTGCCGGGGGGGCGGACGCGCGGACGGTCGCCCGCATTCCACAGCAATTCCTGTGCAATCAATTCCTGTGCAAGAAGCTCTTGCGCGAGGATGATCGCGCGGACCACGCTTTGATCGATCGCGCCATGATCGATTACGATTTGATCGACGCTTTGATCAAAGATGAAGAGTGCATCGGCACCGACATTGCGATCGGCAGGACGCCGAGCGTCGCGCGTACCCCGACTGGCAATGACCTGACTGACGGGGCCTGGACCAACGGGGCCTGGGCTGACAGTACCCGGAGCGGCAGTCCCATAACAATTATCTATGCCCGTGAAAAATTCACGGACGATGCGGTCGAAGAAATCGCACGCGCAATTCCCTTCTTTGG
>Ga0209068_10001177_pt1 | contig 13158 bp, 10 predicted proteins | sample ColStrG_CSR_2012_FD_187200 | JGI IMG/M metagenome (GOLD analysis project Ga0209068, IMG submission 187200) | Freshwater sediment microbial communities in response to fracking from Pennsylvania, USA - Cold Stream Run_MetaG_CSR_2012 (SPAdes)... | ecosystem: Environmental > Aquatic > Freshwater >... | reverse complement strand
GCTTGACACCGTGATTGCCAAGATTGCTAGTGCCCAGCGGCGCGATGGTTACCTCAACACCCATTACATCGTGTTCGAGCGCGCCAGGCTTGATAGGCGCTGGACGAACTTGCGGGACGCGCACGAACTGTATTGCGCCGGGCACATGATCGAGGCGGCCGTAGCCCACTTTCAAGCGACCGGCAAACGCAGCTTGCTTGACACGATGTGCCGTTATGCCGACTACATCGAGGGCGTGTTTGGCCGCGGCCGGGGCAAGTTGCGCGGTTATTGCGGTCATGAAGAAATCGAACTAGCGCTCATCAAGCTACACCAGGTGACCGGTGAAAAACGGTATCTGAAACTGGCTCAGTATTTCGTGGACGAGCGCGGGCGCAAACCGCATTACTTCGACCTGGAGGCCAAACGCCGCGGGGCCGATCCAAGAAAGTTTCACTTTCGCAGCTACGAATACAACCAGTCGCATATCCCCGTGCGTGAGCAGACCGTCGTGACCGGCCATGCCGTGCGCGCCATGTATCTGTATACGGCCATGGCCGGTCTGGCGCATGAGGCCGATGAGCGGTCCCTGTTTGAGGCCTGCGAACGGTTGTGGCACAGCGTGGTCGATGAGCGGATGTATATCACGGGCGGCATCGGCCCGGCCGCCAGCAACGAGGGTTTCACCGTCGCCTATGACCTGCCCGATGAGACGGCCTATGCCGAGACGTGCGCGGCCATCGGCATGGTATTTTGGAACCAGCGCCTGTTGCAGGCCAGTGGCGATGGCAAATACGCTGATATCGTCGAGCGCGCGCTATATAACGGCACGATCAGTGGCGTCTCGCTGGACGGCACCACGTTTTTCTACGATAACCCGCTCGCCTCACGGGGTGCACATCACCGGCAGGGCTGGTTCGACTGTGCTTGCTGCCCGCCCAATATTGCGCGCCTGATCGCGAGCGTCGGCGGGTATTTTTACGCCACAAGCGGCGACGACCTAGACGGCGTATGGGTGCACCTGTATGCCAGCGGCAAGGCAACGATTGGTGCGATCGAGAACGGCAGCCCGGGCAGCCCGGGCAACCCGGGCAGCAACTCGAAACCGGCGGCTCCACTTGGACTCCAGATTGAGCAGCACACGAACTATCCGTGGGATGGGGAGGTGACGCTAAAGTTGGGTCTCGCATCACCCCGGCGGTTTAGCCTACATCTTCGCATACCAGGCTGGTGTGATGACTTTACCGTGCGCATCAACCAACAGCTTACCAGCAAGTGTGAATCGCAGCACGGCTACGTCACGCTCGAGCGCGAGTGGCAATCCGGCGACATCGTGACGCTAACGTTGGCTATGCTGGTTCGGCTGGTGCGAGCCAACCCCAAGGTGCGCCAGATGATAGGGCGAGTCGCCATCCAGCGCGGGCCAGTCGTGTATTGCCTGGAAGGCGTGGACAATCCCGTCACGCCGCTGGATCGCATCCTGCTACCGCTGGATATGACCTGGACGACCACGTATGAGCCAGCTACCTTGGGCGGGGTGACGGTGCTCAGAGGCAAGGCGCAGGTCACGGATGGTGCCTGGGATCACAGCCTGTATGCCACAGCCCAACCCGTCAAAATCAAGACCGCCGATATCAGCGCTGTGCCGTATTGCGTGTGGGACAACCGTGCACCGGGTGAAATGCGGGTGTGGCTGCGCGCAGCTTAAAGCAGCCTCATCTGGGTGAGGGCTTACGGCGCTAAACGGAGGCGGACTTTGTCCAGGGCTTGTGCGGCTCGGGCCCATAGAGGCTGGGATGCCGAGAGGTCATGCCCCGGCTCCCAGAAAGCCTCTCGGCCCGCCGATGCCGGCGCGTGGGTGGGAGCGTTAGCCTTTGGGCACCAACTTGATCTCGAACAACTTTGGCCAGTATTTGCCGGTGACAAACAACCGCTTACCCTTCGCGTCGTAGGCGATGCCGTTGAGCACATCAGCCCCAATGCGTTCGGTGGGCAGTAGTAACCCGCTCAAATCGATCCAGCCGACGACATGGCCGGTCTTCGGGTCGATGCGCGCGATGCGATCCGTTTGCCACACATTGCTAAAGATCTCACCCTCGATGTATTCGAGTTCATTGAGCTGTGTCACTGGCTGGCCCGCGTCCGTGACCGTGATCGCCCGGGTGACGGCCAGTGAGTTTGGGTCAAGATATCGAATCGTGGCTGAGCCATCGCTCATGATGAGCGCATGCCCATCGGTCGTCAGGCCCCAACCCTCTGTGGTATAGCTGAACGTGCGGGTGGGACGGAATGAGTTTTTATCGTAAACAAAGCCGGTGTTTTCCTGCCAGGTCAGTTGGAACAAGCGGTTATTTAGGAGCGTCAACCCCTCGCCAAAGTAACGCGCAGCGACCGTCCTATATTTCAACACCTTGCCCGTCTTCAAATCAACCTTGCGCACGGATGATTGGCCGCGCATGCCTGTGCTTTCATACAGCACACCGTTATCGTAGACCAAGCCTTCGGTAAATGCTTTTGTGTCGTGTGGATAGGCTACGACCACGGTGTAGCCGTAGTTTTTCGCAGTGACCGGTGTAGGCACGGCGCGCGGCGACTGCACGGGTGAGAGCGCCCTCGATGTGCCACTCAGCACCAAGGCCAGCGCGCACAAAATGGCGAGCATGAGCGTGAGTTTGATCCGCATGGGCGGCACTATATCCCGACCGGTCCGTGACAGCGCGTTGGATCATGATTCGGGTCTGGAAATACAGACTTCCAAAGTGACCCCACAGTATGGGCATGGGCGTGTCGCCGCTTTTCTCGCTTTGACGTGGCCGTAAAATTCCCTCAGCAATCGTCGAAAAGTCGCACGGCTGGCGAAAGACGCGAGCGATCGAGACGACGTTATCAACCAGCCGCGCTCAATGCCCGGGTGGCTTTTTGTTTGACGACGGTGTGCTTGGCTAGACTTTGGGAGCAGGCGTCTTGCGCCACCGCTTTTCGAAGTGGAGCTGCATGACGCCTGTGCAATCACGAGCATCGCGTGAGATATGCGACAGCTATTTTGAACGGGTCGATGGCCTGCCAATGACGTCAGGAAACGCACCTATCGCTAACCCTATGACTGAGAAGACAGGTATCGCTCAGCCTCTAACGCAGCCATACAGCCAAAGCCAGCAGACGTAATCGCCTGCTTGAACCAATTGTCGTGGACTTCACCGGCCGCGAACACGCCGGGCACGTTGGTGTGTAGCCGGCTGTCAACCTCAAGATACCCTTCGTCGTTCATCGCCAGTTGACCTTTGAACAGTTGGGTATTGGGATCGTGACCCACATAGACAAAAAAGCCCGTGACCGGTGTGTGCGTGGTTTCACCCGACTTGACGTTCCGCAGCAACACATCGCTCACCTGGCCATTGCCATTCACGCGTTCGACCACGGTATTGGTGATGAATTCAATCTTTGGGTTGCGCCGGGCACGCTCCTGTAAGGTTGACCCTGCGCGGAAGGTATCGCGGCGATGCACAATCCGCACCCGCGTGCCAAACTTGGTCAGGAATAGACCTTCTTGAAAGGCGCTGTCACCCCCGCCCACGACCATGATCTCTTTGTTGCGGAAGAAAAAACCATCACAGGTGGCACAGTAGCTCACCCCCCGGCCGATAAAGGCATCCTCGCCCGGTATCCCCAGTTTGCGTGGCGTCGCGCCGGTGGCCACGATGACCGAATCGACTTCATATGTGCCGCCAGGAGACCACAGTTTGAAAGGCCGTTGGCCGAAGTCAACTTTCTCAATGATCTCCTGGCGCATTCGGCTGCCAAACCGTTCCGCCTGCTCCCGCATAGCCGTGGTCAACTCAGGCCCTTGCAATCCATTTGGGAAGCCAGGAAAGTTCTCGACCTCGGTCGTGGTCGCGATCTGTCCGCCAAATTCGGGCCCAGTAAACACTAGCGGGTCGAGGAATGCCCGGGCTGCATACAGCGCCGCGGTTAGTCCGGCTGGACCGGAACCGATGATTGCCAATTTCTCTGCCAAGTCGCATTACCTATTGAACAGCCCCATTCTATCGAAGCGCAGGTGTGTATGAGCGCATGGTCACAACGCAGCCACTGTAGCCGGTGACCATTCCCGCAGGTGACGACGCATCATGGCCCGTGCGCGATGCAAGCGACTCTTGACCACTTCGACCGTCAAGGGCAGTTGTGAGGCCACTTCAGGTGCGCTGAATTCCTGAACATCGCGCAGGATGAGCACCTGACGATAGATAGGTGGCAAGTGGGCGAGTGCTACGGTGATATCACATTTGAGGTCTACATCATTTGTAGAGGTGATGGCAATCGCTTCTCCGAGCGCGCTTGCAAGCCCATCCTCGAGCACGGCGTCATCGAGCGCTTCCTCGCCACGCACACGGCGCCATAACCGGTAGCACGCGTGCGTCACCACCCGGAACGCCCAACTGACAAACGCCGAGGCCGTGCGTAACGATCCGATGCGCCGCGAAACCGTCCACAACGTTTCTTGAACAGCGTCCTCGACATCTTCCGGAGTAGCGCATACACGGCCGGCGAATCTCTTCAGGTCAGGTTGCGCCTGCGTGATCAAAGTCTCGATCGCGGCAGCATCACCTTGTTGCGCTGCTGCGATCAAATCGGACTCATAGTGGGTAGGCATCGGTCTATTCTCTCAGTGTCTCTGTAAATCCCGGCGTGGCCGGGGGCACGTCCCTGCTACAGAGCGAACCTATTTGTTCAAGCATGTCCACCGGTCAAATCTTAGCTTCTCAACCAGCATACATCCAAACGCCAAACGCACCGAAAAGCGCGCGTGCCAGACCGCCGTTCACGCGCACCATCGACGATGCACCCTGCACGACAAAAGGCAACGTGCCGGGCCAGTCAATGAAAACGCGGCGAGTAGCCGACAACACAATCCCTGCGACCGTGATGACTGCCAGCAGGCAGCCAATCCCTACCCGCCGTGTGTGATCCGGATTCTCACTTCGTGTCCTCTTTCTGCTGGTGCTGGGCATTTTGTTTAATCGTACGGCCGACGAATGCACACGCTGGGCACCAGCGGCAAAGCCCGTCACGATCAGGAAGACGGTGGAAAAAATCGCCACAGCCAACACCGCGCCGCCCAAGGAGCCGAGCATGGGTTGGCCGAGCACAGCAGCTACCACTAGCAGTAATCCGGCGAACGTCCGTATCACCCGCTCGCCATTTGGAACGTTCTTTACATAAAACATATCCGCCTCCTGTTTACCGATGTATCGATCAATATCAATAAAGAGGGGGCAAATGGCTAAAAGGATTCAGAAAGATCAACCGAATGTGCGCTTGAGCGATCACGTGTCCGCCGCTTTCGCCATCTTCTTTTGCAAGGTCTGATAGAAAAGGCTCAGCGGGAATTCATCGTCGAGCACCCGGTTGATCCACTCTTTTGGCACACTCTCATCGCTGATTACCCGCGCTGCACCTGCCCACTTGCTCGCGATATTCGGCCGCACGTAGCTTGAGACCAAGTCATGCGCAGCGATCCAGTATTGCACCTTGGTCATGTCGATGCCACAGCGGTATAACCCGTCAACCTTCTCCCTCAGCTCAGCCACTCCGTCCTTAGCTGCATCCCAATCGATGCTGAGCGCATTGTCATGCCATCGCACGTCACCCCGCTGGTGCAAAAAGGCGAACAGCAGTTGCCCGCCCAGACCGTCGTAGTTCCGTAGGCGGTTGCCGGTGATCGGAAAGCGGATGATGCGGTCGAGCAGGATCGCGTAGCGCATATAGCGTGCGAACGGGAAGCGCTGTTCGAGGGTGTTGCTCTCGCAGAAACTCCACAAGTCAACCCGCAGCTCTTCAAGCGAATACATCCAGTATGGCAAGCGCTGACGAATCATGAATGGGTCAAACGGCAGATCGCCATGACTATGTGACGTATCATGAATGAGATCCCATAACATGAACGTCTCACGCACCAGATCGGGGGATCGAATCCAGGCCGCCAGGTCGGGCGGCAGCGTCAGGCCCAAGATACCGGCAGCCTTTGTCACCGCCCGTTGATAGCGGCGCGCCTCACGGTCACAGAAGATGCCGCCAAAGTTGTTGGTCGCGTTTGCCGCCGCACCGACACTCACCGTTTCAGGGAATAGCACGGCACATTCGCTGTCATAGCCAGCCGTGTTGTCGATCATGACCAGCGGCACGAATTTCTGATTGTGATACTGCGTCCGCTCCAAGTAGTCCAGCCAATCTGGCCATGGCACCTTGACCCGTAGCGCCTCAAAACGTATGTCGCTTGAGGCATTGGGCGTATACATAGGCAGTACGACCAGGTGCTCGATGCCATCCTGGCGCATCGCTTGTGGGTTAAAGGCCGCGAGTGAACGGGCGAAATCGGGCTTGCCAAAGCCACCCTCGATCCATAGGTGCAAATCCGCGATGACACACCCCAGATACGTTACTTGATGCCCAAACGCCGGCTTTAGGGCGTAGATGCTAACGGCCATCTCCTCGACCAGAGTCGCGGCCTGGCCGTGGTGTGGCACGTTTATCGAGCCGTCCGCGTTTTGCAGGCCGCGCAATCTATCCACTGCTGATTTGAGCGTCAGCCACGCCGGCGGGGTTGGGGCCGGCTCAGCATGGGACGGGTGCGACAGGGGTGAGAGCGGGGCGACGGTGAGCTGAGCGCAGGACGGTGCGAATGCCTTGGCCGCCGCCCAATACACCATATTCGCCCACAATTGGGAGTGGTCATGCGCCCCGAAAAACTCGTCTCCCAGCCAGTCGCTATCGGCTACGGCCACGACCCGGCCCTGTCCGAATTCTGCAACGGCAAGCAACGGCGCACTTGGCGGCTGGGCTACATCCGATGTGATCAGTGCTGGCCGCGCGCCGTGACTTAGGTTCAATACGCCGGCGCGGTAGAAGCAAATATCCCCGACGTTGGACAGTAGGGAGGCTGAGGCGATCCCGCAAGAGGTGCCAGGCATATAAGGTTGGGCTTTGACCCAACTCGTCACTGTGTCAAAGTGGGTGTAGTCAAATACGGTCACGGTCTCGATGCCAATGCCAAACACACCTAAAAGGTCGTTCAGATTGTTGCCGTATTTGTCATTCTCGGTTTCGCCGATCACGATCAGGCCACCGCCGCGCTCGACAAATCCGCGAATCGCACTGATCTCTTCACCCGAGAACTTTGGCGTTCGGGTATTTGTCGTATGTTCCCATTTGCGCTCGGACGGATGGGCGACGACCAGCACATCGGCCCTGGCTAACGCGTCGGCCGTCAATGGGCTATCTATATTGCGGGCAATATCAAAGTCGCGATCGGCTAAATATTGACCGGCTAGGGCGTAAGATGAGTCGAACGGCGCTCCGGGTTGCATCAATAGCGCCATCTCACGTGAGATTGACCAGGCCTCGCTGTGAAATTCATCAAACAGCACGCGCGCGGTCTTACGTTGAATCAGGTGTGGGTCCAGCGTCATGGCTTTCTCCTTAGGGTGTGTTTCAGTTGCTCGTTTCAGAGCCTCTTCGCCGATCCGGTCTCTACGCATTGACAAGAAACGCAGATCGGCTATATTGCTTACGATTTCTTTGATTATACTCCAAATTGCGAATGAAAATTACGAAGACAATTACCAGCATGGAAATCGACAGCACCGACCTCAAGATATTGGACATACTCCGCCAACGCGGCCGGGAGACATTCACAGCCATCGCTGAGCAGGTTGACCTGACGGGTCCGTCTGTGCTGGCGCGTGTTCGGCGGATGGAGGAAGATGGCATCATTCGCGGCTACACGGCCGTGCTCGACCACACCCACATCGGTCAGGGACTCGTGGCCTTTATCCGCGTGACGACGGCTGCCACGCCTGCACGCACAGGGGAAAACGCGTTTGAAGCGTTTGTGCACAGCGCACCCCAGGTGCTTGAGTGTTACAGTGTGGACGGTGAAGACAGCTACCTGCTCAAAACCCGAACAGGATCACCGCTGGAATTACAAGCACTGCTGACACGCCTGCGTGCCATTCGAACCGTCTCACGCACGGTCACAACCATTGCGCTGGACACGATCAAGGAGTGGCGCTGATTGGGTGCGTAGGGGAGGTCGCACAAACGGACAAGACCGCTAGACCGCTAGACCGCTAGACCGCTAGACCGCTAGACCGCTAGACCGCTAGACCGTGAGTGCGCCGGACTTACACAGGCGGCGTAGACGCAATGCGAATGCGCCTCTGCGACACGCGAAGCCTACGTGCCACCGCTTCTGACTCGGCAAGTCCAAACCAACCAAAGCGCTGACGACAACTGATCCAACCGCTCAGCCCTATCGCTGGCTGAGCTGGGCCACATTCGTCGACGATGTCGCCCCAATACGATAGATCGTGCCAGTGCCAAAATCCGAGACGAATATGTTGCCGTCGGGGGCGGTTGTAATCCCGAGCGGGTTATGCAGGCCTTGAGCGAAGAGGTTCCAGTGCGCGGCGTAACTGCCGTCCGCCATCTTTGTGAACTGAACGCGCGCTACTTGACCGGAATTCCAAAATGCGACGAAGGCGTTGTTTTGATATTCGGCTGGGAACACCGCTGGGCCGGTGGCATGGTCATAAAAGGTGATGCCGGTCGGGGATACATGGGGGGGGAGGATCAACGTCGGCGGAAGCCAGTCGTCACTCGGCCTCGGCATACCAAACGCCGGGAAGCCGTAGTGTCCATTTGGCACGACTTGCTTTATCTCATCACCGATCATCGAGCCCGCCCCAACCCAATTTGGCCCGTTATCGGTGACAAACAGATCGCCGGCCGAATTGAACGCCACGCCAAAGGTGTTACGCACACCAATCGCAACCAGACGCCGGTCACTGCCATCGAGGTTTACCGACCACATACGCGTTGACTGCGGATCCTGCTCAGGTGACGCATTGCTGGTCGATCCCACGCCGAAATACAACCGGCCGTCTGGGCCAAACGCCAGGCCAAAATTGGCGTGCAGGGGATAGACATACGCCGGGAGCCCAGTCACGATATCCTTCGACCAGTTCGCCTGACCATGCCCGGTCGTATCGCGCAACACGGTGATCTTGCCTGCCTGCTCGACATACAGGTCTTGACCATGCCAAGCCAGCGTGGACAACCGGTCCAGGCCACTGGCAAACGTGGTCATCGATGTCGCTTGTCCCGTATGTTGTGGATCGTGCAATACCACGATCTTGCCGCCAAACGTAGCTACATACAAATTGCCGTCAGGTCCAACCGCTAGCCCAGTCGGGGTGTCGAGCGGATGTAGGTAGTAGGCCGAGATTTCGAAGCCGCGTGGCACGCTCAGGCCGGTTGTGGCACCCGGTGCCACTTTCACGTCGGTTTGGGCCAAGCTGGCGGTGGTCATCAACCAGACCCCAGCAAATGATGTTAGGCTGAGCGTGACGGGTGCAGCCCAAATCAAGCGCCGCAGCCCACGTCGATGCAACCACAACGCCCCCGCCATCACTGCCACGACCAGAACCACACCCCCAACGATCGGGAGCAGAATGCCGGCCGCGCCCTGGGCTAAGGTGAGCAAGTTGGCATCAATCAACGATGCTCCACTGGAAATTTTGATCGAGTGGCTAAAGAGCGTGATCACCCCAGCAGTGACCGTGCCGACAAGCGCGCCCGATAGCCCCAGCCAGCGTAGCTCACGCTTGCGGAAGATAGCCAGGACGATGCCCAACCCGATGGCGGCGGTGGAGGCTGCATAAAACAGCAGCGCAAGGAGTTCAATGTTACGAAGTTGAAACACGGCCTAGCATCACTCGCGTGGTGCCCTCTACGATTGATCTTGGACTCTGCACACCGCCTCACTCGCTGTGATGCATGCGTGCATATTAAGTTAGTCGTAGATACAAAGCTGTATCCGCATAGCTTATGGGGGTGACAGCTCACGCGACGGGTGTTGCAACACTTCCCGCAACAATGTGCAGAATGTATCGACATCGTCAAATGTCGTGTCCCATGAGCACATCCAGCGCACGATATCGGACTGGGCATCGTGCTCACGCCAGGTATAAAAGAATTGATGCTGTTGGAGCGGCCGGATGATGCGTTTTGGCACAACGGCAAACACCCCATTGGCCTGGGTCGGGTATGCGAGCGTTATACCAGGCATGGTCTGCACCGCCTGCGCCAGCCGTGCAGCCGCGTGGTTGGCGTTTTGAGCGTTGCGGAACCATAGGTCGGTCGAAAGCAATGCGTCAAATTGAGCACTGATAAAGCGCATCTTCGAGGCGAGTTGCATCGATTGCTTGCGCAGAAAGGCAAACTCATCCACATGCTGACGCCAGTCTCCAGCTATAGGCGGAAAAAGAACCACTGCTTCCCCACCCAATAGCCCATTTTTTGTGCCGCCAAAGGAGAGCACATCCACACCGCACGCGCGGGTAAAGGCGCGAAATTCCAGGCCGAGTGCGACAGCCGCATTACAGATGCGCGCGCCGTCCATATGCAGCAACATGCCGTGTGCGTGGGCCAGATCAGCCAGGGCACGAATCTCATCCGCCGAATACAGCGTGCCCAGTTCAGTGCTCTGCGTGATTGAGACCACTTTGGGTTGGATGTGATGCGGATCTCCAAAGCCGTGCAAATGCGGCTTGACCAAATCGACGGTGAGTTTGCCATCGGGTGCATCACAACTCAGCAATTTCACCCCAGCGATGTGCTCGGGCGCACCGCACTCATCGACATGAATATGGGCCACGGTCGAGCAGATGACAGCATGGTAGGGGCGGGTGACAGCTTTGAGACTGAGCACGTTGGCAGCGGTTCCATTGAAAACAAAGAACACCTTGGCATCTTCACCGAAATGGCGGCGGAAGGTGGCAACGGCCGACTCCGTGTAACGGTCATCGCCATACCCGACGACGTGTCCCTCGTTGGCGTGGGTAATGGCTTGAAGAATATCCGGGTGAACGCCGGCGTTATTGTCGCTCGCAAAACTACGGTAGGGCATAGAACGATTTTAACGGGCGGTTTGAACGGGCGGGGCTGGCGCACCAGCCCTGCTAGCAGCGCGAATAATGTGGCACGAATATTGCAGCACGCGTATTGGCGCTCAGATGTAAAAAGGGTGTAAAACCTTTCGCGCTGGACCACCAGCCCATCGTCATGGGGGGTATGTCTGTCTAGGCGGATACAGGGTGTGCATGAATATGATCAGCGCCCACTGCGGGTTGACTGCTCATAGGTCATCAACCGGTGCTCGGCGTTGGAGAAATCTGACATCTGGTGATCTACATCGACGAATAGAAAGCTCACAGATAACTATGAGTGTGCCTCGGGTTAGTCACCGACACTCGCGGCAGGCGGCGACACCGTCAGAAAATCCCGTGACGTGAGTCGCGAAGTCGTCAAGGGCGCCTCACCATCAGCTACGATCGCGGGGCCATTCCAGCATGCGGCCGGTGATGGCGCAATTGCCCGGCATCAGTTGCACTAACCCCCATACACCCTAGCCCATGAACTGAGCGAGGCAGTCATGTAGCAGAATCTGCCACAAGCACCCATCGCGAGTCATTGGCTGTCATTCGCTCTGGTCACCTTGACCCGCTCCTGATCCTATGCGCCTCCACTTGCCCGCCCGTCCACCTTTTAACTTCCTCAGCACGGTGCGCTCGCATGGCTGGTATCAGCTTGCGCCACTCGAATGGGATGATGAGGCGCAGGTGTTGCGCAAACCGGAACTTCTGACTAGCGGCCAAGTCGTGATGCTGACTGTGACCGGTGACAAGAACGGGATCACGGTCAAAAGCGAGGGCGGTCAGGGGCATACGCGTGAGGCAGCTGAGATTGCGCAAAAGATGACCTGGATGTTCGCGCTCGACAAGGACCTAAGTGCGTTCTATGCGTTGGCCGCGCTCGAACCACGCTTGGCGCATTGCGTCAGTCAAGCCCATGGCCGATTGCTACGCAGCACGACGGTCTGGGAAGACGTGGTGCGCACGCTGATGACGACCAACATCCAGTGGAGTGGCACCAAGCGTTTAGTAAAGCAATTGGTGACGCATTTTGGCGAACCGGCACGGGGTGCGCCCGGTCGACACGCCTTCCCGGCGGCGGCCAAGATCGCGCGCAGCCACGAAGCGACAGTGCGTAAGCTTGGCTTCGGATACCGCGCCCCCTATCTGCTCAAGTTGGCCAAGGGTGTCGCGAGCGGCGAGATTGACCTTGATGCGCTGCGGGACCCGGCCCTGCCGGCTGCTGAAGTGCGGCAGAAGCTGATCGCGTTGCCAGGCATCGGCCCGTATGCGGCCGCGACATTGCTCGGCATTCTTGGCCATCACGGCCATATCCCAGTCGATACGGAGGCGGTCAGTGCAGTGTCCACATATTTTTATGGCGGGGCACCGGTGGCGGCCAAGGAGATCAAGACTCGTTTGTCGAAGTCATACCTTCCGCACATTGGTATTGTTCATAGGTTGTGTCGCGTGGTATCACCAACTCGTATCTTGGTCGCTTCTCTGTGGGCATGATAGTTCGAATCCGGTGATGGATTCCATGCCACGTCCGCTTGGGAAATGCCTGCATAAGTGCAGGCTGTCCGGCACCACTTCGGGCAAGAGCTACCAGTTGCTCGTCCTCTTGCTGTGTCCAAAACAGCCCTTTGCCACGCATCTTCCGGTTCAATAGCTCGTCAGTCTTGCCGTCCCGCCAATGGATGACTAAGCGCAGTTGCGTATCACCCCAATGCGCTTCAATCCAGTCGATGAGTGCATGGAGAACGCGCTGCTTCTCTTCGCGTGTGTAGGTGACCCAGTTCTCAGTCGCCTCACCAAAGGTCTTGCGCAGTTGCAATAGGCCCGTTGTGTGGTCGGCCTCGCCTGCCAGATCGTCTAGGCGCTTGAGCAGGCGCGCTTTCTCAGTCTTGGACCCGGTGTATTCCCGTTCAACATCCCGAATCAGGTCCTCCGAGGTCAAAATCGAGATGCGCTTGGCATGACCCGCAATCACCGTTTCTAAGGCTGCAAGCTGGTGTTGCACCAGCTTCTGCTCTACCTGGGTTGCGGCATGGGCTGCTAGCAAGGACTGTTCCCATGAGTCGGCAACAAAGGTGTGCTGAAGTTTACCCAGCATGAGGTCGCAGACTTGGACATCAATCTCTGTTGCTGTTTTTGACCAAACATAGGTATGCACGCCGCGATACGGAGACAGGCCATAGATATACCT
>Ga0209068_10001176_pt1 | contig 13160 bp, 11 predicted proteins | sample ColStrG_CSR_2012_FD_187200 | JGI IMG/M metagenome (GOLD analysis project Ga0209068, IMG submission 187200) | Freshwater sediment microbial communities in response to fracking from Pennsylvania, USA - Cold Stream Run_MetaG_CSR_2012 (SPAdes)... | ecosystem: Environmental > Aquatic > Freshwater >... | reverse complement strand
TACCCTGACCCGCGGAGAAGGCGGCCAGAACGCCATGTCCATTGACATGTACGACGAACTCGGCCTGGTCCGCACACAGGAGCTTTTGCAGGCCGGCCGATATTACGGCGTCGATCAATACTGGGGGAGCGTCATCGACTACGGTTTCTCTAAGACCCGCGAGGAGGCCATCGAGAAGTGGGGCTATGAGCGCGTGCTTTCCGACGTGGTTCGCGTTGTCCGCATGACGCGGCCCCTCATCCTTACGTCAAGTTTTGCCGGCGCGCCCACCGATGGCCACGGCAACCATCAAGTGTCCGGCCAGATGGCGCAAGAAGCCTTTGTGGCCGCCGCCGATCCGAATCGTTTTCCCGAACAGATCCGCGAAGGTTTGCGTCCCTGGGCGCCGGTAAAGGTCTATGCGCGCGTGCCGTTCTTTGCGCCCACCAAAGACAACACCATTTACGATTACGCCACCGATAAATACGTCCCCATACGCTTCCACAACTATGTAGACGACACGTGGATCAATGAGCGCCCTGCCACCAACCTTGAAGTTCCCGAGGGCCGCTTCGATCCCGCCGTGGGATTGAACTATCTGCAAATCGGACGCACCGGCTGGGGCTATCAAAAGAGTCAGAACGGCGGGGGCACAACGCCGCCAGCGGGAATCTATAACGCCACTTATCACCGCTACGGTTCGCGCATCGCCGCTGCCGACAAGGAAAGTTCTTTTTATGATGGCGTCGACATATCGCTGGCCGGCATCGCCGCGCTCGCCAAAGGCGATACCGCGTCCTTAAAACAGGATCTCGAGCGAATTTCAAAAATTGCCGATGAAGCTTGCGACAAATACCGACCGGGCAGCCCATCGCAGATCGCGCCCTTGCTGGCCGATGGATTGAAAGCCACCCGCGCTTTGCTCGAACAAGTCAAAACCGGCAATTTGCCTGAACCCGGCAAGAGCGACGTTTCGTTCGAACTAAACGTCAAGCGGGAACAGTTCGAAAAAGCGCTGACTTTGGCTCTCGGCCTTTCCTTCGATGCCGTTGTCGCGCCGGACAAGGAACCCGACAATCGCTTCGGCGGCGGCCAGGCCGTGACCTTCAGCATTGCCATTCCCGGCCAGAAATTCGCCGTGCAAACCAATCTCCACAATGAAGGTGCGCAGAGTGTCGCGATTGAGGAGATCGCCGTCTCGGCGCCCGACGGCAAGGCTTGGACAATTAACGCGGAGAAGCCGTTGGAAACTCCGCTCGCCGGCGGCAAAGAAAGCAAACTCAAATTCGCCATTGCCGCGCCGGACGATGCCACGCTCACTAAAGCCTACTTCACTCGCCCCAACCGGGAGCAACCCTATTACAATCTCACCGATGAACGCTTTCGCAATCTCTCGCTCGCTCCCTACCCCCTGATCGCGTTCGCGCGCCTCAACTTCAACGGCGTGCCATTTTCGCTGCGCCGCGTAGTGGTTGCCAATCAACGTGTCGAAGGCATTGGCATTGTGCAAGATCCGCTCTTGCTTGGTCCGGCGATTTCTGTTTCCGTCACTCCCTCCGCGGGCGCCGTGCCGTTAACCGCCGCATCGTTCGCTTTTTCGTGCGCGCTACGCAGTAACGTAAAGGGCCCCGCCAAGGGCTCCCTACGCTTGCGTCTGCCGGATGGATGGGAATCCATCCCCGCGCAAGCGCCGTTTTCTTTCGCCCATGATGGCGACAACGAAACGCTGACTTTTCAAGTCAAGCCTCGCGCCCTCAAGGCCGGCAATTACGAAATTCGCGCTGTGGCGGATTACGGCGCTAAAACTTACGAAGAGGGCTTCCGTTTGGTTGGCTACCCTGGCGTGCGCCCTTATCCAAGTTACCGGCCCGCCACCTATAAAGCCGTCGGCGTCGATGTAAAGACCGCTCCAAACCTGACGGTCGGTTTCTTGCCCGGCACCGGCGACGATGTTCCGCGCGCGCTCGAAGACCTCGGCGTTCAAGTGCAAGTTCTCTCCGGCGCTGAAATAGCGACCGCCGACCTCTCCCATTTCGACGCGATTGTGCTCGGGGTTCGCGCCTACGCCGTCCGTCCTGAACTGCGTTCCGCCAATAACCGCTTGTTGGGCTACGTCAACAACGGCGGTGTCCTGATCGTCCAATACAACCAGCAGAATTTCGACCGTGATTACGGACCCTATCCTTTCAGCTTGGGAAATGCGCCCAGGGTGGTCGACGAAAATTCAGCGGTGAAAATTCTGGAGCCGCAAAATCCGTTGTTCGCCTGGCCGAACAAAATCGATACTGCCGATTTCGCCGGTTGGGAAGAAGAGCGCGGCCACGGCTTTCTACAGAAATGGGACGAACACTACCAAGCGCTAGTGGAAACGCATGACCCTGACCAGGATCCGCAAAAAGGTGGCCTACTCTTAGCTCACTACGGCAAGGGGCTGTATGTCTACAACGCTTTTGCTTTGCACCGCCAACTACCGTCTGGCGTTCCCGGCGCCTATCGAATTCTTGCCAATCTCATCAGCTTGGGTAAAAACCCCGGCTGGCGTTAATAACTTTTGCGAATTCCGCAGCGAAACTATAGATAGGGCAATCTATTGAAAGGGTGCCATCAAATGTTTACTCGAAAAATGTTGAGTTATTTAGGTTCGTTTCTGGCGGCGGCTTCCGCGCTGACAGCGGCGGAAAGGGTATACCCCGATCCGGCCATCAATGTACCTGCCGCCACAGGCGAGCAGGTTGCGGTATTTGCCGGTGGCTGTTTCTGGGGCATTGAAGGCGTCTATGAGCACGTGAAGGGCGTAAAGCAAGCCGTGTCCGGTTACTCGGGCGGCGAAAAATCGACTGCTCATTATGAGATGGTGAGCGAAGGCAATACCGGCCATGCGGAATCGGTGCATGTTACTTTCGATCCTGCGCAGGTCACCTACGGTCAATTGCTGAAGATCTTTTTCTCAGTGGCGCACGATCCCACGCAGAAAGACCATCAAGGGCCGGACTGGGGTTCGCAGTATCGCTCAGCTATCTTCTACGCCAATGACGATCAGAAGCGAGTAGCGGAGGCATACGTCAAGCAAATGGAAGACGCCAAAACATTTTCACACCGCATTGTGACGCAAATTGTACCCCTTAAGGCTTTCTATGCGGCCGAGCCGCATCACCAGCACTTCATGGACAACAACCCCAACTATCCTTATATCGTTGTCAACGATTTGCCAAAAGTGAACGCGCTCAAAAAGCACTATCCGGAATTGTGTAAGCGCTAACGCTTATGGGGCGGACCCGCGGCCTGCGCTGGGCTCTCAGCCCCGCTTTTCGGTTGGGGTGGTGGCGCTCCCTCGGGCGTCGTCACTTCCAACATACGCACAATGCGCGCGGCGTGGTCATACTGGCTGAGTTTTCTTTCCTCGCTCACCAGTGCTTTCCATTTCGCGCGCAGTTGATAATCCACCGTAAAATTCAAATCCTCAAACTTGTAGCGCCCGTCTTTCTTCGTGAAATAGTCGTGCTTCTCTTTCGTCTTGTCATTGATCAGCGTGACGAGAGCGCCCTCTAGCGGTTGGCCGGAATCGTCTACCACCTGCCCGGTCACCGTGCGAGAAGTGGCCGCCTTCTCTTTCTTAGGGTTTAGTGCCCGGTGATTGTCCAGAAACACATCCGGAGATCTGGTGTCCTCTTTCTGCTGCGCGGCAGCGCCCAGACCGCCAAAGACAATCAAAAATCCCGCCACTATCGTTTTCATAGCACCTTTATAAATCGTAGCAACCCGCTTCGCGCTACCATTTTGTATGTCTTTCGGACAGAGCACCGTGCTCGCCTTTGAGAGCCGCCGCGCCAAAGAAATGGCGGAATTGATCCGTATCAACGGCGGCGAGCCCTTCGTCGCGCCCGCCTTGCGCGAAGTACCGCTTGAGCAGAATCCCGCCGCGTTCGAATTTGCCGACAAGCTTTACGCCGGCGATTTCGACATGATTGTCTTTCTTACCGGCGTTGGCTCGCGCCTTCTGCAACGCGTGTTGGCCACCCGCGAACCCGAAAATCTTTTCCCCGAAGCTTTGCGCAAGCTCACCATTGTCGCCCGCGGCCCCAAGCCCATGGCCGTGCTGCGGGAATGGCAGGTGCCGGTCACGGTTGCCGTACCCGAGCCTAACACCTGGCGGGAGCTGCTGCAAGCCATCAAGTCGCGTCCCGAAAAATCTGTCGCGGTGCAGGAATATGGCCGCACGAACAACGAACTCCTTGCCGGACTCGCGGCGCAAGGCCGCACCGCGACGTGTGTCCCCGTTTATCAATGGGCTCTGCCCGAGGACACTGCGCCTCTTGCCGAGGCGCTCCAACTTCTTCTCGACGGCCGCTTTCAATCGGCCATTTTCACCAGCGCTGTTCAGCTTGAGCATTTTCTTGAATTCGCGGAGCAGCAAGGCAAGCGGGAGAACACCGTTAGCGCGCTAGGGAAACTATTTATCGCTTCGATCGGCCCCACTTGCAGCGAGTCTATCCGTGCAAACAGGTTAGCGCCCACGCTTGAGCCGAGCCACCCCAAGATGGGCGTACTAGTGAGGGAGGCATCTCTTGCGTTCGGTCAACACAGAGCGGACTGAGTGGTGAATCGCTCAATCAGGGAAGAGAAACCCTTCTTCGAGGAAGTGATCGTCAAATGCAAAGGCAGTTTGTAACTTCAACTGCCGCATTACTACGAAACTCGAACAATCCACAAGACTGAGTTTCGTACGGTTGGCCGCAATCAGTGCGGTCACCGCCGTAGCATGAACTGATTCGTCAATCCAACTCACCGTCATCAACGGCAACATGTCTTCCTGAAGGGTGCGAACAGCCTTTAGACCCAAGCGGCGTTGCGCGAGAGCGCAACATTCAACAGCTATATAGTTGGTTGTTCGTAGCGGTTCCGCCGATTCGAGCAACCTCAGCCACGTGGCTCCGGCTCGAGTGTGATTCTCATCCGCACGATCCAAGACGGCGTAGATGGCTGAAGTATCGACGAAAATCATTTGCCGGCGAACGCATCCGCCAAGTGGCGATCATGCAGTCTACTGCCATCCGGCGACCCGGACGTGAACTGTCCAACCGCTCGCTTAGCGCGATCTATAGCAGTGGCGCGAACTCCGGTTTCTTGTTCGACGAACACATCAACGCTGATCCGGATCAATTGCGCCATCGATTGCCTTCGGGCCGCAGCTAGCTTGTGCAGCGCCGCAACTTGATTTTCCCTGAGCTGTATCTGTGTCCTTACCATATGATTAAATGTTATCACAAAGTGATTACATGATGCCGGATGCGTCCTTAACCATCCAGTACTGCGTTCACCGTCTCAAACTTGTACCCTTCAGCCCGCAACCTCGGCACAATCTCCCGCACCGCTTCCAGCGTATTCGCGATATCCGGCCGCACGCTCACGCCTCGCCCGTCGTGCAGGCAGATGATGCCGCCCGGCGAACGGCGCCGCATCACATGCTCACTCACGCGCTCGGCCGGCCAGCGCCAGTCGAAACCAATCACTGTCCACATCACGTCCAGCAGCAATAGCCGTTCCTGCACTTCGCGCATGCCCAGCCAGCGGAAACCGTAAGGCGCGCGCAACAGCATAGGCGTCACGCCCGTTTCCGCTTGAATGACTTGCTGTGTCTCGCTGAATTCCCAATTAATAAACTCGCGCGATTTAAACGGCAGCTTTGGATGGGAATACGAATGGTTGCCAATCTGGTGCCCGGCCGCCGCTACCTGGCCTGCTACATGCGGCAATCGCTTCACATTCATGCCGCACTGAAAAAACGTCGCCGTGACGCCTTCTCTTCCCAAATAGTCCAGCAAATCGGGCGTGCTTTCACTCGGTCCGTCGTCGAAAGTCAGCGCAATCGATCTCCGCGTACCCGGCCCACGGTATACCGACGGTCCAAATATCTGCGAATTCCTGGCGACGCTGCCGTACGCCGCGGCGGCGGACAATCCGCCCAGCAGCGCCCCCGCCGTCACCCCAAGTGCCTTTGAAACGCTCATCGGTACTCATTCTCCCGGTTTGTCGCGCGGCGGCGCGGACGCATGGTAGCCGCTACGCACGCGCTCCGTGTACAGCTTCAAGATCTCGCTGACTCTCTCTCGCTGTGGGGATTTTACTATGAATCCCACGTGATGTTTCTTCCGCATGCGCCAGACAAGCTCCGGCTCGCTAAAACTCGCCGTATCCGGCCACTCCTGCCTCGCTAACGACACCAGCAATCCAGCTTGCTGCCGCGGACTCTCCGCAACGCTATAAGCCCCGCCTGTCGCCGCTGCGGTTTCCACTTTCGCCCACTCCGCCCACATGTTTAAGCCGCTCGCCGCTTCTATCAGATCCGCGATATTCGCCCCGCCTACCCGCGCCGAAGTCTCTAGAAAATAAAGTGCGCCGTTTTCCTGCGCCCGTATGAACTCAGTATGCGACACGCCATCGCGCAAGCCAAATGCGCGCAGCACAGCCTGGTTCATTTGCTGCAAACTCGCGTCCAAATCGCCGCCCGCTTGCAAGGTCTCCGTTGTGAAAATGCCGCCGCCCGTCGCCACTTCCAGCGGCGGCGTTCCATACGCGCTCGTGATAGCAAAACGGACTTCACCGCCAAACCAAATCGAATCCACATGGAAAATATCGCCCGGCACAAAGCGCTCCAGCACGAAGTACGATTGCTCGTCGCCCAGCCGGTGAATGTTTTCCCACACTTCCTCCTTGCTCTGGCATTTCCGAATGCCCATCGCGCCCGCCATCGTTCTTGGCTTTAACACCCACGGCGGCGGAACTTTTTCCAAAAATTCGCTGATGGCTTCGTAATTGAAGGCGCCGCTGAACGCGGGCACACGAATCCCGCTTTCGGCCGCCCGCATGCGCATCGCCAGCTTGTCGCGGAAATAGCGCGTCGCGGTCTCGCCTAATCCCGGCAACCGCAGGTGCTCGCGCAGTAGCGCCGCCTTTTCCAAATCGAAATCGTCCAGCGGCACGATCCGCTCAATCCGTTCCGTCCGGCATAAATGATTGACGCCTTGCAACATATGTTGCAGGTTCCATTCAAACTCTTTGTCCGGCATGTAATAAACTTCGTCGTGAAGTTCTGCCGGCCACTTCCCTGAGAGGCTTTGCGACGTCAGCAGCAAAACCCGGCATCCTTGCCGCCTCGCCTCTTCCAAAAAACGGTGGCCCTTTTCGTAGCTCGCCAGGCACAACATTGTCAACGCGCGTTCGGCCTTCATCTCGATGCCGTTCAGCATAGCGCTTTTCCTGTTACCATGACAGACGCAAGCGTAACTATTTCGTTCCGCCATGCGAAAGGACATCTGGATGCCGAAACTTTCGCTGAAACATCTTCTTGCAATCCGCTGGTTCCACTGGATCAATTTCCCGATCCTTTTCCTGATGATCTGGAGCGGCATGTTGATCTATTGGGCTTACCCCGTCTATCATTTAGGCCCTATTTCGCTCTTCCCCCAATGGCTTTTCGAACTTCTGGGTCTGAAATTCCGGCTCGCCGAAGGCATGGCTCTGCATTTTGTGTTCATGTGGATCTTTGCCATCAACGGCCTGCTTTACGTCGCCTACACGGTGTTCTCCGGCGAATGGAAATACCTTGTTCCCACTTCCACCTCCGCCTTCCGCGACGCGTGGCATGTGTTCTTGCATGATCTCCATTTGCGCGAAGAAATACCGCCGCAGGAAAAATACAATGCCGCGCAACAGATCGCCTATACCGGCATCGTTGTCATGGGTCTTGGCTCGCTGGTCACAGGTTTGGCCATTTACAAGCCCGTCCAACTCTCGTGGCTCACCGCTCTTTGTGGTGGTTATGAATTCGCCCGCCTGATGCATTTCGCGCTCACTATGGGCTATATCGGTTTCTTCGTTATTCACGTCGGCCAAGTGATCCTGGCGGGCTGGAACAACTTTCGTAGTATGGTCATCGGATGGGAGCTGGTGAAACACAATGATTAACCGCCACCCTGAAATCGTTCTCCCCGAAGCCGATCTCGAACGCGACCTTCAAAAGAAATCGCGCCGCGGCTTTCTCCTTGGCGGATTAGCCGCTGTTGGAGCCTTTGGCGCTTACAAAGCCGTCCGCCTCTCGCGCCAGGACAATGACGTCCCTTGGCCGCAGCGCAACGTCCTCGACCTCAACGGCAAGCTTTGGCACAGCTACCTCGACCACGCGCACACCATGCCCACTTATTCGGCCAGCGAGATCGGTTTCCTCAAAGCCAATGGCGATCACGGTCTCGACGAAGAACCCGACGACCAAGGCAACCCTCCCGCGTGGGACGGCTTTCGCCTCGAAGGCCCCGGCATCTCGCCCATCACCCTCCAGCTCTCCGACGTCCAATCCCTCCCTCGCCGGGAGATGATTACCAAGTTCTGTTGCATTGAAGGTTGGAGTGTCGTTCAGCAATGGACCGGCGTGCGCTTTTCGGACTTCACCAAGAAATTCCTCCCGCCCGGCGCAAGCCTAACCGACTACGTCTATATGGCCACCGACGGCGAAGACTATTTCGTCGGCCTCGACACCAAGAGCGCCATGCATCCGCAAACGCTGTTGGCCTGGGAGCAAAACGGCAAGCCGCTCACCTACGAGCACGGCGCTCCCCTGCGCCTCATCATCCCCGTCAAATACGGCATCAAGAACCTGAAACGCGTTGGCCTGATTCGCTACACTAATCAAAAGCCGCGCGACTTCTGGCATGAACAGGGGTACGATTGGTTTGCGGGTCTCTAACACTTGTCTGGCGCTCAACTCTATTGCGGCACATCCGGATTCGCTTACCCAAGCTGGAAGCCCAATTTTTATCCGGAAAAACTGCCCAGCGCCAAGTTCCTGGCGTTCTATGCAACCCGTCTGAACGCCGTAGAGATTAACTACACATACCGCCGGATCGCCTCAGCCTCGACCTTTGAAAAGTGGCTCGCCGCCACCGAGCCAACCTTCATGTTCCTTCCCAAAGCGCACATGAAGATCACTCATTCGCTCAAGCTGAAAGAGGCGGAGGATTTCACCCGCTTCTTCCTCGAATCTCTGGAGCCATTGCGCGCCGCCGGCCGCCTGGGACCGATCCTCTTTCAACTCGCTCCCAGCTTCAAGGCCGACGCCGAGCGCTTGGCCGAGTTCGTGCGCCTGCTTCCCAAAACTAGCAAGTACGTCTTCGAGTTCCGCAACGCCACCTGGTTCGACGAAAGCATTTACAAAATTCTGCGCGAGGCGAACGTGGGCCTTTGCCATGCCGAAAACGAGAACATGGAAACGCCGCACGTCCTCACCGCCGATTTCGTTTACCTCCGCCTGCGCAAGCCCGACTACACGGAATCGGAACTATGCGAGATCGAGCGCCGCACCCAGCAGTATCTCCGCAATGGCTATCCGACTTTCGCTATTTTCAAGCACGAAGAGACGCCCGCCGGCGCAATGTATGCCGAACGATTGTTGAACTCGCACAAGAAACAAGGGCCGCCTCATATGGAGGCGGCCCCTGCCGTTTAGCGCGTTCTAGAAGTAGTACTTTAATCCAAATTGAATGTTGCGCGGATTCTGAATTTGCGAGGTCACCTGTCCAAACCCGCCTGGATTCGTCACATCCCGCCCAGGTGCGCCCCAACTGGCATGGTTGAAAGCGTTAAACATCTCCATGCGGAAATCGAGAGACTGTTTTTCCCGCACATAGAATTTCTTGCCAACCGAAGCATCAAGGTTGAAGAAACTTGGCGCTCGCAAGGTACCTATGCCCACAGTTCCCAGCGTGCCATCCGCCGGTCGCCCGAAAGCGCAGGTGCCATTGTCCACACCGGCCGCGCACACATTGTTAAGCGGGCCGAAAAAGGCGTCTACCGTGGAAGAACCATCCACAAACGACCGGTAAACATTTGCCCGCAGGTTGCCGCGCGGCGTCCTGCCGCCGCTATTCGCCGAACTCGCAAATACCGTCACCGGGAAGCCCGAGTGCGCGTTCTCAAAGAAGCCGACGTTCCATCCGCCCAACAGCAAATCGGTCGCCTTATTCCAACCTGCTCCGAATGCCTGATTCTTGCCGAAGGGCAGATTGTAAACGCCACCGAACGAGAAGTTATGCTCGGCGTCGAAACACGAGGGTCCGCGGTTGCCCAGCCTGTTATATGCATCCTGCCAATAGGCGCCGTCGGCGTTCACCGAACCGCAACCGTAATAACCCAGATTCTCCATTAGGCTCTTGCTCCAGACATAGAAGCCCGTCATTTCAAGTCCGTGCGAAAGCCGCTTGCGTCCGCTCACCTGCAGTGCGTTGTAACTCATGCGCGCGCTGCCTTCGGTCAACGCAATGTTACCTACATTGGGCAGCAGCTTTGCTAGCGGCCGCCGGTCGTTCGAGTTAATCCAGGTGGATACAGGACCAGTGCCTGCCACCGGGTTGTTCGCTTCGTGCGGCACCACCAAGTGCGTGCCAAGTTGGCCCACGTACGATGTGGTGAGAGCCATCGTATTCGTAACTTGATATTCCAATGCCGCATTGTATTGCTGGGTGAACTGGGGACGAAGATTCAAATCCCAGGCACGCCCTTGATAAAACGGATTCCCGCCGGCGCCGGTTCTGGTTGTGCCGGTTAGCACACCGGAGTTGGGGGCATCGGCAAAGCCGATTCCAATATTGCCCGGGCTGCTCACATCGTAGTTCACGTTGGTTTCTACAAAATATGGCGGATTCAATGGCAATCGCAAATTCGCGCCAGTGCCTTCCATGAAGCTCGACATCGCGTAGCCCATGCGGTACACCAGCTTTGAACTCGGATTCCATGCAAAACCAATCCGCGGTTCAAACTGCTTGTAGTAGGGTGCGTAAAGCGCTCGGCTGTTGCCATTCTTTCCCGCCAGCAAAACTTGGCCGGTGAAGGTATTGATATTCGCTTGCCGGTCGGCCACTTCGTACAACGGTTGGCTGAATTCCCAGCGCATACCCAGATTCATGGTGAAATTCTTAGCCACCTTGAAATCGTCCTGGACAAAAACTCCATCCAGCCAATGCCGCTGCCCCCACTTGCCCACCACGGCCCCGCGGCCCTTTGTGGAAAGGCGGTTTAGCAGGAAATCGCTGTAGGCTACGCCGGTACCCATCGTTCCATCGAAACCGAAGGAACCCAGCGCGCCATTGTTCCCTGCGTAATAACGGTTTTGGCGGAAGCGTATGGCTTGGCCGCCGATCTTCAAAAGGTGGCGGCCCTTCTGCCACGTCAGGTTGTCACCGATCTGAATTTTGTTGTCCACCGTGCTGCCTACTGTAGCCGCGGCGCCGACGCCGCTCAGGCCGTTGCCCAACGACACCGAACTCAAACCCGCATACGGCTGCCCGCCGCCGATGCCGAATTTCGAATTTCCATCGGTCCCCAGTTTTCCACTCCAATCGAACGGAATCCCTTCATCAATGCCGATTCGCGTGTAGCCCAAGCGCACTTCATTGACTACCGATGGCGAAAAGGTCCGGTCCCAGGTCAGCACCGCGCTCATGGTGGGCGCGATATTCGCGCTCGTCAAAAACACCGGCAATGCGGCGGTGCTGCCAAATTGTTCGTAGCGGCTGATGGACCACCGTGCCATGATGCTGTCTTTATCATTGGGCCGCAAGTCACCCTTAACGTCGGCTTGATTGTTTTTCAAGGTATTTGAAGAAGTCGAAATATAGTTGTTCGTGATGCCCAATGTACCCGTTCCGTTGTTATTCGCCTGTGGGTATAGGTCGGGACTGCTGAACAGCTTTAACGCGACCGGATTGGTGACGTCCGTCAGCGGAATTTGGTTGTTCCCGTAAATCCCGCCTTTTGGATTCTTCACTTGAAGTCCGCCTTTGGTAAGCAGCGTCGACAAATCCCCGGTACGCCACGCGGTCGGCGCTACTGTCGCGAACGCCGGCCCCGAATCCCTTTGCTGCGTTCCTTCGTAATCGACAAAGAAAAACGCTTTGTTCCTTATCACCGGCCCACCCAGCGTACCGCCGAAGATATTCCGCCGGAAAGCTCGCTTCTTGGCATTGCTCTTGTTGTTGAAGAACCCGTTCGCGTCCAGCTTGTCGTTCCGCAAAAAGTCAAACCCAACACCGTGAAACGCGTTCGTGCCGCTCTTCAAGGTGGTGTTCACGATGGCGCCGCCGACATTGCCGAATTCCGACGATCCGTTCCCGGTGATCACTTTGACTTCTTCCAAAGCATCCACATTCGGCTGGTAACCGATGCGGTTATCGATCGAATCGTTGTTGTCGATGCCATCCAGCAAGAAGCTATTCGTCTGCTCGCGGTTACCGTTCACCTGCGGCCGGCTCCCCGAGCCCTGCACCCTGCCCGAGGTGTTCATATTGTTCGGGCTGGTCGAAATTGCCCCAGGAATTAACATCGTCAGGCTCGCGAAATTTCGCCCGTTCAGCGGAATACCGCTCACCGTGCTCGACTTCAGCGACTCACCGGTTTGCGTCGATTCCGTTTGCAGGATCGGCGCGAAATCCTTGATCTCAATTGATTGCGCGGTATCGCCAATTTGCAGCGACACATCCACACGCGCAATCTGGTTCACCTCTAAAGTGAATGGGCCAAGCACAGTTTTCTTGAATCCCTGCGCCTCGGTTGTCACGTTATATTGACCCACCGGCAAGAACAGCAAATTGTAAATCCCAGAATCGTTGGTATCCACCGCATAAGGAATATTTGTACCGGCGTTCGTGGCCGTAACCCTTACATGCGGCACAATGGCGCCGCTCGGGTCTGTAACCGTACCCGTAATTGCTCCGGTGGTCGTTTGAGCCACACCCTCGGAACACCAAAAACCAACAGCAAAAAGCAAGGCAATATGCCTGACAATCCTCATAGTTTTGATCTCCTGAAAACGCGAATACTTAAAGTGTACTACTCGCTTCTTGTTCGTCCCGCAAGCGATAATAATGGAAGCAGGAATCCCATGGCAACCATCCCAGCACAATCCGGCAACCTCGCCTCATTTCCCCAAACCCGCGTCCACGCTTCCGAAAAAACCGCCGCCATTCCCTGGTACATCTGGTGCGCCACCGTGGCCGCTACCTCCGCCACCATCGGCGGTTATTGGGATATCTCTTGGCACGAATCCATCGGCCGCGATACCTTCTGGACCCCGGCGCACATGGCCATTTACCTCTGCGGCGTTCTGGCTGGCATCGCCTTCGGTTACCTGATTC
>Ga0209068_10001175_pt1 | contig 13161 bp, 20 predicted proteins | sample ColStrG_CSR_2012_FD_187200 | JGI IMG/M metagenome (GOLD analysis project Ga0209068, IMG submission 187200) | Freshwater sediment microbial communities in response to fracking from Pennsylvania, USA - Cold Stream Run_MetaG_CSR_2012 (SPAdes)... | ecosystem: Environmental > Aquatic > Freshwater >... | reverse complement strand
CTCCAGGAGCCTGAACCGCCGGGCGGTAGGTAATGGCTGCTCCGGGTCAGGTGCGGCGGTTCGGGCCTCGTCCGCCGAGCGTCCGGTTTGCCTCGATTGCAGGCGTCCTGTTGCGTTGCCGCGAACCGCCGCAGTGGGCCACGACCCGACTTTTTGCGTTGCAAAAGATTGCGCGCCATCTTGCCCCTTTCGCATAGCCGGAAGACTGGTGTAAAATATTTCTGAGCTGCCAGCGGGATGGTGCCGGTGTCCCTCGAATGAACGGCAGCGACGATGCCCGCGGCGGGCCCTGACCTTCTGAAAAACGTCTATTGCAACCTTAGCCGCATCCGCACGGCAGTGCTCGCCTGCGGCTGCTCGTATCGACCGCGAGGGAGGAACACCATGAACCGGCGGAGTGTGCTGGGTACTGCGGCGACCGTGCTAGCATCTTACCTGTTGGGCGATGCGGCCGACGCCGCAACGAAGGCCAAGGTCACCAAGAAGCAGCTGATCGGAAACTGGATACTGGTTTCCAACACCAACACCGCAGCGAATAGCCGACCCTTCGGGGCCAACGACGGCTACGCCACCTTTGCCGCCGATGGGCGCTTCTCGATTACGCTCCTGCGCTCGGACCTCCCCAAGTTCGCATCCAACAATCGCGACACCGGCACTGCGGACGAGAATAAGGCGATCGTGCAGGGCAGCAACGCCTATTTCGGCACCTACTCGCTCAACGAGGCGGACGGAACCTTGACGCTCCATATCGAGCGCGCCTCGTTCCCGAACTGGGCCGGCACCGACCAGCAGCGGCTGATCATTACGCTCACCGCCACCGAGCTTAAATACACCAATCCGGCGGCCTCGGTCGGCGGAACCGCCGAGCTCGGATGGAAGCGCGTCAAGTAGCAACGAGTCAGCATACCACCAGGGAGAAGAACCATGAAAACCTACTACACAGTGACATTGGCAATGCTCGCTGGGGCCGCGATCGGAGCTGCGGCCGTCAATGGGCTGCATGCCCAGGCCAAAGCGCCCCTTTATGTCGTGAGTGAACTCGATGTGACCAATCCGGAGGCTTACGGAAAGGAGTATGCTCCGAAGGCTCAGGCCCTCATCAAGGCATCCGGCGGTCGCTTCTTGGCAATCGGAGGAGTCGCAGGAGCGGGCGCCGGAAAGTTGACAGCGTTTGATGGAGAGGCCCCAAAACGCGTAACCGTTCAGGTCTGGGACAGCATGGAACAATATCAAGCCTATCGCAATTTACCGGCGTTCAAGGAAGCCCGGCAGATTGGCGACAAGTATGCGAAATTCCATACTTTCGCGGTCGACGGCGTCCCCCAATAACGCACACGTCATTGCGAGACAGTTGAGCTGAGAGGCCGCCTAAATTGGCGGCCTCTCGTGATTCCGGCACGTCCACAACATCGCCAACCATCCGATTGTGGTCGACGTCGCTGAAGACTGCGTCTCCCGACCGTCCGCTTCTACTTCAATTGCAGGCATCTCACCACACCGTCGCGAACCGCCGCAGCGGGCCATGAGCGGACTCATGCAGCGCAGCAAACGTATCTCTATTCGGCCTCCAAGGCGCGCAACGGGAGGTTCGCCGCACCGGGCAAATGCCCGAGCGCGAATTCGTCCTCAGGCCGCACATCAAGAACCGTAACCGTGCCGGCACGCGACCGCTGCAAAAGTTCCTCGCGCGAAACCGGCTCTAAGCTGTCACGGTCACGGAAATAACTTTCCAGCACACACCCGACCTCCGCGACATTGCGCTCGGCGATGCGGTGCAGTGCCGCCGCCAGATCGAGAACAGCGTCGTCTACCAGGCCGTAGTAGACGAACTTGCCGTCGCGCCTTGCCGCCACCAGACCGGCGCGGCGCAGGTGTTGCAGATGCTGCTCTCCACAGTGTCGCGGCTCATATCGATCCAAAATGCATCAGTATCCCCCCACGCTAACTCTTCGTTGTCAGCCTGACGCGATTGGGGGTGACGACCCTTTGAGCCTTACCAATTTTGCGAAGCTCCTCTACGCTCGCGCCTGCCTTGATTTCTGTGCCCTCTACCTCGGCGACCAACAGGCCAGTTTTCGGTGTCAGCATCGCATGAAATTGGCTCGGCGCGTTGACGGTGACTATGGAGCGGATCGCTCCTGTTGCGTCGTGATGGACAAACAGTTTCATTTTTCACCTCTATTGGCTGACGATACTAAAGTTCATGCCATAGCCGTCGATGTAGGAAGTCCCAACGTTCTTGACATTGAACAGAAACCCGCGGCTACCACTCGCGTCTGCGATTACGCGGACGCCCTCTACACTGAGGATTGCGGTGGGAGCCTCGCCGCCCGCGATAGGTACAGCGGTCACCGACCACGCCTCCAAGTAACCCAAGGGTGATGCCTCCCAATAGTGCACATCTCCGGGGCTCATCGGATAGCCCTCCATCGATACCCACGAAGCCTGCCAGTACGAAACATTCGCCATGGAAACCTCCTTCTGGGTCGCTGAAAGCCTCGTTCTCGATCGCTTTAAACCATACACTTTAAATATCGCTTTTGGGAGCCTCCGGACATCGCTACGCCCGAGCATTCAATTCCTCGGCCGCTTCCCCGGCAGCGGTGCACGATTTCAGTTGAACGTTCGGCCGAACGGGCTGATGTCCGCTTTGGGGTCAAAACCGGTAATTCTCAAAATGAGTAGATCTTGTCTGCAATGCCCTCGAAAGCGGACGTGGCTAGAACGTCGCCCGACTACACGGAAATCCACTGCGTCAATTGTTGCGTAGTGCTCGCATGCCCAATATCCACTCGATAGCTTTCGCCACAAACCTATCAAGTCAGGTGGAGGCACGCCGATTGCTGCCGGCAGCTTGAATGATCGGCTGCCTTTGTTATGATCAATCGAAGATTCGATCGCGATGAAAAATATGTCCGGCAAGCAAGCGAAAACATTATCCGAAGACAATATAAAAGATCTCCTTATCTACGCTGAGTGCACCCGACATCCAGTCAGAAACCAAATCATCGTGCTGCTGTCCGCAAAGGCTGGTTTGCGGGCTGGCGAGATAGCAGAACTGACCTGGGACATGGTCCTCGATGCGAATGGTGGAATAGGTCGCACCATTGAGCTGCGAGATCACGCTGCGAAGAATCGAAGCGGACGGCAGATCCCCTTGCACGCGCAACTACGAGAAGCTCTCTTTGTCTGGCACCACATGACGGATAGCGCCGGCCCGGTGGTTCGGTCAGAGCGTGGCGGTCCAATGAAGCCGCTCAGTATCGTGATTTGGTTTTCGACCGCGTACCGCGCGCTTCGCCTGGAAGGCTGCTCCTCACATTCGGGACGTCGCACGTTTATCACCCGGGCTGCCCGGTTGGTCCACAAGGTCGGCGGCTCGTTGCGAGACGTCCAGTTGCTGGCCGGGCATCGGTCGATTCAAACCACTCAGCGATACATCGACGGCGATTCCGATGCCCAGCGCAAACTGGTCTCGATGATTTGACAGCCATGATCTCCAGGTCGGCAACCCGTCGAAAGAACTCCCAGCACCAATATCGTCACAAACCCCGTCGCCAAAAGATTGCCGCGATTGATCACGCCGTTCGGTTGATCCATCGGGTCTGTTGTCTTGCTGGTTAGGCCGATCTCCTCGATGACGTTCGCAACGAGGATGGTGAGCCCAATGTCACCACCTCGATTCGACGCCGCGACACAGCGGCGTTGTTCGATTGGCTGGTCGCTGCGCTGAGCTATCAAGGCATCTCGGACCAGGTCGCCGAAGCGTATATGGAGCAGTATGGGTCTGCGACATGGGCCGACATCCGGGCCAAGCTGGTCCAAGGCGTCACCTGCCCCAAGCTCAAGAGCTACTGGCACTTTCATGGGTGCCGGTACGACAAGCTCAGCGGGACCTGTGCGGAGCCGGATCACATCGAGGCGTGCGCGCTGCCGACCCATTATTTGCGGAACGGCCGCCTCAACCAGATGGTCTATTCCCTGTTCCTATTCATCCGGGACATTGCGGATGGCGACTTGGTGGGCTGGATCGACCGGCACCTCCAGGCAGCTAACGATCAGACCGGTCCTGACCGCTTGGCCCGATTGCGGGAAGCTCTGATTGGACCGCTCCGGGAAGTCTACGGCGCCTCTGACAAGGTCCTCACCATGACCTTGTCCGGCATCCTGCTCGCCGCTCCTGGGGATCTTCCGGTTTGGATCGAGGTCGGTGCCAGCATGATTGCCATCGACACTCTGGTGCACAATTGGCTGCACCGGACCGGAATCCTGGCCCGGTTCGATGCCGACCACGCCTACGGCATGGCCTGCTATCGGTCTGGCGGCTGCGCCAGCATCATTGAGGCGGTCGCCGAGCGGATCAATGCCCGGCAGTTCAACCCGGCCTTCCCAAGATCGTTTCCGCGGTTCGTCCAGCACGCAATCTGGCGGTACTGCTCCCAAAACGGCCTCGATGTCTGCAACGGCAACCGCATCGATGATCGCAAGTCTTGCGGCAATGTATACTGTGAAATATACAATATATGTGACCGTATATCACTACGCGATCAGGCTATATAAGGCATATTTGTAAGCATTAAATAGCATCATAAGCTTTGACTTGCATGCTTAAATTCAATACTATTCTTGCTCAAGCTGGCCATTTGGCGGCTTGGAGTATGAATACTATGAGTTTGCGTCCAACGTTACGCTACAGACCACCGGATCGGCTGCGGCCGACCACAAAACACCCATCAACTCTGCCGTAAGGGGCCCCAATCGGGGCCCCTTCGGCGTTTCTGGAGACCTATCATGAGCAAGACCAAAGCTTCTGTTTCGCCCAAAGCCTCTGCTCCCAATAAAGCCTCTGCCTCTCCCAACAAGGAGGCCGCCGCCGTCCTCATTGTCATGGGCTACGATCAGCAACACAAACCGTGTGCGGCCCGGTTTACCGGCGCTGATCCGGACCTGGTCGCCAAGGCTGCCAAGCTCATGGACCTCGAAGTTCGCGAGGCATTGTCCGAAGACCTGGCCGAAGTCGCCAAGAAGCTGCCGGTCGGTCGGCTTTACGGCAACGGCCGTGGCTTCGTGCCCAACGTCCGGCAAGACCTCTACAGCGAGGTCGTGGCGGCTCTATCGGGCGAACCCCAGGGGACCACCACCGTGCAAGAGGCCATGCCGGTCGCCAGCGGCCTGCCCCGGACTTGGGAAGAGATCACGGCTGGCCATCTGGTGATCGCCCAGGAGACCCTGGCCTTGGGTTGGTGGGAGGCCATCGTGATCGACCGCAAGGACGACATGTTCACGTTGCGGTTTCGCGACTACCCAAAGATACCAAAGTTCGTTCGCCATCGCAGCGCCATCGCCCTGATGAGCCCGCCCGCCGAATAGGCACCGAACATGCAGATGGGCCCGAACGGCGTCAGTCAGTTCGGGCCCTCACCCACCACGGCCGAACATTCTCACACCGGAAATCAGGAGCTTCTGTCATGGAACCCAAGACAGCGCGGATTCGCGCGCTCAACGACGAACTGCGTCAACGTCTGATCGGCGGCATGGCGGTCATGACGCCCGGCATCGCGGCGCTCGGCCAAGAGGCCGTTGCGCGGATCGTCAAGACTATCGAAGTCTACGACGACTTTTGCCATGCCAACGACCCACACGAAGAACACGACTTTGGCGCGTTCGATGTCGATGGGCACAGGGTCTTTTTCAAGATCGATTATTACGATTCGAGCCTGACGGTCCACTCACCCGATCCTTCAGACCGCGTGATCACCATCATGCTGGCCGAAGAATATTGACCAGCACATCAATCACGCATGTTTCTCACGAGACATATTGATCGCCGGAACCGGCCAACAGGAGAGCCACTCTCGATAGGCTGACTCTATCCGCCCCCACCATGGCGTGACGGACCAGGTTCGAGCAAGTACGAACACCGTCGCGGGGACCCTGGGTACAGCTTGCCAGGCGGCATGACGCCGCCATGCCCCACCGGTGCGGAATTACTTAAGCCCCGCGAAAGCGGGGCTCTTTCTTCCACATTTTCGAACTATCAACCGTGCAAACGATTTTGTTCTCATGCGATTATTTCATCTTCATCTGGATGTCGAAAACTCAGATTTGACCTAATTTCCACAAAATGCCGTCACAATTGGCGACTGTGGTTGATTTGATTGTTGGTATGGCCTCGCCACAACAAACAATCAAACACCTGCGTGGGGACACGTCATTGACGGAAGGGACGCCCAACTCTTTAGCAGCTGGCAACACGTAACGGCCACAGGAGAATCACCATGCCAAAACGTGTCATCTCATATGCTCTAGCTGTCGCAGCCGGCCTTTTCACGGTGATCGCGTTCAGCATGAACTGGGCGCTCGCCGGCGATTGCTTAGTGCAGCCAAACCGCCAACTGGTCCCGAGCGGCCATTGGTACTACCGCCTCGATCACGTCAACTACCGCAAGTGCTGGTATCGCGCGGAGCCGACAGCGAGGATGGCCCACGCCGAGGCGCCGGAAGCGCAGCCTGCTCCCGACGCGACCTTAGGGCCAACGCTCTCCTCCTTTTTCGCCTCGCTTTCGGCGGGCTCCACCGGCGCAAAGCCTGCGGGAACACAACAAGATGCTACGAAGGGTGATGCACACACCATACAATCACGCCCGGACGACCTGAAGAACGGTCACGTTTCAAGGTCTAAGCGTGCTCGGATGACCCGACACCCAGATTCAAGCATGGCAGCGACTGTGAAATTAAATCGACAATCGTCTGTCGGACCGCACATTGAGCGCGCGGATCAAGCACCTCCGCTCAGTAGCGCCGAGCGTGATGCCCTGTTCCAGGAATTCCTGCGATGGAAACCGGACGAACAACCCGAGCCAATCCTCGACCGGGCGGCGCGCGGCGTTCTGTTCCAAGACTTTATGCGATGGAATGCACGGCAGACCCCTTAGGTTAGAGTGCGTTCCGCGAATCGATTTGGCGGCATTGGTGACCGCGTTGGGAGTTCGGGGGAAGTGAGGCCGGACCACCTGCACCCTCGCGCGATTAGGGAACCGGAGGATTGATGGTGAATAGATTTGAATATCGCCGGTGTGCTGAGGATTGCCTCCTTCAGGCCGAGCAGACTGGTTCGCCTGACGCCAAATCAGCTTTGATGATGATGGCCGGTGCCTGGCATCCGCGACGCCTTGGGACGAGCCTTGCTCGCCGGCATTTCCGCCGGCCCCGACGCTTTTTCATGATAACCCATGTGGGGTCAGAGCGGGCATCATTGATCGCCTACCTGCTCAGCAAAACGACTGCGGCGCAATGATTGTCGTGACATTAGGCCCAAGATTAGGCCCGAAGCACAAACACCTTAAAAAAAAAGGCCCCAAGCGTGTGGCGCCAGGGCCTGAGAGGGGGTGTGGTTGGCTGGCCAGCCTCCCACAACCGCAGATTAGCGTGGCGCCTGGTGCCTGACAATGCCCGTAACGATGATGACCAGGCCACGGCCGATTTGCCCTCGACGTTGGCGAGCGCGACGACCAATCCGCCAGTCATATCAGGGCCAGCTGATGACGCTTGGCAAAATGCGCGTGCACGGAAGCGTCGGCCGATCAAAGGGCCACGCGAATTTCGTGATCGCCGAATGGGGCGCAGCGGCAGTCTTGCTAAGCTATCCGCCGCCTGGCGCTGGAACCAAAAAGATAGTGTCGCTTTGCGTCTACAATGCTCTCTTTCGCCCGAAACAATGGAATAGCCGAATCGACCCATTCTATCATGATCATGTTGCAGACTTCGCATGCCGCAGACCCGCTATCGTGCGCGGGAGTTTTCGATATCTCATAAACTGCCCCGCAATGGGTGCAGGTGAAATCAATACCGCCACGTTCAATCTGGGTCATGCCTCAATCCCCCCGTGAGTGGTCGGAACCCTTGAACCGGCCGAGTTCGCCCCTACCAATCAGAAATAGTGACAAAGCATTATCCATTTATGACCGGCCTCAGGGGCGCGGACGATGCCGCCAACTGAGGCGGCCTATTCCTTACGGCCTAGGCGTCTCGACTTGCTCGGCCATTTCCCGCCACTGCCGTGCAAACTCCGCATAGACTTGCTTTTGCAGTCCATGGGTAGCCTCTTTTCCTGCTGTTCGTACTCTCGTGCCTTGACCTGATATTCCTCTGCTTTCGATGTCATCCATCCCGCTCCCGGTGAATTGGGACACTGCGGCATTCAATTAGGACACTACGGCCGGAATCAGGACAGCACCGACACGTGCGATTTGTTCCGGGCTCGCGCACGGTAACAACACACCATTACTGTCGATTGGACCGCCTTTCGACGAGCGCAAACGCCCTAAATTCGATCCGTGTCGCGTTTCTGTTCTGTCATGCATTAATGCCGATAAAGATCTTGAATAGCGACGATGTGTCGGAATTGCTTCGTCGCGATATAAACCGTGTGGGTACCTTTCCGCCAGGTCACCTAGAAGCTCGCGCCCCAGAACCACGTCTCGATGCGGCCGTACCTGGCCTCACAGGCGCCCTTGGGATTCGGCGGTTCCGCTACGTTCCGATAGGACGTTGGACCAGGAAGGCGGTTGGAATTCCTGCCCCCGGTTTCGTATTTCCGGGATGGCAAGGAGAATGCACGGGCAACCTCAGAACCCTTGGGGGCCCGGAAAGCACGGACGTGAGAAATGGCGCCCTCGGAGAACGAGACCGAGCTCGAATGATTGAATACCGACCTTCCGACAAAGAGCCGTTCATGAACGATCGTCAGCGGGACTACTTCCGTAAGAAGTTGCTCGCGTGGAAAAGCGAGGTCCTCAAAGAGGTAAAGGTCAGCCTGGCGCACCTGCAGGAGGAAGATCGAAATCATCCCGATCTCGCGGACCGGGCTTCATCCGAGGCTGGATGGGCAATTGAATTGCGCGCCCGTGATCGACAGCGCAAATTGATCGCCAAGATCGATGCGGCCCTGAAGCGGTTGGAGGACGGCACCTACGGTTATTGTCTGGAAACCGGCGAGCCGATTTCGCTTCGGCGGCTGGAGGCCCGGCCGATTGCCACACTCTCGATTGAGGCACAGGAAAGTCACGAACGGCATGAGCGCTTGCAGAGCGACGAATAAGCCGGATCGACCGCATATGGGATGAATGGCGGACATCGACAGGGGCCTGTGTAGCCCTGCACCGTGGTGGCTGATTTAATGGCTGATTTAACGGAATGCTTCCCTACGAGTTCCAAACGTAGAATTGCTGTGATTGCCTCATCCCAATGAATGGCTCACATCCGACAAATGCTGCTTTGCTCACTTAATAGCCGGTGCTATGTTCCTCGCATAATATTGAGCTAAGGATCTCGGAGAAAACATCATGCTTGAGGAATTCAAGAAATTTGCGTTACGGGGCAACGTAGTCGATCTCGCCGTTGGCGTAATCATCGGCGTTGCATTTGGTGCAATCGTGGCTTCATTGGTGGCTGACGTCATTATGCCGATTATTGGGGCTGTCACAGGGGGGCTCGACTTTTCAAATTACTTCATTCCACTGTCGAAAAACGTAACTGCGACGGCTTATTTGGATGCGAAAAAGCAGGGAGCGGTCCTAGGCTATGGCCAATTTTTGACCGTGGCGATAAATTTCATAATCATCGCGTTCGTGCTGTTCCTTACCATAAAGATGATCAACAAACTGAAAAAGCAGGAGGAAGCCAAGCCCGCCCCAACTCCTGCAGACATACAACTGCTCACCGAGATTCGCGATCTGCTGGCGCGTCGACCTGCGTAGCAGCGAGTTTCGGCTTGATTGTTGTCTAAGCCGAGGCTGAAAAATGCCAAAAATCGTTGTCGGCATCTTTGTGACCGCGCTTATGTTGTCCGTTACGGGGAACACCGGCGGTGGGCCCAACGGAATTCTGATCGTTGCGGGTTGGATGGGTGCGATCGGTTTGGGCTGTTTTATGCTGTATTTGGCCTACGATACATTCCGGTCAACGATCCTCAGCGGTCAGCCAAAGACCTCTGCTGATAACCTAGACTCGCCTTCGCTTACAGGGCGGTTAACCGCCGTTGCGTGCGGCGTCATCCTAGGAATCGCAGGATCATTTTGTCTGTTCTGGATTCTAACGGGATAAGGCCCGGCTCCTGGGGTCCGAGGGGACTAGGACGAGTTCGACGCCGATCGCGATGTCGGTCGCATCTACTGGTTGACGATTTCGGCGGCCCGGATATTCGGGGAGCGCGAGCTTCGAAGTTCTGGCGCCAATCGGCTCACACGTGCCAAGTCCCATCCTTGGATGAAAAAACATGGTCTGGCGACGGCGGCGTTGCCAAAAATATCGGTGCGGTAAACCGGTAAAACCCCGAGTTCTCTCTTGTGTTTGGCGCCTCCGTGTCAGGGATCACATTGGGCGGGCCGAGACAATAGCTGTGCAGCGCACAAAACTTATTGCTGCCTAGGCCAACAAGATTGCCGCCGCGATCCCGACGGGATATTTCGCACGGTCGAGCAACCGTCGCGTGGGGAGGGAGTATGACCCTTGCAAAATCCGATGGCGCTCAGGTATTTGCTGCATGGCACAATCACGGAATGGTCCCAAAGCACGCCGACCGCTCCAGAAACCTGATCAGGCACGCAGCCAACCGGCCGCCGGCCGCGCCGCAAGCGTCGCCAAAGCGCAGGAGGTTGGTGCGAAAGGTCAAGCGCTGACCAGGTATCCCCCGTGGCCGACATTGATCCAACTGGGAGGAGCGAGTAGATTTCGTCCGTTCGAAGCTCTGGCCTTGTTTGATGCGCGCCCCGGATGGGACCTTCTGAAGACAGCGCTGAATTCGGATCCGCAGCCACGCGATGGTCGCGAGACGGCGGGCGCATTTGTGCGCGTTCCACTACGAGGCGACGATCGCGACAGGTACCGTGAAGTGGTTCAATTCACAAAAAGGATATAGATTCATTCAGCCGCAGGGTGGTGGCGGGAAAGATGTGTTCGTCCACATCTCGGCGGTTGAGAAGGCTGGCCTTATACCACGTCTTATTGGTCAGAACCTGTGCGCCCAATCGCGCAGCCCGATGGACATGATCCTCCAGGGCTGATCTGTGAGCTTGTTCCATGCTGTGCAGCAGTGGTCGACGAGATCGTCGTAGGATTTGAAGATTCGGTTGGAGAGCCAGTTATCGCGCATGAACTGCCAGACATTTTCGACCGGGTTGAGCTCCGGCGATTTGGACGGCAGGGGGAGAATGGTGATGTTGGCGGGAACAACCAATCTCGCTGACAGGTGCCACCCGGCTTGATCGACCAAGAGCACCGCATGGGCTCCTGGTGCGACCATCTGGGCGATTTCCGTGAGATGCAGGTTCATTGCTTCGGTGTTGCAGGTCGGCAAGATCAGGGCCGCGCCCTTGCCCTCTTTGGGGCAAACGGCACCGAAGATGTAGGTCGAAGCGGTGCGCTGATCGCGGGGAGCACTCGGACGGGTGCCGCGTTTGGCCCATCGGCGCGTGATCTTGTTCTTCTGGCCAATACGCGCTTCGTCTTGGAACCAAATCTCTATGGTCTCGACATCGATCGCTTTTTCACGCGCGACTTCATCCAAGCGCGTTGGGAAGTTTTTTTACAATCCTCAACGGCGCCTGCGGCTTGGGCATGATGACGTGGCCGGGCCGAGAGCTTGCGATAGCCCATGGCCCGCAATTCCCGGCTCAAGGTCTGCTTGGCAACGGTGATGCGGAACTCTTCGAAGATCCATTGCGCCAGGTCGATCAGCCGCCAGCGCACCACGCCGTGGACCGCCGGGATCGGGCCGCTCTCGATCATCCTGGCGATCGTCTGACGCTGGGCGTCATTGAGCTTCGAGGGCTGGCCCGGCGCTTTGCCGTCCAGCAGCCCGTCCGGGCCACGTGCATTAAACCGCATCACCCAATCCCGAACGATCTGAAGCCCGACCCCGCCGATCTTTGCCGCCTCGGTGCGCGTTGCGCCGTCATAGATCGCCGCAAGAGCCAGAAGCCAACGGGCCTGTGGGCCGTCCTTTGTCCTCTTCGCCAAGTCGCGAAGCCGCGACGCATCAAAATCCCGGCGCAATGGTAGCGGAACCGACATGGCGAACCTCCTTCGTTCGCCATGTTGAATCAGAGCCCAGCTGATTTGTGAATCGCTGACGAGTCAAATTCTTCGGGATTTGGTATTAGCAGTTTGAACGAAGAACAGATGGTCGAATACCAAGAAGTCGCGAACAAGGGCAAAACGTCCGCAGAGAATCTGAAGGTAAAGTGACAAGGGCAACGCAAACTCGGTAGGTTGAAGATTGAGACCGCCGCTGCCGGTCCCGGCCACCCGCGAAGAGCGTTATGATGATCGGGACCATACCCTCATTCGCGAGAGGCCGGGCATTGTAGGTCGCCCTGCGACCTGCCACCTGACGATCAGATTTTTACTCTAACGTCCGGCGATCGCAGCAAGCCCGGCGCCGCTGGATTCTTGATCTTGAGCCAGACCTTGCTCGGACCGGATCGATACCCAGCGGAGCGCCGCCAATTTTCGATTAGCGCCAAGCGTACGACAACGGTGCGCGACCGGCTTCGGCGCCGCGGGCATTCAATAAGTAGTCATGCCTTGTTCGCGGGACCGGTCGATGTGACCTCCTCAGTGATCACTTTGAAGCCGGCAAGCGTGCACGGGCCAAACGATGTCACAATCGCAACGTCGGTGGCATCGCGCCCGCGTGCCATCAGAATGCGGCCGATGCGCGGTTTGTTATGGCGGGCGTCGAACGTGTACCATCGACCACCGAGATAGACTTCGAACCAAGCGCTGAAATCCATCGGCGCATCGTCGAGTGGCACACCGATGTCGCCGAGATAACCGGTGCAGTAGCGCGCCGGAATGTTCATGCAGCGGCACAGCGTGACGGCAAGATGGGCGAAATCACGGCACACGCCGCGCCGCTCGGAATGGGCATTCCAGGCTGTCTTGGTCGGGCTGGCGTGCTGGTAACCGAACGTTATGCGATCGTGGACGTAGTCGCAGATCGCCTGAACCAGGGGCCACCCCTTGGGAACATTGCCGAACCGGGACCATGCAATCTCCGTGAAGCGATCAGTTTCGCAATAGCGGCTGCCGAGCAAATAGACCAAGGTTTCCACAGGCAGCGTCTCCAGCGAATGCTGCGCCTCTTCCGGGGCCACCTCA
>Ga0209068_10001174_pt1 | contig 13169 bp, 14 predicted proteins | sample ColStrG_CSR_2012_FD_187200 | JGI IMG/M metagenome (GOLD analysis project Ga0209068, IMG submission 187200) | Freshwater sediment microbial communities in response to fracking from Pennsylvania, USA - Cold Stream Run_MetaG_CSR_2012 (SPAdes)... | ecosystem: Environmental > Aquatic > Freshwater >... | reverse complement strand
CTCCCTGGGCGCCGCCTTGTACGTTGGCGTCTACTCAGCTGCCGGGTATTTTTTTAGCGACGCCCTGCGCGCCATCACCCGCGGCCTGCGGTCGGCTGGTTCTGCGGCGGAGGTTGTATTCGGAGTCGGGCTTGGCGCCTACCTGATCTATCGCATCTGGGTCTACCGCAAGTACCGTTTGCTTGACGTAATTCCGCGCGTTCCGGCGGAGGAACTTGCCCGCCGGCTTGCTTCGGATAAGGGGAGCAAGCTCCTGATCGCCGACGTACGCAGCCACGGCTACTACGATGCCAACTCCGAGCGGATTGCGGGATCGATCCGCCTTGAGCCCAACAATCTGCTGAAAGAAATCAAGAACCTGCCCAAGGATCAAGAGATTTATCTCTATTGCACTTGAGCACGCGAAGCAACCAGCGCCCGGGTGGCGCATCTCTTGCAGGAACAGGGATTCAAGCCCTTCGTCATCGCCGGCGGCTTGCGGGCATGGCGCAAAGCAGGACATCCGCTTGAATCGGTGCCGCACGACGATTTGGTCAAGCTTCCCATGTTCACTTGACCATGGTTGCCGGTGTGACGCGCGTCCTTGGCAGGGGCTGAGCGGTTTGTTATCGTGCCCTTATGGGGTACGCGTCCAATCTTTACGGAGTGATTCTGGCGGCCGGTGAATCTTCTCGCATGGGGCGCGAGAAAGCCCTGTTACCGTGGCCGCCCCAAGGCGTCGGCTCGACTCCAGGAGAGACGTTTCTCTCTGCTGCCATTCGGCTCTTCGCTCCGTTCGCTGACGTCGTGCTGGTGGTCGTCGGCAAGAATGAGCGTAACCTGGCGCCGGTTGTTTATGCCCATGGCGCGTCCCTGATCGTGAACCGCGATCCGGATCGAGGCCAGTTTAGTTCTCTGAAAACCGGGTTGCAGGAAGTTCTCAGCCGGGGCCGCGATGCTGCGATGATTACACTCGTGGATCGTCCGCCCGTGCTTCCGGAAACGATTCAGATACTCGAGACCGCATTCGAACAAGCACTACACAGCCGGAAATGGGCAGTAGTGCCTGAATACCATGGGCAGCACGGCCACCCGATCCTAGCCGGTCGCGAGATGATGGAAGCCTTTCTGCGAGCCCCGGACTCGACGAGTGCGCGCGAAGTCGTGCACGCTAACCAGTCAATGATCGAGTACATCCCGGTTGACGATCCTCTGGTTGCAGCCAATGTCGATACCCCGGAGCAGTATGCGGCGTTGTCGGCAGGCTTGCAGCACGCGAGTTGATCCTGCCCAGACCCAATTTCATGACAAGGCTTACACCCACACCCACTCAGGCTGAATTCATCGATAGCGTTGTTCGTCTACAGCCGCGCGTCGCCACATTTGACTGCGATGGCACGCTCTGGTCCGGCGACGCTGGGGAAGGATTTTTTTCCTGGGAACTCAAGCAAGGACTGCTGTCGGAGGACATCCGGCAATGGGCCGTTCCGCGATACGCCGCATACAAAGCAGACAAGGTTCCAGAAGAAATCATGTGCGGCGAAATGGTGACCCTCCATCGCGGGCTGCGCGAAGGGGTTGTTCAGCAGGCCGCCGACACCTACTTCCCGCAGGAAATCGCACCCAACATATTTCCTGAGATGCGCGACCTGATCCGGCACTTGCGTGACAACGGATGCGACGTGTGGGCTGTCTCCTCCTCGAACCAGTGGATCATTCGGGCGGGCATGCGATATTTCGACATCCCACCAGATCGCATTCTAGCCGCCGAAACCGCGGTTGAAGACGGCATCATCGTCGATCGGATCATTCGTGTGCCGAGCGGCCCCGGCAAGCCGGTAGCAATTCGAGAAGCGGTCACTGCCACGCCCGACTGTGCCTTCGGCAACTCCATCTGGGACCGGGAGATGTTAGCCATGTCGAAACACCCGTTTGCCGTTAACCCGAATCCGAATCTCAAAGAGATTGCGATTACGCTCGGCTGGACGATCTATCAGCCGAATACGAACCACTCAACGCGCTAGCTGCAACTGGCGGAAAAGACGCTGCCGCGCATGAATGAAGGGGCTCGCCGCCATCAGACCTTTTCAAAATCGCCTTAGTCTCTTGTCTTCAGCCTCTGCAGGAGTAGGGCGAGCGTATCCATCGCCAGGTGGCTCGCGTGGGTAGACGCTTCGGGTAAGCCGCCGACCTTGCGCACCAGGTCTTCCCTGCTCACCTGCCGTGCCTCTTGTACGGTCTTGCCTTTGACGAGTTCCGTAATGGCCGAGGCGCAGGCCATGGATGGCACACATCCTTTGGCGCGAAAGCGGATGTTCGCGATCTGCTTCCCGGCTAACTTGGCCGTGAGCTTCAGAACGTCTCCACAAGCGGGATTCTCCAGCTGGGCAGAGGAATCAGGGTATTCTACGGCCCCCACGTTGCGCGGGTTTTGAAAATGGTCCAGAAGCTCGGGAGCATACATAGACGCGATTGTAATGCGGCGCGCGCCGGATTTCGTACTGACGAACCGCCAGCCTAAGTTAGTTTAGGATGACTACCAGAGGCAAAGCAGCAGTGGACGACACGACGAGAATCCGAAGCCTCCAGTTTCATCGAATGAATCGGAATCGCACGCTGCCGAAACTCGGCCACCCGCTAGCTCCTGGCTGCTAGCTGCTGGCAAGCATCCCGAATGAACGCTCGCTAGAAACCAGAAGCTAGCAGCCCAGAGGCATGCTTGTCGCCCATGAAACGCGTTGTTGCCGCCTTGATTCTGAAAGACGACCAGATCCTTGCTTGTCAGAGGACGCGGCACCAACCCATGCCTCTGAAATGGGAATTTCCCGGCGGCAAGATTGAAGAGGGGGAACAGCCGCGCGACGCCTTACGCCGCGAACTGGAAGAAGAACTGGGGATTGAAGCCGTCATCGGAAACGAGGTCGCCAGGATCCATCACGAGTATCCCGGCGGGGGCGCGGTAGAACTGCGGTTTTTTGAGGTACACGAGTATCTGGGTCAGGTTGAAAACAGAATCTTTCGCGAAATCCGCTGGGTCGAGCGGAGCGCTCTGCCGACCCTGGATTTTCTGGAAGCCGATCACGGATTGGTAAAGGATCTGGCAGCCGGAAAGATTCTATAGAAGGCAAAGCTATTGACCGCAGAGTACGCGGAGAAATTCGGGAGAAAATTCCATTGTTCTCAGCGCCGTCCACAACCCTGCGGTTCGATGTTCTTGATTTACCACGACCCGCTTCGCGCTTTACCCCACAGCAACGTAACCGTGAGGACGATCATGATGACCGTCGTCGCCCAGGCGATCACGTTGAAGGTGCGCTGGTTGATGTGCTCGCCCATGAGTTCTTTGTTGTTGATCAACAGCAACATGAAGATCAGGACGAAGGGCAGCACGCCACCGTTGACGACCTGCGATAATACGGAGATCTTGACCAGCGCCAGACCGGGAATCAGGATGACTGCGCCTCCAGCAACGATCAACCCCGTATACAGCCAGTAGAAGGCGGGAGCTTCAGAGAATTTTTTCCCCACGCCAGACTCGAAACCTAATCCTTCACAAACCGTGTAGGCGGTCGAAAGCGGCAGAATGGACGCCGCGAACAGCGAGGCGTTGAAAAGCCCCAGGGCAAACAGGATGTAAGCATAGTCCCCGGCGAGCGGATGCAGCGCCTGGGCTGCATCGGCGGCGTCGCGGATATCGCGGTGGCCATGCACATACAGTGTCGCCGCGCAGGCCACAATAATGAACCATGCCACTACGTCGGTAAAGATACAGCCGACTACGACATCCAGTTGCGAAGCTTTATATTGCCGCCGGGTGACTCCCTTTTCCACCACCGACGACTGCAAGTAGAACTGCATCCATGGAGCGATCGTCGTTCCCACCACGCCGATGACCATGTAGAGGTAGGAATCTTGCTTAAAACTAGCCAGTTGCGGCGGCTTCACGGTCGCGCTCAGGGCTTCCAGCCACTCTGGCTTCGCCAATACTCCCGCAAAAATGTAGGTGACATAGAAGAACGACGCCGCCAGGAAAACCTTTTCAACCGTCTTGTACTGTCCCTTGACCACGATCAGCCACACGATCACGGCGCAGATCGGCACGGAAATGTATCTGGAGACACCGAACAGTTCCAGGCTTGCGGCAATGCCGGCAAACTCGGTCACTACGTTTCCGAAATTGCAAATCAAGATCCCCAGCATCATCAGGAAGGTGATGCGCAGCCCGTATTCCTCCCGGATCAAATCGCTCAGGCCCTTTCCTGTGACCGCCCCCATCCGCGCGCACATCTCCTGCACCACGATCAGAGCCACCGTGATGGGAATCATCGTCCACAACAACGTGTCGCCGAACTGAGCGCCAGCCTGCGAGTAGGTGAGGATGCCGCCGGCATCGTTGTCGACGTTCGCGGTAATGAACCCTGGTCCTACCACGACGAAAAATAGCAGGATCTGGGTCTTCCAGCGTCTCAGGAATTTCATGGGCGCAGTTCACAGGCTTCAAGGTTGCCAAACAGAACGATCAGCATAAATGCAACCCAGCTTTTCTGAACAGGCGAAAGTGGAGAGAAGAAAAAACTAGAGTTTGCCGCGGAGCATATTGATGACGTCATCCGGGGTGATCACCCCAGTCAGCTGATTCTTCTCGTCAATGACCGGCAGAGTCAGGAGATTGTATTTATCGAACAGTTCGGCAAATTCTTTCTCTTTCGCGTCCACATGGCAGGAGACGAGCCGCTCTTGGGACAGCGCCAGCAGTGGTGTGGACGTGGGGGCCAGCACGATCTTCACCAGCGGCACGGCGCCGACCAGCGTCCCCTGGGAGTCGATGAGAAAGATTGTGCTCATGCTCTCCATGCGGCCTTCGAAGGTTCGCATGGCTTCGACCGCATCGTGCGCAGTGGCGGTCACTGGCAAAGCGATGTATTCCGTAGTCATACGGCCCGCGGCAGTGTTTTCTTCAAATTCGAGCAGTTCGGTGACTTCCTGGCGCTCTTCGGGCTGCATCTGCACCAGGATCTCCTCGGTGCGCGCCTGCGGCAGGTCACCCAGCAGGTCAGCGGCAGCGTCGGGTTCCATCTCTTCGACAATGTCCGCGGCTCGATCGGAATCAAGCGATTCCACAACCGCCTTCTGCACTTTGGGTTCGAGTTCTTCCATGGCCCCGGCGGCAACTTCCTCGTCGAGGGTCTCGAACACGGCTTCGCGCTCGTCAGGGGCGAGACTCTCCACGATGTCGGCGATGTCGGCCGGGTGCAGTTTCGCCAGGCGCTCGTGGGAAATCTTCAACTTCACGCGGCGCGCCGGGTCGGTCTCGATCAGATCCACAAACTCCCAAGGAATCTCGCGCGGGGGAACACGGTGCAATAATGCGCGCAGCACCGCCAGCGGGACCACGCCCTTAAGCAGGCGGCGAATCGCGCCGCGGGCCCCGACATCCACTCCCTCGATCTTGAGAACGAGGTGGTTCAGAGCCGTTTCCTGGTAAAAGTCAACGTCATTGACCCGGACGACCTTGCGGCCGTGAACATCGATGACCTGCTGATCCAGCAAGTCGCGGCCGAGCAGGAACAGACCTTCGGCTCCATTGGCCGGAGTCCATTCAGCTGCGGTGGTTGAAGACCGAATACCACTGACAATCTGGGTTATCGCACCGAAGGGTAGGACGCGATTTCCAGACGCCGTCTTGACGATCAAGGAGGCGATCCGGGAACGATCCTCCTGAGGGGCCAAAGCCACCTCACGCACACGACCGCAAACGGCTCCGGTGGCGTCATAAACCGTGGAGCCTAGCAGTTCGCTCAACGCAAGAGTGGCCACGCTTTTGAGAATACTCAACGGCCCGCGCGGAATCCAGACTTTTACTGACTTTTCGATGTGCAAACCTGAATCGGGCGCGCCCTCCGAGGAAATACAGCCGCGCGAGGCGTGCGTGCCTCACACGCCGCGCGTATGCCCGCGCAGCAACTGCCGCGCAGCAACTGCGTTGACTTTTGCCCCACCTACAGGCAAACTGCTCAATTCGCCCGCTATCCGCTCCCCGGCCAGCAGGATGAGATTCATAGTCACCGTGGTATGCAGGGGATAGCTGACTCAGAAACAGTTCGCTCTATGTCTGCAAACCGGGTCTCCTATACACTCGAATCGACGCTGGAGACGGTAAACAGCGCCGAACAAACGGCTACCCGTATGGCGGCCGAGGCCGGTTTTGACGACGAAGAGGTCATGAAGATCTCGATGGCGGTGCGAGAAGCCGCCGTCAATGCAGTTTTACATGGCAATGCCTACGACCCGAGTAAAAAGGTTACACTCGCGTTTGAGCGTACCGCCCGCGACCTGATTATCGTCATTCGCGATCAGGGCAAGGGGCTCGATGCCAGCAGGATTCCGGATCCTTTGGCGCCGGATAACCTGCTGAAAACGTCGGGACGGGGTATTTTTCTGATCCGCTCGTTTATGGACGTGGTGGAGATTCACCCCTCAAAAACGGGCACTGAACTTAGAATGATTAAACATGTCCGCGGCAGCGTCGCGGACTCCTAAGGAGGCTTCCCAGTGAGCATGAAGTCCAGTACTCGGCAGGTAGATGGTGTGACCATCGTTGACCTCAGCGGCCGAATCACACTCGGCGAAGGCAGCGTCGTGTTGCGCGATGTGGTGCGCGATCTGCTTTCCAAGGGACAAAAGAAGATTCTTTTGAACCTGGGCGACGTCAACTATATCGACAGCTCCGGCATCGGCGAACTCGTCAGCGCCTATACCACATCCAAGAACCAGGGCGGCGAACTGAAACTGCTGAACCTCACCAAGAAAGTCCACGACCTGCTTCAGATCACGAAGCTCTACACCGTCTTCGATGTGAAAGACGATGAGGCTGCGGCAGTCAAGGCGTTCGGCAAGTAGCCGCGCGGCCGCTCTTGCAAACTGGAAGACTCGGGCCGTGGCCGGAGTGCAGCTCCGGCCATGCGCTTCCCATTTTGGGAAGCTGCTTTGTGAATTTCATATCGGCCTGTCCCCGAACTACGTCCGCGTTCGTACAATGAGAGATGGAATGCTCCAGTATGCGTTTGTTTCGTCTCATGCCTTTCAATGCTCTCCTTTCCCTATTGAATGCGGCTTTGCTGACCGTTGGCGTCGCCACGAGCCAAGCGTCGACGTCTGACTGCGTGCCCTTTGAGCAAGCCCGGCACTACCTAGGAAAAACCGAATGCGTCACCGGAACCGTTGTGCAAGTGAAAGAGGGTAACAACGGTGTAACGTTTCTGGACTTCTGCGAAAACTACGAAACTTGCGCTTTTACGGTTGTTGTTTTCGAGAGCGACCTTAGAAGACTGGGCGACGTTCGCCAATTCACCGGTCGTGCGATTGCGATCAAGGGCACAGTAGAAGAGTACGACGGTCGAGCCGAAATCATTCTGCGACATTCCCAGCAATTGCTCGACGGAGCTTCCCTGCTGCTCCCCCTGTCGAAAGATGCGGCCCTCGCGCCCTCTTTACCCGGAGACTACGATGTGGAACGCCGAGGGCACTTCAGCGCAGGAAAGTTCAAACGGCCCAAGAAGGCAAAAGCGGCGGCAAAGAAGAAGCAAGGCGCTGCTGTATCCATCGAAGATCCAAGTCAACCGTGAATTCCGTGTAGCGCGGGCACGTTTGTCCCCGTGGCGGTAGCGCACTGCATGCTGGCGCGGACATGAGTGTCCGCGCTACACCATTCCGTCTCTCAGATCTTCCAAGGCATACTTTGTCCCGCGCCACACTATACCGTCGTTACGGATGGTCACGAACATTGACCGCAGCAGCGTGTACATGAACAAACTCGTGCTGATGGGGTGCAGGAAGAAATAGTAAGGCCGCACAGCCGAGCGGCTCGACATTCCGCAATAGATCACGAAAATCGAGACCAGGGCGATTCCATACGACGCGCGTATCCAGCCGTGCGCCAGCCACACTCCCAGAAACGGCCCCAGATTCAGAAACCCCAATCCGACAACGGAACCCAGTGCCCGCCACCACTGAAACGACAGCACAGCGAAGAAGTTCTTCGTGAGATTATTCACGATACCGAACGCGCCTTTGGCCCAGTAGATTGAAATCAGATCTTCTCCGAAGACGTTGCGCTGTGCGAATCCCGCGTTCTTGACCACTTTGCCCAGCTTCATGTCGTCGAGCACTTCCATGCGCAGCGCCACGTACGTGCCCGCCGCCTCGTAGACCGAGCGCCGGACCATGTTGAACGCGCCCACCCCCATGTGATCGCGGGCATCGGGATCGGCCACCTTCCACGGACGATGGCCAAAGACAAACAGCGCCTGGAAGAAAGCGATCATCATCCGCTCGCCCGGACGCTTCATGATCATGCGCGGAAAGAGCACGACGTGATCGGCTTTCTCTTCCTCAGCGTAAGCGATAGCTCGCCGCAGGGAATCGGGCTTGAACAGCACGTCGGCGTCGGTGAACAACAGCCAGTCGCCGATGGCCTGCTGCGCGGCTGTCCACATCGCATGCGTTTTGCCCAGCCACCCAGAAGGCAGTTCCGAAACATGGAGAACCTTCAGCCGTGTGGGGAGGACATTTCTGCCCGTCCCTGCATGCGGTACCGATGCTGCCGGCACGCGGACAAGAGTGTCCGCGCCACACGGATTCTCGGCGGCAACCTCGTCCATAATCTGCCCGGTGCGGTCGGTTGAACGGTCGTTGACGGCAATGACTTCGTAGTTGGAATACTCCAGCGCCAGCAGTCGCGTCAGCGTCTCGCGGATGTGATCTTCTTCGTTGCGCGCGGGAACGACAATCGTCACGCGCGGCTCGCCGCCGGGAGTCGCAGGATGCCGATCCCACTTTGGCAGCGCGATATCCGCAATGCGAGGCATGCCGATGGCTGCCTCCACGATGCGGGAAAACCAGGCCAGCGCCAGGATGCTACCTGCGATCCAATTCACTATGTGCCAGGTCATTCTGCTAAGGAAGATGCTCCAGACGCCGCCGGAGATGCTGCCGCGCCGCCAACCACTCGAAGTGCCGGAGCAAACCGCATCCCGTAGAACAGAATCGCCGACGAAATCCCCATCGCAATCACGGGCAACACAAACGCGGCTTGTAGCGACCGCCGGTCCGCCACCCATCCCATCATGGCGGGCGAAGGCACATCGCCCAGAATGTGAATGATGAAAATGTTGGCCGCAATGGCGGTGGCCCGAATATGTGGCCCGACCGAATTGATCACCGCCGCATTCAGCGGCGAGGTATTCAGTAGCAGGAAGAAAGCGGCTGCGGCGATGGCGGGCACCATGGCGCGCCCCCTGGCAAACAGCGCCACAATCATCACGGGAACACCGAGCGCCATGCTGGCGGCCGAAACCAGATAGTAAGAACTCTTTATCCGTCGCAGTAGATAGTCGCCCAGCCATCCGCCGGCCAACGCGGCAACAATTCCATCCACCACGATAGTGATGCCAAACAGGAAATTCGCCCGCGCCAGCGAGTAGTGCCGCTCGCTGTACAAAAACTGCGGCATCCAAACCTGGATGCCACCTAGCGAAAACGTCATCGCCGCCATTCCAAGAGTCGCCGTCAAGAATGCGGGATTGCGCAAAACACCGAAATATATTCTTTTCAAGTCCAAATACACCGTCATGTACAACCGTCTAAGGCGGCCACCCGTGAGAACTTTCTTAGGCAAGTCCTCGGAAAGTTCTTTGAGCGAGTCAAATTGCCCGCGCTCCGGTTCCTTTAGAAACAGCACCGCAACCGCCAGCAGGAATCCCGGGGCAGCCGCAATGTAGAACGGAAATCGCCATCCGTAGTGCGGGGCCAGATTGCCACCCAGTAGATAGCCCGCCGCCGATCCCACCGGAATCGCCAGATAGAACACGCCCAGAATGCGCCCGCGCACTTTCTCCGCGAATAGATCTGCTACAAAGGTCGGCGCGATCGTGACGAAGGTCGCTTCGCCGATTCCAACCAGCGTGTGGCGAATCAGGAGTTCCGTGTAGGTGTGGGTGAACGCCGTGAGCAGCGTAAGCCCGCTCCAGAAAATTGCACCCAGAGCAATGATCCGCTTGCGCGAGTAGCGATCCGCCAGCGGCCCCACAAAGGGCGCGGCGATCATGTAGAAACCCAGGAACGCGCTGGTGAGATATCCGATCTGAGTCTTGTTCAGATGGAATTCATCCTGCACCAGCGGCTGCACGGCGAACAGCACATTGCGGTCCGCATAGTTGAGCAGATTGAGCGCGGTCAGCACGAGCAGCGCGGTGCGGGCGTGAAGCCTTTGCTGGGTCACAGGTCGAGCGAATATAGCATGAGGCGGATTGCAGAAGTCATGAAGATAAGGTTGCGGAAGTCGGAACTCAGGAGCGGAAATTCGGGCTACTTCTGCAATCTGACCTCTTACCTCTGACCTCTCTTCCGCGGCCACTTCGCAATCACCACGGTCGAGATTCCGCCCCGCGGACGGAAATCTCCCTTCACCTCAGCCCACTTCGGCTTCGCCCAGCGCACCACGTCTTCAAGGACCTGGTTGACAATGTTCTCCTGGAAGATTCCCAGGTTCCGAAACGACTGCAAATACTCCTTCAGCGATTTCAACTCCAGGCACTTCTTGTCCGGCGTGTAGCGGATCGTGATCGTCCCAAAGTCCGGTAGACCGGTCTTGGGACACACCGACGTAAATTCGGGGTCGTCCACTTCGATCTCGTAGCCGGGAAACTGGTTGGGCCAAGTTTCAATTTCGGGAAAGTTATGGTCCAAACCTGCGCTGGCATGTTCTGCCGTGTAGCGGGGAGATTTCGACACGGGGCTATTGTACCTGTTCGAATACCACGCTAAAAAATTGCGCTGAGGCAGGTGCAAACAGGCACCACGCCGCATCTAATTTGGCAAGTTCACATGGTGAGTTTTGCCTGCATCCCGGCAGTGCGGATGATACATTGATAGTTACGACTTTCCCTGCATGCCCTTGAATGGAAACAGTTCGGCGCGCCCATCGCGGCGTTGGTGGGTGACCGCGCTGCCAATTCTGGCGGCGGTCATCGTGCTCGCCGCTTTCGTTTCGCGACGCGATGACTCCGTGCCGGTGCGCACGGCGGTAGTTGAGCAAGCCACGATTCGCAGCCTGATCTCAACCAACGGGAAGATCGAGCCACTCAATAATTTTGAAGCGCACGCTCCGGCCACCACCAGTGTACGACGCGTGCTGGTCAGGGAAGGTGCTTTTGTCAAAAAGGGGCAACTTCTGCTTGTGCTCGACGACGCCGACGTCCGCGCCCAGGCTGCTCGCGCCCAAACCCTGATGAAGTCGGCTCAAGCAGACCTCAGCGCCGTTGAACGAGGAGGCAATCAGGAAGAAGTCCTTAACCTGGACGCGCAGTTAGTGAAGGCCCGCACCGACAAGGATTCCGCGCTGCGAAACTTGGACGCGCTCAGGCGACTGGAGCAACAGGGCGCGGCCTCAGCGGCTGAAGTGAAGGACGCTGAGAACGGCCTGGTGCGTGCCGACGCGCAGTTAATGCTGCTCCAGCAAAAGCAAACCAAGCGATACTCAAAGCCGGAAGTCGCCAGAGTCGAGGCACAAAAGGCCGAAGCTCAGGCTACCTACGATGCCGCCCAGGGAGTCGTCGCCAAGTCGAACGTCCGAGCCCCCTTTGATGGGATCGTCTATGCTCTTCCGGCCAAGCAAGGCGGATTTGTCGCAGCAGGCGACCTTCTGTTGCAGGTCGCAGACCTCAGGAAAGTCATGGTTCGCGCCTTCGTGGACGAGCCGGATGTGGGCAGGTTGGCTCTGGGCGATCCGATCGAAATCACCTGGGACGCAGTTCCCGGCCGGCTGTGGCAGGCTCGCGTCACTGAAATCCCTTCCACGGTAAGGCTGCGCGGCGCCCGCAACGTTGGCGAGACAACCTGCATCGTAGAGAACAAGGATTTGAAACTCTTGCCCAATGTGAACGTGGGAGTGACCATCGTGACCGCCGCGCACGACAATGTTCTGGTTCTGCCGCGCGAGGCCGTCCGCATCGATGACACCAAACCCTACGTGTTGCAGGTCGTTGGGCATGAACTCAAGCGGCGCGAGGTGGAGACTTCTCTGTCCAATCTCACGCAGGTGGAAGTGACGCGCGGCCTTTCAGCACGCGACGTCATTGCTATCAACTCGTCCAACGGCAAGCCGATTGGGGAAGGAACGCAGGTCAAGTTCTAGATGACGAAGCGGATTTTCCAACTTATCTTCCCTGTGTTGCTGCTTGCTGGGCTACCCGCCGCCGCAGCTGAATCCGCCAAGGACATGCTGGCCGCTGGCCGCATCGACGAAGCCATCACAGCCCTCAACGGGCGGCTGTCTTCGGCGCCCAAAGATGCCGAGTCTTCCAATCTTCTCTGCCGCTCATACTTTGCCATGGAAGACTGGGACCGGGCCGAATCCGCCTGCAAACGAGCCGTCGCTCTCGACTCGAACAACAGTCGCTTTCATCTGTGGCTGGGACGCGTTTACGGCGAAAAGGCCGACCGGGCGAACTTCCTCAGCGCTGCCGGCCTGGCCGGAAAGGTTCGGGACGAGTTTCAACGAGCCGTTCAACTCGATCCTAAAGACGTCGATGCCCACCTTGATCTAGCGGAGTTCTATCTGGAAGCACCTGGGATTGTAGGTGGCGGCGAGGACAAGGCGCGGGAGCAAGCAAAGACAATTGGCACCATCAATCCGGGCCGGGAACACTGGGTCTACGCGCGCATCGCCGAAAAAAAGAAAGACGCCAAAACGGCCGAGCGGGAATATCGCCAATACATTGAACTCAGCAAAGGGGATGCGGAGGCATGGCTGAACCTGGCTATTTTTCTCCGCCGCCAACAGCGCCTGGAAGAAATGGAAGAGGCCATCGTCAAAGCCAGTCGGGCACCGATGCCCAAACTGGACGTCCTGGTCGAGGCGGCGCAGATACTGTCTCGTTCGGGCCGAAGCTATCCGTTCGCCATCAAGCTGCTCAAGCGCTATTTGGAGACCGGGCCGGTCGAGGGGGCCCCAGCATTCAAGGCGCACTACCTGCTCGGTCAGTTGCTCGAAAAACAGGGAGACAAGGCAAACGCTGCCGAGCAGTACCGCGCTTCCCTGGGTCTGGCCCGCAACTTCGGAATGGCCCAACAAGCACTCAACCGAGTCGCCCCCTGAGGAGCGGCGCATCCTTACCTTCCTTACAGGAAAT
>Ga0209068_10001172_pt1 | contig 13178 bp, 12 predicted proteins | sample ColStrG_CSR_2012_FD_187200 | JGI IMG/M metagenome (GOLD analysis project Ga0209068, IMG submission 187200) | Freshwater sediment microbial communities in response to fracking from Pennsylvania, USA - Cold Stream Run_MetaG_CSR_2012 (SPAdes)... | ecosystem: Environmental > Aquatic > Freshwater >... | reverse complement strand
AGGTAGTCGTAGCCGGTGCGCTCGGCGAGCTGGCCCAGCTCGCCGAGCGCACCGGCTACGACTACCTGTGGCTCGCCGACGAGCGGTTCTTTCGGGAGGTCTACGCCTCGCTCACCTTCTGCGCCCTGCGCACCCAGCGGATCAAGCTCGGGCCCTGCGTGACCGATCCCTACTCGCGTCATCCGGCGCTCACCGCGATGGCCATCGCCACGCTGGACGAGCTGTCCGGGCAGCGCGCGGTGCTCGGACTCGGGGCGGGCGTCAGCGGGTTCCGCGAGCTGGGCATCGCGCGCGACAAGCCGGGCGTCGGCCTGCGCGAGGCGGTCGAGGTGATCCGCAAGCTCCTCGCGGGCGAGACCGTGACCTATCCGGGGGCGGTCGTCCGGGTCGACGGGGCGCACCTGGACTTCAAGCCGGTGCGGACGGAGATCCCGATGTACATCGCCTCCCAGCGCCCGGTGGGAGTCCGCGCGGCGGGGCGGGTGGCGGACGGGGCGATCATGCAGGGCTGCGTGGCCGAGCCGCTGTTCACCTTCTTCCGCGACACCGTGATCGCGGGGGCGCGCGAGGCCGGACGCGACCCGGGGCGCATCGACCTGGTGGCCCGGATCAACGTCTGCGTGCACGACGATCGCAAGGTGGCGCGTGATCTCATGAAGCCGACCATCGTGCGCAGCCTGGCCGCGCAGCGCCCGGACTTCTTCACGTTCAAGACCGCGGGGCTGACGGTGCCGCCCGCGCTCGCCAAGCACCTCGAGACCCTCACCTACGTCTACGATCCGCGCCCGTTCCAGGCCGCGGCCGCCGACGTGCCGGAGAGCTTCGTGGACGCGGTCACCCTGGCCGGGCCTCCCGACGAGGTGGCCGCGGGCGTGGTGCGCCTCGCGCGGCAGGGGGCCACCCAGCTCATGATGTACCCGGTGGCGCCGGAGGGCCGCATCGAGCAGACGATCGAGCGGTTCCAGGCGGAGGTCATGCCCCGAGTGAGGGCCGCGGGCCAGTGACGGTGACGGTGGTGATGCACGGCACGCTCCGGCGCTTCCTGCCGGAGGGGGCGGCGCGCGCCACCCTCCACCTGCGCGACGGCGCCACGATCGGCGAGGTCCTCGCCGAGCTCGGGGCCGAGACCGCCGAGCACGACACGTGGCTCGTGGCGCGCAACGAGGCCCTCGCCGAGCGCGACCACGTGCTGGGGCCGGGCGACGTGGTCGACTGCTTCGAACCCCTGGCCGGTGGCGCGGGACGCGCGACCCGGGAGGCGGGCCCATGCCGGTACGCTACGTGATCACCACGCTCAAGCCGGGGGTCAAGCGCGAGGACTACGAGCGCTGGCTGGTGGAGTACGACTACAAGGTGGCGAGGTCGCTGCCCAGCATCGTGAGCTACCGCACCCACCGCATCGAGGGCCCCATCAACGGAGCCGAGACCGCGGGCTGGAGCTACGTCGAGCGGATCGAGATCCGCGACGTGGACCAGTACCAGCAGGACATCGCGTCGCCCGCGGGCCAGGAGCTGATGCGGCAGCTCTACGGCACGTACCTGGAGCGGTCGAAGAACATCTTTTTCTGGTCCGAAGAGATCACGGACTGAGGAGGCACGCACATGGGAGCACGGGTCAGCCGACGCGACTTTCTGGTGACCACCGGGGTGGGGGTCGCCGGGCTCGCCGCCGGGCGACGGGCGGCCGCGCAGGACAAGAAGACTCTCGTGGTGGCGTGGGACTCCGACATCGACAACCTCGACCCGGCGGTGTTCAAGTCCCAGGGCGGCTACGTCACGGTGGCCAACACCACCGACGCGCCGCTCATGTGGAAGGTGCAGCCGCTCGAAGGCAAGTCCGGGCTCTTCCGCTCCCAGCCCGGCGAGTGGGACGGGCACCTGGCCGAGTCGTGGAGCATGGAGGACAACGGCGCCACCATCGTGCTCAAGATCCGCCGCGGGGTGAAGTTCCCGAGCGGGCGGCCGGTCAACGCCCACGCCTTCAAGTACTCGTTCGACCGCGGGCTACTGTCTCCCGGCTACATGAAGCTGATCTTCCCGACCCTGATCCAGGTGAGCGCGCCCGAGCAGTTCGTGGTGCGCGACGACTACACCTTTGCCATCGCCATGAAGGCGCCGAGCCCGATGGGCATCGACACCGTGACCCTGTCCAACAACGCGATCCTGGACCCGGAGCTGGTCAAGGCCAACGCGACGAAGGACGACCCGTGGGCCACCGAGTGGCTCAAGCGCAACAACGCCTCGATCGGGCCCTACCGGCTCGTGAAGAACGAGCCGGGCGTCGAGATCGTGATGGAGGCCACCCCGGGGTACTGGCGGCCCAAGCCCTACTTCGAGCGGGTGATCCTGAAGCTGGTGCCCAACGAGGCCGACCGGGTACTGTTGCTCAAGCGCAAGGCGGTCGACCTGGTGGCGGGGCGCCCCGGCCTCAGCCCGAAGAACGTCAAGGCTCTCGAGGGCGAGCCCGGTCTCAAGGTGTTCAGCGTGCCGGACACCACCTGCCACTATCTCTGCATGAACCAGAAGAAGCCGCCCTTCGACAACAAGCTGGTCCGGCAGGCGGTGAACTACGCGATCCCGATCCAGGCGATCCTGCCCAACGTGCTGTTCGGCTACGGCGTGCAGATGAAGAGCCCGGTGCCGAACCTCACCCCGTCCTACCTGGGGGACTACTCGCCCTACAAGTACGACATCGCCAAGGCGAAGGCCCTGATGAAGGAAGCGGGGATGGACAAGGCCCCGATCCCGGTGGACCTGGCCATCCGGGTGGGCTGGCCGACCCACGAGCAGGCCTCGGTGTGGCTGCAGCGCGAGCTGGAGCAGATCGGCTTCAAGGTGAACATCGTCAAGGAGACCGACGCCACCTTCCGCCAGCTCGCCACCAAGGGGGATCACCAGCTCTCGATCGAGGCCTGGCAGTCCTGGATCAACGATCCCTTCTACCACCTCACGTTCCTGTTCAACTCCAAGTCGAAGTTCACGAACCTGAGCGCCTACTCGAACCCGGCGGTGGACAAGCTGATCGACGAGAACATGCACGAGACGAACCGCGACAAGCGGGCCGCCGCCTCGCGCGACATCCAGAAGCTCGTGCTCGACGACGCGGTCTGGGGCCTGCTCTGGTACGAGAACTGGACCCGGGTCGGCACCAGCGATCTGGTCGGCATCGAGAAGCGGTGGGACACCTTCGAGCGGTACTACGGCTTCAAGCGGACCTGAGAGAGACCCCATGATCGAGGCGCCCAAGGGATACGAGTCCGACCACCCGACCGTCTTCGACGGCGGCACCCCCGCCGACCACGACGCGCTGCTCCGGCTCTACTACGACCTCCGTCTCGCCAACGATGGGCTCGACAACGACGCGCTCCGCAAGGTCTGGGAGCCCGACGCCCGCCACGCCTACTTCAACACCAACGGCCACGCGTACTACGGGATCGACGACTGGCTCCACATCTGGGACCACTACCGCACCCGGCTGCAGCTCGTGAAGCCGGGCGGCTGCGGGACGATCCGCGTCACGGTGCGCGGGGAGATGGCGCTCATCACCGACGATCGGGTCGGCCGCTACTGGAAGTGGATCGGCCAGCGCGAGGAGCCCGTCTTCCTCACCGAGAAGCCCTACATCCGCGCCACCATGGGCTGCCTGCGGGGCCCGGGCGGGTGGAAGATGATCCACGCGCACTTCTCGTCGGGCCGGACCGGGAAGCGGCCGGACGAGGGCGGGCCCGAGTAAGCGGGCCTCGTGTTCGGCTACATCGGCACGCGGGTCCTGCTCGTCCTGCCGACGCTGCTCGGCGTGACGCTGGTGACCTTCGTGCTCACCTACGTGCTGCCGGGCAACCCGGCCCTCGTCAAGGCGGGCCCGCTCGCGACGCCGGAGCACATCGCGGAGATGGAGCGGCGCATGGGCCTCGACCAGCCCATGGCGGTCCAGTACTGGCGGTACCTGCGGGGCCTGGCGCACGGAGATCTCGGCGAGAGCCATACCACCGGGCGGCCCGTGCTCGAGGACCTCCTGCAGCGCGTGCCCGCGACGCTCGAGCTGACCCTGGCCGCGCTCCTGGTGGCCCTCGCGGTCGGCATCCCGCTCGGGGTGGTGGCCGCGGTCCGCCGCGACGGATGGCTCGATCACGTGAGCCGGCTCGTCGGCGTGGGCGGGGTGGCCATGCCCACCTTCTGGACCGGGCTGCTCGCGCTCTACGTGTTCTTCTACGCCCTCGGGGTCGCGCCGCCGCCGCTGGGCCGGCTCGCCACCGGCATCACGCCCCCGCCGCGGGTCACCGGGCTCCTGACCGTTGACGCGGTACTGGCGATGGACGGCCGGGCGCTGGCCTCCGCCCTTCACCAGCTGGTGCTGCCCGCGCTGGTCCTCGGCTTCTCGGTGATGGCGCCGCTCACGCGCATGGTGCGGGCCACGATGCTGGAGGTGCTCGAGTCGGACTACATCAAGGCGGCGTGGGCGGCGGGGCTGCCCCGGCGCACCGTCGTCTACGGCGACGCGCTCCGCAACTGCATGATCCCGGTGATCACCCTGCTCGGGGTGGTCTTCGGCTTCCTGATGGCCGGCAACGTGGTGGTGGAGTCCGTCTTCTCGTGGCCGGGCATCGGCAACTACGCGGTCGCCGCCATGATGTCGAAGGACTCGGGTCCCATCCAGAGCTTCGTGCTCTTCGTCGGGGTTGTCTACGTCTTCGTCAATCTCGCCGTCGACCTCGTCTACGGTCTTGTCGACCCTCGCATACGCCTCCGCTGACGAGGCCCCCGCGCGGCGCTCGGCCGCCGGGCTCCTGTGGCGGCGGCTCTCCCGCAACGTCATGTCGCTCGCCGCCCTCGGTGTCCTCGCGGTGGTGGCGCTCGCGGCCCTGGCCGCGCCGGTGCTCCTGCCCTACGATCCGGACGCGCCCGACGCGGAGCGGACGCTGGAGGCGCCGGGCCACCGGCACTGGCTGGGCACCGACCTCTACGGCCGCGACCAGCTCACCCGCCTCGTCTACGCGGGGCGGGTGGACCTGCTGGTGGCGATCGAGGCGACCGCGATCGCGCTGTCCGTCGGGGCGGTGCTCGGGGCGGTGTCCGGCTATCGCGGCGGCTTCATCGATCAGGTGCTGATGCGGATCATCGACACCATCCAGGCGTTTCCCTCGTTCATCCTCGCGATGGGGATCGCGGCGGCCCTCGGCAACAGCGTCACCAACATCGTCATCGCGATCGCGATCACCCACGTGCCCATCTACGGCCGCCTCATCCGCGGGGAGATGCTGCGCATCCGCGAGACCGAGTACGCGGAGGCCGCCCGCACGGTGGGCAACCGCCAGCGCCGGATCATGTTCTACCACCTGCTGCCGAACTGCTTCCCGCCGGTGGTCGTCCAGGCCACGCTCGCGATGGGCTTCGCGATCCTCACGGTGGCCGCGCTCTCCTACATCGGGCTCGGGATCCGGCCGCCGACCAGCGAATGGGGGGCGATGACCGCGGAGGGGGCCAGCTACATCGTCTCCGGTGAGTGGTGGATCTTCGTCTTCCCCGGCATGGCCATTATGGCCACCGTGCTCTCGTTCAACCTGCTGGGCGATGCGCTGCGGGACGTGCTGGACCCGCGGATGAAGGGCGTGTGACCGACCTCCTCGCGGTCCGAGACCTCACGGTGCACTTCGCCACCGACGAGGGCATCGTGCAGGCGCTCGACGGAGCGAGCCTCCGGGTGGGCCCGGGCGAGGTGGTCGGTCTGGTCGGCGAGTCGGGCTCCGGCAAGTCGGTGACCGCGCTCGCCATCCTGCGCCTGCTCCGCCCTCCCGCTCGAGTGCTGGGCGGCCGGATCGAATTCGACGGGCTTGATTTGCAGGCGTGCTCCGAGGAGGAGATGCGCGCGGTGCGCGGGGCGCAGATCTCGATGGTGTTCCAGAGCCCGCGCACCTCTCTCAATCCGGTGCTGCCGGTCGGTCACCAGATCGCGCGCCTGCTCGTGCAGCACGGCGCGATCCGGCCCCGGGAGGCCCGCGCGCGGGCGGTCGAGATGCTGCGCGAGGTTGGCATCGGCGAGCCGGAGCGCCGCGCGCGGCAGTACGCCCACCAGCTCTCCGGCGGCATGTGCCAGCGGGTGATGATCGCGATGGCCCTCGCCACGAATCCGCGGCTGCTGATCGCGGACGAGCCGACCACCGGGCTCGACGTCTCGATCGCGGCCCAGATCCTGGACCTGCTGGGCGATCTCGGCCGCCGGACCGGGGCCGCGATCTTGCTGATCACGCACGATCTGGGCGTGGTCGCGCGCCGCTGCGATCGGGTGGTGGTGATGCACGCGGGCCAGACCGTCGAATGGGCACCGGTCCGCGCGCTCTTCCACGCGCCCGCCCATCCGTACACGCGGGCCCTCCTGCGATCGATTCCGCGCGTCGTGGGAACGGGGGAGATGGAGCCGATCCCCGGCTGGGTGCCGTCCCTGCTTGCGCCGCCGCCCGGCTGCCGATTCGCCCCGCGCTGCGCGCTGGTCCGCCCCGAGTGCCGGGCCCCGGTCCCGGTCCGGTCCGTCGACGGAGACCACCGGGTGGCGTGCGTGGCGGCGGAGGCCTCGTAGTGGACGTGCTGGTCGTCGACGATCTGCAGATGCACTTCCCCCTGCGCTCGATCATCCCGTGGCGGGCGCCCCGCGTGGTGCGCGCGGTCGACGGGGTCTCGCTCCGCGTGGCCGCGGGCGAGACCCTGGGCCTGGTCGGCGAATCCGGCTGCGGGAAGTCCACGCTCGCGCGGTGTGTGCTCCGTCTCGTCGAGCCGACCCGCGGCCGCGTGCTCCTGAACGACGAGAATCTCACCGCGCTCCCCGAGGAGGCGCTGCGCCGGCGGCGGCGGGACATCCAGATGGTGTTCCAGGACCCGACCGCATCGCTCAATCCGCGCCTGAGCGTGGCGGCCACCGTGGAGGAACCGCTCGCCCTCCACACGCCCCTGACCGGCGCGGCGCGCCGGGCGCGGGCGGACGAGGTGCTGGAGGAGGTCGGCCTCGGGGCGAGCCTGCGGGATCGCTACCCCCACCAGCTCTCCGGAGGTCAGCGCCAGCGCGTGAACATCGCGCGGGCCATCGCCACCCACCCGCGTCTGGTCGTGCTCGACGAGCCGACCTCGGCGCTCGACGTCTCGCTGCGCGCCCGGGTAATTTTGCTATTGGCCGAGCTCAAGCGCCGGATGGGCATGACGTACCTCTTCATCTCGCACGACCTCTCGACCGTGCGCTACCTGTGCGACCGGGTGGCGGTGATGTACCTCGGGGTGCTGGTCGAGGAGGCCCCCGCTGCCGAGCTCTTCGAGCACCCCGCCCATCCCTATACTCGCGCGCTGCTGTCGTGCATTCCCGTTCCGGATCCGGGCGTCGAGCCCGTGCGCCTCACCCTGAGCGGCGAGGTGCCGAGCCCGATCGACATTCCGACGGGGTGCCGGCTCCGCGGCCGCTGCCCGCTCGCCCAGCCGGTGTGCGCGGAGCCGGTGCCGGTGCGGGAGATCGCGCCCGGGCACACGGTGGCCTGCCACCTCGTCTGAGCCCGGGCCTGCCGTTCACCGCTGCCGCTTGCCGACCGGCGAGCAGGAGACCCTCCGATGGCGATCGTGCGATACGTGCTCGCGAAGCTCCAGCCGGGTGTCAGCCGCGAGGACTACGAGAAGTTCGAGCGGGAGGTGGATTACGTGGTCGCGGGGCGGCTCAAGACGATCGTGAGCTACCGCACGCACCGGATCACCGCCACCGATGCCCGGCTCGCGGGCGGACCGTGGGACTACATCGAGCGCATCGAGATCACCGACCGCGCGGCCTACGAGGCGGAGCTGGGCGCGATGGGGAAGGAGATGCTCGACGAGCTGTATGCCAGGTACCTCGATCGCCGCTATACCACGTCGATCTGGTCGGAGCTGGTCGAGCCGTGACGGATCTGGCCGGGCGGGTGGCCCTGGTGACGGGCGCCTCGCATGGCACCGGGGTGGACATCGCGCAGGCCCTGGCCGCGGCAGGCGCGCGGGTGGCCGTGCACTATCGCTCCGATCGTGCCGCCGCGGAGGCGCTGGCCGCGAGCCTTCGCGCCGGCGGCACCGACGCCGCGATCTTCGGGGCCGACGTGGCGCGGTCCGACGACGTGCGCCGCCTGATGGCCGAGGTGGGAGCGCGCCTCGGCCCACCCGCGGTGGTGGTGAACAACGCCGGCCCGTTCAACGACACGCGGTTCGGGGAGCTGGCCGAGGCGGACTGGGACTACGTGATGAGCGCCAACCTCAAGGCGGTCTACCTCACGGCCCAGCTGGTGGCGCCCGCCATGCGCCGCGCGGGCTGGGGCCGCATCGTCAACATCGGCGCCACGTCCGGCCGCGTGCGCACGCACGGCGTCTACGGCCTGGCCAAGGCGGCACTGCTCCCGCTCACCGAGGCGCTCGCGCTGGAGCTGGCCCCCGAGATCACCGTGAACGCGGTGGTCCCGAGCCAGATCGCGAGCCCGCGGACCGACGGCATGCCGGACTACAAGGCGGCCGCGATCGCCGGCACGCCGCTGGGCCGGCTCGTGACCCAGCCGGAGATCGGCCGGATGGTGGTCCGGCTCTGCTCTCCCGAGTTCGAGTTCGTCACCGGCCAGGCGATCGTGATGGACGGCGGCCGGACGATCCCGCGCTTTCCGCGGCTCGACGTCTCTCAGGAGTGATCGCTACTCCTGGTGGCAGGCGGTGCAGGCGAACGGGGAGCGGACCATCAGGGTCGGCGCCCCCGGGGCCGGATCCGCCTTCCGGAAGGCCTCCACGTTGGCGGCCGCGCCGGCGATGCGCGCCTCGAGCACCGCGCGATAGGGCCACGACGGGAATTCCCGCACGAGCCGGGCGTTCCCGTACATCGTCACCGCGGTGTCGGGCTGGCCCGCCTTGACGAGCATGTCGCCGAAGTTGAGGAAGAAGCCCTCGAAGTTGTGCGGGGCGATCCACGAGTTCCAGCACACCCGCTTGGGTCCTTCGCGGGTCTCGAGTCGCATGTAGCGCCCGTAGTCCGGCCGCGCGCGGTCGACGGGCTCGCCGACGCACACGTCAAGATTGCGCCACTGCTGCTCGAGGGCCTCGCGGTAGCGCGCGGACTCGGCGGGCTGGGTCGAGGCGGTGTAGCCGGCGGTAAACAGGTTGAACTCCGGCCACGCGGCCACCGCGTCCTTCATGGTGAAGAACCCGCGCCGCACCATTTTCTCGTCCTTGTGGATGGTGCCCTCCGCCATCAGCAGGCTCGCGTAGAAGCCCAGGTAGCGCGCCTCCCGTGGGTCGAGGCGCACCGCCTCTTCGAAGTACTTTCGCGCGAGCACCGCGTCGTCGGTGATGTCGGGCCGGACCGGCTCGTGCCGCGCCCGCTCGCCGAGGCGCCAGATGTGCATCCACCCGATGTGGGAGGCGGTCACCGGGTCGTTGGGGTTGGCCAGGTAGGCGGCCTTCAGCGCGGTGAGCGCCTCCGGAATCCGGTCGTAGGCTCCGCCGTGCAGCGTGGACCAGAAGACCTTGTCGGCCTCGAGCGCCGCCGGGGTGCGCTCGGCGCTCGCGGTCTTCTCCGGCGCGGCCCAGACCGCGATGCGATCGCAGCCGGCCGCGGCCGCGAGGGCGAGCGCGCCGCCCAGCAGCGTTCCCATGAGCACGTGATGGCGGATCATGATGCCCTCTCGCGCGTAGCCGCGGGGCGCGTGCCCCGCCGAGCCGGTCGCCATGACTGGACGCTCTGCGGCTACGCGGGCGGGCGCCCCGTCTTCACTTCCCGGATCGCCTGCCAGACCCGATCGCTGCTGGCCGGCATGTCGAGCTGGCGCACGCCCAGCGGAGCGAGCGCGTCCATGACCGCGTTGATGACCGCGGGCAGCGCGCCGACCGTCCCGGCCTCGCCGGCGCCCTTGGCCCCGAGCGGGTTGAGCGCGGTGGGCACGGGATGGCTCTCGATCGCCACGTCGCAGAAGGTGTCCGCGCGCGGCATCGCGTACTCCATGAACGACGCGGTCAGGAGCTGGCCGGAGCCCGGCTCGTACACCACCTGCTCCATCAGGGCTTGGCCCACCCCCTGCGCGACGCCCCCGTGGATCTGGCCCTTCAGCGTGAGCGGGTTGATCACGGTGCCGACGTCGTCGGCGATCGCGTAGCGGGCGAGGGTCACGTCGCCGGTGTCCGGATCGACCTCCACCTCGCACACGTGGCAGCCGTTCGGCCAGGTGGCCTGCTTCGGCGAGAAGGTCCCGGTCTCGTAGAGGCCGGGCTCGAGACCGGGCGGGAGCTGGCCGGGCTGGAAGGCGGCGCGGGCCACCTCCTTGAGCGCCACCGCGCGGTCGGTGCCGACCACCGAGAACTTGCCGTCCCCGAAGCCCACGTCGGCCTCGGCCGCCTCGAGCAGGCGCGCCGCGATCTTGCGGCCCTTGGCGATCACCTTGTCGGCCGCCATCCAGAGCGCGGTGCCCCCGATCACCGTCGAGCGTGAGCCCATGGTGCCCATGCCGAAGGCCACCCGGTCGGTGTCGCCGTCGATGTAGCGGACGTCGTGCGGATCGATGCCGAGCCGCTCGTGGAGCACCTGCTTGAAGGTGGTCTCGTGACCCTGCCCCTGGTTCTTGCTGCCCATGAGCACGGTGACGCTGCCGCTCGGGGCGAAGCGGATCTCCGCGAACTCGGGCTGCGGCCCCGCCGCCTGCTCGATGGCGTTGACCACCGCGAGCCCGCGCAGTCGCCCGCGGGCCCGCGACGCCTCTCGGCGGGCGGGGAAACCGGCCACGTCGGCCAGGCGGAGCGCCCCGTCCATGCAACGCTCGAACTCGCCGCAGTCGTAGGTGACCCCGAGCGCGGTGCGGAAGGGCATCGCGGAGGCGGGGATCAGGTTCGCGCGCCGGAGCGTGAGGCGATCCATCCCGAGCTCACGGGCCGCGTCGTCGATCAGGCGCTCGATGACGTAGGTCGCCTCCGGCCGGCCGGCGCCGCGATAGGGCGCGGTGGCGTTGGTATTGGTCAGCACCGAGTGCACCGCGACGTGCGCGGCCGCGAAGGTGTAGACCCCGACCAGGGTCGCGATGTTGCTGAAGGTCGCGAGCAGGTTGCGGTCGGAGGAGACGTAGGCTCCCACGTTGGCGAACGTGTGCACCCGCAGGGCGAGGAAGCGCCCATGCGCATCGAGGGCCAGCTCGGCGTCGCTCACGTTGTCGCGCGCGTGCTCGTCGGCGGGGATCGCCTCCCGGCGCTCGCACTGCCACTTGACCGGGCGCCCGAGCTTGCGCGCGGCCCAGAGCACCAGCCGGTGCTCGGCGTACTGCCAGCCTTTGGTGCCGAAGGCCCCGCCGATGTCGCCCGCGATCACCCGGATCTGATGCTCCGGGATCTTGAAGATGTTGGTGGCGAGCGCGGTGCGCACCCGGTGCGGGTACTGCACGTCGGCGTGGAGAGTGTAGCGTTCCTCGCCCGGGTCGTACACCCCGAGGGCGCCGCGCGGCTCCATGTACTGGGCGTGCACGCGGGTGATCACGTAGCGCCGGCGGACGCGGTGGGCCGCCCCCGCGAACGCCGCGTCGGTGGCCGCCTTGTCGCCGAGCTGGTGGAGGTTCGACACGTTGTCGGGGCACTCGTCCCACACCGGCGGGCTGCCCGGCTGCGACGCGGTCCCGGTGTCGGTCACCGAGGGGAGCGGCTCGTAGTCCACGCGGACCAGCTCGGCGGCGTCCTCGGCCTGCGCGTGGGTCCCGGCCACCACCAGGGCCACCGGATCGCCCACGTGGCGCGCGCGGTCCACCGCCAGGCCGCGGTGGGCCGGCGCGAACATGGGCGAGCCGTCCGGGCGCGTGCGCTTGAGCGTCATCTTCATGGTGCCGAGCCCGTCGCGCGCCACGTCGGCCCCGGTGAAGACGGCCAGCACGCCGGGGGCCCGCCGCGCCGCGTCGCCGTCGATCGCGCGGATGCGGGCGTGCGCGTGGGGCGAGCGCACCAGCACCGCGTACACCTGGTTCGGCAGGTTCACGTCGCCGTGGAAGCGTCCCTCCCCGCGCAGGAGGCGCACGTCCTCGAAGCGCCTGATGGACTGCCCGATGCCGAATTGACCCATGACCGCGCAGCCTACCATAAATTCCTCCTTCGCAGCCCCGACGCTCCGTTGCTAGAATGGCGAATGCCGCGAGCGCAACGACGATGACGCGACGACTGACGACGGGCTGGCTGCTGGTCATGCTGATGGGGCTTCTCGTCGGCGTCGCGGGAGCGGCGCGCTCGGAATCGGTGGAGGTGCGGGACCGATCCGGGCGGCTCGGGATGCTCTCGATCACGATCATGGACGACGGCGGCGCGTACATCGCGCCCGACCACCTCGCCGCGCTGCTGAAGGGGGCCTGGTCGGTCAAGGGAGACCGCGGCACCCTCACCGTCAACCAGCGCAGCGTCGAGTTCGTCCGCGGTCAGCCTCGAGCCACCGTGCAGGGCCAGGCGATCGCCCTCGACACCGCCGCGCGCGTGGTGGGGACGAGCTGGCTCGTCTCGCGCGATTTCCTGGGCAAGGGCTTGCCCCGCCTCGCCCCCGGGGTCTCGATCGCCGCGGCCACCGAGCCGCGCAAGCCGGTGGCCAAGCCGGTGCAGGGGGCGGTGCCGCTCGAGGAGCTGCGCTACCGCTCCTATCCGTCCTTCACGCGCGTGGTCATCGAGACGGGCGCGCGCCTTGCCTACGCGGTGGTCGCGAGTGACGAGGAGGTGCGGGTGCGGCTTCCCGGCCTGGCGTTGAGCCGCCCGCGAGTGGAGGAGATCGGCGACGGGCTCGTGCAGGAGGTGCGGCTCGAGGCGGTGGGCGACGCCGCGGTGCTGCGCGTGCTGCTCGAGGGCGCGGCGGGTGAGATCAAGCACACCGTACTCCAGGATCCCTACCGGCTGGTGCTCGACGTTTATCGCCCCAAGGAGTCGACCGGAGCCGGTGAGCCCGGGCGCGGTGGGATGCAGCCGCTCCGGCTCATCGTGCTGGACGCGGGCCACGGCGGTCACGACTCGGGTGCGACGGGCCCGAGCGGGGTGATGGAGAAGGACGTGGTGCTCGACGTGACGCGGCGGGTCGCGCGCATGATCGAGCCCGGGCTCGGGGTGAAGGTCGTGATGAGCCGGGACAGCGACGTGTTCGTCCCGCTGCGGGAGCGCACCAACTTCGCCAACAAGCAGGGTGCCGACCTGTTCGTGTC
>Ga0209068_10001171_pt1 | contig 13183 bp, 17 predicted proteins | sample ColStrG_CSR_2012_FD_187200 | JGI IMG/M metagenome (GOLD analysis project Ga0209068, IMG submission 187200) | Freshwater sediment microbial communities in response to fracking from Pennsylvania, USA - Cold Stream Run_MetaG_CSR_2012 (SPAdes)... | ecosystem: Environmental > Aquatic > Freshwater >... | reverse complement strand
GACCTTCTGTATTTGAACGCCCATTTTTTTTACCGACTGGGTGATCGGCATCACGAAGTGAATACCCTCACCAAGGATCGTGTCCTGCACGGCGCCGAGTTGAATAACAACGCCGCGCTGTCCTGGGTGTACGATCACGAGCGGATTAAGGGTCATAAATGCTATAAGCGCAAGCACTGCAATCACAGCCAAGACAATCGTCTTGATTTTATTCTCCATAAATTTATTATCCAGCAATTTACCTTCCAACAGTTTATTCTCCATCATTTTTCTCCTTCTTTTTAGGGAATAGATAACTTATGAGTATTTTATAAAACACTACCACCGCCCCTATCACGATCGATAAGAGCAAAACTTCAAATAGGATTCTCATCTTTGTACCCCCCTGTTAACGATAAAAACTGCTAAAGACCAGGTCTAAATTCACTGTTTATCAATGACGTCATTAGAAGCACGATCCTGCCCGCTTCCATGACCGAAGAGGCTGCGGAACCCGTATTTCCCGGTAAGGTATCCTGCATGGTCGCGGCGCTGGCCCACGCGCCCAAAGAGCAGCCGTGACAGGAGCAACAGCCCGACGGCCTGGAGATACGTGATGGCTTTGAGACCGAAAATCTCGGGCATCAGCCAGTTCCAGAGCAGTTGCACGACGTAGCCGAACGCCAGTACGAACACGAGGACAAAGCCGATCCCCCATGCAATGTGCTTGATCCCTTTTTTTTCGTTCTCAGGTGTGGCGTTCTGTTCCCCTGACATGAAGTTCTCCTCTTGAAAAATATTTGTTAGCTATAAGTCAGCCTGCGTTTTTTACATCCCCTGATGCGCCCCCATCCTGGCCACCATTGGGATGATAATGGCAGCACCAATTCCAAGAACAACAAGGACCATGCCGATCACCGCAACCACGCCCGTAAATTTCCAGAATGACTTTTGGTGCGACAGGGCGGATTCCAGATCAGTCGGGCCATTGCTTTTGAGAAAATTGCCGAGCGAGGAGGAATATTTGAACAGGTAGAATGCGGGCACAAAGTACAGCACAGCGAACAGGATATAAATAAGTCCCGCAAACGCTGAGGACCCACTTTTTTGGTGTGAAAACGCGTTTGTAAAGAACATAAATCCAACACCAAAAAGAATCATAAGCCCGGTACCGACAAACCCCAATATTGACAGCAGTTTCGTCCACGGTCTTGTCGAACGCAGAGAATCGATCATGCTATCGGTAATCTTTACTCCAGCCTGTGTGTCTTCATTCATGATTATTGCCTCCTGGTCAGTTTTTCAGATTCCTGATCCATTAATGAGGCAAGCGTACTATAAATTAAAGAAAGGGGCAAGGGGAATTTTAGAAGATAGGGGCCAGGGTCAAAGGAAAACGATGCAGGATGCAACCATTTCAGAATACGATTGTGAAAAATACGCCTATTGTAAAATCCATGCTAAACTTATTATATGAAAAGAGGACCTGTCGCCAGGCCCCGTGCAACAGCAATACAAGCCGTTCTCAAACCCAAAGGAGGATCCTATGCCAATACACACAATCGCGCAGTATCAGGTAAAGCCGCAGGCTGTAGATAAGGTCAAGCAGGCAATTGAAGAATTTGTCCGATACGTTAAAGCAAACGAACCCGGCACCCGGATGTATGCGGCATGGCAGCAGAAAGATGACCCGACCCGTTTCGTACACTTCTTCATTTTTGCTGACGAGGCTGCGCATGCCGTCCATGGCGGATCAGAGGCGGTAAAACGCTTTGAGTCTATTTACGCTCCCGAGTTGGTTGGCGGAGATGTCGTCTTCACCGATTATAACTTGGTGGCGACTAACAGCAAACAATAGTAAATGCGTTGAAGCGATTATGTGTAGATGCGTGGAAGCGGTGAAGCGTAGATGGGCCAAACTGCTGATCACAGTGCGGCTGGAAGACTTTTCAAATACGCTACACAACGATCTACGGTTTTCTCTAAAGACTCCTTGCCGGTATCGATCGCCAGACGATCAACCGTAATCGGTTCGGCCTTTTCTTTTAATTCCAAATAGAGGCCATACGTTCTGTTGCCGGCCAAATGCGCGCCTGTACGTTGATCATAATCAAGCCTCTGTTTGGCAACAACATCGTCGCAAATGCATTCGATAATGATAGGTTTTAATTTAAAGGATTCGGCTTGCGAGAGGAGTTGCTGAACCTGGTATGATCGAGAAAAGGTTCTGCCGTCGATAATGACGGTTTGTTCCGGTTTTGCTCTCAGTAAATATTCCGAAATGATAAAAACGACCTTCATGCAGAGGTCATCCTGCTCTTGGGAAAAATCAATGGCCGCAGGGGAAAACAACTCCGCGCGAATCTTGTCCTTGTCGAGGACCAACGCAGGGAGGCGTTTTCCCAGTTCATCAGCAATGGTGCTCTTGCCTGTGCCGGGCAGCCCGGCCATGGCAATAAACATTTTTGTTTCCCTTTCGGATTTAGTGCGTAAACTGTTTTCGCACACTCCTGTTCACGAGCTATCAAAAAATCTCCCCGCAGCAAGCTGCGGGGTATCTGACCATGATTTTTGCCCCTCCCTTGATGGGAGGGGATTAAGGGGAGGGTGAAGTATCCTGCATTCATACTCATCACCCCCACCTAACCTCCCCATCAAGGGGGAGGGACCTAAAAGTAACCCTGCAAAGCTACAGAGAATGACAAATCACATTACTTCACCTCGTTCTCCACGGGGAAAACGATCTGTTCTCGGGTGATGGCCTGCGGAGAAACAACGCTCACGTCATAACCAAAATACGCAGGGCCCCGGGATTCGAGCATCTCATGGATAGATTGTTCCCTGCTCGTATCGCACAGCATGGCCCTGATCTGGCCTCGTTCTTTCACAATCAGCAGACTGTGCGACGCATCATCTGTCACATTGCCAAAAGAAGTAGTCTCACTGCTGCTCAGTTCATTCTGCAGCGACTTATCCAGGGTCGTTCTGATGGTCCTGCCGCTGCGATACAGATCATGCTCCGAGAACACATTAGCCAGCACCTGCTCCAGCGCATGCTGATAACAAGGCCTGCCGTTCTTGGTCTCCGAACCGGCGAAATAGAGCGTGCCGCCGGCTTCCGGCCGCAGCTTGATCAAAGTCGATTGCGCAGCAGCGTATTCTTCCGGCGTGATCAGCTTTGCCTGCTGCATGTTGAACAGCACCCGTTCCTGCCGGTCCCTGGCCTTCTCCATCCGCTTGTAGGGATTGTAATAACGCGGGTTCGGGAGCATCCCCGCCAACAGCGCCGCCTCTGCCGGGGTGAGCCCCGCGGCATGTTTGTCCAGATAGAAACGGCTTGCGGCCTCGATGCCGTAAAGGTTGTCGCCCCACTCCACTTCGTTCAAATAAATTTCGAGGATCTGGCGTTTCGTGAGTGTTTCTTCCGCCTTCACGGCAAGAACATACTCGCGCAGCTTGCGGCTGATTGTTTTTTCCTTGGAAAGCAGGACGTTCTTGATCATCTGCTGCGTGATCGTACTGCCGCCGCGCGCGAACTTGCGCCTCTGCACGTCGAGCACCAGGGCGTCCCAGGTCGCTTTGTAGTTGACCCCGGTGTGCTCAAAAAAGGTGTCGTCTTCGGCAGTCACTACCGCCTGGATGACGATATCGGGAAGGCCGGATATGGGGACCCAGATCCGGAACTTGCGGTCGTAATAGTTGGTCAGGAGATTGCTGTCTTTATCAAGGACCTCGGTGGCGGCCGGGGGCCGGTAATGTTTCAGGTAGGAAACATCGGGCAGCCCGGAGAGCACGACAAAAATCCAGATGACAACGATAAAGCAAACGAGAGCGAGGGTCCCGAGGCCGTAGAGAAGGTACTTTTTCATGGTGCGGTTCTATTTTTTCTCCTCATCGGATTTCTCGTGAGGATGCTCATCCCTTCTACAGAAAGGACCGGGCTCATCGCCTCAGCCCCAGCCGATGCCTTTATTGAGCCTGATGACCGCAAGCACCACGACAACCAGGATGATCGATAATATGGTAACGTCAGACATTGCACAAGCTCCGCAATTGATACATTCGTAAAAATCGCTATCACACGAAGATCACGGAGAACACAAAGAAAAACTTGAATATTTTTAGTATCTTTCTTCGTGCCTTTGTGCCTTCGTGTGAAAAATTGCCTTCTTACGAGACCATCGTAATTAGATTCTTCTCAAAAATGCAAGAAAACTTTTCGCATTTGATTCTATTGGTTCCGTCTTGTCCGGCTTTGGGTTGCGTGTTATTGCAGCGCGTCCCGCACGATCTTCACATTCGCGGGGTCCGACCAGTCCCTCGGCCCGATCACCTTATAGCGGACCACGCCTTGACGGTCCACGATATACGTCTCGGGAAACTTATAGGTGCCGTAGAGCCCGGCAATCATCCGGTCCGGATCCAACAGTACCGGCAGCGTCAGTCCGTTTTTTTTCAGGAATGCGGCCACCGCGGGCGCGCCGCCTTCGTCCACGCTCACGGCAAGGAGTTGGAAGTCCTTATCGACAACGGTACGGTAAAGCCTGTCGAGCAAGGGCAATTCTTCCACGCAAGGCGGACACCAGGTGGCCCAAAAGTGAACCATCACCACCTTGCCCCGGAAATCCGAGAGGTTTATTAAGCTGCCATCCATTGCCTGCAGCCGAAACTCGGGCGCTTGATCTCCGCTCGCGATGATCTTTCTTCCGGCTTGCCGGTCCTTGGCAACATATCCGATTATAAAGAGGACGGCAAACAGGACAAGCCCGATCAGTAAAACCATCTGCTTTTTGTTGTTGCTGTTTTTCGGCATGGTGACGCTGCGCTCTTTTCCGACATCAGCAAGCGCATTCCGCTCATGATGTCACGGTATTATACGATTTCCTAATCACGCTATCAAGCGAATTATAATTCGGCTGTTCCGTATCCTTTCATCGCATACTCCATCCGCTCCGACTGAGAAGCTACCATTTTTTCTTTTGAAAATCAGGGTTACTCTGCTATAATGCTCGATATGATTCGCGAGATCAAACTGCACGGTCAAGCAGACGAAAAAATCGATTATTTCGTCACCATCACCGGTGCCGAGTTAAGCAGCAGGTACTACTACGAGTCCCTTCCGGACAACGGCGGAGACCGCTTCTTTTCCGGCGGGAATGAATTCATCATAGCACCGAACGGCATTGCCTACACCGGGACCGGCGGCAGCCTGTGCGAATACATGTTCGGCGTGGACCTTCCGCTCAAGGACCTCCTGCGAAAAGACGTTTCCAACCGCCTGGTCATGTACGGCGCGTTCTACGACAAGACCGACAACATCACCTTTACCAATGACACCATGGGCAAGGAAACGTTCGACCACGTCTTTCTCACCGGCCATGCGGTCTCGAACTATTATTTTTTCATCCATACCACGCAGCAGTCCGATATCAAGGACATTCAGCGCGATATCCTCAAGAATATCGGCAAACAGCTCAAGCGGAGCGACACCGTGGGGCCGGCCGACGACACCCGGCTCTGCCGGGAAATTTTCGACACGCTGGGTGATGCCAAGGCCCTCGTCTTTCTGTTTCGCCTGCTGAACAAGCACAACGAGGAATATTTCCACACCTTCAACATGCTGTATGCCGAGCAGAAACAGCTCTCTGCCCAGTCGCATGCCGTCCTGGACAACCTGGCAAACAGATACAAGATCATCCCCTACCAGCAGGAACGCATCAAGATCGACGGAATGTACAAGCTCCCTGAAAACAAAAAGATCGTCGATGAATACAAGGACATCCTTATCGCCGTATCGGAAAAAGGCGAGGTAAACCCCTCGGAACTGGCAAAGCTCTCGCGGCTCCGCACCTTGAGCCTGCGCCTCAACATACCGCACACGCTTTTCGACACGCTCGACGAACTCCTGCTGAAGGACATGCGGATCATCGAGGTGGAGGAACCCGACTACGTGCGGGATACGCGCGCCATTTTTGAAGGACTGTTCTTCAGGGCGGACAAGATCCGGGGCCATCTCTCGCAAGAGGACCTGGTCAAACTGCTCCGGGCCAAGCAGAAATCCACGGCCCAACACGATCAGACCTTCGAAGGACTGCTGCTCGACACGGTCCGGGCCTGCGACGAACACGCGCGGGACACCAACGACATGTCCGTGCTCGAATCCATGAGTTCCATCCTCACCTACTTCGATCGCTACGACAGCACGGCGACCACGATCAACAACCTCGCCTTCATGGAAAATTCCACCTTGGGAGAAGACAACATTCGGAGCCTCTCCGGCAACAAGGCGGTCTTCGACCAGATCAATACCGACCTGTTCCGCGAGCTGTTCATCGATCCGCTGCGGGAAAACCGCTACCTGACCCGCTACGGCCGCAAAAAAGTGGAAAACCTTTTCCAGGGGCTCTTGCAGATCAAGACCGGCGACACCACGTACCGGGAGCTTGCCGCATCGCTCACGAAGATCAGCGACGGAGACAAACTGTACACCGCCATCCACCGCTATACCAAGGACCGGTTCAAGAGCATCTATACCGAACTGAATACCAAGGAAGACCAGGAAATCTTCATCCAGGACCTGAACCGGGAGATCCAGTCCAGGGGGATCGTGCGGGGATCGGTCCCGCACCCCGTATTCGAGGAGATCATCCTCGATATCCGAAAAGAGTCTTTCTACCTCAACAATCTGCTGCCGCACATCATCGTGTCCCGCGACAACCGCGTGCGCGAAGACTTTCTCCTGAACAGCGGTCTCGACCGGTTCTATGTCGAGGAACTGGAGCGGGATTACTTCGATATGAACAAGATCGAGGAGAACATCCTCGAAGAAATCAGGAAATAGCCATGGCCAGCGCGAAAATATTGGACCGGTATATATTCCGTGAAATGCTGCCGTGGTTCTTTCTCAGCATGACGGTGCTCCTGCTCGTCCTTTTTCTTCAAAAATTGTTCAAGCTCGCGGACCTGGTCGTCTCCAAAGGCGCCTCGCTGCTGTCGATCATCAAGGTCTTTGCCTATGTCATGCCGAGTTTCCTGGTCATCACGATTCCCATGTCGCTCGTCGTCGCCTCAGTCACAACCTTCGCCCGCCTCAGCGCCGACTCGGAGATAACGGCTATGAAAGCCTCGCGGATCAGCCTCTACAGCATGATCCGTCCGGTCTTCTTCTTTGCCCTGGCATGCTTCGCGCTGACCGCAACGACCTCGCTGCTGCTGGTGCCCGGCGCCGATGCCGCCCTCAAGGCGCACCTGTTCAACATGGTAAAATCACGCGCCATGGTCGGCATCGAGCCCGGCGTGTTCACCAGCACGTTCGACGGCATGGTAATTTACGTAGACAAGATGAAATCGCTCGACAAGATCGAGGGCATTTTCATTTCCGACGAGCGGTCCGCAAAGGAACCCTACGCCATCGTGGCCAAACGGGGCAACCTGATCGCAGACCCGCAGTCGCTGAATGTCACGCTCGCCATGCAGGAAGGGTCTATTCACGTGCCTCCCAAGGACGAACATACGTACACGCTCATGGGATTCGACGCCGCCCGGCTTTACCTCGACATCAACAGCGCGCTCGTTCAGAAAGGCAAATCAGGCAAGGGATATGAGGAATACGGCAGCGTGGAACTTATCCAGGAGATCGGGCGCCTGCGGAAAGAGGGCAAGCCCACGTACTCGCTGGAAACCGAACTGCACAAACGTCTCTCGATCCCGTTTGCCTGCCTCATTCTGGGGTTGATCGGGGCGCCGCTCGGCATACGACGAAACCGCTCCGGAAAATCCGCGGGCGTGGCCGTTGCGCTGCTGGTGTTTCTGGTTTATTATATCGTCCTGGGTTCGTCGACCAACCTTGCCGAAACCGGAACCATCCGCCCTGCCCTGGCCTTTTGGGTGCCGAACTGCCTTATGGCCTTTGCCGCAGGCATCTTTGTGATGATAAAAGGGCGCGAAACAAATTTCAACCTCGGCAGCAGAATCAGCATGCAATACTATGATCTCAAGAATCGGATCAGGACAATCGTGAAACCCTCGATGCGAAAGTAACCCGGAGTTGACAACACATCATGACGCTGCTCAGCAAACATATATTCAAAGAGTTCATCTCCCTGGTCGCGGGTGTCCTTGCCGGCATTCTCATCGTCTATCTGTGCGTCGACTTCCTGCAGAAGGCGGACCGGCTTATCAAACACCATGCAACGATCTCGCAGGTGGCCGAATATTTCCTCTACAGCATGCCCGGTATGATCACGATGTCCCTGCCCATGGCGTCCCTGATTGCGGCGCTCCTCTCGCTCGGCAACCTTTCCCGCCACAACGAGATCATCGCCATGCGCGCGGGCGGAGTCAGCCTGGTAAAAATCATCAGCCCGCTGGTGGCGGGCGGCCTGCTGATCTCCATCTTCGGGTTCGTCAACAACGAGTTCATCATGCCGAAATCCAGTTCCCGCGCCAACTACATCCGGTCCGTGGAAATCGAGAAGAAACAGCAGCAGGTGATGTTCCAGCAGCAGAAACTGTGGCTTCGCGGACCGGATAACAGCATCGCGAACATCGAGCTCGTGTCCCCAAACCGCCGCGAGATGCTGGGCCTGAACATCTACAAACTGAATCCGGACTACTCGGTGCGCGAGCGAATAAAAGCGGATAGCCTCGTGTGGGAGAACAAAGCATGGAGGCTTAAACAGAGCCGCACCTTTGCCGTCTCCGGAAATACCGTGACCTACCGCGTCTCGGACAACGAGGTCTTCAACATCGTGGAGAGCCCCGACGACCTGAGCATGATCGTCAAAGACTCCGAGGAAATGAGCTTCACCGAGTTATGGGACTACGTGAAGCGGCTGAAGACCAGCGGATACAACGCCGCCTCGTATGAGGTCGACCTGCACACCAAGCTTTCTTTTCCCCTTGCCAGCCTGTTGATGGTGCTGATCTCGATCCCCTTCTCGATCCATAAGGTCCGGACGGGCGGGGCCGCAAAAGGATTTTCCTTTGCCGTGATGATCGCTTTTGTCTACTTGACGCTGATGAGCGTGGGGGCGTCTCTCGGCAATTCGGGAAGCCTCCCGCCATTGCTTGCGGCCTGGCTGGCAAACCTGGTGTTTGCAACGGCGTCGGTGATCGTGCTGGCCCGGCTGCAGAAGGCCGTATAAACGGCCTATGATCATGCAACAACATTATTGCCACGAAGACTCAAAGGCACTAAGAAAGCTTGAAATCAACGGGTTGTAAAACCTTAAGACCACCCGCTCTTCTTCGTGTCTTCGCGACTTTGTGACGAGTTCTGGTTTCGGTTTTGAGAAAGGCATTTTCAGGTGAATAAACTTTTCTTTTCACAGCGCATTCTCGATGGTTTGATCGATGAGGGAAAGATCAGACTCGATAAAAACATCATTACGATCCTCTCAAAAAACAACCCTTCTTTTGAGTTGCAGGCCGCATATCGCTTCGCCAGAACGGCGGACAACGGTCCCGATCCCTACAATCTGGTGGGACAGATCAGATACGAAACAGATATCAAGGCCATGCCCGCGGAAATGTACCTGGACTCCATCATCTACCGGGATACCGCTTATGTGGCGGAGGCCGGATACATCGGCGAAAAAAAAGAACTTATCGACACGCTCTCGGATACCGATCTCCTGGCGCGGTTTCTGCTTGAGACCTTGTTGTAGATCCATGGGGAAAAAAATCGCAAAAATTCTGCTCGGCGTGGGGCTCATCCCATTCTGCCTGGGGTACACCTGGCAGCTTGCGGCGTCCCTTGCCACCATCCATTACAGAGCGGACACCCCCTATTACTTTATCGCGGGCGGTCTGGTCTATTTGACCATCCACCTCCTGTTCAACAAACCGATCCTTACCTACGTCGTCGGCCACGAGCTTACGCATGCGTTCTTTGCCGTGCTCTTCGGCGGATCAGTGAAGTCGTTCCACGCAGGCAATCGCGGCGGGCGCGTTACCGTGACCAAGTCTAATTTCATTATTACGCTCGCGCCTTATTTCTTTCCGCTCTACACCTTCATGGCGCTCATTGTGTACGGCCTTGCCTGTGCCGCCGATGTCCGCGGCGCAACGCTCGTCGTCCTCATCTTTCTGTCCGGAGCTACCTTCGCCTTTCACCTGGTGCTCACTTTTGTTTTTCTTCAAACGGACCAAAATGACATCCGGGAACAGGGTACGGTTTTCTCCTACCCGCTCATTTATCTGTTCAACGTCGTATTTGCAGCGTTTCTCGTTCATATATATATTGCCGAAAACATGGATTACCTGATGTTCCTCGCAGGTGGTATAATAAAAACAACCAACATGCTCACGCTGCTTTTTGAGAAGGGATACGCCGCGGCGCACGATTCGGCAACGCTGCGCGGTCTTTTTACTGCGCGCTGAGACGGCCTTGCGGCCGCTTCGTTATGCGAATGCGAAGAGAGAAGGATGATCATGCTGTTGGCTGGACTTACCGGTGGCATTGCAAGCGGGAAAAGCCTTGTGGCCCGGATTTTCAAGGACCTCGGGGCGTGCGTGCTCGATGCGGACAAAATCGTCCATGGACTGCTTGAGCCGGGACAAGAAGCCTGGGAAGAGGTCATCGCATACTTCGGAAACGAAATCCTGTTCCCGGATAAATCGATCGACCGGAGAAAGCTGGGAACGATCGTTTTCGGCGATGAAAAAAAACGGGCGTGGCTCAACGAGGTTCTGCATCCCCGTGTCTTTGCAGCATATACCACGCAGGTCAAACACCTGTGCGAACGTCAACCGGATGCGATCATCATTCTCGATGCCGCGCTCTTGATCGAAACCGGGTACAACAAAACACTGGACAAAACCATTGTCGTCTACGCGGAGGTTGAGCAGCAGATCGAGCGGCTTATTGCGCGGGATCACTTCACCCGCGAGCAGGCCCTGGCCCGGATCCGGAGCCAGATGCCGCTCATTGAAAAACGGAGCTTCGCGGACTACGTCATCGACAACACCGGAGACCGGGAATACGCCGAGCGCCAAGCCAGGGATATCTTTCTCAAACTGAAGCACGATGCGGAGAACACCTAAGTGAGCATGGGTCCGTTCAAAATCGTCATGATGAAACGCAGAGATATCCCTGCCTGCAACAGCATCACCGCTGTCTCAGAGCCTTGGAAAACGCTTGACGAGGGGATCGACTTCGCTCGCTATATCAAGATAAAACAGGCCCATGTCTGCATAAACGGGGAGAACATAGGCGGGTTCGTCATCTTCACGCCGGAGCCGGTCTTCGCCAGAGGTGGTTACCTCCGCGCCATCGGAGTGGCCCCATCAATGCGAGGAAACGGCATCGGCAGAAAGCTCATGTCCTTTGCTGAAAAAACGACCGCCCGCCTGTCACCGAATCTCTATCTCTGCGTGTCTTCGTTCAACCGGCAGGCGCAGGCGTTTTATAAAAGCCTGGGTTACACCAGGATCGGCAAGATCCCCGATCTGATCCTGCCGGGCAAATCGGAATATATATACCGGAAGCAATTACAAATCACCCGCGATTGAAGGAGAATTTGGCGCGCCATGATACAACTCAAAAAGATCGAACTGTTCAAAAGCCTTTCAGAGGACGAGATAAAAGAGCTGTTGCCTTATCTCAGCGAAAAATCCTACAAGAAGAAAGAGAACATATTTTCAGAGGGCAATGCGCCGGAATGGTTCTATATCGTCTCGAAGGGCAAGGTGAAGATCACCAAGATCTCGCACGAAGGAAAGGAGATCATTCTGGAGGTCATTTCCCCGTATGATATCTTCGGCGGAGTGGCGATCCTGCGGAATATCCCCTATCCAGCGAACGCCGTTGCCATGGAAGACTCCATGGCCGTGAAAATTTCCCGAAAGAATCTGATGCGGCTTGCGGATCGTTTCCCGCATCTCATGCATGCGCTCGCGCTTGAACTCGGCGACCGGGTGAAGAATTCCCTGGACTCGCTCAAGAACATCGCCTTGGAACGCGTTGAAGCGCGCATTGCTGCTTTGCTTCTTAAGCTGGCGAATAAAGTCGGCGTGGATACCAAGGAAGGGCTCCTCATCGATATGCGTCTGACCAAGCAGGATGTCGCGGACATGGTAGGCACCACGGTCGAGACCTCGATCCGGACCTTCAGCAAGTTCAAGAAATCCGGCCTGGTCATCGACGCGGACGGAAAGTTCGTCATTAAAGACAAGGAAGGCCTCTCGGATTTGTCGTCGTGACCGAGAAGCAGTTCGTAGTTGGTGGTTGGTAGCTGGTAGTTGAAGCCTTACTATGAACTACGAACTTATTTTTGTTCCACCTTCCCCAGCAGCGTCATAAGCATATTGTAGAAAAACAGGAAGAGCGATACGGTCTGGACCACGCCCGAGGCCACGGTCAGCAATTGGTACAGGTTGCCCGGATGGTACGTATTCAGCGTATAGAATAAAAGCATGGCCACAAGCGAGATGTTTGCAAGATAGAACTGCACTTCTCCGATCTTATTGCTGTACAACGGCCGGCCCATGAACCGCGGCAGAATGTGATATCCCACGCCGAAGATCATCATCGATACCCAGCCGAGCATGTTCAGGTGTGAATGCACGAATTTCAGCGCCATCAGGTTTGGGTGCGCAAGCATAACGATCCCCAGCAGCGCCGCAATCCCGAGATACACGACGCTCATGACGATAAAACCCTTCACAAATTTGTCCATAGTAAAATTCCTCCTCAAGAGTTAGTATAATCATAGTATAGAGTCATTTTGGGCGGACAGGTATGACATGGCTCATAGTATACCATAGATCATGAATTATGATGCAGATCATAGCAGATCATCGACCCTTTTGCTATACTGTGATCATCAAATAACAAAGGAGGCCACCATGATTGCGGAGAAAAAGAAAGTTACGAAAGATTCGATCATCGGCGATGTGATTAAAATGAGCCCGGGAGCAAAGGCGGTAATCGAGAAGCATTTTGGTAACGGCTGTTTCACCTGCCCCGGCATCAACATGGAATCTCTGTCGTTCGGGTCCATGATGCACAACCTGGACCCCAACAAGATCGTTGACGAAATAAACGCACTGGAGAAATAACATGGCCGATAAAGAACTCAAATGTTTTGTCTGCGGAGCAACGGATAAAGACCGCGTGTATCTGCCCTGTTACCATGAAGGGAAGGAAAAAGTCGTCTGCACCCGCTGCCTTCCCATGCTCATCCATGGAGCGCATTAACAC
>Ga0209068_10001170_pt1 | contig 13183 bp, 2 predicted proteins | sample ColStrG_CSR_2012_FD_187200 | JGI IMG/M metagenome (GOLD analysis project Ga0209068, IMG submission 187200) | Freshwater sediment microbial communities in response to fracking from Pennsylvania, USA - Cold Stream Run_MetaG_CSR_2012 (SPAdes)... | ecosystem: Environmental > Aquatic > Freshwater >... | reverse complement strand
GTTTGGTCCTGTCGAACATCGCAGCGACGACCTCAACTTTCGGTAGCCTAGGGCTTTCGCCCAGTTGGCCCGGCACGAACTATCCAACTACCGGGTGTTTAGAACTGAGCGGGGCGGCTTGGTTGGGCCGCCCCAGTCAACCTAGTTTCCGGGGAACGTAAACGCCTGGGTAGCGGTTAGTCCTCCGGTGTCAGTGATTGTCAGCGTCCCGGTTGAGGTTGGCGACAATAACTGAAGCACTGTCGGAGTGAAGGTGACGTTAACTTGGCAAGTGGCCCCCGACGCGAGCGTCTTGTTCGTGCAAGTATCCAGCGCGCTCGTACCGGTGGTCTTGGAGAATGTCCCGCTCGTGCTGTTTCCCGTCACTCGCACCGACGCTCCTGGGCCGTTGCCGGTGACGTTGCCGATAGTCAGGTTCGTAGCCAGGAGGTTGGTTACGGTGATCGTGCCGGTCTTCACCGCCAAGACCTGGAGCGGATCGGTGGTCGTGAGAGCGGGTACTGGACCCGCAAACCCGACTGACGTTATGCCCGTACCCGTGAGCGCAGCCGGGGAGTTGCCGACCGTAACGGCGTTGCCTCCAGAAGTGCCGGTGACCGTGAGCGTTCCCGTGAAGGCTCCTGTTGCTTGCGGACGGAACCGGACACGGATGGTGCAGCTTGTACCTGCAGCCAAGGGTCCGCCGCAGTTCGGCGCAGCCGCTGGGAACGTGCCAGCACCGGTTCGGCTGAACGGAACCGGCGTTACCGCGATCCCACCGAACCCGGCATTAAACGTTCCAACAGGTCCAGCGTTGGTCAGCGTGAAGTCGAACGTCGGGGCGTTTGCGGTGGAGAGTCCAACCGCCACGTTCCCGTACGCATGACCTCCTGCTGGTGTGAGCGTGACCATCGGAAGCACTGGCGCAACTCCCGTACCCGAGAGCGCAACCGGAGAGTTGGTTACGACGACGCTGCCAGTAATAGCAACCGTGCCGTTCGCTGCGCCAGCAGCCGTGGGCGTGAAGACCACGTTGATGGTGCAGGTACCAGGATTCAGAGTTGCACCACAGGTTCCGCCCGCATTTCCGTTCGGCCTGGAGAACGGTCCAGTGGTCGGAGCAAAGGCAACGTTCATGCCGGTGAACGGCGCGCCGCCCGTATTGCTCACGGTTAAGGTGAGCGCCGCGGAGGTTGTACCAGTGGTGGTGTTGGGGAATACCAGGGACGTCGGCGTTACCGTTACCACCGCCACGGCGTTGCCCAGGAACTCCACGGCACCAGCGTCGACCGCATTATTGGTCTTCCGCAGGTTGCCGAAGTAGTCCGTATTCGGCGCTTGGTTGTAAGCGGGATTCGGATCCCCGCCGGGCAGCATGGCCGGAACCCAGTTAACGGTCGGCGAACCGCCCGAAGCCGGCACATAGTTGCCGAGCGTCGCGCCCGTGACCGGGTGAACCAGGGCCAGCGGACCCCAGCTTACATTGACCCAGTTGTTGCCTTCGTCCACCGTGGCGGCTGGGGCCAGAGTGAAGGGAGGGTTGGGTACGGTCGCATCCGCGATACCCGGAGGTACCTGCCAACCGCAGGGAACCTTCTTTCCGGCAGGATTGGTGCAGTAGGACTCCGGCGGCACGCGCGAACCGTTGCAGTACTGCGCAACAACGGCCGGGTCTGCGCCGTTATTGTGCGAGGGTCCGGTCGCACCGGGGTAGTCGCCAGCGTCGTACAGGAAGCTGTAGAGCGGAGCCAGCGTGAAGCCTGAGCCGTGGTTAGCTGGCCCTGTGTCGCCGCGTACGCCAATGTCCCAGTAGCTGGCCACCGTGCAGGCACCCGTCGCCGTCTGGCTTGGGGCTGCGATACCGGTAGTCGTGCCAGTGAACGCCGAGTTAAACAGCGTAACAAGGTTCTGCTGGTAGGTCGGGTTCGGACCACCCGGAAGCACACCGATTTGAAAGGTGCGGTTCTGCCAAATCACGTCGTTGTAGAGACGCGGGTTGGAGAACAGGTCGCAGTTCGGGCGGCTGTTGGGGCAGGCCAAATGGTGACCATTGACCAGCGGCAACCCGCTGAGGTTCAGCGACAAGGTCGGGCTGTGGGTTGTTGAAACGACTCCGGCGGGTTGCGGACACGAGGCCGTACCGGCTGCGTTGGCGCAACTCGACCCAGGGCTGCTCGACAACGGCGCACCCAGGGTATTGAAGAGAATCCCGGCCGAGGCCGTGGAGTCGTTGGACATGATGGTGTTGTTGATCAAGTCCACCGCAACAGCGTCCTGCAGCGAGATACCGGCGCCGTCCCAGCCAGCAACGTTGTTGACGATAATGTTGTTGGTGACGGACGGTGAATACCACTTGTTTGGCTGCGATGGGAAGAACGTCAGCTCCGTGCCGTTCACGCCGTGCATGCGAATGCCGCCGCCGCTGCCGCTTTCCGCCGAGTTACCCAGGAACAGGTTGGCGTTGATGACCAACCCAGGTCCGGTTCCGTCGCTGGTTCCCGACGGACAATCCGCATCCGGCTCGACACCGCAGACGGGATCCGTATCCGGCGCGCCGAGGATGGCGAGACCGCCACCGTTGGTGGGCACCGTTGGGTTCTGGCTCTGGTTGAACAGGAACCAGTTGTGCTCGATGTCAGCGTTCCAGCTGAAGCCGAGGTGGGACATACCGCCGCCGTCGCCGGAGCTCAGGTTGCCGCAGACCCAGTTGTATTGGAACTTGTAGTAGTCGTCGCCGGTGCAGAATACGACGCCGCCGGATCCTGACGGAGTGGACGAGAACAACTCGTCTCCCAGGGAGGAGTTCAGGGCGACCATGTTGTTATGCACGTTCACATTGAGGTTGAAGCAGTACGGCAACTGCGTATTGCTGGAGCCGTTCTGGCAAGAGCCAGGATCGGCGTTGGGAGTGGCAGGATTTCCACCCAGGTACTGGCCGGGGAATTCGCCCTGGCCGACAGCGATACCGCCTGCCAGCGTTCCGGAGTTGTTATAGACCCGGTTGTTGGCGATTTGCAGGTTGTGCGCCCAGGCGTGGACGAAGACGCCGCCGCCGCCCTGGGAGCTGTTCGTGATTCCCAACCCGTCAATGCTGGACGGGTTGCATTGGAAGTTGCTCGGGAAGGGATTGGTTGTAACTCCTCTCGAGGTCGTGGTGCAATTTCTCTGTCCCAGCAGAGTCGTACCGACTGGGAACACGTCGGAACCGAACGGAGCCGATCCAGCTGGGAACTTGACGCCCTTGGCCAAGACCGTGATGGCGGCACCTTCGTAGGCACCCATCAGGGAGGGTTCTTGCAACTGCTCGGCCAGGTTGCCGTTCAGCGTGGCATCCCAACCAACGGTCGCTTCGAGTGGCAAGCGATCCACACTGAACTGCTTGTCCGAGGAACAGCTGAACGTGCCACTCGGATCGTAGGGATTCGTACCGCCTGTCCCAGGCACAACCTTGCCGTTTGTCACGGTCACATTTCCAGTGCTGGGTGTGCCGTTGAGGGCCAATCCGAACAGGCAATTGACCTCGCGGCGCCACGGATCCAGACGGCCGGCGGGATGGGTGTTGGCGTTGATGATGCTGGTGGCAGCTCCGACACCTTGCAGGCGGAGCGGCTTCCACATCAGCACGAACTCGACGTGGGAAGAGTTCGTATTGGTGGTCGCAGCGCCGGTCGTGCAGGCAACTTGCGTCGTCGTGCCCGTAGTGGTGCAAGTCGGGTCGATGATGAGCATATCGCCAGGCTGGGTGTTGGGATCGTCAATCACGCTTTGAATGGTCTGCGTCGCGGCCACGTGTTTCGGAGCCTTGCCGCCGACTGTGACGGTGATGGCGTCAATCGACTGCTTGCCGTTGCCTGCGGTGATGACGAGCTGGCCGCACTGCGCGGATGAGCCGCCGTAGATCGATTGCTGTTGCACCAAGCAGTTCGGCACGCCAGTCGGAACGGTTGCCTTGATCGACAGGTCGCCCCAGCTTGTGACGGTGGCTAGAACTCCGCCGATGGTGACTGTGCCAGTTCCCTGCGTCGCCCCGAAGCGATAGTGGCGCGTAACGGTTTGAGCGTTGTAGGGGAAGGTCGTGGTCTGCGGCCCGGAGTAAGCGTTGTTGGGCACATTCTGGTCGCCCAAGGCGGTGATTGTGATCGAATTCCCGGCCACGCTGACATACGGTCCAACGCCGTCGCCATCGACTTCTTTAACGGCGGGCGTGTAATCCGGATAAGCGCAATCCGGGTTGTTGTAACCGGCTCCCGCGAAGGCGGAGGTCGGCGTTACCGGCGTATCCATGTACTGGGTTGCGCCAGGCATGAACGGAATCTCATAGCAGAAGTTGCTGTACTGCGGGTTGAACAGCGGATCCGGCGTCGGTCCCGTGCCAGGATCGTTCATGCACGTAACCATCATCGTCGGAGCGTAGCCGGTCGGGTTCGGCGGATTGACTTCCCAGGTGGAATACGTCAGGCCGTCGTAGGTGCCCCATTGATCGGCATAGACGCGGGAGATTTCATTTCCGGCCCAATCCTTGATGGAAACCGGCATGTTGGGGGGCGAGAACTTCTCACCAAATTGTGGCGAGAAGGGATCGAATTCGGAAGTGAAGTCGTCCGTGATCACGCCCGTGAAGTGAGCAGCGGCGTGCGTGTTGGTATAGATGAAGAACTCCGCTTGCGAGGAGGTCTGATCATCCAGGGTGACCAACTTGCGGTCGCAGAGGTTACGAGTAGCGCCAGCGAACGGCGCGATCTGCTTGGAAGACGGGAAAAGGCTGATGTAGTCAGGAACGATGCGCTGTTCTCCGACGCAGGGCCAGAACGTATCCACGGTCGGCGTATCGCCTTCGTGGCTGGTGAGCTGCTGGTTGCGGCCCAGGCTGAGGGTCGACTGCTGGGGTTGGCCGGCAGCGATCGTGGCCTGATCCGGCAGAATGAAGACGTTGCCAAGACCACCGAATTCCTGGATCGCCGGCATGATGTAGTCGTCGCCGATCAGGATGTTCTTGTCTTCCTCCTTCACGACCTCGTAGCCTGACGGGACCACTACTTCGACTACGTACTTGCCTTTCGGCAGCATGTCCTCCTTGCCGAAGCGGAACGTGTCGGCCGGGTCGGTGTTCTTGCCGCAGACGGTGCAGTTGGTTCCGGTCGTGTGGCCGGTCGCCGGATTCCTTCCCGTCACGCTGGGGAATTGGTACATGCCATCGTAGGGTGCTGGTTGCAGCTGGTTGAAGGCATGCAAGCCGTCGTAGCACTTAAACTGCGAGTTGTTGGGCAGAGCGGTGGGTGCGGTAGCCGTGCCGTGCAAGACGTTGTTGTACACATCCAGATACATCGGCTGATTGTAGAGAGTGAAGTAGAACAGATCGGACGTGGACTGACCCGGGCAATTCATATTCGGAATGCCGTCCGTGCGGAAGCCCTGCGCCCAATCATCCCAGCTGCTGGTTTTGGTGGTATCCACAAGCTTCAGCGACTCGCTGCCGTCCGGCGCCGTGCCTGCCAGATAGAGGTTGATGGTTACGTTCGGGACGAGAGGCTCCCAGACGTTCTGCGTGTTGAACTGCGGATCGTCGAACGGACGGGTAGAGGAATAGACGACGTGACCGTTGATGCCGCCATTTTCGCCAACCGCGTACGGCTTCTTGCCGAATTCGAGGAAGTTGTTCTGGCCCGAGAAACCCTGCCAGGCTTCCGTTTCGGCCCATGGAGGATCGATACGACCTGTGGAGTTCGTAACGGCACTATTCGGTCCGTTCGCAATCGACTCCGCGGAGCAGTCCGCATTGACGCAGTAGATCCCGCCCGGTACGTGAAGATTCGCAGGAACCGGATTCGATTCGTAGGTGTTCGCCAGGTTCTTGCCGATCGTTGAACCACCGCACGCCGGGTAACCAGCTATCGTGCAGGCTGCGCTGCCATCCGCCGGACCACCTGTATCGTACACAACGTGGGTACCGGTGTTCTTATAGCGAGTGTTATCGGTTTCAAGGACGTACCAGCTGAAAAGCGGGAATTCCTCGTTGAACGCGGCGTAGCCGTTCAGGTCGGTGTTGTTGCGGTTAGAGAAGCTGCCATCGCGGAAGCGGACGTTAGTCTTCACCAGCGCGAGGCCACCCTCTGTCGTGGAACCGTAGTTCGGATTGCACGTGGCCTGGTTCGTGGGTGTGCACTGCGTTCCAGTGCGGTCAATGGTGGACACGCCATTCCCGTCTTCATCGAAGAAGGTGCGGGTGAAGAAGTTGGCTTGCCATTGGTTGGTGGCGATTTCTCCCACATCTTTCGGCGGTGCTTGGGCTGGGCCTTGGCCCGTTCCAGCCGCCAGATTGCTCACTGCTGGGAGAGGGTAGGTATAGTGGTTTGCATCTACAACCGTGATCTGGAAGGTGCCATTGTACTGCGGGGGTGTAGCGCCAGATATGATGACGAACTCGCCCGACTTAAGGCCTGCCGTCGAACCGACGACCGTGACAACATTGGCGGCCTCGGACAAGGCAACTGACTCCGTGGCGCCCGCCAAGACCGGCGTCGAGAGGCCGTCGACCAGCATGTCGTTCCACTGGTCAAACACGGTGATCCTCCAGTTGCCATCCGGAATTCCCGTAAATGAGAAGTGGCCACTCGGATCGCACTTGGTGAAGGCAAAATCGGCCCCGTCGGGGTCGCCCATGCTCACATAGCACTGCGTGAACTGGAAGCTGGTGTAATCGCCGCTGCCGTAAAGGCGCTCATCCGGGGTGCGGCTCATGCGTTCGGTGGAAACGTGCCCGGACACGGTGTTGTTGCACTGTGTCCCCAACGGCGCGCTGTTAATTAATGAACCCGCGCAGACTGCCGTCAGCCGGTCGTTGATGATTTTCGGATTCGCAAAGCCGATCGAAACGTGATATCCGGCTGGGCCAAATTCCTGGAAGTAGCTAGGTTCACCGATTCTGAGGAACGAATCGTGCGCCTTCTGACCGTCCAGAGTGTTGGTTTGCAGCCACTCTTCTCCGGCCGCAATGCGGTCAGCACCTGGCGTGGCCACGATGCCATATCTACCCGGCATCAGGTTCTTGACCAGCGCTTGTCCAGACAACGGCGAGAAGGTCGTCCCGTCTGCCTCATAGCGCGGGCAGGTCACGATCGTGCCCGTAATCCCGCCGCTGTCGGCTTTAGTGATCGGGCACGCGTTCTGCCCTGTTTGCGGATCAACGGTTCCATCCAGGCTGTTTGCCAGCGGCTGGTTGAACATGTCGTAGGTCATCTGTCCCGTCGGATCGCCAGGACCGCCGGCATCGTCCATCATCGTGATGTTGAAGTGACCGAGACCCGGCTCGTTGGCCGCCAGACCGTCAATACCACCACCGATCGCGCCGCCGCCAGCGTCCACTTCGCCGTTCAGCGGATAGTCATCTTCAAACACGAACACGGAGAGCTGAGCGGTTGGGAATGGAGTCGGCTGGGTAAGGATCGAGACAGTCGGGAAAGTTCCGGCGGCAGTACATGCCGTCGCAGGCGCCACGGGGACGCAAGCGATCGGAGCGCCACCCATGCCGTGGCCGCAAGTACCGCTCGGGACACTAACTCCTGCGGCGGCCGCACAGACAGGTGCTTGTGCGTAACCACCGTTGGAGAACGGATTAGCCGCGTCGCCGGGCAGCACCGAGATGTAGTAACGCTTGGTTGGATCGAGAGCGACCGAACCCGGCATTACGGCCACTTTTTGGCTCGACCCGGGCATGCAGACGCCATCGCCTACGTTGCAGGCAACTGGAACGCCGTTGATGCTCTGTCCGCCTTCGCAGGAGAGTGTTCCCGTGCAACCCGTCGCCACGACCGGCATAAAGCTCGTGTGGAAGTTCACGCCAAAGGTGGGTTCGGTGGTTCCGGGGGCAGCACACGTTGCAGGCGGCGTGCAGGTGGAGTTGTTGGTCGCCTTATTGGGATCCACGTAGAACGTGCGGTCTTCTTCAATGATCCAGCGATAGTCGGTGATCTTCGTCGTCTTGTCGCCGCCGTCGAGGACGTTGACCGTGATATTGCTAGGCTGCGGGAAGGTCAAAGTGACGGTCGCCGCCAAAGCGCTCACGGTGCCTTGCGAATTCTGCGCCTTGTAGGTGAACGTGTACATACCCGGGGCGGCGACGGAAGCGTTGAATGCGCCGCTCGGAGCGACCGCAACCGTCAATCCAGCGGAAGGTGTGACGCTGGCCGCGTTCACCGTCAACGGATAGCCCAGGCTGTCCACGTCGTTCGCCAAAATGCCGGGCGACTTGATGCCCAGAAGCGTAGCCACGTTCGACGTGTACTTGTCGTCGTTGACCGTGATGCCAGAGCCTAATTCGGAACAGGGAGTACCATTCGGACCAGAAGTAGCTGTGCACGCGCCCAGAGTGACTGCCGCGGTGATTCCGGAGGAGCAAACGCCTGCCGTAACTGTACCGTTGGCGCAGTAAGAGAATGTGTCCGACGTGGTTCCTACACTCGGTGTGTATGCGAAGGTTCCATCGGGATTGAGCGTTAGACTTCCGGCCGTAGGCGCTACAAGAACTTGCACGCCGAAGACGTTGGTGTCGTTGGCGATCAGGCCCTTGCTCGGATCCGAGATGTTCACAGTATTGCAAGGGGCGGCGAGGCAGTTAACGACCGAGTTGTAGGTGTCAGCCCGAGCTACGGCAGATCCGAGCGAGGCAGAGACCGGAACGCCTGAGCCGTTAACGCCGATGTAAGCCAACATACCCGCGTCACGAGCAGTGGCATTCGCCGACAAGCTCAGTTCGCGGTCGTATACGGGGAGAGCTGTTCCGCCAGCGGCGGGAACATTGATCATGACATCGTAGGTTTTGCCCGGAGCCATGAAAACTTCACTCTGCACGCGGGTTACGCCCGGCAGCGGATTGCCGTCTTCCGCGACCAGCGAAAAACCGCCAGTCAAAGCCGCGGTGGTGGTTGCCGCAACAACCGCAGGCGTGGTCTGCGCGCCTACGATGGAAGGCACGTGCATTTTCAAGCCCGCGTTGACAAAGCGCACCAGTACACTTCCGGCCACAGCGGTTGTCGCCGAGCCGATTGAAGTCGGGAACAGCGAGGCCGGCGCGTTGGTCTTATTGAACGCAACGCCGTTAAAGAGGTAATACAGCGGAGTGTAGTTCACGACCGGCGGATAGCAGGTTTGGTAGTTCGCGGAAGTGGGATAACCGCAGCCCGTAGGCTGGCCGGACCACACGGCCGTCTCGCTGAAGCCGACGTGGTTGACGGCGGCGCTGACAGCCTTGTTCTGGATGGGATCGATTTCACTCAACAACAGCGGAATTTCGGAGTTGTAGGGCACTTGGCATGATGCGGCCACCGGGGGTGTCGCCGTTGTTGCGGCCGAGAAACCATACGCACATCCGGCTGTAAGGCCGGTCGCCGCTCCGGGCACATCGGTCACCACCAGGATTCCGTACAATCCCATGGGACCCTGAATCGAAGGGTGCGTGCCGGATTCAATCAGGTAGGTGCCAGCACGAGGCGTCGTCCATGTGAGAGCGACGAAGGGGGTTGTAGTCGTACTGACCGCCACTTCCGTGGCGAACGACTGCACGCGATTCGCCTGGAGGGGGGGCGTGCCCGTCACGGTCGGCGCGCCGAGGGTCGACCACGTCACCGACGACTGAGCGTTGGTGTGGTCCGGACCGGCCACGGAGGTCGCCGCGGTACCGAGACCGCCGCCCAACTGTCCCACGATGGTCAGCGACGTGGGAACGGTGTTGGCGGTCGCGGCTCCTAGGGGCGTGAAGCTCAGATTATTGGTCAGGTTGATGGTCAGGCTCTGCCCCGTGGGCACAGTGATTACGACCGGAGACCAGTTCGCTCCCGCCACCGGATTCAGCGCCGCGCAGGTCGCGGTCGAGCCGCTGACAACTGCGCCGCAGCTATAGCCCCACATCGGGACCGTCACGCCATCGGGCGTGACTAGGTTCGTCGGGGCCGCGGTCAGATTCACTTGGGCGACGGCCAGGCTGGCTCCCAGGAGGAGAATCGTTGTCGCAAGTACCGCAGTCTTCAGGCTGGTTTTCAGATAATTGAATCGCATTGCCGCTCTCCTCGTTATCAGCTCAAAATCGGTCAACTTCAAATAGGGCTGCATTAGTTGGTCTCGTCGATCACAAATTCACGCGAATCGACCAGCATCATCATCAGCATTCCGCCGGGGAAGGCGTTGTTCGTCGTAATCTCACGCTCGTTGTGGGAGTGCCACATGAACGCGTAGCCAGCTTCTTTGCTGGGGGAGTTCGCAATGGTGCCCGAAGGCGGAGTCACACCGGTGGCGCCGCAATTCGTGCCGCCGGCACCAGCGCTGGTGCCGTTGCTGCAGCCCGTTGCGCGCAATGTCGCATCGGGACCGAGATAAAGACTGCCGCCATACCACGGGCCGTTGGTAAACAGGTCGGGACTGGGTAGCGTCGTCGGACCGCCGCCGGCAACATCGCCGAACGGCGCCGCTTCCACGGGCTTGTTGTGATCCTGGCACCACTCGTAATAGTTGATCGCCGTGGGCGCGCCGGTGTTGTAACCGTTCGCGTCCGCGGTACAGGTAAGCACCGCACTGGGATCCGTCGAAGCGGGATTGTGGCCGTACGCATCCCAGTTCAGGCCGCGACCGGTCCAGTAAAAGATGCCGTCCATAGCCAAGCCCGGGGTTGTGGTGGTGGTGAACAGAAGCGGTCCAGCAAGGCTGTTGGCGTCCGTTGCGCTGAGAATCAAGTTGCCATCGCGTCCCAGAATGCGAACGTGATTCCCGTGCTCGTGGAAGGGATGCTGCCAGCGACCCTGGCCGATAATGCGGAGCAGAACCTGTTCGCCTGGATGCATGTGCGGATCGCCGTTGTAGGGCTGGTGCGGATATGCGGGTTCGTAGTTGGGATCCATGTCGTCCGGCATCGAACGTCCGTTAATCAGGAAATAGGCGGGGTGGTAAGGCTCGGTGGGGACTTCGAGGTTGCATCCAATTGCGCCTGCGATACAGGTGCCCAAAGCGTTGACTTGCGCCAGAGCCTGGTTGTGAATGTTCGGGTCCATTTCCGAGAACTGGAACAAGTATTCCCGGTCATAACAGCTCTTGGCGTGATCGTAGGCTGCGCCGACGCTGCCCGAGGCATTCGCCAGACGAAAATCTGCCTCACCCCAGTGGGCTTCCGCTGTCAGGTTCGAAGCCGCGAGGCCCCCGGTGCAGGCTGTGTTGACCGTAGCCGGAAGTACAATAACCGCGCCGTACAGGCCCATCTCGACCTGCAGGTCGCTTTGCGTGCCGCTGTAGTAGGCACGAGTTCCGGGGGAGGAAGCTGTGAACGTATAAGTTACCGTTGCGCCCGGCGCCGCTTCACAAGTCAGGAGGCCGACAACGCCAACAGGAGTGGCTGCGGCGCAACTCGTCGTCACATTGAACCCAGGAAACAGGATCGAAGTGTTCCCAGCCGACGTGGGCAACCCGTTCGTCAGAGTTACCGAAACGGTTTGGCCTTCGGTCACGATCAACGTGGGACCAGGAATCTGCATCGTATTGCAGAACGTCCCCTTGATCGCCGCAGGAGCGAAGCCCGTCGGAGTTCCGTTGCAGCCGTAGCCCCAGGAATACATCATCTGACCGTCGGGCTGCGTGATGGAAGCGTCCTTCGCAATCAGGTTGAAGGTGGGACCAGTGATCCCGGGAGCCGCAGCATACGCCGTGGCCGTCGTAAGGAGCACAGCCAGCGCGATCGTTAGTGTTGCAATCAGTCGTGTCATGGTCATCGCCTTTTTCATGTTGGTCGGCCTCATAGCTGCGCTCCTAGTTGATCCGGACTTCGGTCATTAATCCGCCGAAGTTCTCGGCATCGTTCGCTAAGTGGTCAAGATTCGGGGTGTAGAGGTAAAACACCTGGCCCGTCGTATAGCCGGTCGCATCCAGAATCACGTCGAGCGACTCGCCACCGGCCAGCGTGATGGAATTGGTGTTGTAGTAGAGGTTGTTTCCGGCTTGATCGCGCAGCAGCTTGGCGTTGTAACCGATGACCTTCATCGGGATTCCGAGCGAGGCCAGGGTCTGATATTCGGAAACGTCCAGGTCAGAAATACGCAGGAGCGCCTTCTTGCCAGCCGGAATGTTGATGATCGAAGGCAGCGGCTGGGAGAAGTGATGCCGGCCATCGGAAGTCTCCGTCGACAGCGGACCCGCCTGGATCGTATCGGGGTAGCTGCGTCCATTCAGCAGGAAGTACTTGTCTTTCATGTCGGCAAAACCTTCCGGGTTGAACGTCATGCCGACAAAGTGGAAGTTCGGGTCGAAGCCGTGAATCTGCAGAGGGTACTCAACGTCATAAGCGGTCGAGCCATCGCCGTCGTTATAGGCGTAGCCGCCCGCCGTCCCGCCGTTCCCAATCGTTGATGCCGCAACCGCCGTATTCGTCGTCGCCCCACCGGCCGGCAGCGGATTGCTGCACAGGATATCGGTGCCGGAGTTGCACGCTGTACGCAGATCCGACTGTTGCGCGTTAAGTGCGGTATAGAGGCTGGCGCCAGCCGGAACACGGTTTTGGCGCGGCCGGACGTACAACTGTCCGACCATGCCCATCTGCAAGTGCTCTGGGGGAGTGATGTGGCAGTGCCAGAAGTAAGTGCCTGCATCCGGCGCTAAGTAGTAGTAAGTGAAGCTGGCGCCGATGTTAATAGCGACCGAAGCATCCGGTACACCGTCGTAGATGGACGAAGCGTTGGGATAACCGTGGAAGTGGACGGTGTGCTGTTCGAATAAGTCGGGACGCATGATCATGCCGACGTTGGTCAGCGTGAGGAAGAACTCGTCATCTTCGTCGATCGCCATCAACGGAGCCGGGATGTTACCGTTCATGACGCCGACGTCCATGATCTGTCGGGGGTCAACGTGACCGTCGAGGCAGGGGGCAGTGCACTTGCCAGCCGCCATGGCATCCGTGTCCGGGGCCAGCCCGATGGCGCCGTTATAGGCAAAGCCAGCCGTGCTTACAGGGGTTCCCGGTGGCGCTATCGACGTTCCCGTGCCGTTGGGATCATCCGTAGTAGCCGGATCGCCGGGGAGCGGCAGAGACGGCGCGACACTGTTGAATACGCTCGGGAACTGCGTGCCCGGCAGGCCGTTGGCGATATCCGCCAGACCTGACAACGGCCCGAACGAGAACATGAACGTCTGCGAGCCGTCGCCCATGGTCGCGAAACCGTCGCCGCCTGAAATT
>Ga0209068_10001169_pt1 | contig 13192 bp, 13 predicted proteins | sample ColStrG_CSR_2012_FD_187200 | JGI IMG/M metagenome (GOLD analysis project Ga0209068, IMG submission 187200) | Freshwater sediment microbial communities in response to fracking from Pennsylvania, USA - Cold Stream Run_MetaG_CSR_2012 (SPAdes)... | ecosystem: Environmental > Aquatic > Freshwater >... | reverse complement strand
GCCTTGTGCCGGTCCGGCGTGGACAAGATCGCCTTCACCGGCTCGGCGGCGACCGGGCGCAAGGTGATGGGCGCATGTGCCGAGGGACTCGTGCCGGTGCTGATGGAGTGCGGCGGCAAAGACGCGATGTTGGTCGATGGCGACGCCGACTTGGATGCCGCCGCTGACGCCGCCTTGTGGTGCGGGATGTCCAACGGCGGCCAGACCTGCATCGGCACCGAGCGGGTCTACGTGGCCGATGCGGCCTACGACCGCTTCGTCGACATCTTGACTACCAAAGCCAAGGAGCTGACTCCCGGCTCAGGGGAAGGCGCCTCGTGGGGTCCGCCCACCATGCCGTCCCAGGTCGACACCATCCGTCAACACGTGACCGACGCGTTGGCCCGCGGTGGCCGGGCATTGGTGGGTGGCGAGTCCTCGGTCGATGTGTCCGGGGTCGGCCCGACCATCCTGGTCGATGTGCCTGAAGACGCCGATGCCGTCCGCGAGGAGACCTTCGGCCCGACGCTGACCGTCACCCGGGTCAGGGATATCGAAGCGGGACTGGCGCTGGCCAACGATTCCGCCTACGGGTTGGGTGGCGCAGTCTTCACCAAGTCCCGCCGGCGCGGCGTCGAGTTGGCCCGCCGGATGCGGTCGGGCATGACCTCGGTCAACTCGATCATGACGTTCGCCATGGTGCCGGGGCTACCCTTCGGTGGCGTGGGCGAGTCAGGCTTCGGACGGATCCATGGCCCCGACGGCCTGCGCGAGTTCACCCGCTCGAAGGCGGTGACGTCGCAGCGGTTCGCTCTTCCGGTCAACCTCACCAGCTTCGGCCGACCGAAGAATGCCACGGCGGTGGCCGCCAAGTTGATGGGCGTGGTCCACGGCCGGAACCGCTGACCGGGTCGAGTTGCCGAGCCGGGCCGCTCAGCCGGCCCGGTAGGCGGTGACTACCGGGCCGAGCTCGTGGGGGGTGGCCCCGTGGAGGATGACACCGTCGCATCCGAGGTCGAGCTGGCCGCGCACCGTCGCCGCGCACGCCTCAGGGCTGCCCGTGGCGCTGGCCGACAGCCACTCGTCGGGCAACAGGGTGGCGATGTGTTCGAGCTGCCCCGTGGTGGCGTTGGAGTCGATGCCGCCGAGGAATCCGGACACCATGTCATCGGTCCGGAACCGTTCGAGAACGGACGGGTCCCAGCCGTTTGTGGCCACCAGGAGGTCGCCGTAGCCCTGGAGGTAGGTGGCCAGGCGGCCGACCGACTTCATCAGCGCAACGTCGGCGGGGATGTGGTCGCCCACGGTGGCGAGGCATGACCAGACCTTCACCTCTGCCGGATCCCGCCCGGCCTGCTCGGCTGCCTGCTTGACGGTTGCTGCACAGCGTTGAGTGGTCTCCTCGGTGAAGTAGGTGTGGAGGATCACCTCGTCGAAGCAACGGCCTCCGAGGGCCAGCGATTGTGGCCCGAAGGCCACGAGGCCGAGGGGCAGGTTCTCGTCGATGGCGGCAAGGTAGAGGATGGGCCACGATCCGGCCGGCCCGTCGTGGCCGACGATGAACTCACCCCGGAAGAGGCGCCGCATGATCCCGGCAAAGTCCTCGAGGGCGGCCGTGGTGATGCGGGGGATGCCGTAGGTGTCCTGAATGATGGGGATTCCCCGGCCGAGCCCGAGGACGAACCGGCCGCCGGTGAGGCTCTGCATGGAACGGGCCAGCCCGGCCGTGATCATGGGATGGCGGGTGTTGTGGTTGGTGGCCGCTGTGACGATGGTCAGTTCTTTGCTGACGGCCCCTGCGGCCCCGGACAGGACGCCGATCTCCTTCTTGTCGAACCGCTCGGACAGGAAGACCGAGCCGAGGCCGAGTGCCTCTCCCATGCGGACCTCATCGACCAGATCGCGTGAACTTTCGGGCTGCCCGGCCAGGCCGTAAAAACCGAGTTCGGTCAGGCGTCGGGTGGTCGGTGGCTGTTCAGGTGGAGGGGACGGGGCCACGGTGCCTCCTGGTGAGTGGGACGGGCAATGCAGGGCGTGCGGTGCCGAAAAACTAGCAAGGTGGCGTTGAACCAGTCCGCGCTCCACACCCCTGCGCCCGGCATGACGCACCGGAGGGCGCCGTGTCGCGGTTGTGCCGGATCGTCTCCGGTGGTCCGGGGGAGCGGGGCGTCAAAGGAGCCGTCAGGCGTCCTCGCCGGTGCCGTCGGCGGTGTCGCCGTCGGCCAGCACCAGGTAGATCCGACGGGTATCGGCGAGGATCTCGCCCACGGACCGGATCTGGCCGGGACTGCCGGCCTGTGCCACCTGCTTGGTGGCCTTCATGACCTGGACCATGAGGTTCATCAGGTCGACGACCGAACGGTCGCCGCCTGCCGCCTCCTCCCACGGCGTTGGGCCGTCGCCGGCCGCTTCCGCTTCGGTGCGGCCTTCGGGGGTGAGGGAGAAGACCCTGCGTCCCGCCGAGCTGTCGGCGGTCACCAGGCCCTGGTCCTCAAGGGCAGAGAGGGTCGGGTAGACCGAGCCCGGGCTCGGTCGCCAAACCCCGCCACTGCGCTCACTGAGCTCGGTGATGATCTGGTAGCCGTGCATCGGCTCCTCGATCAGGAGGGCGAGGATAGCGGCGCGGACGTCGCCCCGACGGGCCTTGGGCCCCCGGCCGAAGCCGGGCCCGAACCCACCGTGCCGGCCGAAGCCGGGCCCGAACCCATCGGGACGCCCCCGACCCCTGCCGCGTCCTCGGCCGCGGGTGGCGCCGCCGAAGCGGTCGGCCCGCTCGGGGAACGGTGGGCCGAAGTTCGATCCGTGATGTCCTGCGTGTGCTGTGTCGTGATTGTGGTGTCCATGCATCAGGTATGTCTCCTTGTGGTGGTTGTGCGCCGATCGGTCGACCGGCGGCGGGATCGGTAGAGCGGTGGATTCGAACCGCTCTTGTACGATCACGATATATCGCAATACAGCCAATGTCAACACGCCGACAATGGCTTGCTGACACAGCCCTCATCCATTGGAGGCTCCCGGAACGACAGTCATCTAAGCCAAGTAGGGCCCCAAACGGTGCGCTGGCGATCACTGCCTAGGTAATGCAGGCTTAGCCCGTGCGTCGAACCTCACAGATCGCCGTGGCCGGATGTCGAGACCCCGAGGGCCAGACGGGCAGCCTGTTCCTCGATCCGGATTGGCACCTGCTTCACGAAGCGCTGGTAGCCAGAGGAATCCCAAATCGGATGGTCGCATGGGACGACCCCGAGATCGATTGGGCGATGTTCGATGCTGTCGTCATTCGGAGCACCTGGGACAGCGTTGATAGACCTCACGACTACCTCAGGTGGACGCGGGAGGTAGCAAGTGCCACCCACCTGATCAATTCTCCGGCGACTGTCGAGTGGGGCCTCGACAAGAGGTATCTTGTCGACCTCGAACAAATGGGTGTGCCGGTAGTGCCGACCGTGTGGGTCCAGCCTGGAATGGCCTGGGAATCATCGCCAAGGGAATTTGTTGTAAAGCCGGCCATTTCCGCGGGTAGCCGAAACACCGTTCGATACTCTCCGAACGACGTCGGCCAAGCTCGTGCCCATGTGGACCAGCTACACGCTGTCGGTCAGACCGTGATGGTGCAGGACTACTACCCAACGGTTGAGAATTCTGGGGAGCTGAACATTGTCTTCATCGACGGAGTACGTCTCCATGCGGTGAGGAAAGGGCCGATGCTCGAACTTGGTGCGGGAGTTGTTGAGCGTCCATGGGAGCGCATCACGTGGTGGGGACTGTCCGATCCCAACGAAATGGAGATTTCGGTTGCTGAACACACGATGGCCCGAGTCTTCGAGCACCTCGGTGAGAAGGTTGTCTATGGCAGAGTCGACCTGATATTGGATCCGGCTGGCCAGCCACTCGTCAACGAGGTCGAATTGGTCGATCCAGTTCTCTCGCTCACGCTGGCCCCCAATGCCGCTACGAAGCTGGCGGGCGCGGTGGCACGCAGACTGTCGTCGTAGCGGCGAATCCTGCCTCGCTTCTCAAGCCGTTCCTTCTTGCCGAGTCCGAGCCTGGGCGAAGGAGTTCGCCTTCTCTCATGGGACCTTGAGCGTCATCGGCGCCTTGGGTCCTTGGAGTGGCTCGTCACATTTTGAAGCCAACGCCGGTCGGCGAGGTCGAGTGCCCGCGACGTCGCCTTCGGACTGGGACCAACCTGACCGTTCACGATTGGCCGGCGCTGGCCAACCGCAATTTCAACTGACTGCGAAGCGCTCGAGCGGGGCAAAATCTCCACTGTCCGCCTCTTGGAGTGCGGCGAGGTATCTCTGCCGAGTTCCCTCGACGTCACCCGCGCTGCAAACTGCCCCCCACGTGAACGCCGGCCGTTCCAACGCCTCCATCAGGTAGTCGGCCGCCTGACGGCCATGCCTTCCGTTGCCGTTGGGGAATGGGTGGATCCGTACGAGGCGATGGTGGAACGATATGGGCGGGGTCTGGTTTTCGCGATAGCCAGCACCTGGTGCTTGAACGGCCGGAGCGGTGCCCCACCCAGCCGGTGGTATGCGTCTCCACCAGTCACTCCCCTGTTCCTCATGAACTTGGCTCCGTGAGCCGAGAAGACAGGCATGAGTCGAAGCAAGGGCGTTCACGATGACGCTGCATGACTTGGGTGACGCGTCAGTCGAACTTGTCTGCGCCCTGCTGGCGCTTGTCCTGGTATTCATGGCGGTCAAGCTCACTCAATCAGTTCTCTACCACCGGAGGGTCGGTCAGCAGCAGGTTCTGTTCGATGCGCCGGTTCAGGTGAGGCTTCGCCGGTGGCGTCGCTGGGGGAAGCTGTTGCCCGACAGCCATCCCAGCCACTTCAAGCTGATTGTCAGGGAGGGATCAGTGGAGACCAATAGACAAAGCATCCTTCTTCCGGCATGGTCCGACTTCACATTGACGAAAGGGCCACGTCGGTGGTGGAACCGGACGATGACGTGGTCTTTGGACGTTGGAAGACACAGGGACGAAGCCGTCTCCGCTCTTGATCGTGCGGGGGTTGCACGCTGCTCAGGGGAGTAGCTACTTTCTGCCCCTTGCGTTAGACGAGAAGGCAACAAAGGCCGGCCCCGCTGGTGCCGGTCCTGGCAGCTTGCGGTCGGCAAACACACCTCGCCCGACAATGCGCCCACAGCCGGCGATCGAGGATGGGGCGCTGCAAGTGAAGTTCAGCAGGACTCTCTAAGTGCCGATGACCCAGCCATGAGCGTCGAAGCCAACGCGATAGTCGTGGCGCGTGACGGCGGCGCAATCGCGGATGTGGGCCTCTTTTGGCGTCGATGGTTGTTGCTGGGGACTCTGGGATTCCTAGCCGTCGTTGTGGGCGGAATCGTGGTGCTTCAGCGTGTGGATCCGACAGGCCCGCCGACGATCGCTCCCACTTTGTCAGTCGCGCAGCCCGCGTATCACTGGGTAGTGACCGCCAAGTTCTCCGATCCCTACTTCAACCAAAGGTATCCGCGGTCGCTCCTATGTCGGGAAACGTCCAGTTGCCTGTCTGGCATCCGGAAGCCCATCTGCATTGACGACCTGCGTTGCTTGGCAAACGCGAATTTGGACGGGCTCGAAGGTGTGGTCGCCACTAGCGATGGCGGGTCAACCTGGCGAAGAGAGCGACTGCCTGACGGACTATTTACCCTCGGTCGATTCTCTTGTACGTCGTCCGGGTGGTGCGCTGCGGTGGCATACGGGACCGTTACAGGCCCGTCTCCTGGGGGTGTCCTCCTCCAAACGGACGACATGGGGGCGAGCTGGACAACGGCGTCAATAAGTGCAATCCCTGCAAAGATTCCGTCGGGGATCGACTGCCCGGAACCAGGAACTTGCCTTGTAACCGCGCCTCTCGGAACGTCCATCCTGGTCACTCACGACTTCGGCCGATCCTGGGTTAGCTCGGCTCCACTTCCTCACTTTTCGCCAAGCTCCTTCTCCCCCATCTTCTGTACGAATGTCCGCGTTTGCTGGGCCTATGGCTACTCAGTTGCGGCGACAGGCACTCCACTGGCATATTTGGATCGCACCGACGACGGCGGTGTGACCTGGCGATCACTGGTCCTTCCAAAGCGCCTCAATGGCCCAGCTGCCCTGCTGTGCCCCGATCAGGGCACCTGCTGGATGTCGGGCTACCACCTCGCAGGACGGAATGCGGAATCGGTGGGGAGTGTCAAGATGTTCCGTTCTCACGATGGTGGATCGACATGGACGCGGGTCGTAGTGCCAAATGGATTGCAGATGGACGCGACCGCGATGGGCTGCGTGGACGGGAATATGTGCTGGGATCTCGCATTCCCACCGAGCGGACCAAGTTGGTCAACCCTTCTCATCACAAAGGATCGCGGGACTCACTGGTTCACCCATCGGATCCTTCCAATGCCGAACACTCCCTACAATCTGGCAGTGTGTCCATCGGAGATGCGATGCCTTGTAGGAACAATGCCATTTAGTCCCCACACGTCGATTGCACGTCTCGACCCTGCTATCTCAGACGCACCCTGAACACAGGCCCCTGGAGATGTCGATCGGCGGACCCCGAGGCAGATGGATACGCAGGTCGATCTCGGCTTGATGTCTGATTTGGGCAGATCAAAACCCACCCCCAAAGTAGTGGCGCGATGCCCTGTCCACACGCCCCGGAGTGCCGTTGCGGGCGCAGGCAACTGTTTGCGAGCGCTCGATCGGCTGAGCTGGCTAACCCCGCTCAAATCCGAAGGGCCCGAAAGGGCCCGCTCTGGTGCATTCTGCGCAACGATGATGTGAGGGATTACCTGGACGAGATCCAGCTTTAGACGGCGACCGATTAGTTCGATACCACTCAACATGCGAAGCGGGCGGAAGCGGAGTCCGGGGGAACGCGCGAGCCGACCTCGAGACGAGTCGCAATGAGCGACAGCGGAAATCCATCGGCGGTGGAGGACAGGACCGCTGGTCCCACCACGTCGACTCGCGTTGAGGGTGACGTGAGCCAAGCAGATCCCGATCCCGTGTTTCGGCATGCCAGGCGCCGACGACTTGCATTGGCCCTGCTCCTATCCGCCGAGGTGATGGGCGTGCTGTTGATCTGCATGCTCGTTTGGACCGTGGAATCGTACGACCCGGTGGACGTCGCTCTTCGGCGCGTCGGACTGGGCAATGGAGTAACCCTTTCGCATCGCCTCGACCTCGCCCGCCTGTTGATTTTCATCGGTATCGCTGTGATCGTCCTCGCAGCTCTTGCCCTGGCCACGGTGATGTTGTGGATCTCGGTCGGACGTTCGGACGAACGGCAGACCTGGTGGTCGGCGCCACTACTGGTTTTCATCTTCGTGGGCAATCTCCTCGCCGCGGTACCTCTTGTCCTGTTCGCTCTCCACTACTCCCTGCAGTCGAGCCCACCGCCCTCCGACAGCCGCCTGATATCGGTCTTGGCCGCAATCCCCTTCATCTGCCTCTTCCTCGTGGCGTACTGCTGTTGGCAAGTCTTGCGGCAGCCCGGATTCCGGCCGCGACGCCGGACCTTCCTAATCGCGGCCGCCGGATCAATCATGCTCGCCATGGGAATCGTCGCGGTGAACGAAGTTGGCGTCGGTACCTACTTGAGCCAGTCCTTCTCCCAGCAGCGACCGGTACTTCCCGTGATCGATGCCGGCTTCTGGAATGTATCGATCGTCCAGCATCCCGCATCTGAGCTTGCGACCTCCGCTTCGTGCGGGAGCTCCCAATTCTGCGTGCTCTGGGGAATGGGGGAGAACCATGTCTTCCTGCGCCCATCGGGTGAAGTCACGGTTACAACCGATGGTGGTCGGACGTGGCACAGCTGGCTGTTGCCCCCGCCGCTAAACCAGATCGGGCCATTCCGGCTGTCGCCGACCTGTAGCGAGTCGGGGTGTGTGACGCCTCTGATTCCAATATGGGGTACAAATTCGTTCTATCGGATCTCCGTAACACCCAATGGCCACGTCTCGGGAACATTCCTGGCTGGTAGCAGCCCCTTTTTCGTTGCCTCCGAGTCGTGTCCAGCTGTCGATTGGTGCGCATCAACTACCGGTCCGGTCGGCGCGCAGGCGTATCGACAGTTGGCGGTCAGCTCCGGCCCAAAGATGGGGACCCAGGTGATTCCGTTCCCCGCTTCCGACCTGCCGGCCTTCGGATCAGGCGGTGCCATCTCACTGACGTGTCCGTCGGTCGGCCATTGTGTTGCGGCGGCATCGGCCCCGGCGTCGGGTCAGGTAGGTGCGAGTTCTGTCAATCCTTCGAAACTGCAATCCAGGAAGCTGGTCATCGCGACCACGGCAGACGCGGGTGCCTCCTGGACGAAGTCGACGTTTCCGCCAAACAGTTCATGGGGAGAAGTAGGGAGTGCAATCCGGGTCGCTGAACCCTCAGCCATAACGGTGGAGCGCATCGTGTGCCCGACTGCGTCCGTCTGTATGGCCGTGGTCGGGACGGGAACCACTCCATCGGGCTTCCTGAAGAGCAGCGACGGGGGAGCATCGTGGCAGTTCCTGCCGTTGCCGGCCGGATGGGAACAGTCGTTTGGAGCGCAATTGCAGTGTTTCGGTACCCAGATGTGCATCGTTTCGTCGAGCGCGTCGTTTCTGTCCTCCGCCGTCAACACGTTCCGGACGACAGATGGTGGCCTGACGTGGCATCCAGTGAAGTTCCCGACGAACGCTCAGCTCTTCGGATCCGCGTGTGCTTCGGAAGTGTTCTGCGTTGGAGGGTCGATCTCGAACTCGTTCAATCCGGATACCGGATCGAAGATCCCGTACCTATCTGTGAGCCACGACGGCGGGGCGACGTGGAGGTTGCAAGCGATGCCGGTGCCGCAACTCGTGAAGGGTTGAGTCAGGCAATCCGAAACCGCATCAGATGACGACGTCATTCTGGGCTCGTCAATGGCACGACATCTGCCAACTCTGGTGCATTCTGCGCAACAATGGCGTTAGGGATCGCCTGGACGAGGGTGGCGGGCCCTCACGTGGTGGGCTTTGAGTTGAGCCGGGGCATCCACCAATAGGTGGGGCCATCGGCGTGATCCTCGGTGTGTTCCTAGCCGAACCCACCAAGAGGAGACCAACACCGATGACCCTGGATAAGTCTGTCCTGTCCGAACTACTCGGCGCGTTCCGAACCGGTGAGGGCCTCGACCTCATCAAAGAAGCAGCAGCTCTGGTCTGCCAGGAGCTGATCGAAGTCGAACTCGCCGCCACTCTGTTTCGTCGATTCGGAGTGGGCCCTGTTCGCCAAGCCATTTCTCCAAGGTGGAGTGCTCGTGACGTGGCCACAGAGGCTCTGTAAGGCCATCTCAGAACCTGGACCACTCAGCCGCGAGGAGATCATGCACGTAGCCGAATGCCTCGCTGCCGGACTCCCCGCTGCCGCTTCCATCTGAAAACTGGAACCACCCCAACTCGTCCGAGCCTTTGCTCACGGAGCTGAGTACGCAGCATGCGACAATGGACACTCGATGCGCCACAGCTGAGCGCAACCCGATTGATCGTCCGCTTCAGAACGCATCCGTGATCTAAACCATGTAGCCAACAGTCGGAGTCCGTCCAGAGGGTCGATCAACTCCCGAAGTCGAGCACGTCGGACACGATCAGGCCGAGCGCCTCAATGGAGTCTGGCGAAGATCTGGGCCGGTACTTTCGGGTCCGTGATTGTCCGCCACCCTCGAATCGTGCCCGGCAGGGGACTTGTGTTCCCGGAGATTCGTCCCTGAGTCCCGCAATTCGCTGGTTAGCAGTGATTCCGGTCCTGATCGGCGAAATGCGGTCCCCGGCGACTTTCGCTCCAGCGTTCCGCGGGCAGAGTCGGTGGCCAGAGTTCAACGACAACGACCAGTGCCAAACGGCTCCGCTCGGTCCATTCTGATGCCGCATCGGTGGTGCCGGACGGTCGAGGCGATCAGGCTCCCGGATTTTTCTGGGCACGTAGTGGGCACGACTTCTGGCGGCCGATCGAGTTCCATCAGGGGACTGTGCCCCTGAACCGGCACTTCTTGGTGGTCGGGACCGGCGTCGATCCGGTGACCTCACGCTTTTCAGGCGCGCGCTCTACCAACTGAGCTACCCGACCTCGCCCCGAACCTCCACGAAGGATCTCCGGGGTGGCGGACCTGACGGGATTTGAACCCGCGACCTCCGCCTTGACAGGGCGGCGTGCACTCCAAACTGCACCACAGGTCCCCAACCAGCACTACTTACCGCTGGGGCGTACAGCACCCCCAACGGGATTCGAACCCGTGTTACCGCCTTGAAAGGGCAGCGTCCTAGGCCGCTAGACGATGGGGGCTCGATCCCGTACGGGGCTTTCGGACTTTAGCAGAGGGATCAGAGGGCTCCTTCTGGCTTTCCCTCGTCGGGGAGATCCTCGGCCAGGATCTCCACCATGAGGTACTGCAGTTCACCCAGAAAGACGAATAACTGATACTCGGCGGCCATCGGATCCTGGGGGTCTGGGGCCTCCATGTCCTCGTGGACGTCAATCCGGGTGCCGAGTACCAGCCGGAGCGACCCGATGGCATCGAGCCACGCTCCGAACTCCTCTTCGCTCAGCGAATCGGCTTCAGCGGTGGCCACCAGGGTCTCGAGCGACCGGGTGTGGTGATTGACAAGGGCGGCATCCACCAACTCCCGGTAATCCCGCTCGGCCGCCGTCTGGTCGTCCGACGTGTAGGCCGGTGGGAATAGCCGCCGAACCATCGGGTCCCGGGAGGACAGGGCTTCAGGCAGCTGGGCGGCCAGGTTGGCCAGCACCACTCTGGCGTTGGCGTCGAGGCGGACGACATACCGTCCGTCCCGACGCCGCTTGATCGGCGAGCTCAACCCGACTGCTCCATCGTTGCCCACAGTCCGTGCTCGTGCAGTCGATAGACGTCGAGTTCTGCCCGCTCTCGGGTTCCAGACGACACCACGGCCCGACCCTTGTTGTGGATGTCGAGCATCATGGCGGTGGCCTTCTCCTTCGAGTAGCCGAACAGCTTCTGGAGCACGAATGTAACGAATGACATCAGGTTGATCGGGTCGTTCCACACAATGACCAACCAGGGCCGGTCCGAGGTGGTGTCCTGGTCGAAGATCGTCTCGATGTCACCGGCCGGTGCCGTCTCCGGTGGCACCACCGATCCTGGCGATATGCGTCGGGTCGCCTCGGGCTCCACCCCTCCCGATTGCTGCGGTCGAAGGCCCCGGTGCCGGCGGGAGGGCAGTCTCATGCCGGCTCGCCGACGGATTCGAGTGCGCCCGACGTGGCCGCATGTCCGGCGTTGCCAGGCGGGAGGGCACCGATGTCGACTGGCTCGTGCCGGTGGTCGGACAGTCCGTGATGAAACCAGACCGCAATGGAGAACACCGCGGTGGCCCCGAACACGTGGATCCCGACCAGCAGGCCGGGTAGGTGGGTGACGTACTGGGCGTAACCGACGAATCCCTGGACGACCATGGCGCCGAGCAGTATCCGCCCCGACTGTTGGATCCTGACCGGTGCATCGGTCTTCCACAGCACGTAGAGGATGATCAGCAGGAGGACGGCCGTCACCCACACAGTCTCGGCGTGGGCACGGGACATGTCGGAAAGTCCGATGGCGACCCGTTTGGCCCCCTTACCGCCGGCGTGGGGGCCGGCCCCGGTGGTGGCGGTCCCGGCGGCCACGGCCAGGGTCAACAAGACGAGGTAGGCCCGGGTCATGACCAGGGCCACCCTTGACACGGCGAGCTTCCCCCGGCCGGGGCCGTGGGCGGCCCGAAGGCACAAGAGCACCGACGCCGCCACGAGGGCGATGCCGATCATGAAGTGGGTCATCACCACGTAGGCGTTGAGCTTGGTATAGACGACGACGGCCCCGAACACGGCCTCACCCAGCACACCGAGGACGAGACCCCCCGACAGCCATCGCAGGTCCCGGCGGCCCGGCCGTCGCAGGAACGAGGTCACATAGGTCGCCCCGCAAGCCAGGACGAGGATGAGAACCACCATCCGGTTGGCGAACTCGATGCGGGGATGGATAGTCGACGGGGGCGTCAGCCGCTGACGGGCGCACGTCGGCCAGTCGGGGCACCCCAAGCCGGAGTCGGATAGGCGCACCGCGGCCCCGGTGGCCACGTTGAGCACGATTGTCGCCAAAGTGATCCGGCTCAAGAGGAGGAAGCCACGTGGGCTGATTCGCATGGAGGGCACCGTCCAGAGATGGTATCGGTCCTCCCCACTCCCGGACCATCCAGGATCGGAGCGGATCGGCCCCGGTGTCTAGGAACCCCTTCGGCTGTTGGGGGGTAGTGTTTAGGGCGATGTCCGTCCCTGCTGTGGCCATTCCAGGCCGATTGTCGATACTTGCGCGCGTCGGCGCCTATGTGGCTCTGACCAAGCCGCGTATCATCGAGTTGCTGCTCATCACTACGTTGCCGACGATGATTCTGGCCCAAGCTGGTATGCCGGGAGTGTGGCTGATGATCGCCACACTGCTGGGCGGCACGCTGGCCGCCGGTGGCGCCAACGCCATCAACATGTACGTCGACCGGGACATCGACAAGCTCATGCACCGGACGGCCAAGCGTCCCCTGGTGACCGGTGTCATCGCCCCTCGCAATGCGCTCATCTTTGCTGTCACCCTCGAGTTCGTGGCCTTTGTGGAGTTGTGGGCATGGGTCAATCTGTTGTCTGCATCCCTCGCCGTGTCGGCCACGCTGTTCTACGTCTTCATCTACACGCTGTGGCTGAAGCGCACCAGCAAGCAGAACATCGTCATCGGCGGTGCCGCCGGTGCCATGCCGGTCCTGGTGGGTTGGGCGGCGGTCACCAACTCGTTGGCTTGGACCCCGATCGTGCTCTTCGCCGTCATCTTCACCTGGACCCCACCCCACTTCTGGGCCCTGGCCTTCAAGTACAAGGACGACTACGAGGCGGCCAACGTGCCGATGATGCCGGTAGTGGCGACCTTCCGACGGACGGCTTTCGAAATCTTCGTGTACACCTTGATCATGGTCGGCTTCACCTTGCTTTTGGCCCCGGTCGCCCATCTCGGTGCGCTGTACCTGGTGTCCGCCGCTCTGCTCGGAATCGGCTTCGTCGCCATGTCGGTGCGCCTCTGGATGCAGGCCACCCCGAAGGCATCGATGCAGCTGTTCAGCTACTCGATCACCTATCTGACGCTGCTCTTCCTCGTGATGGCGGTTGATGTCTTCATCCAACGGTGACGCCTCCACCTGAGTCCGGA
>Ga0209068_10001168_pt1 | contig 13205 bp, 9 predicted proteins | sample ColStrG_CSR_2012_FD_187200 | JGI IMG/M metagenome (GOLD analysis project Ga0209068, IMG submission 187200) | Freshwater sediment microbial communities in response to fracking from Pennsylvania, USA - Cold Stream Run_MetaG_CSR_2012 (SPAdes)... | ecosystem: Environmental > Aquatic > Freshwater >... | reverse complement strand
GAGATGCTCCGCGACCTTCAGAATGACGTGCTCGACATCGTGCTGGCGACTTTTACCGAGAGGCCGACCATCGAGGCGCGCCATATATGGACACAGGGGCTGGTCTGGGTGCATGGCGGTGCGGTCAAGCCCGATCTCGATGGTCCAGTGCCGCTCGTTTCCTATGGCGGGGACAGTACCTGTCATAGCGCCGCGGTCGCCACCCTGCATCGCGCCGGTCTCGACTGCAATTTTGTCTTCACCTCGCAGAGCAACGCGAGCCTCCACGCCGCAGTTGCGGCCGGCTTCGGCGTCATGGCCGTGCCGCGTGGGCGCGCGATCAGCAACAACCTTTTCATCTGGGAGGACTCACCGCTGCCCAAGCTGCCCGAGCTCTATTGCGCGCTCGTGGTCGGCCAAGGGGGCGACCGCACCGCCATCGAGGAGCTCGCCGACTACCTCGAGGACCAAATCCGCGCGGAGCCGAATTCCCTGGGCTTCATGGGCGCTCCCCCGGGGTCGCGAGCCGATAGAGCATGATCCGCCGTGAGCTTACAAGGGCACCCACATTACATCATCAGGCAGCTGAGAATTGCCAAGCGCGTGACGCTTCTCTAGCGGCAGACTAGCGACCCAGGCCGCCATCAATGCATCCAGTCGGTCGTGTCGGCTAGCCTCGCATTCACAACCGATTGAGCGCCGATTCCTCAAGACCTAGGACAACGAGATTTGTTCCTGTCTGCGAGCGGCACCTATCCGATCCGCACTCGCGCGAATGGCTGAAACTCCCGGACAAGATCCGTATCAAGCTTGGGGCCCATATTCTCCAGGACTTGATATGCTGCCGCGCAGGAGGAAGGAGACTTATAAGTGCGCCGTTCGATAAGCGCTCCGAACACATCCGCAATTGTCATCATGCGAACAAGGTCTGACAATTCACTCGCTTCGAGCCCATGTGGATATCCCGTTCCGTCAAGATATTCATGGTGATGAACCACCATATCCAGCATGTCGGGATCAAGTCCCTGCACGTCACGCAGCGCCGCAAATCCCAATAGGGGATGTTGCTTCATAACGGTAATCTCTTCCCCCTTAAGTGGGCTGGGCTTTTCCAAGAGAGCAACGGGAACCCCGGCCTTGCCGATATCGTGAAGTAGTCCCGCGAACGCCAATTTCTGCTTGTCCGCACTCGAAAAGCCGAGTTGCTGGCCGAATGTCACGGCGATTCCAGTTACTAGGAGGCAATGCTGGTAGGTCAGGCTATGATGCTGACGCACGATATCAATCCAGCGCAAAAGCCCTTCCGTCTCAATATGGGAGACGACAGTCTCACCTGCCGCATGGACCATCTTTAGATCAAGCGTGGTGCCTGAGACAGCCGAAGCAAAGATGCCTTGCAAGGCCCCAATCCCTGCCAAGACCCCATCGGAGTTCCCAATTGAAAAAGGCTCGCCAACCAAGGCCCCGATTTCGCCGAAAAGCGCTGTGAGGAGCGTCTTGCGTTCAATCGGACGGTCCACGAGATCAGTAGCCCCGATTGCGTATGCTTGCGCGACCTGACGCCGAACGCCGCGTTCGATGGCGAAAATCGCCTTTCCGTATTTCGGCCGAAGCTCCAGCCAAAGCCTGAGATCGGCGAGATGGGAGCTGTCCTCAAGATCGATGTCAACAATATTGTATTTTGTAGGCGTCGCACGTGAAAGGCCGTGGCGCGCAAACGATTGCGTCACGAAGATTCCCGCCAGTTGGCGGCCGATGTCTTCGGCACGGTCGACAGAGTCCGAGATGACACAAAGTCGATCCACGATAAACTCGCGATTGAATTCTTATCAAATCTATAGGGCCCCTGCTCAACAACTCAGGCTCACCACGTCCGACCGTCGAGCTGGCCGCGAGGCCCGGTCATTCGGCTGGCGGGAGGCCGGTGCTCGATCAATCGCGGCAGCGACTAACCCATGAGTGTTATAAATCTATTCTGCAATCCTTTCTGGTGCATTAATTACGGCCCCTGCCAGGAGACGATCACCTGTCCCAAGCATGTACGCATCGCTAGATGCATGCATATTAGGCGGAGTTTTGCGCCTAAAGCTCTCGGGCGATACTCCGCCCTTGGGACGGCTCGATGCCGGTCAGAGGCCTTGGCAGTTCGCCAAGGAACTGACACAAATCCAGCGGTATGTTTCATATCGACGCGTTGTGCCGTAGAGTGATTCGTCGCGGTTCGCGGGCATCTATACATTTGAAGCTGTGGTAAACACCTTGTAGCGTGCCATCGCATCCCGAGCCGCACCGGGATGCCATATCGAACGTTCTTCGCCAATTAGTCTCTCATTTTAAGGGACATATAGCCAACAACCGAACGGCCCGCCTACCGGAAGCACCTAATCCAATAGTCGATTTCCCGCCGGAACTCCCGCATGTTCAGTCGCGATGCAAAATATTCCATGTCAATTGCTAGGATTGCCTTGGATCATATCGCAGCTCTGAATCTCCCTGCCGACCCCCCCTGTTTCGCGCTTTGGTACGCATATGCGGCCGGGCAAAATCCTAAAATAAACCAGCAAATAAATGATCTGCTTGCTGGAAATGCCAAGCTTTCGATAGCAGATATTGATCGGATTTGTGATGAGCATTTGCCCCGGCTAGGCGCTCTTCCTCGCCTTGAGAAAGTGGGAGGCGAACTCGCCACAGAGGTCGACCATATCGTCGACTTGGTCGAGGCGGCGGCTGGTAGCGCCGCCGCCTATCGGACGGACCTTACCGACGCTGATCGTGAGCTTGGACGCCCTGTCGATCGTCACGCGATCCGGAGAGTTGTCCAAACGCTGGTGCAATCGACCAACGAGATGGAACAGCGGAACGGCACATTGGAAACAGCACTTAGGGTCTCCAAGCAAGTGATCGAAGATCTGAAAGGTGATGTGGACCACATCCGTGGTGAAAGCCTGAGGGACCCGCTGACGTCACTCTCCAATCGGAGACATTTTGAGCAGACGCTGGCGCAAACAATCGCAATACAGGCCAGCAGGGCGGATCAAGCTCCATTTTCTGTTTTGCTCATTGACATCGACCACTTCAAGCAATTCAACGACACGCATGGTCACCAAATCGGTGACGATGTGTTGCGGCTTATTGCTCAAGCTTTGAAAGAATCGGTAAAGGGCCAGGATTTGGCGGCGCGTCATGGTGGAGAGGAGTTCTCAGTGCTTTTACCCGACACTGATCTGGACGGTGCTAAGGTCGTCGCGGAAAACATTCGCACGGCGATCGGCCGAAAAGTATTGCGCAAGCGATCGACGGGAGAAACTCTTGGGCGGGTTACCGTCTCAATCGGTGCTGTGGAATATCAGCAGCCCGAAAATTCGGAGGGACTCATCTACCGTGTAGATCGCTTGCTGTATGCGGCCAAGCAAGCAGGACGAAACATCGTATGCTGCTGAAGCAGCATTGCCAACCCGTTTGGTTCTTCCCTCTCCCACCGCGGCTCCGCTATGGCCCCTATGGTCGTTAGAACCGCGCTGACACTCCTGTAATCGGCTCCGATCGGAAATTGCCGCAGGCTGACCGCCGGCACACCCGCGGCAAGACGCGCCTTGAACTCATCTGCCCTCTCATTTCTTATGGGCCATAAAGGTGCGCCGGACTTCCCAAGTCCCCCAGCCCCTCGTCTGGCAGAAGGCCGTTGTTCAGTCTCCTCCATCCCGGCGTGTGACAATGTTTTAGTTAGGGCCTGAGGTGGTTTCCTCGGGCAACGATATAGTCACTTTCGGCGCTTGCTCCGGCCGTTAGGTCTGCAGTGAGTGGAATCTCAAGCTCGCTTCCATGTGCGAAGCATCCGGGCGCTCGGTCCGACGTGACTCGTCGGCCTTCCTACTCCTCTCATGCACTTCCTGCATTGCTGGGCAATGCCCGCCACATGCGACACAATAATAAGCATGCTTATAATGTATGGCTTATAGGGGTAGCGCCGGATGGCCGCCAGGATCACGCCAAATCGGGAATTCGCCTTCACACTGAACGACGTGGCGCGCCTGTTGCGGACCTATGCGGACCACCGGGCATCGGAGTTCGGAATCACGCGGGCGCAATGGGCGGTGATGGCGAGGCTCGACCGCCAGGAAGGTCTCAAACAGTCGGAGCTCGCCGAAATGCTCGACTTGCAGCCAATCACGCTGACGCGCCTGCTCGACCGGCTGGGCGACAGCGGCTTGATCGAGCGGCGCCCCGACCCCCACGACCGGCGGGCCAAGCGGCTGTTCCTGACGAAGGCCGCGCGGCCGCTGCTGGAGCGGCTTGGCGGGCTCGCCGAAGAGCTCATGTCGACTGCGCTGGAAGGGATCGATCGCTCAACCGTCAAGCTGATGCTCGCCAATCTTTCGATTGCCAAGGACAACCTGCGGCAGGCGATCGCGAGGAAGCGCGCTCCACGACTGGAAAAGATTCATGATTGAGACGGTTCTCAAGTTCCGCGACGAGCCGGGGAGCGATGCCGGCGCCCGCAAGGCTTCCCTGCTGCGCCGGCTGCGCGATCGGCTGCGGCTCATTCTGCTCGTCGTCGTTCCGTTGCTAGCGCTCATCGCCGGGCTCGCCTTCTATGTCGCGGGTGGCCGCACCGTTTCCACCGACAACGCCTACGTGGGGGCCAAAAAAGTCTTGGTCACACCCGACATCTCGGGCAAGATCTCCTCGATCCGGGTGACGGAGGGAGAGCGCGTTGCCGCCGGCGACGTGCTGTTCGACATCGATCCGACGCCGTTCCGGCTCGCGCAGAGCCAAGCGCAGAGCAAGCTCGACAGCGTGCGCACCGATTTCAACAACATGAAGAGCAACTTGAAATCGCTCGACAAGCTAGTCGAGCTCGCCCAGCAAAACGTCGCGCTGAAGCAAAAGGATGTCGAACGCAAGACCACGCTGCTCGCCAAGTCCAGCGGGTCACAGGCGGATCTCGACAGCTCCCTGTCGGCGACGGTCGCCGCGCAGTTGCAGGCCCAGCTGGCGGTCCAGCAACAGGCGACGACGCTCAATGCGCTGCTCGGCAAACCGGACCTGCCGATCGAGCAATATCCGCCCTACCAGCAGGCGAAGGCGGTGCTGGACCAGGCCGAGCGCGATCTCGATCACACGACCCTCAAGGCGCCGATCGGAGGGACCGCCACCCAGGTCGACAATATCCAGCTCGGCCGCTTCGTGACCGCCGGCACGCCGATTCTCAGCGTCATCGATGACGCTACGCTCTGGGTCGACTCCAATCCGAAGGAGACCGATCTTACGTATGTGCGGGTCGGACAGAAGGTGGCGATCGACGTCGACGCATTCCCGGACCACGCCTTCCGCGGCACCGTAAGCTCGATCAGTCCAGGCACCGGCGCGCAGTTCGCTATCCTACCGCCGCAGAACGCCATCGGCAATTGGGTGAAGGTGGTTCAACGAGTGCCGGTTCGCATCGCCTTCGACCCCGGCCAGGATGTCCGTCTGCTGCGCGCCGGGATGAGCGTGACGGTCGACATCGATACCGGCCGGCGGCGCTCGCTGTGGTCCCTGTTTGGGGGTGCAACATCGACGGGCACGCAGCCGTGAATGTCGGGCGGTCCTCCAATTTGCAGCGCGCACTGGTCACCGTCTGCGCTATGGCGGCCACCATCATGCAGGCGCTCGACACCACGATCGCCAATGTGGCCCTGCCCTATATGCAGGGCAGCCTGTCGGCCTCACTCGATCAGATCAATTGGGTGCTGACCTCCTACATTGTGGCCTCCGCCATCATGACGGCCCCGATCGGCTGGATCGCGGATCGCTTCGGGCGCAAGAAGCTGTTCATCGTCTGCACCGCCGGGTTCACGGTCGCCTCGATGCTATGCGGCCTGGCGGAAAACATCGGCGAGATGGTCGCGTTCCGCCTGCTGCAAGGCGTGTTCGGGGCCGCATTGGTGCCGCTGTCGCAGTCGGTCATGCTCGATTCCTATTCGGCGGAGGAACGCGGCTCCGCCATGGCGATCTGGGGCATCGGCGTGATGCTCGGCCCGATCATGGGCCCGACGCTGGGCGCTTGGCTCACCGACAACTACAATTGGCACTGGGTATTCTTCATCAATCTTCCGGTCGGCGTCGTCACCGTCATCGGGCTTCTGCTGTTCATGGATGAAACGCCGCAGCAGAAGCAGCTTCGCTTCGATTGGTTCGGCTTTCTCGCGCTCGCGGTCGGAATCGGATCGATGCAGCTGATGCTCGACCGCGGCGAGCAACTGGGCTGGTTCGAGTCCTCCGAGATCATCGCCGAGACGGTCGTTTCGGTGATCGGCTTCTACTTCTTCCTGACGCATTCGCTGACCACGGACAAGCCGTTCGTTCGTTTCGACATTTTCAAGGACAGGAACTACATCGGCGGTTGCCTGTTCATGGCCGTCATCGGGGTGGTGCTGTTCGGAACGATGGCGCTGGTGACCCCATTCATGCAGAATGTCCTCGGCTATCCCATCCTCACGGCCGGCTTTCTGCTCGCCGCGCGCGGTGTCGGCACGCTCCTTGCCATGGTGATGGTGGGCCGTCTCATGAAGATCATCGAGCCGCGCTATCTCGTGCTGGCCGGGATGCTGCTCGCGGCCTTCACGCTCAGCCAGATGGTCGACTTCACGGACCAGACGTCCCCGCACACGATCGTGGTGGTGAGCGTGGTCCAGGGCTTCGGCTTGGGCCTCGTCTTTGTCCCGCTGAGCACGGTCGCTTTTGCGACGCTGCCCGGGCACCTGCGCACCGACGGAACCGCCATCCTGACGCTGCTCCGCAATCTCGGTAGCTCAATCGGCATTTCGGTGATGATCGCACGGCTCACCAGCACCGCCAGCGCCATGCACGCCCGGCTGTCCGAATTCGTCACGCCGTTCAACGATGCGTTGGCGATGCCCGATGCCGCCATGCTGAACCTCGACACCGATCTGGGTCGCGCCATGATGGACCGCCTGTTGACCCAGCAAGCCACGATCATCGCCTATGCGAACGATTTCAAGCTGCTGATGTTTTTGACGCTGGCGACTATTCCGCTGGCTTTCGTGATAGGGGTTGCGCGGGCGCGGCCTGCAGGTTCGGGCGGGGCGCCGGCACCAGCGCATTAGAGCGTATTCTGATAGCAAGGAATCGGAGGGGATTGAACGAAGCCGCTGGCGCGGCAGTTACAGGACTCATCCACTGCGGCTGATTCGTGATAGGGTCACCTTTATAATCTTGGCTATTCCCTTTCCGAAGCCGCGCAGACGATTAAAGCCACGCACCGGTACCGCATTCGGCACTCGCAAGCTGGATGCCCAAACATCGGGAGTTGCCCCCCAATCTGGGATGGGTGGGGCGGATGCCCCGAGCTTGCGGTCAACTCCGCCCGTACCATTGCAAACATCACAGTGCCGCCGGCCGGTTCCGCCGCATTCCTCGCAGTTTCCTATTGGCGGAGTCACGGTGACTTTTTTGCCGGTGCCGTGGCATTCAAGGCAATATGTCGTTCCTTGGCCATGACATCTAGGACACAATAATCTTAGCATCGCTGTTTATTCTTGGGATTCCTACCGTGTCTGGCTTGAGCCTGAAGCACCCACATGCATCGCCAACATGATCGATTTGAGCACGAAAGGTTAAGAACCTTTCCACTCACGGGGCACCTTCCGATTCGCTGTTCTGCGGTTTTGGGGCGGCTCCAAAACGCTAACCGCGCAAGCTATGGGTCGTGCTCCTGCTGCGCCGCCCAATACAGAAACTTCTCAAACAGAGCTTCGCGCTGCGACGGATCGAGTTGATGTTGTTGGTCCGCGTGCACCGACCGTGATGCAGTAGACCGTGATGCAGTAGATAGTTGAATGAATCTCGCCGCTCGTTCCGTATCAAAGACCCGGGCGTCATTCGGCTGAGAGGTGCTTTTCTTAGGAGCAATCGGGTCGGCTCTTAGCGCCGTCGGCGCGGCAACATTAGCGGCGACGTCTTGTTGCAGTCTGGCCGAGGTTACGCCCTGCCAAATCGCCGATAATGATGAGAATAAGGGGGTCGAAGTCCCAGCGGTCGCCACCGCAGAGGTCGACTTCCCCGCCGACGATTCTGAGGATGGCCGCTGTCGCATGAGATACCAGCATTTGCGGTGGTTCAGGGGATCAAGGCGGTAATACCAGTGGCCCTCTTGAGCTGCCTGAAGGTTTGGCTGCCCGACGCAGTCGTCGGCGAAGAGCAACGTGGGACTGCTGCAGAGCATGATCATTGCAGCAAGCAAGCTGGCGCATCGCACAGGGCCTTTCGCCAACTCTGGCAGTTTTGCAGCGATTTCAGCGGCACCGCGCATCCTCTCGTCGGCCGGCTCATCTATCTCCTCGGCGGCGACCACACCGATCCGGTCAACAGCCTGAATGGTAGCACTGGCTAGGCGAAGTGGGTCGACTCTCGGAGTGTGAATATTCATGATGTTTCTCCTGGTCAGAGCATGACGCAGAACAAACATGCGGTATTTTCGTGCTGCAGCAGAAGGATCTATCGATGCGATTATGCGGTCCCTTTTGAGAATAAGCTCAAGCAATTCTCACCTAGCCCTTCAGAGTCGAACGATTCTAGTGGACAACGTCTGGATAACTTCCGCCAGGTAGCAAAAGTCATTCCCTGCTTACCTCTTCCGCCGCACTTGATCCTCAAACCTTCTGTCGAACGTCATAATATCGGCATGAAAGATAAAGGAACGAGCAGTTGCCACCTTTGGGTTCGCCGCCGCTCGGTAAGGCTGCGCAATCGATCCTGGAAGAATTAATTGCATGCCCGGAGGCAATCACGGCCGGAATCCTTTCTGCTGTGATCGAGCGCTTTTCTTTGCGGTATCCGAGGGTGGAGGACGCGAACCGCAAACTTCGAGCGGAACTGGCGGGCCGAAGCACCGCGAGCACCCGTATCGATCCGGTTCGTCAAAGTCATGGATTCAAGGTGAGTGAAGAACGCGACGGCCTCGGGGGTCCTGCGGCTCGAAGAGGGAACGTAAGTCGCGTCGACCAGAACAGTATTTTGCTCACCGATTTGACATCATTTCGTCAAAGCCGACCGTGGGGATCTGCGGCGATGCTGGACAGACGCCGGTCGGGCCAGGTTGACGGCGCAAGCAACTGAATCTCATTTATTAAACTTTCAGCGTGCGGGTCTGATGGACCCGATAGACGCCGCTTCGACGCATTCCGCACGGTGAAATGTGGCGAGCCTGAGCCATTCCTTCGTCTTGGTGTCGGCGAGGGCGGCATCTTCTCCAAGAAGCGGTATGCGACGCTTCGCTGCAATCTCATCGATCCGCCTTACAGAGCCCTTTGGTTTGCCGCCGCACCCGCCCTCCCCGATGGTGCATCGGGAGAAAAAAGGGAGCTTGGTCGCTCCCCTTGTTGGATCCATCAAAGGCCAAAGACCGCCACGATGGCGGTGGGCTGGTAGAGGCCGGCGCCTCTGAGCCCGGTTGCGCCGCCGGCCACGACCGCGACGTACTGCTTTCCTCCAACGCTATAGGTCATCGGAGGCGCAGTAATCGGGGTGCCGAGGCTAAAGCTCCAGACTTCCTTGAGCGAGTCCGCATCGTAAGCCACCAGGCGACCAGCAGGATGTCCGGTGAACAGCAGGTCGCCGTCGGTGCTCAGCATTCCGGATTCGTTTGGAATCGGAAACTGCGCCTTCATGACGACCTTTCCCGTGCGCAGATCGAGCGCCCAAAGCGAGCCATGCGCCGTGGTTCTGCCTCGGTGCAACACGGGGGCAGACCGACATAGTTCTTCGTCTCATCCATTGGAGTCTTGCTGGTGGTGCTTGATGCGCAGCCCTCGGCGCCCGCCACGTAGGCGATCATGCGCTTCTGGTCGAGCGTCGGCGGGAAAAAGGTCGGCGCGCCGCCCCACCAGGGACACTCCTCTTGCCCGGGCTTTCCGCGCATGACACCGGCGCCAGCATAGACTTGCACGGTGCGAGTGGGATCATAGTCGACAGGCTTGCCGGTCTTGGGATCGATGCCCTTGGTCCAGGTCACCTTCTCCTGATACTGATCGGCCCGTAGGAACTGCCCGCTGGCGCGATCGAGTGTGTAGAAGAAGCCGTTGCGGGAGAAGTTCGCCACCACTTTGCGGGTTTCGCCGTTGACCGAGACCTCGTAGAGCATCTTCGGGCTCGGCGTGTCGAAGTCCCAACGCTCGTTCGGCGTCTCCTGGAAATACCACACAATCTTGCCAGTATCGGCGTCGAGCGCGATGGTGCTGGCGGTGAAAAGGTTGTCGCCCGGCCGGAACTCGGGATCGAAGCTCGGGAAAGCGTCACCGGTGCCGTAGTAGAGTAAGTTGGTCGCCGGATCATAGGAGGCGGTCTGCCAGACGCCGCCGCCGCCGACTCGCCAGGCATTGTGGCTGTCCTTCCAGGTCTCCGAGCCAGGCTCGCCCGGCGCCGGGATGGTGAAGGTGCGCCAGGCGAGCTTGCCGCTCTGGACTTCCCAAGCGCCCACCCAGCTTCTGGTACCGAGCTGACCGCCGGAACTTTCGCCCTGCACGACGAGTTCCTTCCCGCCGGCGGTCTTGATCGCCAGCGGCGCCGCAGTGAATGTCTGGGTCTTGGGCGACGGCGTGCCGGTCTCCGGATCGGTCGGCGCGGTTGCCTGCGTCTCCCAGATGACTTCGCCCGAATCCCGGTTGAGTGCGATGATGCGCGTATCGTTGGTGGAGATGAACACCGCGTTGCCGTACATCGCGATGCCGCGATTGGTGCGCGACTTGGTGATCTTCGGATCGTAGCGCCAGAGCGGCACCGCCTCTGTGCCACCGCGGACATCGAATTTCATCACCCGGTCGTAGGTGTCCGATATATACATGAAGCCGTCGTCGACGAGCGGGGTTGACTCCTCCTTGCCCGGCAGGGTTCCACCGGTCGAGCGGCCGCCGATCGAGAAGATGAACTTGAGCTTCAGGTCCTTGACGGTGTCGCGATTCACGTCCTTGAGCGGCGAGTGGCGGGAATTATTGTAGTCGTGATGCACCGACAGCCAATTTTGCGGCTCGGCGGCCACGTTGAGCAGGCGTTGAGGTGTGACGTCGGCGGCCAGGGCCGGCATCGTGATGACGGCCATGCCAATCGACGCAAGTGCAGCGATATTGCATTTTGTGGACACGATCTTCCTCCCCTAATTTGATCGAGGCAGCGTTCTTGGACGAAGGGGCAACCCTGCGGGCGTCTCCGCGTGCGCGTCGTTTCCCGGCAAAGCTGCTCAGTCCATCTTAGCTCAGCAGCTGACTTGCACCATAGGCGACGCGGGCGGCGAAGCGAGAGAGGGAATTGGCCGTGTGTTGTTCAGCGACATACGGTCCACCTTTGCGATATGAGCAGGAAAGAGTAACCAGTCCACCGCGCAATGGCGGCGGGCCTCGCATTTAAGCCGGGACTGCGATTGAACGAAAACAGCCTATTCCCCCTTGATGCCGGCCGCCTTAATGATCGGCCACCACGGCGCTTAAGCTCTTCGCCCTCACCCATTTGTGCGTCGAGACGCCTCTATCCTGGTTGCCTATGCCGGCTTTTTCGGCTCACGGAGGCGGACACCGGGGCCCCCGCCATTCTCGTCGGTGAACTCGACGCCGGCGGCTTCCAAGGCGCGACGACCCGCTCAGGCCAGCCCTGTCGTTCACCGGCGGTTGGCGGCAAGCAAGCGCCACCTCAACCGGCTTCGCAGTTGCGGGCGCGGAGAGACCTGCTGGAGACCGCCCTTGGTATGTTTCGACCAAGACGGGATAGAGACGCTTTGGCATTAGCGCGAGCACTCAACCTCTGCGCCGCGCGGCCATTATACGTCTAAACGAGGGGGATCACCCGGCAAGCCGACGCTGATCAAACAATTGGTTAATGGCGGCGTAGGAGGCTCATGTTTAACAGACACACGGGCATGGAAACCCAATGCGCTGGGCCTCGAAATCATACTCCACCCGATAAGCCCGCAACGCTTTTTCTCTGAGGGCGAGCGAGACCTCTACGGGATGTGCTTCGGGTGAGGCTGAGCGACCAGTACGGCGGATACGTCCCTCTGGCATCTCGATCAGGACGGGACTCTTACGGGCGAGCATTTGGGTATCCCCTATTACAAACATCCCCCGATCGCGCACTTTAACCGGAGGTGTTCAAACCGCTAGCTCACATCGTCGTGTTGCTGCACCGCCCTCCCAGCACGAGCGTGGGCCGCCAACCCCTTCCAGCACAGGTCGAGTGGCGCCACGCCAGTTCATAGACCTACGTGTGACCCTCACCGGGTGGTGGGTTGGGCGAGTGGTCGCACTCCGCCTCTCGCTCGACGTCCCGGGACCGCCACGATCCGCCGTGGGCCGATCGCAATGTCGGACGCCTCTACGGCGTGGGCGGACGGACGGACGGCGAATGGGTTTGGGGTGTCTCGTTTCCAATTGACTGGCGAGAAATCTTATAGCCGCGCGCCCTCGCTCGAAGAGGCCAAGACCGCCTTCAAAGCCGAGTATGTCGCTTGGAAGAGCGGGTGACAGAAAAGAAAGAAGCCCCGCGGCTCTCCAAAGCTCCCGGGGCCTCTGGCTGGCTGATTGGGCAACGAAGTCAAGCCAGCGAACCAGTAGAGCCTAGGGGGACAAGGTAAACAGAAGATGAAGAGCACCGGCTGCTTGGAATTGCCCGCCGCGAGCGAAGGCGGGGCGCCCCCCGCAATGGTCGAGGCGCACAGCATCAAAGCGGGTGGTGTCTTCAATTTGGCGAAAGCGGGCCGTGCTGAGATTTGAGAGACCAGACTTGAGCGCAAAAGATTAAGGTCAGAGATTAAGCCAATAGCCACAAATTTCTGACTGAATCTCTAGGGATCGGGTGCCGAGCACCAGGGAGCACGACCGATGTTGTCCGAAATTTTTATGTTGCGATTGGAAGCCATTTTACGGGAGTCGAACCCGCCCCCCGGCGACACTCGTTTCGTCCCCATCAAGCCACCGGTGCTGAGCCCAATTAATAAGGACCCGCAAGCAGGCAAATAAAGGCCCAAAGACCCGGAAGCGCGGGGCCTTTCCCCGATGTGAGGGGCGAGATCGGCCACGGGCCGCCATGGCGATCGCCATGGTAGGCCCTTCAGCTGACTCAGAAAAACCGCGGCGCCCCGGGGCCCGGAAAAATGAGGCCCCAGCGTGTGGCGCCAGGGCCCAGAAGACAGGGGTGTGGTTGGCTGGCCAGCCTCCCACAACCGCAGATTAGCGTGG
>Ga0209068_10001167_pt1 | contig 13209 bp, 6 predicted proteins | sample ColStrG_CSR_2012_FD_187200 | JGI IMG/M metagenome (GOLD analysis project Ga0209068, IMG submission 187200) | Freshwater sediment microbial communities in response to fracking from Pennsylvania, USA - Cold Stream Run_MetaG_CSR_2012 (SPAdes)... | ecosystem: Environmental > Aquatic > Freshwater >... | reverse complement strand
GCGGACGACCGCGCGCGGCAGATATTTTTTTAAGGGAACTCTCAATGATCACGGCCGCGCGCGGTCGTCCGCCCGCCCGAACAGTGACAGCAAAAGCGCAATCGCGTTCTCACCAGCAACGCAGGCATGGACAGACACATGTGGAAACGCGATGTGCGAGCACCGATTCCGGCCGGAAAACCGTCATGACCAACCGCCAAACGATGGTTTGCGCGGCCTCGTCGATGAGAGAGCGCGCACCATCTTGTGATTGACTACACGGGCACTGCGGCGCTCAGCGCATGCAGTTTGACGTAATCGAGAGCGCCCGGATGTGGGGATGCGCCGACTTGGGGATGCACCGAAAGGATAGGAAGCAAGGATGATGCTTGTTGACAGGTTTCGCGGCGCCGTGGCGGTTTTGCCGCGCCGACTCCTGGTAGGGGCCGCGTCCGCGGCGCTGCTGTCGGGTCTGATTGGCGCCGTGGGGGGCGCGGCAACGGCGGGGGCGTTCTCACGCCCGGGCCTGCCGGTGGAGTACCTGCAGGTTCCGTCGGCGGCGATGGGCCACAACATCAAGATCCAGTTCCAGAGCGGTGGAGCTAACGCGCCCGCGCTGTACCTGCTGGACGGTATGCGCGCCCAGGAGGATTACAACGGCTGGGACATCAACACCCCGGCGTTCGAGTGGTACAACCAGTCGGGCATCGCCGTGGTCATGCCGGTCGGCGGCCAGTCCAGCTTCTACTCCGACTGGTACAAGCCCGCCTGCGGCAAAGCCGGCTGCACCACCTACAAGTGGGAGACCTTCCTGACCAGTGAGCTGCCTGCTTACCTGCAGAGCAACAAGCAGGTCAAGCCGACCGGCAGCGCCGCCGTGGGTCTGTCGATGGCCGGGTCGTCGGCGCTGATCCTGGCGGCCTACCACCCCGACCAGTTCGTCTACGCCGGCTCGCTGTCGGCGCTGTTGGACCCGTCCCAGGGCATGGGCCCGACGCTGATCGGTCTCGCCATGGGTGACGCCGGCGGTTACAAGACCGCGGACATGTGGGGCCCGACGGGTGACGGTGGCGCATGGCAGCGCAACGACCCGTCGCTGCAGGTCGGCAAGCTGGTCGCGAACAACACCCGGATCTGGGTGTACTGCGGTAACGGCAAGCCGTCGGACTTGGGCGGCGACAACCTGCCCGCGAAGTTCCTCGAGGGCTTCGTTCGCGACAGCAACCTGAAGTTCCAGACTGCCTACAACGGCGCCGGTGGACACAACGCGATATGGAACTTCGACGCCAACGGCACACACAGCTGGGAGTACTGGGGTGCGCAACTGAACGCCATGAAGGGTGACCTGCAGTCGACCTTGGGCGCCACGCCGGGCAACGGTCCGGCCACGGCTGCTGCTGCGAACGGCAGCGGCACCTAGCCGAAAGAGCAACAACACCAACAGCGGCGGCGGTCCTTCGGGATTGCCGCCGCTGTGGTGTTACGTCCGGGCACGCGGGGGTGTGGCCTATTTCACTACCCTCAGGATCGGCGCTCGCGGGCGCTGGATACTGTGCTCACAGCGGATAGGCGATGGAGGGTGAGACATGAGGGCCATACGGAGTCTGTCAATTCTGCTGCGGGTGTTCTGCGTTGCCGCACTTTCGGTCGGATTCGGTTGCGTGGCCTTGACGGTGGGGGCGGCCGGAATCACCGGCAAGGCCAGGGCGGCGGGTTACGAAAGCCTGATGGTGCCGTCGGCAGCGATGGGCCGGGACATCCCGGTGGCCTTCCTGGCCGGCGGCCCGCACGCCGTCTACCTGCTGGATGCCTTCGACGCCGGGCCGGACGTCAGCAACTGGGTCACCGCGGGCAACGCGATGAACACGCTGGCCGGCAAGGGGATTTCCGTGGTGGCGCCCGCCAGTGGCGCGTACAGCATGTACACCAACTGGGAGCAGGACGGCAGCAAGCAATGGGACACCTTCCTGTCCAGTGAGCTGCCCGGTTGGCTGTCCGCCAATAAGGGCTTGGCACCAGGCGGCCATGCCGCGGTGGGGGCTTCTCAGGGCGGTTACGCCGCGATGGCCCTGGCTGCGTTCCACCCCGACCGCTTCGGCTTCGCCGGCTCGCTTTCTGGATTCCTGTATCCGTCGAGCACCAACTACAACGGCGCGATCCTGGCCGGCATGCAGCAGTTCGGCGGCATCGACGGCAATGGAATGTGGGGCGCCCCGCAGTTGGGCCGGTGGAAGTGGCACGACCCGTGGGTGCACGCCTCGCTGCTGGCGCAGAACAATACCCGGGTGTGGGTGTACAGCCCGACCACCCAGGACGCCGGCGATCCCGCCGCCATGATCGGCCAGGCCGGCGCCGCGATGGGCAGCAGCCGGGAGTTCTACTCGCAGTACCGCAGCGTCGGTGGGCACAACGGCCACTTCGATCTCCCGGCCGGCGGCGACAACGGCTGGGGCTCGTGGGCGGGTCAGCTCGGGGCCATGTCAGGCGACATCGTCGGAGCGATTCGCTAGTCAGGCGATCGGTACCGTGTAAGAGGTGCAGCAGAGGCGGTCGAGCCGGCCGCCGCGTGCGCACCGAGACTTTCCGAGACTGTCCGACGCCCCTTCCGACTCTTGCTAGCAGGAGAACATGGCCAAGAACGCGCGCGCTAAGCGCCACCGAATCCTGGCCTGGGTTGCGGCCTGCACCATGGCCCTCGTCGTGGGGCTGGTCATTGTGGCGGTAGTGATCATGCTGCGCAGCAACGAATCGACGCCCGAGGCGGTGCCGCCCGGTGTATTGCCCCCGGGTGCCACCACGACCCACCCGCACAAACCCAGGCCCGCCTCGCAGGATGCGTCCTGCCCCGACGTGCAGTTGATCAACGTTCCCGGTACCTGGGAGTCCGCGCCGCAGGAAGACCCGCTCAACCCGGTGCAATTCCCGAATGCGTTGCTACGTAACGTGACTGCGTCGATTGGCCAGACGTTCCCGTCCGCCCGGGTGCAGCCCTACACCGTTCCCTACACGGCGCAGTTCAATAACCCGGTGGGCGGTGTCAAGCAGATGTCCTACGACGACAGCAGGGCAGAGGGCACCAAAGCGACGGTCCAAGCGATGACCGACATGACCAACAAATGCCCGTTGACCAGCTACGTGCTGATCGGTTTTTCGCAAGGCGCGGTGATCGTCGGCGATATCGCCGGCGAGATCGGCGACGGCCGGGGTCCGGTGGATGACGACCTGGTGCTCGGTGTGACGTTGATCGCCGACGGCCGCCGCCAACAAGGGGTGGGTAAGGAGATCGGGCCCAACCCGCCGGGCGAAGGTGCCGAGATAACCCTGCACGAGGTGCCGATCCTGGCCGGGATGGGGTTGACCATGACCGGCCCGCGGCCGGGTGGATTCGGCTCGCTCGACGGGAGGACCAACGAGATCTGCGCTCCGGGTGACCTCATCTGCGCCGCCCCGGCGGATGCGTTCAGCATCGCCAACCTGTCGAATACACTGAACACACTGGCAGGTGGCGCCGGCCAGCCCGTCCATGCGTTGTATGCGACCACCCAGTTCTGGAACTTGGACGGGGCGCCGGCGACCGATTGGACGCTGAACTGGGTGCATGGGCAGATAGACAATGCCCCACATCCCAAACATGGGTGACATGGCCGTGTGGTGGTCAGTCCGGAGAGCGATCGGCGGTACCTTGTGATTTGGTCTGCCGGGCGGCGCGCCGTAACATTAAGAGAAAATTAAGAGCAGTAAGAGGCTTGTGGTTGACCCGGTCGGGTCAAAGCCGGGTTGCACCGGCGCTGACCGCGCGCAGGCGGGCGCGGGGCGCGGGCCGTCGGCTTGCCAGCGTAGGGGCCGGCATTGAAGTGTGTGACAGGAGAGAACGGCATGGCGTACCACAACCCCTTCATCGTGGACGGGAAGATCAAGTTCCCGGCTAATACCAACCTGGTTCGTCACGTTGAGAAATGGGCGAAGGTTCGTGGAGACAAGCTGGCCTACCGATTCCTGGACTTCTCCACCGAACGTGACGGCATCGCACGCGACATCCTTTGGTCAGATTTCAGCGCGCGGAACCGCGCCGTCGGTGCGCGTCTGCAGCAAGTCACCCAGCCAGGTGACCGGATCGCCATCTTGTGCCCGCAGAACCTCGACTACCTGATCTCCTTCTTCGGTGCGCTGTATTCCGGCCGGATCGCGGTCCCGCTGTTCGACCCTGCCGAGCCGGGCCACGTCGGTCGTCTACATGCGGTATTGGACGACTGCGCCCCGTCCACGATTCTGACCACTACCGACGCGGCTGAGGGCGTCCGCAAGTTCATCCGCGCCCGTTCTGCCAAGGAACGGCCGCGAGTTATCGCCGTTGATGCGGTGCCCACCGAGGTCGCGTCGACCTGGCAGGAGCCGGAGGCCGCCGAGAGCACCACCGCCTACCTGCAGTACACCTCGGGCTCCACCCGCACGCCGACGGGCGTGATGATCAGCCATCTGAACCTGCCCACCAATGTGCTGCAGGTGCTGAATTCCCTGGAGGGCACCGAAGGTGACCGCGGCTGCATGTGGCTGCCGTTCTTTCACGACATGGGCCTGATCACCGCGCTGTTGGCGCCGGTAATGGGCCAGAGCTTCACTTTTATGACGCCCGCCGCGTTCGTGCGCCGGCCCGGCCGGTGGATCCGCGAACTCGCCCGCAAGCCAGGCGAGACCGGCGGTGTCTTCTCGGCCGCGCCGAACTTTGCGTTCGAACACGCTGCTGTGCGCGGCCTGCCCCGCGACGACGAGCCCCCGCTGGACCTGAGCAACGTCAAGGGAATCCTCAATGGCAGCGAGCCGGTTTCGCCGGCGTCGATGCGCAAGTTCTACGAGGCGTTTGCGCCGTACGGGCTGCAGGAGACCGCCATCAAGCCGTCCTACGGTCTGGCCGAGGCGACACTGTTCGTCTCGACCACCCCGAAGGACGAGAAGCCAAGGATCATCCAGGTAGACAGGGACGCGCTGAACAAAGGCTGCTTCGTCGAAGTGGCCGCCGACGCGCCGAACGCCGTTGCGCAGGTTTCCGCGGGCAAGATCGGCGTCGACGAGTGGGCGGCCATCGTCGATACCGACTCGGCCAGCGAGCTGCCCGACGGGCATATCGGCGAGATCTGGTTGCACGGCAACAACCTGGGTTGCGGCTACTGGGGCAAGGAAGAAGAGTCCGCTCAGACTTTCCGGAACATCCTCAAGTCGCGTATCCAGGAATCGCACGCCCAAGGCGCTTCGGACGACGGGCTGTGGGTGCGCACCGGCGACTACGGTACTTACTACGACGGCCACCTCTACATAGCGGGCCGGATCAAGGACCTGGTCATCATCGACGGCCGCAACCACTACCCGCAGGACCTGGAGTCCACGGCGCAGGAGTCGACCAAGGCGCTGCGGATCGGCTACGTGGCCGCCTTTTCCGTCCCGGCAAACGAGTTGCCGCAGACGGTGTTCAACAACCCGCACGCCGGACTGAAGTTCGATTCCGAGGACACTTCCGAGCAGCTGGTCATCGTCGGCGAGCGGGCTGCCGGTTCACACAAGCTGGACTACGAGCCCATCGCCGACGACATCCGGGCGGCCATCGCCGTAACGCACGGGGTGACCGTGCGCGACGTGCTGTTGGTGTCGGCCGGAACGATTCCCCGCACCTCCAGCGGCAAGATCGGCCGCCGCGCGTGCCGCGCGGCTTACCTCGACGGCAGTCTGCGCAGCGGCGTCGGTTCCCCGACGGCCTTTGCCAGCGAATCGAACTGAGTGCGGTAACCATGACAGAGAACGATCTTCCCGAATCCGACCAATCGGGCGTGCCCGCCAAGAAGACCGAGTTGACGGTCCCCGAGATGCGGAAATGGCTGCGCAACTGGGTGGGCAAGGCCGTGGGGCAGGCGCCCGACGCGATCGACGAGTCGGTGCCCATGGTGGAGCTGGGCTTGTCGTCGCGGGATGCCGTGGCGATGGCCGCCGACATCGAGGACATGACCGGCGTCACGCTCTCGGTCGCGGTGGCTTTCCAGCATCCGACCATCGAAGCGCTGGCGACCCGCATCGTCGAGGGCGAGCCGGAACGACCGGACGACGGCGGCGACACCTTCGACTGGACGCGTACCGGCCCGGCCGAACGCGTCGACATCGCGATCGTTGGCTTGGCCACGCGACTGCCCGGGGACATGAACAGCCCCGAAGAAACCTGGCAGGCGCTGCTGGAAGGCCGCGACGCCATTACTGATCTGCCCGAGGGGCGCTGGTCGGAATTCCTGGAAGAGCCGCGGCTGGCCGCGCGAATTGCACAGGCCCGCACCCGTGGCGGCTACCTGAAGGACATCAAGGGCTTCGATTCGGAGTTCTTCGCGGTGGCCAAAACCGAAGCCGACAACATCGACCCGCAGCAGCGGATGGCGTTGGAGCTGACCTGGGAGGCACTGGAGCACGCCCGCATCCCGGCGTCCAGCCTGCGCGGCGAGTCCGTCGGCGTCTATGTCGGATTCACCAACGCCGATTACGGCTTCCTGGCCATTTCTGATCCCACCCTCGCGCACCCCTACGCGATCACCGGTAACTCCCACGCGATCATTGCGAACCGGGTGTCCTACTTCTTCGACTTCCGTGGACCGTCGGTCGCCGTCGACACCGCATGCTCGAGTTCGCTGGTGGCAATGCACCAGGGAGTGCAGGCGCTGCGCAACGGCGAGGCCGACGTGGTGGTGGCCGGCGGCGTCAACGCGCTGATTACGCCTGCGGTGACTCTGGGTTTCGATGAGATCGGCGCGGTGCTGTCACCGGATGGCCGGATCAAGTCGTTCTCGTCGGACGCCGACGGCTACACCCGCTCCGAAGGCGCCGGAATGGTGGTGCTCAAGCGGATCGCCGATGCCCGCCGCGACGGCGACCAAATCCTGGCCGTCATCGCCGGTAGTGCGATCAACCACGACGGCCGGTCCAACGGCCTGATCGCGCCCAACCAGGATGCGCAGGCCGAGGTGCTCCGCCGGGCCTATAAGGACGCCGGCATCGATCCCCGCAACGTCGACTACATCGAGGCGCACGGCACCGGCACCGTCCTGGGCGACCCGATCGAGGCCGAGGCGCTGGGCCGCGTCATCGGCAGGGGCCGTCCGGCCGATCAGCCGGTGCTGCTGGGCGCGGTGAAAACCAATGTGGGGCATATGGAATCGGCCGCCGGCGCGGCCAGCATGGCCAAGGTGGTGCTGGCGCTGCAGCACAACAAGGTGCCGCCGTCGATCAACTTCGCCGGACCCAGCCCATACATCGACTTCGACGCAATGCATTTGAAGTTCGTGGACACCGCAACCGACTGGCCGCGATACGGGGGCTACGCGGTCGCGGGGGTGTCGAGCTTCGGCTTCGGCGGGGCGAACGCGCACATGGTGGTGCGCGAGGTGCTGCCTCGCGACTTTGCCGAGCCCAAGCCGCGTGCGGTGGCGCCGGCGGAGTCCGCTGGGACGCCCGCCCAGGTCGGCGACTTCGAAAGCCACTCGCTACGTTTCGACGAGTACGGCGACATCATCCCCGACGCATTCATTCCCGACGAGACGGACCCCGAGCTCCCGGGCGTCACCGAGGAGGCGCTGAGGCTCAAGGAAATCGCGCTGAACGAGCTCGCTTCCGAAGAGGCCGCCCAAGAGGTTGCCCCGCCACTGATTCCACTCGCGGTGTCGGCGTTTTTGACCTCGCGCAAGAAGGCCGCCGCCGCCGAGCTGGCCGACTGGATGGAATCCCCGGAAGGCCAGGCATCGTCACTGGAATCGATCGGTCGCTCGCTATCGCGGCGCAGCCACGGCCGATCCCGCGCGGTAGTGCTCGCTCGCGACCATGCGGAAGCCGTCAAGGGCCTGCGCGCGGTGGCCGAGGGCAAGCAGCGGCCGAACGTGTTCAGCGTTGACGGCCCGGTCAGCAACGGCCCGGTCTGGGTGCTGGCCGGATTCGGCGCACAGCACCGCAAGATGGGCAAGAGCCTGTATCTGCGCGACGCGGTTTTCGCCGAGTGGATCGAGAAGGTCGACGCCCTGGTCCAGGACGAGTTGGGCTACTCGGTGCTCGAACTGATCCTGGACGACTCGCAGGACTACGGCATCGAAACCACCCAGGTCACCATCTTCGCGATCCAGATCGCGCTGGGTGAGCTGCTCAAGCACCACGGCGCCAAGCCCGCCGCGGTCGTCGGCCAGTCGCTCGGCGAGGCCGCGTCAGCGTACTTCGCCGGAGGCCTGTCGCTGCAGGACGCCACCCGGGCGATCTGCTCTCGTTCACACCTGATGGGCGAGGGCGAGGCGATGCTGTTCGGCGAGTACATCCGGCTGATGGCGCTGGTGGAATATTCCGCCGACGAGATCGCTACCGTATTCCCCGACTTTCCTGATCTTGAGGTGTGCGTCTACGCCGCACCCACCCAGACCGTCATCGGCGGCCCCCCGGACCAGGTGGACGCGATCATCGCCCGCGCGGAATCCGAGGGCAAGTTCGCCCGCAAGTTCCAGACCAAGGGCGCCAGCCACACCCAGCAGATGGACCCGCTGCTCGGCGAGCTCACCGCCGAACTGCAGGGCATCAAGCCGATGAGCCCGACGGCCGCGATTTACTCGACCGTGCACGAGGGCAGCTACGTCAAGCCCGGTAGCGACCCGATCCACGACGTCGAGTACTGGAAGAAGGGGCTGCGGCACAGCGTCTACTTCACCCACGGCATCCGCAATGCCGTCGACAGCGGCCACACCACCTTCGTGGAGCTGGCGCCCAACCCGGTCGCCCTGATGCAGGTGGGGCTGACGACGGCGGACGCCGGTCTGCATGACGCTCAGCTGATCCCGACCCTGGCCCGCAAGCAGGACGAGGTCGAGTCGATGGTCTCGACCATGGCGCAGCTCTACCTGTACGGCCATGACCTGGACATCCGCACGCTATTTTCCCGCGCAAAAGTCCCGGAGGATTACGCCAACATTCCACCGACCCGGTTCAAGCGCAAAGAGCACTGGCTGGACGCGCACTTCTCCGGCGACGGTTCGGTAATGATGCCCGGGGCTCACGTCGCCCTGCCGGACGGCAGGCACGTCTGGGAATACGCACCGCGGGATCAAACCGACCTCGCCGCGCTGGTGCGAGCCGCTGCCGCGGGTGTACTTCCGGATGCAGCGCTGACGGCCGCCGAGCAGCGGGCGGTTCCCGGTCTGGGCGCCCGGCTGGTGACGACGTTGACCCGCCACCCCGGCGGTGCCTCGGTTCAGGTGCACGCCCGGATCGACGAGTCCTTCACCCTGGTCTATGACGCGCTGGTGGTGCGGGGCGGTTCGGAAGCAATATTGCCGGCCGCGGTGGGTGCGGGCATGGCCTTGTCGACCGGGGATGCCGCTGCGGTCGTCACGACCGAGGTAGCCGCGGAAGACCCGGACGCCCAAACGCTCGGCGACAGCCTGACTACCCGCTACATGCCGGTCGGTTTCACGCGGTGGACCCCGGATTCCGGAGAGACCATCGCAGACCGGCTCGGCGCCATCGTGGCGGCGGCCATGGGCTACGAGCCCGAGGACCTGCCGTGGGAGGTGCCGCTGATCGAGCTGGGCTTGGATTCGCTGATGGCGGTGCGCATCAAGAACCGCGTCGAGTACGACTTCGACCTGCCGCCCATCCAGTTGACGGCCGTGCGCGACGCCAACCTCTACGCCGTCGAGAAGCTGATCGAGTACGCGATCGAGCATCGTGACGAGGTCCAGGAGCTGCACGAGCACCAGAAGACTCAGACGCCCGAGGAGATCGCCCGGGCGCAGGCCGAGTTGTTGCACGCCGGCCCCAAACCCGACGAGACGCCCGAAGCTCCGTTGGCTGCCGAGCCCGAGTCGGCCCCACCTACCGGCGGCCTGCCAATTCCACCGCCGCCAACCGACCCGTCCGGCCCCTCGACCAACGGCGCCAAGCCGAATCTGACCGGGGCGGCCGAGACGCTCAACCAGGAGGCGGTGGCTAAGGCGCTGAATTCCGATGTGCCGCCGCGCGATGCTGCCGAGCGGGTCGTGTTCGCCACCTGGGCGATCGTCACGGGGAAGTCTCCGGGCGGCATCTTCAACCCGCTGCCCAAGCTGGACGACGACACCGCCGCCAAGATGGCGCAACGGCTCGCCGAGCGCGCCGAGGGGCCGATCAGTGCCGAGGACGTGCTGACGTCGGACACCATCGAGGCGCTCGCCGAGAAGGTGCGCGCCTACTTCGAGGCCGGCCAGATCGACGGCTTCGTCCGAACGCTGCGGGCCCCTGAGAACGAGTCGCAGGTGCCGGTGTTCGTGTTCCATCCGGCCGGTGGCTCGACGGTTGTGTACGAGCCGCTGCTCAACCGGTTGCCGTCGGACACTCCGATGTACGGATTGGAGCGCGTGGAGGGCACCGTTCAGGAGCGGGCCGCCCAGTACGTGCCGAAGCTGTTGGAAATGAACGACGGCAAGCCGTTCATCCTGGCCGGGTGGTCGCTTGGCGGTGCGCTCGCGTATGCGTGCGCGATCGGGTTGAAGCGGGCCGGCGCCGACGTGCGATTTGTCGGGATGATCGACACGGTGCGCGCTGGCGAGGAGATCCCGCAGACCAAGGAGGAAACCCGCAAGCGCTGGGACCGTTACGCGAAGTTCGCCGAGCGAACCTTCAACGTCGAGATTCCTGCGATCCCCTACGAGCAGCTCGAAGAACTCGACGACGAGGGCCAGGTCAAGTTCGTGTTGGACATCGTCCAGCAAAGCGGCGTGCAGGTTCCGGGTGGCATCGTCGAGCACCAACGCACGTCCTATCTGGACAACCGGGCACTCGAGACCGTAGAGATCGAGCCGTATGACGGCCACGTGACCCTCTACATGGCTGACCGGTACCACGATGACGTCATCGCGTTCGAGCCACGGTATGCAATCCGCCAGCCCGACGGCGGCTGGGGCGAGTTCGTGGCGGACCTGGAGGTGGTTCCGATCGGTGGCGAGCATATCCAGGCAATCGACGAACCGTTTATCGCCAAGGTAGGTGCCCACCTGGCTCAGGTGCTGAATAAGTTGGAGGGGCAACCCAGCCAGACGAGTGAGGTAGGCAAGTAGTGACGGGTATCGTGCAACCTCCAGCCCTGCACACGACGGCCGAGAAGCTGGCCGAGCTGCACGCTCGCCTCGAGTTGGCCAAAGAGCCCGGCGGTGAGAAGGCGGCTGCCAAGCGCGACAAGAAGGGCATCCCGAGCGCCCGCGCGCGGGTGCACGCGCTGGTTGATCCGGGCACCTTCCTGGAGATCGGCGCGCTCGCCAAGACCCCCAACGACCCCAACGCACTGTACGGTGACGGCTGCGTCACCGGCCACGGCATGATCGACGGCCGGCCGGTCGGGGTGTTCTCCCACGATCAGACGGTGTTTCAGGGCACGGTGGGCGAGATGTTCGGCCGCAAGGTGGCCCGGCTGATGGAGTGGTGCGCGATGGTCGGGTGCCCGATCATCGGCATCAACGATTCCGGCGGCGCTCGCATCCAGGACGCGGCGACCTCGCTGGCGTGGTATGCGGAGCTGGGCCGTCGCCAGGAGTTGCTGTCCGGGATCGTTCCGAGAATCTCCCTCATCTTCGGCAAATGCGCTGGCGGAGCGGTGTACGTTCCGATCCAGGACGACCTCCTCGTCGCGGTGCGTGACCAGGGCTACTTCTTCGTCACCGGGCCCGACGTGATCCAGGAAGTCACCGGTGAGGAGGTCACTCTCGACGAGCTGGGCGGCGCCGACGCCCAGGCCCGCTACGGCAACATCCACCAGGTCGTGGATTCCGAGGCCGAGGCGTTCCAGTATGTGCGTGACTACCTGTCGTTCCTGCCGTCGAACTGTTTCGACAAACCGCCGGTGATCAATCCCGGGCTGGAGCCGGAGATCACTCCGACCGATCTGGAGCTCGACTCGATCGTGCCGGACTCCGACAACGCGGCTTACGACATCCACGAGATCCTGCTGCGGATCTTCGACGACGGCGACTTCCTCGACGTCGCCGCGCAGGGTGGCCAATCCATCATCACCGGGTATGCCAGGGTCGACGGACGCCCGGTCGGCGTCATCGCCAACCAGCCCATGCACATGGCGGGGTCGATCGACAACGAAGCGTCCGACAAGGCGGCGCGGTTCATTCGGTTCTGCGATATGTTCGAGATTCCGCTGGTGTTCGTGGTGGACACGCCGGGATTCCTGCCGGGGGCCGAGCAGGAGAAGAACGGCATCATCAAGCGCGGCGGGCGGTTCCTGTCCGCGGTGGTCGAAGCCGACGTCCCGAAGGTGACCATTACGATCCGCAAGTCCTACGGCGGCGCGTACGCCGTGATGGGGTCTCGGCAGCTGACCGCCGACTTCAACTTCGCCTGGCCCACCGCGCGCATCGCGGTGATCGGCGCCGAGGGGGCCGCGCAGCTGTTGATGAAACGGTTCCCCGACCCGACCACGCCCGAGGCGCAGCAGATCAAGAAGGACTTCATCGAGGGCTACAACCTCAACATGGCGATCCCGTGGGTCGCCGCCGAGCGCGGGTTCATCGACGCCGTCATCGACCCGCACCAGACGCGGTTACTGCTACGCAAGTCGTTGCGCCTGCTGCGGGACAAGCAGTTGTGGTGGCGCGTCGGGCGCAAGCACAGCCTGCTGCCGCTCTAGCAGTACGGCGAGCAGACACAAAAGCGCCCAATTCGTCGGCGTGTCGGGTGATTTTGCGTCTGCTCGCCGGTGAACTAAACCGGCGCGACAAACTCGGACCCGTCGAGCCTTGCCGAATGCTTTCCTGGATGGTCACCACGCCGGCCGAGGTTTCCTGGATCAGGCCGACGTCGAAGTGGGCACCCGGCTCGTCGGGATCCACCAGACGCACTTGGGCGCTCGCAGTGGAACCGGAGCTATGTAGGACGGCTGAGCCGCCACCACTTTCGGGGCGGGGCACCATTGGTACGGTTACCAACGAGCTGAAATCGCACCGGCGCAGGGCCTCTCGCAATGGGACCATCGTGGCGGCGGCGGCGGCGGCCTTGCCGATCCCGAACACCGCTGGGCATACCCCCACGGCGATCGCCGCACCGAATCTTCCTATGCGTTTTCAACGCGTTCATCGAGCCCCCGGTCTTCGCCATCGAAGATTCCCTGAAGATTCCCTGCCGGAATGGGGATGGGTCCGGAATGGGGATGGGTCCGGAATGGGGATGGGTCCGGAATGGGGATGGGTATTG
>Ga0209068_10001164_pt1 | contig 13239 bp, 8 predicted proteins | sample ColStrG_CSR_2012_FD_187200 | JGI IMG/M metagenome (GOLD analysis project Ga0209068, IMG submission 187200) | Freshwater sediment microbial communities in response to fracking from Pennsylvania, USA - Cold Stream Run_MetaG_CSR_2012 (SPAdes)... | ecosystem: Environmental > Aquatic > Freshwater >... | reverse complement strand
TTGGGAAGGTGCGTGATCTCGGTCCAGCCCTTGATCTCGCGCACCGCCATGATATCGACGCCGTACTGCTCCTCCCCGATCGAGAAGCTGATGAATTCCACCCGACCGGAGGTCAGGGATTCGTCGGGGTTCGCGCGCCAGTCTTCCTGGCCCGGGGAACCCTTCGATGTCGTTTGGAGTGCAGGCTCGCTATTCATGCTATTTGCCCATCAACAAATCGGCTGCGTGGGAGCAGTGCCGGCACGCAGACTGTTTTCTGAAGATCGAAACCCCCGACGAGAGCCTTCGCGAATCGCAGACGTCATTTCCGACGATCACGATGCGTTATGAAAATTTATAAGGGGTTTACGATTTTACCTTCGGACGACAAACATCGCACGAACAGTACTGGTACAAATACCTAAGCATGCCAGGGGCAACAAATGCGATGCACTCGTGATGGTTGTTTGACTCGAGACCACCGGGGTCGAACCTTGCTCGCACTCGCTATCTAATAACAACAATCCACCGCCAAAGGTCTCGCTCATATCGTGCCCGGCGGCGATTCCAACTCGCGGCGCTTCGCAGCCGGCAGGGCTTTCACACAATTCCATTGTTGATATCACTCCGGCCCGAGCCGAAGTGATGGCGGCGCATTTTCTTGAATCGCAGCGAAGCGGTCGACGAGACGATTCCCGGTTCGGTATCGTCATGGCTCGCCGCCGCAACGCCCTGCCGGGGACGTTGAATGCCGATGCCAGCGATTGTGTGGGATGCCCGAACGGGCGCCGGACTTCCGTCCGCGACGCGCACAAGACCCGGCGCCGTTGTGGTGGGCGGTACAGGGATTGAACCTGTGACCTACGCGATGTCGACGCGTCGCTCTACCGCTGAGCTAACCGCCCGGAACCAAAGCGGACCGCAGAGTGGCGGCCCCCCATTCCGCGCCCATCACCCTTGGGCTCTCTTCGGCTGATCCGCGTCAGAGGCGCCTATGGGCGAAACCGTCATGGGCGAAACCGTCATATCGGCTCGTCCCGGAGGAGGCAAGCGCCCGCGATATGCCGGCGTCAGGCGGCCAGCAGCTTGTTCACCTCGTTGACCAGCTCGCGCAAGTGAACCGGCTTGGAGAGCACCTTGGCGTTCTTTGGAGCGGCCGAATCCGAGTTGAGGGCCACCGCAGCGAAACCGGTGATGAACATGATCTTGATGTCGGGATCGATCTCGGAAGCGCGCCGGGCGAGCTCGATGCCGTCCATCTCCGGCATCACGATGTCGGTCAGCAGCAGCTCGAAGGGCTCTTCGCGCAGCCGCTGATAGGCGGACAGTCCATTGTCGTAGGAAATCACGTCGAAGCCGGCATTCTGCAGCGCCTTGACCAGGAAGCGGCGCATGTCGGTATCGTCTTCCGCAAGAAGAATCTTCGCCATGTTTCGGCCCGTTCCCACCGGCGAGCCGGAATGGCCGCCCGCTCAAGTCCCCAGAGCCTGCATTAGGCGGACGCCCGGTAAATATCGAGTGAACCCCGCCCCACGAAGATTGGCTCCGCTCGCTCAGCCATGGACAATACCGCGTTTACCGGGATAGTGGTGGTGAAAATGGCGACGCCGGCACGCGGTCGCCTGATCCGCCACATGAAGGCGAACCGGTTCCATGCACGAAGCAAAAGACGAGTTCGACCTTCCCTTCGAAATTCTCGAACCGGTCGAATGGCGCGGACCGGCGGTTTTCAATTCGCCCCATAGCGGCAGCGTCTATCCGCACGCCTTCCTCGCCGCGACACGGCTCGACATCGCCGCGCTGCGCCGTTCCGAGGATTCCTTCGTGGATGAGCTCGTGGGCGGCGTGGTCGGTCGCGGTTACCCGTTGATGCGGGCGCATTTCCCGCGCTGCTATGTGGACGTGAACCGCGAGCCGTATGAGCTCGACCCGCGCATGTTCGACGGACGGCTGCCCTCCTTCGCCAATACCCGTTCGATGCGGGTGGCGGGCGGGCTCGGCACTGTCGCCCGGGTGGTCGGCGAGTCGCAGGAAATCTATGGTCAGCGGATACCGGTCGAGGATGCCATCCGGCGTATCGAGGGTCTCTATAAGCCCTATCATCGGGCGCTGCGGCGGCTGTTCACGCGACAGCACCGGGATTTCGGGGCGGCCGTCCTGATCGATTGTCACTCCATGCCGTCTACGGCCGGCGCCAAGGATGAACGGCCGCGCGCCGACATCGTGCTGGGCGATCGCTACGGCACCAGTTGCGTGCCGGCCATTGCGGAAACCATCGAATCGGTCCTGCGCGGCCGCGGCTACGTGGTCAGCCGCAACAAGCCCTATGCGGGAGGCTTTATTACGGAGCACTACGGCAATCCGGCGGTCGGCCTGCATGCCATCCAGCTCGAGCTCAACCGCGCGCTCTATATGGACGAGCGCCGCTATGAGCGGGCCGCTTCGTTCCAAATCGTCGCGGCTGATCTCGAAAGCCTCGCCGACGAGGTGGCCGCGATCCCGGTCGAGGAGCTGCGGCCCTACCGGGCGGCCGCCGAATAACGGTGGATCGTAGGGCGCAATCGCTTTATTGCGCCGCTTTGGCGGAGCCGATCGCACGACAGATTGATTGTGCCTCTCTCCGGGCGGTGAGGCTGATGGCGCAATAAAGCGATTGCGCCCTACGGGCAGCCAGGCGGCCGGACGATTCGCCCCAAAAAAAGGGGCCGCTCGCGGTTGCAAGCGGCCCAAGTCTAGGGAGGAAACGCCCAAGGAGGGCAGCGGTAACGCGAGGCGCTACCGCACCGCAACAACTTGCCACCGCATCGCACAAAAAGCAAGGGTCCTTGACCTATTATTTATACATTTTCTGCATGGCTGGCCTGCTGCAATCCGGGGCCGGCGGCACCCACCGAGACCTTCCGTTTTCCATGCTCATATCAATGGCTTACATTAGGATTTGCGGAACCCCACCAGGCCCCGGTGAGGCTGCCTTCGAATCACTGTCAGGCAAAGGGGCGTCATGACGGCCATCGACTTTGCGGCGTTCGTCGACCAGCTCGCCGGGGTGGCGGGCGAGACGATACTGCCGTTCTTCCGCACCGCATTGAGCGTGCGCGACAAGGGCTCACCGGGCGCCTTCGACCCGGTGACGGCGGCCGATCACGCGGCCGAGACGGTGATGCGCGCCCTCATCCGGCGCCAGTTCCCTGACCATGGCATTGTGGGCGAAGAGTACGGCGAGGAACGCGCCGACGCGGAGTACGTCTGGTTTCTCGACCCCATCGACGGCACCAAGTCTTTCATCTCAGGCATGCCGGCCTGGGGCACCCTGATCGCGCTCACCCGGCTCGGTGTGCCGGTTTTCGGCCTGATGGATCAGCCGTTCACCCGCGAGCGCTTCAGTGGCGACGGCGGGGCAGCGCACTACCGCGGTCCGGCCGGCAAGCGCGATCTGCGCGCGCGTCCTTGCGACAGCCTGGCCGAAGCCATCTTGTACACCACCAGCCCCCGGCTGATGAACGGCTCCGATCGCCGGGCTTTCAGCCTGGTCGAGGACGCCGTGCTGCTCTCGCGCTATGGCGGCGACTGCTATGCCTATTGCATGCTGGCGGCCGGCCATGTGGACCTCGTGATCGAGACCGGGCTCAAGCCCCATGACGTGCTCGCCCTGGTGCCGATCATCACGGGCGCCGGCGGCGTGATCACCAGCTGGGAGAATGGCCCCCCCCATGCGGGCGGCCGGATCGTCGCAGCCGGCGACCGGCGCGTCCACGCCGCTGCTTTGGCATTGCTGGCCGGATAGTGGCTGGGATCAAGTGTAGATCGGCGTTCCCGGCACGAACGCGTCGAAGGCGGCGAGGGCCTGCATCCGAAAGCGGTCCTGCTCCATCAGGAGCTCATGGCGGCTGCCGGGCACGATGAGGTGCGAGCCCGCCCGTAACCGGATGGCGAATTCATCGATCGCCGGCGTCGAGACGATCTGATCGTGGCCGGCGGCGATGACCAGCATGGGTTGGCGGATTCTGGTCGGAAAGGTCGGCTCGCAGAGTTGTCGCATCGCCTTGAAGGCCGAATCCGTCCACCCGACGGTCGGCCAGCCGATCGCCAGCGCCGGCTCCGCTTCGACCACCGCCATGTTGCGGGCGTAGCGAACCGGATCGGAGGTGAGCAGGTTGCCGATGAAGGGGCGCTGCATCATCACCGAGGCGTCGCCGCCCGGCACATAGGCGCCGCCGAGCCCGATGAGACGCAATGCCTTGACGCCGGCCCGGGTCAACGACGACCGCCGCATGCCGGGCAGCGCGATCATCGGGGCCAGCAGCACCGTGCGATCGAACCAGCGGTGGCCCTGATAGGCGGCGCGCAGCAGGATCGAAGCTCCCATCGAATGGGCCAGGGCGAAAAACGGCGGTGGACAATCCGGCAGCACGACCTCGCGGATGAAGGCGTCGAGATCGGCGTCATAGTGGGAAAAATCCCGTACATAACCCTTGCGCGAATTGCGCAGCGCGCGATCGGACAATCCCTGCCCGCGCCAATCGAGCGTGGCGACCGCAAATCCGCGGGCGCGCAAATCGCGCACCGTCTCGAAATATTTCTCGATGAACTCGGCACGTCCCTGGAACAGGCACACGGTGCCCTTGCGGCCCGGGGGCGGCGCCCATCGCGCAAAGCGCAACGAGACGCCGTCAGGAGTCTTCAAGGTCCCGGACACCACGTCCTCGGGCGCCGGATTGGCTGGGATCGAGATGAGAGTCATGACCTGTAGGAAGAGCTGCGCGTCCGACTCACGGCGGCGAGTTGTCGGCGTTATATCAGCACATCGACTTCGCTCAATGCGCTGTTCTCAACTATTGCGGGCCATGGCGATCAGGCGACTGAAATCTTGCCCCGCGCGCCATCGGCAAGCCGCGGAGAAGGCGAAAAACCGCCGTACCGCAAAGGGCTTAGGCTCCCTTGAAAAGGCAAATTCGCTTCCCACATCTCGCTTGTGCAGGCCCCCTGGTGGGCTGCACGGACTTGAAACCGGCCCGGCCATTCGGCGGGCCACCTGCATCTCGCTCAAGCGGAGGATATGCCATGCGACCTTTCGATCTTGCTCCCCTCTACCGTTCGACCGTCGGTTTCGACCGGATGTTTTCGCTGCTCAACCAGCTGTCCGGCGTCGACGGGGCTGCTCCCGGTTACCCGCCCTACAATATCGAGCGGACCGGCGACAACGCCTACCGCATCAGCGTGGCGGTCGCCGGGTTCTCCGAGTCCGAGCTTACCATCGTGGCCAAGGAGAACACCCTGACCATTCGCGGCGACAAGCAGACCAAGACTGACGAGAAAAACGCTGAGGTGCTCTATCAGGGCATCGCGGCGCGCGCCTTCGAGCGCGTGTTCCAGCTCGCCGACCATGTCGAGGTCAAAGGCGCCCGCGTCGAAAACGGGCTGCTGCACGTCGATCTGACGCGCGAAGTGCCCGAGGCCAGCAAGCCACGCCAAATCCCGATCGGCAATGGCAAGGCCAGCGTGGTCGAAGCGAAAGCGGCCTGACGCAGATTCGCTCTGCCGGTTCGATCGCAAGGGGCGCCCCGGAATTCTCCGGGGCGCTTTTCGTCGTCCCGTTCATTCGATCGGTTTGTCCGCTTCGCTGGCGCCGATCGGTGCCGCTGACGTCGCAGCGGCGGGGGGAGCGGGCGGCTTAGCTGCCGGCGCTTCGGCGGGCGCTTGGACAGGCATTTGGGCCGGCGTCTCATTCAAAGCCAATTTGGGGCGCGGGCGGGGCAGCGGCGGAGGTGGCGGCAGGGCCGGCTCGACGATCGCCAACCGTGTCGGCGGCGGCGCGACCGTACTCGGCGCATTCACCGCGCGGGAGTTGGGAATGCCGGGATTGGAAATGTTGGCGTTGGAAATGTTGGGGTTGGGAACACTGGCGTTGGGAATAGGGCGAGGCGGCGCGGGCGTGTCAGCGCTTGGATGCGATCCATAGGCTGCCGTCGTGTCGGGCGGCACCGCGACAACGCCCGGCAACCCATTCGGGCGCCCCAGTTCCGGACCGTAGGATCCGGCCGCCAGAGCCGGACGCAAGTTCACGATATCGCCGAGCTGGGCATCGACGACGACGCGCATCTGCCGGCCGATCCGATCGACCGCCACCAAGACATAATACGGACCGCGCCGCATCGGGCGGGTCAGCGGCGCGAGCCCGGTCGAGCGCACGATGGACATGATCTCGTAGGGCGGTAGCGCACGATCGGGCAGGCCAGGGCCCGGATAAACTGCTTGCGCCCCGGCGGTTCCGGCCGTTGCAAAGCCGAGCAGCAAGAACCCGGCGCAGATGGCGAGTTGTTTTTTCAAGACACCCCTCCGCGGTTGACCAGAGCAAGCTAGGGGCTGCTCACGACCAAAATCGGGCAACCGCCGGCATGCCGGCGCCACAAAACCAGCACGGCCCGATCGACAGCGACGGCAACCCGATACCGGTGAGCGAGCCTTTCGGGAGAAGCCACCGCCGTTTCGATCTCGGGCTTGGATATCGGCAAGCGGCGGCGATGGGGCGAATGAAATAATCTTGAAAGCGAATTTAGCGATAGGCGAACGCTTGTCTCCATGCCTAAAATTTGGCAGGCTGCGTTAGGACAGTGTTACTGACCCAGTGGGCGGCCGGCGGGCTCTTGGACTTGAGACCGGCGACAGGAAGAAGACTGGCGACCGGAAGACTGGCGACCGGATTTTGCAGGCGGCGTTAGCGAGCGATGGGTCGGGCATCGCCGGGCCGCCTGACGATGGAGCGGCCACGCGCTTGCGCCGACAGGCGGCGGGCGACAAGGCCAGCAAAGACCAGAGCGATGTGCGCCTCTGGCCGGCGGCGCGGATCAGCGCCGCGGAACGCGCAAGGTGCGCCGCAAGCCGGCATTGGCGCCGGAGCAGGACGCGAGGTTCGAGATGGGCGTGATCAGGAAGCGGAGAGCAAGGCCGGGATCGGACGCACGGCGGAGCCGGAGCCCTATCAATTCCACATCAGTGCCGCCCGTTGCGAACCATCCCGACGCCGAATTGCCCCCGGTTCAGGGGCTCTATGATCCGGCACTGGGCAAAGGCTCCTGCGGGGTCGGATTCATCGCCGATATCAAAGGCCGGAAGTCCCACAAGATCGTCGAGGACGCGCTTTCGATTCTTTGCAATCTCGAGCATCGCGGGGCCGTCGGTGCCGATCCGCGGGCCGGCGACGGTGCCGGCATCCTGGTCCAGATCCCGCACGCGTTCTTCTCCGCTGCGGCCGACAAGCTCGGCTTCCATTTGCCGGCGCCCGGCGAATACGCGGTCGGCGCCCTGTTCATGCCGCGCGATCCCGACTGGCGGCAAGTGATCCGCGATATCTACGCCGAGGTGGTCAAGCGCGAGGGCATGACCCTGCTGGGTTGGCGCGACGTGCCGATCGACAATTCGACGCTCGGCGAGTCCGTCAAGCCGACCGAGCCCGTGCACCAGCAGGTCTTCATCGGCCGCGGCAAGAAGACCCAGGACGAGACCGAATTCGAGCGGCGCCTCTATATCCTGCGCAAGTCGATCTCGCATGCGATCTACCAGCGCACCGAGCGACGCCTGGCCGGCTATTACCCGGTTTCGATCTCGTGCCGCACCGTCATCTACAAGGGCATGTTCCTCGCCGACCAGCTCGGCACCTATTATCCAGATCTGGGCGAGCCGGAGTTCGCCAGCGCGCTCGCTCTGGTGCACCAGCGCTTCTCCACCAACACCTTCCCGACCTGGTCGCTCGCGCATCCCTATCGGATGGTGGCTCACAACGGCGAGATCAACACGCTGCGCGGCAATCTCAACTGGATGGCGGCGCGCCAAGGCTCGGTGTCCTCGCCGCTGTTCGGCGAGGAGATCAGCAAACTGTGGCCGATCTCCTACGAGGGCCAGTCCGATACCGCCTGTTTCGACAATGCGCTCGAGTTTCTGGTGCAGGGCGGCTACGGGCTCGCCCACGCCATGATGATGATGATTCCGGAGGCCTGGGCGGGCAATCCGCTGATGGACGAGGAGCGGCGCGCCTTCTACGAATACAATGCCGCCCTGATGGAACCCTGGGACGGCCCGGCCGCCATCGCGTTCACCAACGGCCGGCAGATCGGCGCCACGCTCGATCGCAACGGCCTGCGACCGGCGCGCTATTTCGTCACCCGCGACGACCGCATCATCATGGCCTCCGAGATGGGCGTGCTGCCGATACCGGAGAAGGACATCGTCACCAAGTGGCGGCTGCAGCCCGGCAAGATGCTGCTGGTCGATCTCGACGAGGGCCGCCTCATTCCGGATGAGGAGCTCAAGGCGACGCTGTCGCGGCGCCATCCGCACAAGCAATGGCTCGATCGCAACCAGATCGTGCTCGAGGACCTGCCCGCCGTCGCGCACGAGGCGGCGCTCTCGAATCTCGCGCTGCTCGATCGTCAACAGGCTTTCGGCTACACCCAGGAAGACATCAGGATCCTGATGACGCCGATGGCTACGCTCGGCGAGGAAGCGATCGGCTCGATGGGCAACGATTCGCCGATTTCGGCGCTGTCGAGCAAATCGAAGCTGCTGTTCACCTATTTCAAGCAGAATTTCGCGCAGGTGACGAACCCGCCGATCGATCCGATTCGCGAAGAGCTCGTGATGAGCCTCGTTTCGATCATCGGGCCGCGGCCGAACCTGTTCGGGCTCGAAGGCGGGTCGACGACCAAGCGCCTGGAAGTGCGCCAGCCGATCCTTACCAACGCCGATCTCGAAAAAATCCGCTCGATCTCCGAGATCGGGGACAGCCATTTCAAGTCGCGCACGCTCGACACGACTTGGCCGGCCGAGGGCGGCGCGGCCGGCTTGAAGGACGCGCTCGACGCGCTGTGCGCGCGGGCCGAGGCGGCCGTGCGTGAAGGCATCAACATCATCATCCTGTCCGACCGCCGGGCCGGCGCCGACAAGATCCCGATTCCGTCCTTGCTCGCCTGCGCGGCGGCGCATCACCATTTGATCCGCCAGGGACTGCGCACCTCGGTCGGCCTGGTGGTGGAAACCGGCGAGCCGCGCGAAGTGCATCATTTCTGCTGCCTCGCCGGCTACGGCGCCGAGGCGATCAACCCCTATCTCGCCTTCGAGACGCTCATCGCCATGAACAACGAGCTGCCGCAGAAGCTCGAGGAGAAAGAGGTCGTAAAGCGCTACATCAAGTCGATCGACAAGGGCATCCTCAAGGTGATGTCCAAGATGGGCATCTCGACCTACCAGTCCTATTGCGGCGCGCAGATTTTCGACGCGGTCGGCTTGAAATCCGATTTCGTCGCGGAGTATTTCACCGGCACCGCCACCCGCATCGAGGGCGTGGGCCTGGCGGAGATCGCCGAGGAGACCGTGCGGCGGCACCGCGACGCCTTCGGCAGCGCCCCGATCTATCGCAACGCGCTGGACGTCGGCGGCGATTACCAGTTCCGCCTGCGCGGCGAGGATCACGCCTGGACGGCCGCCACGGTGGCGGCCCTGCAGCATGCGGTGCGCGGCAATTCCTACGAAAAATTCCGCGCGTTCGCCAAGATCATCAACGAGCAGTCGGAGAACCTGCTGACCATCCGGGGCCTGTTCAAGATCAAGGGTGCCGCGGAGGACGGCCGCAAGCCGGTGCCGATCGAGGAGGTCGAGCCCGCCAAAGCCATCGTGCGCCGGTTCGCGACCGGCGCCATGTCGTTCGGCTCGATCTCGCGCGAGGCGCATACCACGCTCGCCATCGCCATGAACCGGATCGGCGGGCGATCGAATACCGGGGAAGGCGGCGAGGAGACGGACCGCTTCAAGCCGCTGGCGAATGGTGATTCCATGCGCTCGGCGATCAAGCAGGTGGCGTCGGGCCGGTTCGGGGTGACGACTGAGTATTTGGTCAACTCCGACATGATGCAGATCAAGATGGCGCAGGGCGCCAAGCCGGGCGAGGGCGGCCAGTTGCCCGGCCACAAGGTCGACGAGGTCATCGCCAGGGTGCGCCATTCGACTCCCGGCGTCGGCCTGATCTCGCCGCCGCCGCACCACGATATCTATTCGATCGAGGATCTGGCGCAGCTCATCTTCGACCTGAAGAACGTCAACCCCGAAGGTCTGGTGTCGGTGAAGCTCGTCTCCGAGGTCGGGGTCGGCACGGTCGCGGCCGGCGTCTCCAAGGCGCGCGCCGACCACGTGACCATCGCGGGGTTCGAGGGCGGCACCGGCGCTTCCCCGCTGACCTCGATCAAGCACGCCGGCTCGCCCTGGGAGATCGGTCTCGCCGAAACGCACCAGACCCTGGTCGCCAACCGGTTGCGCGGGCGCATCACGGTGCAGGTCGACGGCGGCATCCGCACCGGGCGCGACGTGGTGATTGGCGCTTTGCTGGGGGCCGACGAATTCGGCTTCTCGACCGCGCCGCTGATCGCGGCCGGCTGCATCATGATGCGCAAGTGCCACCTCAACACCTGCCCGGTCGGCGTCGCGACGCAAGACCCGGTGCTGCGCAAGCGCTTCCAGGGCCAGCCCGAGCATGTCATCAACTTTTTCTTCTTCGTCGCCGAAGAGGTGCGCGAGCTGATGGCGGAAATGGGGTTCCGCACCTTCGACGAGATGATCGGGCAGATGCAGATGCTCGACCGGCGCCAGGTCATCGAGCACTGGAAGGCCAAGGGTCTCGACTTCTCCAAGCTGTTCTTCAAGCCGCAGGCGGCAGCCGGCGTGCGCATCCACAGAAGCGAGGCGCAGGATCACAAGATCCACGACATCCTCGATCGCCGCCTGATCGCCGACTCGCAGGCCGCGCTCGACCGCGGCGCGCCGGTGCGGATCGCGACCACGATCAAGAATACCGACCGCACCGCCGGCGCGATGCTGTCGGGCGAGATCGCCAAGCGCTACGGCCATGCCGGCCTGCCGGCCGACACCATTCACGTGAAGTTCACCGGCACCGCCGGGCAGAGTTTCGGGGCGTGGCTCGCGCGCGGGGTGAGCTTCGAGCTCGAAGGCGAGGCCAACGATTATGTCGGCAAGGGCCTTTCGGGCGGCCGCATCGTGGTGCGGCCGGCGATCGATTCCGGCATCGTGCCGGAGGAATCGATCATCGTCGGCAACACGGTGCTCTATGGCGCGATCGAAGGCGAATGCTATTTTCGCGGCATCGCCGGCGAGCGTTTCGCGGTGCGCAACTCGGGCGCCATCGCGGTGGTCGAGGGCGCCGGCGACCATTGTTGCGAATACATGACCGGCGGCATCGTGGTCGTGCTCGGCCGGACCGGGCGCAACTTCGCGGCCGGCATGTCGGGCGGCATCGCCTATGTGCTCGACGACGACGGCACGTTCAAATCGCGCTGCAATCTCGCCATGGTCGAGCTCGAGCCGATGCCGCAGGAAGAGGAGATCAACGAGCGCGAGTATCACCACACGCACGATCTCGAATCGCATGGGCGTGTCGACATATTGACCGACATGACCCAATTCGACGCGCAGCGGCTGCACCTCTTGATCACGCGGCACGCGCGTCTCGCCGGCTCGGTGCGGGCGGCCACGATCCTTTCGGAATGGGGCAAGTATCTCCCGATGTTCCGCAAGGTGATGCCGATCGAGTACCGCCGCGCGCTCGCCGAGATGGAGAAGGCGCGCACGATGCAGGCGGCGGAGTAGGAATGGGTAAAATCACTGGTTTCCTCGAATTCGAGCGCAACGACCGCCACTACGAGCCGGTCGAGGAGCGTATCAAGCATTGGCGCGAATTCGTATTGCCGCTTCCCGAGCAGGACAACCGAACGCAAGCCGCGCGCTGCATGGATTGCGGCGTACCCTACTGTCACACCGGCTGTCCGGTGAACAACCAGATCCCGGATTGGAACGATCTGGTCTATCGCGGCAACTGGCAGGAGGCTTCGCAGAACCTGCACTCCACCAACAATTTTCCGGAATTCACCGGACGCGTGTGCCCGGCGCCCTGCGAGGCCTCGTGTACGCTCAATCTCGACGACAATCCGGTCACCATCAAGACGATCGAATGCGCCATCGTGGACCGCGCCTTCGCGCAGGGCTGGGTGAAGCCGGAGCCGCCTGCGGTCAAGACCGGGAAAACGATCGCCATCGTGGGCTCGGGCCCGGCCGGACTCGCCTGTGCGCAGCAGCTCGCGCGCGCCGGCCACGACGTTCACGTGTTCGAGAAGCATGCCAAGGCCGGAGGCCTGCTGCGCTACGGCATTCCCGACTTCAAGATGGAAAAGCACCACATCGACCGCCGGGTCGCCCAGATGACGGCGGAGGGCGTGGTCTTCCACTACGGTGCGAATATCGGGGTGAATATGACCGCCGAGAAGCTCCTCGCCGACTACGACGCGGTCGTGCTGGCGGGCGGCGCCGAAAAGGGCCGCGAATTGCCGATACCGGGGCGCGAGCTCAAGGGCATCCACTTCGCCATGGAATTCCTGCCGCAGCAAAATCGGCGGGTCAGCGGCGAGCCGCCGAGCGATGCCGCACCGATCCTGGCCGGCGGCAAGCACGTCGTGGTCATCGGCGGTGGCGATACCGGCTCGGACTGCATCGGCACGTCGATTCGCCAGGGCGCGCTGTCGGTTACCAATTTCGAGATCATGCCGCAGCCGCCGGAGCACGAGAACAAGCTCATGACCTGGCCGGATTGGCCGCTCAAGTTGCGCACCTCATCGAGCCACGAGGAGGGCGCCAAGCGCGACTTCGCGGTGATGACGCAGAAATTCTCGGGCGCCGACGGCCAGGTGCAAAAGCTGCACTGCGTGCATGTCGACGAGCGCATGAAGCCGATCGCCGGATCCGAATTCGAGCTCGATGCGGATCTGGTCCTGCTCGCCATGGGTTTCGTACATCCGGTGCACGAAGGCCTGCTCGAACAGCTGCACCTGACGCTCGATCCGCGCGGCAACGTCAAAGCCGACACGCTGAGCTACCAAACCTCCAATCCGAAAGTCTTCTCAGCCGGCGACATGCGCCGCGGCCAGTCGCTGGTGGTGTGGGCGATCCGCGAAGGCCGCCAAACCGCGCACGCGGTCGACAAGCAGCTGATGGGATCGACGACGCTGCCGAGGTAGCGAGGGGCGGGAGTGGTGAATAGTGAGTAGTGAGTAGTGAGTATCTCCGTTCCTGCTCACCATTTCACTACTCACTACTCACTACTCACTACTCACTACTCACTATTCACCCTGATACGGCCCTTCCGGATCCGCCAACGCCGAGAGGCGCAGCGCGGCGGTGCGGGCGAAGGCGAGCAGCATGCATTTG
>Ga0209068_10001163_pt1 | contig 13240 bp, 10 predicted proteins | sample ColStrG_CSR_2012_FD_187200 | JGI IMG/M metagenome (GOLD analysis project Ga0209068, IMG submission 187200) | Freshwater sediment microbial communities in response to fracking from Pennsylvania, USA - Cold Stream Run_MetaG_CSR_2012 (SPAdes)... | ecosystem: Environmental > Aquatic > Freshwater >... | reverse complement strand
GCTGATCTCGATCTTCTGTTCCAACGATTGATAGAACTCTTCGAGCGAGGCATGAGATTTCTCAAACTCCCGCCGGTCTTGCTGCTGCGCGTAAAGCGTTGCCCGAACGCGGTCTTCGCTGGAGAGTGAGAGTCTCTCGAACAAGGGGCACTCTCGAACGACCCGCGCATATGCCATCGCGTCTGTAGGTAGTTCGATCACCGTTACTTCCGGTAGCTCCAGACGCACATTCTGGCGTTCCACCGGGTTGTCATCTATAAAAACTAAGCTATCGACGCCGACATTTAATTCCGCGGCAATCCGGCGCAGACTCTCAGCTTTAGAATTCCAATTGATCTCCATGGCAGCGAAATGCCGGCGCCTGAGTAGCATCCCCGGATGATCGTCGATCGCGCGCAGAGCATCCTCCGCGTTGTTCTTGCTAGCGATAGCCAGGAGAATGCCCCTATTGTTGAGGTCTAACAGAACGCGCTGCAGGGCCAAATATGCCGCTCCGGGATATTCGCGGCTCAGGCGGATGCCATTGAAGCCGTCCTCGCCAAGAACGCCTCCCCAAAGCGTATTATCGAGATCGGTAACCAGAACCTTGCCGATTTTGCCGGTGAGAGGGTGCAGGAACCGGAGCCACTCGTGGGCAAGCGCCAGCAAGTTTTCGGCGGCAATGGGCATGCGCATCACCAGCCACTTGCGCTCGTCGTGCCATCTATCGCGGCCGCAACGGCCGATCAGGGCGTCGTAGTCGAGAATCGACATACCGCCGATTTCTTGTTGGAGCTTAGTCAAACCGTCGTTGACTCTTTGAATTGTTGCGGCCTGCCCGTCGCCTGTCTGTTGGTCCAAGATTCCAGCGGCGGCATACGCCGGCTTTTCGAAAGTATGAATCAGGACGTGCGCGTTACTTCGGGACCGGAACGAATGCAGCCATTGCCCTAACGAACCGCTAAATTCCGCGGCTGCCGCGTCTGACTCCACGGATGCGCGGTCTGAATAGCCTTCCCAAATGGCTGGCAACGCGTCACGTGTTTGCAAAGCGAGGATGACCACCTCCGGGCCGAAAGAATAAAGGTCGCTCGCTGGGTCTAATAGCTGCTGCGCATAGTTGTCGAAGCCTCCCACGTACACCGAGAGGTCGATGCCACCTAGGAAAGCCGCGGCGCGGAGTAGAGGGACAGCCGGTTCGACCGTAAACGATCGCAGAATCGCCACGCGACAACCGACTAACGGCACAAAAGGGCGGAGTTTCTCAAAGCGCGAGATTACAAAGGAAGCAGCCGACGAAGTACGTTCGGCCCGCCACAAGTCCTGAAGCGCGGCCTTTGCCAGTCCCCAGTTCTCTTTCGCGATTTGAAGGTCAACCTCGGCGCGCAGCCCGGTTGAGATCGAGTCTTTCATACTCACAGACTGCTTCCACCAGAAACGGGAAGGTCGGCGCCTGTCATAAAACTACTCGCGCCAGAGCAAAGGAAAACAACGGCCTTGGCAATGTCATTGCCGCTCGCCAGCCGTCTGAGCGGCGTCTGCATCGCCTGCACTTTACGTAAACGTTCCGGAAGCGCTCCAATTGAATCTGTGGCCGTTGTGCCGGGCGACACCATGTTGACGCGAATTCCTTGTGGACCCAACTCCGCCGCCAGTGAGCGAGTCAGTCCGAGTAAAGCCGATTTCGCCATCACAAACGGCGCCCAATTGGGTGGAGTTACGCTGCCCGTCAAGGCCGAACCAATGTTGACGATGCAACCCGACTTCTGTTCCAGCATGCCCGGCAGAACAGCTTGGCAGCAGTGAACCGCGCCCTTGAGTTGCACTTCTAGCAGCCGCTGCATCTCCTCCCACGGGGTATCGGCAAATGCCTTCGGCACGAAAGGAACCGATGCGTTGTTTACCAGAACATCCACTGCGCGGCCGAACTCTTTGCGGCCTGTCTCGATCGCCCTGGTTATCGCATCGCGCGACGTTACATCGGCTTGGACGGATACGGCGCGTCCTCCTAAGTCCCGAATAGACGCGGCAATCGCCTCCGCCGCTTTCTCTTCAGAGAGGTAGTTGACCAGAATAGCCGCACCCTCCCTGGCTAACTGGGTTGCGATCGCCGCGCCAATCCCTCGCGAAGCTCCCGACACAAACGCCACCCGCTCGGCGAGTTGCCTTTCTTCTCTTTGCTCCGCCGCCTTTTCCAAAAGCATCACCGCACCTTCACCGCTCATAACGGTCTTACCATCTTGATTCACTGCGTTTACCTCAACCGTTAGCGTGTTTGAACCCACCGATTTATGCGTCACGCGCAGCGTGATCTCCACAGAGTCTCCAGCGAAAACCGGGACTGGCCACCGGAACGATTGACGCATCCACAAAGCGCCCGGACCCGGCAACTGCATACCCACCATCTTCGAAACAAAACTCCCAAGGAGCATGCCGTGCGCCACCGGCTTTTGAAACGTAGTACTTCGCGCAAATTCGGCATCCACATGAAGCGGATTGTGGTCGCCCGATACCTCGGCGAAAGCCAGTATGTCTTCACGCGTTATCGTTTTGGACAGTTGCGCCGTCGCTCCGACCTCAATACCGGTAAGGTCGGCCAAAGTCGTTACCATTAGGCGACAGCAATCCCGGAGCTGGGCTCGAATAGGTCTGTTTCGCTAAGGAGGTCGTCGGCTGCTACCGCTTTCCGCAGCCGCCGCCCAATCAATTCGGGCAAACGCTCGGCCGGAATACCCGTACCTGGCTTCTTAATGGCCAGGTGAGATTCGGTGAGAACCGTATCCGCCTGCAAAGCAGTCCGCGCCACAACACTCTTCATGAAAATAGCCCGCACCGGTTCGGCATCGGAAGCCATCGCGTCTTTGGCTACGGGATTAGCCAGCATTTTCTGGATTGCCCGCACACCGTCCACTAGCTGCCGCAATTCTACTGTGGTTAGCGAAGCCGGTACGTCCGGCCCAAAACACTCCCGGCTGAAAGTAACGTGGACTTCAATCGCGTCACAACCCAGGGCCGCTGCTGCCAACCCCGCATAAATCTTTCCTGAGTGATCTGAGAGGCCCACCTTCGCTTTGTATCGGCTCCGGAAGGTATCGAGCATATTGAGCCCGACCCGCTCAGGCGGACAAGGATACGAGGTCGTACACTGCAACACGGTCAGAGGAACGTTTCTGCTCTGTATCCGGGCCACCGCGGAGTCGATTTCAGACATCCGGCTCATTCCCGTCGACAGTAATACCGGAAGCCCTGTGGAAGATACACAGTCAAACAGCGCCGGGTTTGCCACCTCGCCCGAGGCAATCTTCCAAGCCGATACCCCAACTCTCATGAGCATTTCGGCCGCTTCAGTGGAGAATGGGGAACTCAGGAACAGCAGGCCACGCTCATCGGCGTGCTTCTTCAATCCCGCCCATTGTTCCTCGGTAAATCCAGTTCTCCGCCAATAGTCCAGCCGTGTATCGTCCTGCAAACTGAACTTAACGCGCCACGGCTCATGCCGCGTGCTTTCCGCCTCGGCGATGTGAGTCTGAAACTTCACCGCGTCGGCGCCGGCAGCGGCAATGGCGTCTATGTACGCATGAGCCGCTCCCAAGCTGCCGTCGTGCGCCTGAGCGACTTCGCCGATGATCAAGCAATCTCCGCTTGTGCCCATACTTAGACCGTATCGGCGAAAGTCTTCTCCATCCGGCGGAAATAGAAGGCTCCGCCGACGAGAATAGCAATCGAAACTAACGCGGAAACCAGCATCATTGGCCCAGGTGCTGTCTTGGTCCCTAAGAGGGCCCAACGGAAACCTTCCACCACTCCAGCCATTGGGTTTAAGCCGTAGATCGTTCGCCAAGGTTCCGACAGCAAGCTGCTCGGATACGCTATAGGAGTTGCGAACATCCAGAACTGCGTGAGAAAGGGCAGAGTATATTTCACATCCCTGAACTTCACGTTAAGCGCGCTGAGCCAAAAGCCCACACCCAACGATGTGCAAAGAGTGAGAAGAACCAGCGGCACGACATACAAAACGTGCTTTGGATGGATGCCATAAAAGGCTATCATCGCTAGGAGCAAAACAAAGGCAACTGAGAAGTCGATAATTCCAGCCAGAACCGTCGCCAATGGAATGAGCAACCTGGGAAAATAAACTTTCCTGATCAGATTTGCGCTGCCAACCAGGCTATCGGAGCCCTGTGTCAGGCCATGCACAAAGAAAGTCCACGGAACCAACGCAGCATAACTGAAGGCCGGGTAAGGCACGCCGTCGGACGGCACTTTCGCCAGTCGTCCAAAAAACAGGCTGAAAATCAGCATCGTAAATAAGGGCTGCATCACGGCCCAAGCCGCGCCTAACGCCGTCTGCTTGTAGCGCACTTTTATGTCGCGCCAAATCAGAAAGTACAGCAGTTCGCGATACTCGCTCAATTCGCCCAGCTTCAGCGCCACCCAGCCGCTGGTGGGCTGAATGCGTAAAATCTTCTCAGGCGGGCTGACGGATACCGGCTTAAACTGCGGCGCGTTATCCAAAGTCACGCTTTCAGGTGCTACAGACAAATTTCTCTCCCACTCATTCCCTGGTAAATCTGTTTCTTGCAAAATGACACCGCTTAAGAAACCGCCGCCGCAGTGTGCAGACGGACCGGTTGAATAAACTCACGCCACACACCATCGGGTTGGTATTCCGGAACCAACTCTTTCAAGTGCTGTATGAGACCAATTTCATCCTCTTGCCGGATGAGTTGGTCTAATTCAACTAGCCAGCGCTCCATTTCCGGACAATTCTTCCGAGGGCCCCTAAACATCCTGATCTTGTCGTGATAGGTCGGCACGATCTCTTCACCTTCCAACAACAACTCCTCGAATAGCTTTTCGCCAGGGCGCGTGCCCGTATAACGAATTTCTATGTCTACATCAGGCTCGAACCCTGAGAGCCTTATCATCTCCCGGGCTAAGTTGACGATGAGCACGGGTTCTCCCATATCTAGAACAAAAATCTCAGACCCCTTACCCATGGTCGAAGCCTGAAGTACGAGTTGCACCGCTTCCGAAATAGTCATAAAGTAGCGGCGCATGTCCGGATGAGTAACAGTCACTGGACCGCCAGCGGCAATCTGCTTTCGAAAGAGAGGCACAACACTACCGTTGCTGCCTAAAACGTTGCCGAACCGAACCGAAACAAATTTGGTCCTAGATCCTTCGTCGGGATTGGGAAAGGCTGATACAATCAGTTCCGCAACCCGTTTCGTGAGGCCCATGATGTTCGTCGGATTCACGGCCTTGTCCGAGGATATCATTAAGAAGTGAGGAACTCCGTTGGCCACAGCCGCACTGACCAAATTCCTCGTCCCTTGCACATTATTCTTAACCGCCTCTAGGATGTGGCTTTCCATTACTGGCACATGCTTGTAGGCCGCCGCGTGAAAGATCGATGTCACATCGTAGGTCTGAATCACCCGTTCAACGGTTGAGTATTCGCGGATGTCGCCAATCACGGGGACAATCTCCACATCCGGGAACTTGTTTTTCAGTTCTCCGTGAATCTCAAACAGATCACTCTCGCCGCGCTCGAAGACGACTAACCGGGATGGCTTGAATGACGCCACTTGACGGCAAAGTTCGGAACCGATGGATCCGCCGCCGCCCGTCACCATGATCGATCCTCCCTCAATGGACCTCCGAATGATGTCTTCATCTAGCCGCACTGGCTTTCTCCCGAGAAGGTCGTCGGTGGAAACATCGCGGATCTGGGTCATCGATACACGCCCCGCTAGCAGGGCCGCGAAGCCGGGCAGGGTTTTTGCCGGAATGCCCGACACTCTGCAATTCGCCAGTGCCTCATTCATTTTGCGGCCGGTCACCGACGGCATTGCCAGGACGATCTGTTCAATTTTGATATTCCTGCGGCGGAAACGATCCACCAAAAGAGAAACTTGGCGGCCGCAGCCAAGAACCGGAACTCCCATCACGTTCGAGCCAAGCTTGTGAGGGTCGTCGTCAATCAGTCCGCGCACATTCCAGCCCATCGCAGGATTGGAGCGAATTTCGCGAAGTAAAGCAACCGCAGCCGCGCCGGCGCCGTAAATTAAGATGTCTCGCTCCTCAGTCGCCTCGCCGCTGCCGCTTGTCACAGTCTCGTGGTAAATCCGCACTAGCAGGCGGATACCGATAGTCCCCAACAGGCACAAGAGGAAATCGATGCAGTAGACCGAACGCGGAAACGCCAGCCGGTAATAGATCAAGGCCGCGATGGTCAATCCCGCCGAACCGGCCAAGTTCGCACCCACCATCCGACCCATGTCGGAGATCCCCGTGTAACGCCAGCCGTTGCGATCCGCCTTGAAAAAGTAGAACACCGCCATCTTTATTGCCAGGGCCATCAGCAAACCGCCCCAAAGATGGCGCAGTTCCACCCTTGGAATCGAATATTCGAATCGGAGCATGAATGCCGCGATCAGTGAACAAGCGATGATTGCGGCAAGACTAAGCCGCAAAATGATTCGACGTTGGCGAGCTCGAAGTTTCATCATGTGGGAGACTGCACTTTCTTAGGAACGAGTTAACTAGTCCCCGGCGATGGCTAACGCGCCGGCTACGCGGTGACGGACGAGAATGGACTTCACCGCACCCGCGATTCGCCGGACGTTGTCTTCGCCGAGCGCGGGATACAACGGTAGCGAGACAAGCCGCTTGTAAAGGTCGAGCGACGCAGGACACTGATTTTGCGGCAAATTTGCCCAACGGGAGAAGAACGGATGCACTTGAATCGGAATGAAATGCACGCTGGCGCCTATTCCCCGCTCTTGCAGCTCAGCGATGAACTCAGCGCGGTCGATTTGCAATTTGTCCAGATTGAGGCGAATCGCAAACAGGTGCCAGGCGTGCCGGCCGTCATTGCTATCTTCGGGCAACTCGATCTCATCCACGGCAGCCAGTTCGGATTGATACAGCTCAACCAAGCGTCTCCGCTTCACCGCGAATTGCTCTAACTTTCGAAGCTGATGAATGCCGATCGCGGATTGGATATCGCTCATGTTGTACTTGAAGCCGGATTCCAAAACTTGATAGAACCATTTGCCCTTCTCCGCGTAGCGGTTCCACGCATCCTTGCTGATGCCATGCAAACACAAAACCTTCATTCGCTCGGCCAGCTCACTGTTGTTGGTAACAACCATCCCGCCTTCGCCGGTCGTCAGATTCTTCGTGGCATAAAAGCTGAAGGCCACAGCGTCGCTCTGGATGTCGCTATTGGCCGATCCTAATGCAAAACCCCGATACTGCGTCTCTGAGGCATGCGCGGCATCCTCAATCACACGGAGGTTGTGCGCCCGCGCCAGCTTCCAGATCGCCTCCATGTCGCAGGGCTTGCCCGCCAAATGAACCGGAATAATCGCTTTGGTACGGTCAGTGATTCGCCGGGCGATAGATATGGGATCTATGTTTCCATCCGCCTTCACGTCCGCCAGCACCGGAGTGGCGCCAACATGCAAAATCACATTGACTGTGGCGCAAAACGTCAGCGGAGTGGTGATTACCTCATCGCCAGGGCCGATATCCGCCGCCGCCAGGGCCAAGTGCATCCCGGCCGTGGCGGAGTTGACAGCCAGCGCATGGCGGCATCCTAAATAAGCTTTGAACTCGGACTCGAACTTAGCGGTTCGCGGTCCGGTTGTCAGCCACCCGGAGCGTAGAGTGTCGACAACTTCGCCGATCTCCTCCTCGCCAATGGAGGGTACATGAAAAGGTATAAAATTTGGGTCGCTCATTTTGTTTCTAGGGAACAATTAGTTTACGGACTTTTTCGGCATCGATACTGCCGCGGACAAAACTATAGCGGGCGGTAAGAACCAGTAACTTCAGGTCGCGAAAAGTAGAGCGCACCTGCAAATACGCCAGGTTCAGTGAAAGCTTGTCGGGCAGAACCTTCTCCCGGTATCCTTGTTCGGGATCGCTAAACGCGGCTAGGATCTGTTCTTCGTCGCGATACATTAGGGTAGCTACGTCCGTGATCCCAGGCCTCACGCGCAAAACCTCTCGCCAAATTGGCTGCTGAAAATCTACATACTGCGGAACCTCCGGACGCGGACCAACCAGACTCATTTCTCCGCGCAGAACGTTCAACAACTGGGGCAACTCATCGAGTTTGAACTTTCTCAAAATGCGTCCGGTCTTTGTGACTCTCCGGTCGCCGCTGGCCGTGATGGAAGAGCCAGCGCGATTATTCAACATCGTCCTAAACTTAAAGAGAGTGAAGGGATTTCCTCCCATTCCGATTCGAGTCTGCTTGAACAAGATTGGCCTCCCATCGTCTGACCAGACAGCAGCGGCGATGATTGCCATCACGGGGCTAGCCGCGAGCAGGGCGCACGCTGAGATGAATCGTTCAAGCCAACCGCCGCCTGCCAATACAACAATTGGCTCCTCATCCTCCGATATGGCGTTCCCTGAACTCTGCAGTGGTGGCTTAGACACAAATCGTTTAAACCGCCAGGCGCGGCACAGCCTCTCATCAATACGCGTATGAAGTGTAGTAACCGTAGCGTGGTTTGGCGCGTAGATCCCATTCGTTGAGAATCGTGCCGAGAACCGGAATCCCGTCGTCCACCAGCCGTTGCTTTGCCGCTCTAGCTGCGTCGCGCGTCGTTTTGCTCGCGCGAATCACTAGAATGGCCCCATCCGCCAAACGGCCCAGCACGCGGGCGTCGGTAATGTACAGCATGGGAGGCGTATCGATCACGACTACATCGAACTCCTTGCGCAACCGCTGGAGCAACTCAAACAACCGCCGCGAATAAAGCAAGTTCGCAATGCTCACTGTGCCGGGGCCGCTGGGCAGCAGATATAGACCGTCTATATCCGTTTTGCGGGCCAGCGCCTCCACCGGATAGTTATCCAGCGGCGACTTTTCGCGCAGCAGATCGCTTAGTCCCCAGCTATTCGAAATATTGAAGATGTCATGCAAATGAGGCTTGCGCATATCCGCGTCGAGCAACAAAACCCGTTGATTGATCTCCGCGAGAGCAATGCCCAGATTGCTGACAATAGAACTCTTCCCTTCTCCCTTGCCCGCGCTGGTCACCATGATGACTCGCGGCATGGTCGCCCCATCGCCCGCCACCATGAGTGACGCCAAAGCGCCGCGGAACGACTCAGCCAGCAGCGACGGATGATCCTGCCAGGTCTCCAAGCCAAACGGCCGGTCAACTTCATGAGAGTTCCCATTGCCGTTCCCGTTACCGTTTTCCGCCCGTCTATCCACCTGCTGCAGAAAGTATTTCTGCGAAGGAATAACGCCCAGTTCGGGAACCTGTAAATGAAAGGGCGCTTCACCGGGAGCGCGCACACTGCGGTCGATAAATTCCCTGCCTATCACGAGGCCAAACGCACCGACGAGTCCGAAGAACAGCCCCAGCGAAGCGTTCTGCGCCAAGTTCGGCTTCACAGGCCGGGCCGGCACCTCGGCGGCGTCCAGCACGCGCACATTGCCCGCTTGCACGCCTGAGCCTAATTCAACTTGTTTACTCTTTTGCAGAAGCTGGTCGTAGATCGCCCGGTCCGTATCCACCTCGTGCTTCAGAACATCGTAATAGATGGACTTGCGGTCAGTCGAGCGGAGCCTTTGCATTTGGCTCGAGTACTCCTCAGCCAGGAGCCGCTCTCTGCGACGCGCGCCTTGGTAGTCGTTGTCAATCCGGTCGCGAATTGATTTCCGTTCGTTGCCCAGCGTCTTCTCAAGCGCCGCAATCTGCGCCTGCACCTTCAGCACCTTGTAATGCGAAGGCGTGTATAACGACAATAGTTCCGCTTGTTCCTGGCGGAGTTCGGCGATCTTTCGTTGATAGTCGCTCAGCCGGCCTTCATCGCCCACCTGCGGAATAGAATCCACCTGCGCCGACCCGGCAACCTCGGAAAGCGATTGCTTGGCGATTCTCTCCGCCTTGGCCACCGACAACTCCTGCTGCAATTGCTTTAACGTGTCGGTCTCAATCGTCTCTTGCGCGCCGGTATAAACCAATCCCGAAACTTGCCCATAGCTCTGAAGCTGGTTTTCCGATTCTTCCAGGTTTTTCTTCAGGTGAGCCAGTTGCTTGTTCATCCAATCGGAGGTGCGGTGCGAAGAGTCCCAGAGGGATTCCAGACTGAACTCGATATATTCGCTGGCCATGGCGTTGGCGAATGCGGCCGCAAATTGCGGATCGGGCGCTTGGCACAGTATCTCCACAATGCCGCTGTTGTCGACCACGCGCGCTTGCAGAATATCGGGCGCCAGATCTTTGCCCTTGGGCGTTTTCAGTCCGAGAATCGCACGAATCCGCGCCAGCTTGCCCGGATCGAAGCGGTCCCCGCTTGGAGTTTCCGCCCGCAGTCTTTGCTTCACCCGCTTGCTCAAAGATTTGCTCTGCAGTACCTTCACCTGCGTTTGCAGGAAACTCTCAGGGGCAAAACCGCCGGCCTCGCGCCCCCCGATTCCCGCCGCCGCATCTCCCCGGTTTGGGCTTTCAAATTCCAGATATGTTTTCGCTTCGTAAACCGGGGTCTGCAACACACTAATCGCGCAACCGACCAAAGTTCCCACCACCAGCATGGTCAAAAGCAAAACCTTATGACCGCGAATTAGCTGCAAATATTCCAGGACACCATTCGAATCTGGCTCGCCTGCCTGCGTGCTCGTCTGTTGCAACGGCTCAAAATACACCAAGCCCAGTGACGAGGCGCTAGTTCGAGGCACTAGGTCTTGCGGCGTTTTCGGGAATGTCGATGGATCTTTAGTCACGAATCTTTTTTTCTTTTTTTTGTCGACTGATCTATGCTAAAACCGCCCGAGAATATAAACACTCGACGTGATCGCGGTTGAGGTCATCGTCTGCAAATATGGCGCCAACCGGCTGGAGGGAACGATAACGATGTCCCCATCTCTCAGCGGTAAATCCTTCTCATGGCCCGCCAGGATTCTCTTGGCGTTCACTTGCGCTGCGCCGGTCTCAGCGCCGTTTTGGTCCACGTGCCGTATGATCGTCCTGCCGGCGGCCGCTTCTTTGGTAAAACCGCCCGCCATCGCTACCGCCTGACTGAACGACACTTTGTTCTGCGTCACTAATTCAATCGCCCCGGGCCGATTCACCTCACCGGCGACAAACACCAACCGCCTGATCTTTTCGTCCTTGGCGACCGTAACGACATCGTAGGCGAAAACGGGTAGGTTAGCTGCCGCGGTATCGCGTTGCAAAACCTCTTTCAACGGCAGTTCGATGACGCTGTAACCGCTTTCGGGCGAAATTTTTGTGCCCGGGTAGTTAATGATGCCGTTGTCGCGGCTGCGTGTCACCGTCAGAGTCGTACCCGCCTCCTTGGGGCCGCCCGCTTGCAGAAGCACTTCGAACAGCGTAGCCGGACCTTGCAGTTGCACGATGCCGGGCCGCTCGACCGCGCCGGACACAGTGGCTGGATGGCCGCGAAACTCCGAGATATACACAGTCACCTGCGGCTTGCGAACGAACTGATCCAAACGGCTATCGATTTCCTGCTCTAACTGGTCTACCGTTAGTCCCGCCGCATGCACCCGGCCAATCATGGGCAAACTGATGTCTCCCGCCGCGCTGATTCGCCAAGTCTTGCTGATCTCTTCCACGTTCAGGGCGTCAATCGTCACGGCATCGTCCGGTCCAATCACCCGCGACAACTCCATCGGGCTTGGCGCGGCACTCTTCGTCGACGCCGTTTGATCGCCCGGCTGGGCGCCCAGCAGGTTCGCGATCAGCACCACACAGCAGAACCGCGCGCCCATCGTTTCGTGTGTCTTGCGCAGCTTAGGACCCATGCATTTTCTCGCTGTTCCCGTTCGAATTGCCGTTGCGGAACTGATCGCCAAGCCCTTGCACCGCTTCTCCGCCCAACGCCCTCGCAATCAGAGCGCGCGCTGTTTCCAGAGCACTCTCCACCTCTTTCAGCCGCCGCGCAATCGTCACCAAATCGCCTTCCAGCGACACATCTCCGCACTGCACCCGGCTCAACAAGGCCTGCCGGGCGAAATCCGACACGCTCCGCGCACCCATGCTGACACAAGCCTCCACCACGGAGGTAAATTCGTCTGGTGCCAGGCGAAAGCTAACTAATCGGTTCCTATTCTTTAAGAGCGCCACAGTTTCAGAGAATGACTTCGCCTTCCAATTTTGCCGCCGACCACAACACTGAGCCATCGCCCCGCACTTCTTGAAAACGGCGAGCGTTTAGCTCCAAAAAAAACTTCACTTGCTAAATACTCCCCACATTCGTTCTCATCTGCTGGAAAGTGTGACGGTAAACGGCCGGCCCCTTTTTTTCGGAGGAGACGGTTCGAATCCACTGCCTGTCGATTTCCACCGAGAGCGAACGTTGCAATAGACTCACCGAAACAACCACGCGCCAATTGCTCTTAAGATTTGTGAGAATGCCTTCTACTCCCTCAAGCGGCCCTTCTCCGATTTGCACGCGCTGCCCGACTTCCAGAAAGGGGCAAGGTCCCGCCGCCAGCCCGGAGGCAACCACCCTTTTCAGCGCTGCTATTTCCCGGTCCGGAATCGGCACGGGAATTTTTCCGCTGCCCACAATGAACGACACGCCCTGTGTTGTGAGTATCGGCAACCGCTTCGTTACGTCGAACCGGCAAAAAACATAGCCCGGGAAAAATGGCGTCTGCACTTCTTTGAAACGGTCAGACCAGCGCTTCCTCGTCCGGTACGTCGGTAGGAACTCTTCAAACCCCTTCATCCGCAGGCAATCGGACACCGTCTTTTCGTGCGTGACGGTCTTTAACGCAAACCATTGGAGTGCCCCTTCTTCCGCGGATATTGAATCGTGTAGTTCCATATTCAGCAAACCCTAAGTTCCTTACTCCGAAAATGCTTGCCGGGCAAGCTACCGCCTCCAAACTCACATCTTGATAGAGTTTGTATGCAACGGGTATACGCATTTATACCGATTATGAGAGGTAAGTGTCAACGAAATCAGCCTTTCGCGGGTACTAGGACGACTGATCGCCGCCTGCGGGCTAAGATGGTCGTAAGCCAGTACGAACGGCTCACTTCAAATACACGTTCCTCCATTAAGTCATTCATTTTCTATCTCTTAACATCCTTGAAAAAATCGAGCATTTCGCCTAAATGGCCTAGGGGATCTAGCGGAACCCCCACACCTAAAGCCGCTTCTTGGACTTTAGTGTCGGCCACAAACCGCGCCACTTCCACCTCACGCGCCGGGGCAATCCGCACTTCCGACCGCGACCCCGTAACCTCAATCA
>Ga0209068_10001162_pt1 | contig 13242 bp, 13 predicted proteins | sample ColStrG_CSR_2012_FD_187200 | JGI IMG/M metagenome (GOLD analysis project Ga0209068, IMG submission 187200) | Freshwater sediment microbial communities in response to fracking from Pennsylvania, USA - Cold Stream Run_MetaG_CSR_2012 (SPAdes)... | ecosystem: Environmental > Aquatic > Freshwater >... | reverse complement strand
GCCCAGTCCCGGCACCCACTGGGCCGCGCCCAGAGCCGCCCCCCCGGCCACCCCCAGGGCGACGGCGCCGAGGGCGGACACCAGGGCCCGGCGGTGGGCCCGGCGGAGATAGCCCCCGCCCACCAGGCGGGCGGCGAGGTACACGGCCACGAGGACGCCGCCGTCGATGACCGCCTCTGCCCCTCCGGTCAGGATGGACATCCCGGCGGCCAGGCCCAGTAGCCCGACCCAGCCGCGGACGGGCCGGGGAGCGTGGGCCGCCGGTCGGGTCAGGGCGTGGACGGCCACCAGCATCCACGGCAGCCAGGCGGCCCCGGCGACCAGGTCGATGTGCACGATCTGGGCCGACATGTACCCGGAGAGGGCGAAGGTGGCCGCGGCCATGGTGGCCGCCGGGGAGGCGAGGCCCTGGCGTCGCAGGAAGACGTACATCCCGGTCAGGGCCAGGTCGTAGGCCATGACCAGATTGAGTGTCCAGGCGGTGAACCGGGGCAGGAGGGCGAACAGCCAGGTGGTCGGGTAGGCCGCCCCGGCGTTGAAGCCGCCGAGCAGCGGTGTGCCGCTGAACAGGTAGGGGTTCCAGAGCGGGAGCACGCGGTGCTGCAGGTCCCCCCCGACCAGGACCCGCATGGGGAAGTTCTGGAGGAGGTTGTCGCCGTCGAGGAACGTCGAGCCCCACAGCTGGGGAGCCCCGAAGACCACGAGGGGGACCAACGACAGGACCACCATGCCGGGGTGGCGGCGGCCCCAGCCCGACACCGCCGCCCAGATGCGGCGGATGCCGGTCCGCCCGGCAGGGACGGCCCTGGCCATGGTAGTCCCCGGGCCGTCGGCGCTCATGATCTGACGAAGGGTTCCCCGCTCACACCAGCAGGCCCGACCACCAACTGATGACGTGGGTGATCAGCTGGGACCACTCGTTGCGGAAGAAGAGGATGAGGATGAACGGAAGGAACATGAGGGCCGGCTGGATCCGGTAGTACTCGGGCAGGATCCGTGCCGGGAGAAATCGCTCCAGCACCGAGGCCCCGTCCAGCGGCGGGCACGGGATGAGATTGAAGACGCCGAGCACGATGTTGGCGATCCCGCCGATGAAGAGGATCTTGCCGAAGAGGGACAGCGGGTACGCCGCGCCACCGTGGCTCCAGTAGAAGTGAATGGCCTGGAGCACGTCATTCGGGGTGGTGAGAACCAGCACGAGTCCGAGGATGGCGGCCAGTGCGAAATTGGTCACCGGGCCGACCAGCGAGACCACCACGGTGTGGTTGCGCGGGTTCCGCAGACGGTTGGTGGATACCGGTACCGGCTTGGCCCATCCGTAGGCCCCCAGGCCGGAGAGGGAGAGGATGGCCGGAACCAGCAGGGTGCCCACCGGATCGACGTGGCGGACCGGGTTGAGGGTCAGGCGACCGGCCCGCTTGGCCGTGTCGTCACCGAGGGCGAGGGCCACCACCCCGTGGGAGATCTCGTGGAGGATGATCGAGGGGATCAGCACGCAGAAATAGATGATGTTGGTGCTGGAGATCTTGTGGGTGCGCAACAGGATGGCGATCAGGGCCACGGCGACCACCACGATGATGGTGGTCCGCTGGTCTACCTGGAACCGCCGCCGGGGCCGTCTGGGGCCGCCGGACCCCCCTCCATAGCCCCCGTAGGCCACGCCTGTCCCGGTCCGATCAGGGCCGGTTGGCGTGCTTGATACAGAACCGGGTGGCCGGCATGGCTTCGAGCCGCGCCGGTTCGATGGCCTCGTGGCACACCTCGCACAGGCCGTAGCTGCCATCCTCCAGGCGGCCCAGGGCCAGGGCCACCTCGTCCAGCGACTCCTGGAGCTGGCCGGCCAGCACCCCGGCCTCGCCCCGCTCGGCGGTCACCTGGCTGGAGTCGGCGAAGTTGGGGTCGTAGTCCAGTCCCCCGCCGTCCCCGAAGCCGAGCTCCGACAATTCGGACTGGAGTTGCCCCCTCTCGTTCTCGAGCAGTTGGCGGTAATCGATAGGGGGGGCATCGCTCGGCACGGAGATGATCCTACTTGAGCTGGGGGAGGCCAGCCCGCGGGTGGGACTCCTCGTACGAGCTGCGCAGATGGTCCTGGCTGAGCTTCGTGTAGATCTGGGTGGTGGCGATGGAGACGTGGCCCAGCAGCTCTTGGACCACCCGGATGTCGGCGCCGTGGGCCAGCATGTGACTGGCGCACGAGTGGCGGAGCACGTGAGGGCTGACCAGTTCGCCGAGGCCGGCCCGTTCGGCGCGGTGGTGCACGATGGCCCACGCGCCCTGCCGGCTGAGCCGGCCGCCCCGCGTGTTGATGAACACGGCTTCGGCGTCGCTGCGCCGCTTCCATCGGGCCGGGGCCAAGAGCGGCCGCCCTGAGAGCGAGAGCCAGCGGTCCAGCGCCGAGCGGGCCGGCCCGCCCAGGGGCACCAGTCGCTCCTTGGATCCCTTCCCGAACACCCGGAGCAGGCCGTCGTCCCCCTGCAGATCGATGAGGGAGAGGCCGACCGCCTCGGAGATCCTGGCCCCGGTGCCGTACAGGAGCTCGAGGAGGGCCCGGTCGCGGAGCTCGGTGGGCCCGGTGCCGCTGACCGAGTCGAGCAGGCCCAGCGCCTGATCTTCGTCGAGCGCCTTGGGAAGCCGGCGCGGCAGCCGGGGAGATCGCACGTCCACCGTCGGGTCGTCGCTGACCACCCCTTCGCTCGCCAGGAAGCGGAACAGGCCGCGCAAGGCGGCGGTGGACCGGGCCATCGACGCCGGATTGCGGCCTTGGCGGCGCAGGCCGGTGAGGTGGCGTTCGATGGCGTCGATGCCGGCATCGAGCGGGTCGATCCCCGACTCGCCGGCCCACCGCTCCCAGGCGGCGATGTCCCGGCGGTAGGCGGCCAGGGTGTTGCGCGCCCTGCCCTTCTCGACGGCCAGCCACGAGAGGTACTCCTCGGCCCCGTTCGACAGCGGCTGGCTCACGGTCGCCGGTCATCCCGGCGTCCGGTCATCCTGTCGGCGGCCAGGTGACGCAGGGCCAGCCCCACGCCCATGATGGTCGTGGCATCGATGACGCTGCCGTCGTCGACCAGGGCGTCGAAGGCGGAGAGGGGCACGGTTTCGATGTGCATGTGGTGTTCCTCGATCCCCTGCCGGTCGACGGGGACGGGGCTGAGCCCGGTGGCCAGGTAGACGGCCGAGAGCTCGTCGCAGAATCCCGGGGTGATGGCACAACGAGTCAGGAGGCGGAACTGGCGGGCCGCATAGCCGGCCTCCTCGGCCAGCTCGCGCCGGGCGGTGGCTTCGCCCGGCTCGCCGGTGATGTCGCAGGTCCCGGCCGGGATCTCGAGCAGCCACTGGTCGAGTGCCGGCCGGTACTGGTGCACCAGCACCACCGCGTCGGCATCGGTGACGGCCACCACCGCCACCGCACCCGGGTGGCGGACGACGTCCCGTTCGAAGGGCCTCCCACCCGGATCGGAGAAGGTCGCCCGGGTCAGGGTGATGACCCGGCCGCGGTGGAGGACGGTCTCGCCGGTCATCTCGAACCCGGATGCCTGGCGCTCGTGCCCGGGTGGGTGGTCCGGCCCGTCCGGCGGGCGGCCCACCTCAGCCGTCGGCATCGATGTCCGGCAGGCGGGGGTCCCTTCCCTCGGCGCGGTCCAGGGCCGCCTCCACCAGCTCGCGGAACAAGGGGTGGGGTTGGTCGGGGCGGCTCTTGAATTCCGGGTGGGCCTGGGTACCGACCCAGAAAGGATGGCCGGGCAGCTCGATGAACTCGACGAGCCGCCCGTCGGGAGAGATCCCCGAGCAAACCAGGCCCACGTCCTCGAGCCGGGACCGGTAGGCGGGATTCACCTCGTAGCGGTGTCGATGGCGCTCGGACACCAGCTCGGTGCCGTAGGCCTTGGCCACCTGCGACCCGGCGAGCAGCCGCGCCGTGTAGGACCCCAGGCGCATGGTGCCGCCCTTGTCGACGACCTCGTTCTGGTCGTCCATGAGGTCGACCACCGGATGGGGAGTGGCCGCATCGACCTCACGGGAGTTGGCGCCTTCGAGCTTGGCCAGGGTCCGGGCCATCTCGATGATCATCACCTGGAGACCGAGGCAGAGCCCGAGCAGGGGCAGGTCGTGCTCACGGGCATAGCGGGCGGCGGCGATCTTTCCCTCCACGCCGCGCTCGCCGAACCCACCGGGTATGACCAACCCGTCGAACCCGCGCAGGCCGTCGTGCTCCAGGATGTCGGGAACGGTGGCTGCCTGGATCCAGTCGATCTCCACCTTCGCACCGTGGTGGAACCCGGCGTGGCGGAGCGACTCGACCACCGAGAGATAGGCGTCGGGTAGGTCGACGTACTTGCCGATGATGCCGATGCGCACCGGCCGGACGGCGGCGTCGACCTGTTTGACCAGGTGCTCCCACCCGGTCAGGTCGATGGGGTGTGCATCCTCGTCGTAGCCCAGCAGGCGCAGGATGTAGCCGTCGAGCCCCTCTTCGTGGAGGACCAGGGGGATCTGGTAGATGTTGGCCGCGTCGACGGCGGAGACGACGGCCTCGATGGGGACGTCGCACAGCAGCGAGATCTTGCGCTTGAGGCCCTCCGAGATCATCCGGTCCGACCGGCATACGATGACGTCGGGCTGGATCCCCCGGCTGCGCAGTTCGGTCACCGAGTGCTGGGTGGGCTTCGTCTTCTGTTCGCCCGAGGGTCCGAGGTAGGGCACGAGGGTGAGATGCACGTAGCAGACGTTGTCCCGCCCCACATCCCGTCGGAACTGGCGTATGGCCTCGATGAAGGGGACGATCTCGATGTCGCCCACCGTGCCCCCGATCTCCACGATGACCAGATCGACGGCCTTGGTGCCGAGCCCCATGACCCGTCTCTTGATCTCGTCGGTCACGTGGGGGATCACCTGGACCGTCTTGCCCAGGTAGTCACCCCGGCGCTCCTTGGCGATCACCGACGAGTAGATCTTGCCGGTGGTGGCATTGGAGTCGCGGTGCAGGTTCTCGTCGATGAACCGTTCGTAGTGGCCCAGGTCGAGGTCGGTCTCGCCGCCGTCCTCGGTGACGAAGACCTCGCCGTGCTCGAAGGGGTTCATGGTGCCCGGGTCGACATTGATGTACGGATCGAGCTTGCACATCGTGACCCGGAGGCCCCGGCATTTGAGGAGCCGCCCCAGTGAGGATGCGGTCAGCCCCTTCCCCAGCGACGAGGACACACCACCGGTGAAGAAGATGAACTTGGTGCCGGGAGAGGGCCCACGCGCCGACTGCTCCACCGACTGCTCCGCCGACTGCTCCCCCAGAAGCTCCGGCGGGCCATCCATGTCGGGCACCTGTCGAGGCTAGCGGAACCGGGTCGGGTGCGGTGCGGACCCCACCCGGATCCGGTCCCCCGGCCCGGTGCCGGAGCCTCGGTCACCGGGTCCCCCGGGCAGGCGACCCGTCGAGCAGCTCCCGGGCGTGACGCCGGGCGGAGGAGCTGTCGGGGCGTCCCGACAGCATCCGGCTGATCTCGACGACGCGGCCCTCGGCGTCGAGGGCCACCACCTCGGACCGGGTACGACCGTCGCGCTCGGCCTTCCGCACCTCGATCTGGTGGTCGGCGAGAGCAGCCACCTGGGCCAGATGGGTGACCACCAACACCTGCGCGTGCCGTCCGAGCCCGGCCAGCGCGCTTCCGACCGAGGTGGCCGCGGCACCCCCCACTCCGGCATCCACCTCGTCGAAGGCCATCACCCCCGGCGAGTCGGTGATGGCCAACCTCACCGCCAGCATCGTGCGGGCCAGCTCGCCCCCGGACGCCACCTTGGCCAGGGGCTGCAGGGGCTCACCGGGGTTGGCGCCCAGCAGAAAGGAGACCTGGTCCGCCGGCCCGGCGCCTTCCACGGAGATCGAGAAGCGGGCCGACGGCATGGCCAGGCCCTTCAGCGTCGCCTCGATCCGGCCGGCCAGCCGGGGAGCGGTCTCCCGGCGAGCCGAAGCGATCTCCGACTCCGCCTGCCCGAGGGCATCACGAGCCTCCCGGATCTCTCCGTCGAGGGCCGAAGCTCGCAACTCCTCCCGCTCGATGACCCCCAGGCGCTGCCTGGCTTCCACCGCATGGGCGAGCACCTCTTCGAGGTTGTTGCCGTATTTCCGTTCGAACTCGTGGAACAGCTGTCGACGGCTGCGGATCTCCTCGAGCCGCTCGGGGTCATCGTCCCAGGTCTCCACCACCGTGCGCAGATCGGTGGCCAGGTCGGCGAGGTCGGCCATGCTCGAGCGCATCCGGGCCTCCAACGGAGCCAGCGGGGTCCGGCCGGCCACCGCGCCCGAGGCCTCACCCAGCCGATCGAGGGCGCTCGAGTCGTCCGATCCGGAGATGGCCGCCAGCGCGGTGGCTGCCGCCTGGCGGTGGGTGCCGGCCGCGGCCAGGCGGTCCTCCTCGACCTCGAGCCGCCCGTCCTCGTCCGGGTCTTCGATTCCGGCGGCGCCGATCTCGTCGATCTGGTACGTGAGGAGATCGACCTCGCGGGCCCGCTGTCGCGCGTCGCCCCCGAGCGCGGCGGACTCGTCGGTGAGCAGGCGGAGCCGGCGCTGCGCCGCCTCGAGCCCGGCCAGTTCGATCTGCCCGAAGGCATCGAGGGCCCGGCGCTGCGCGCCGGCAAGGGTCAGCGACTGGTGCTGGTGCTGGCCGTGCAGTTCGATCAGACCGCCGGCCACCTCGGCCAGTGCCCCGACGGTCGCCATCCGGCCGTCGATCCACGCCTTGGAGCGCCCTCCCCTGACGACCGCCCGGGCCAGGACCACCTCGTCGACCTCCCCGGCCGGTCGCTCATCGCCGCCGGATGGGTGACCGGTTCCGGCAGGAATGAGGAACCGGCCCTCGACCATCGCCTCGTCCGCCCCCGCCCGCACGACGGTCTGGTCGGCGCGGCCTCCGAGCAGCAGGCTGAGCGCTTCGACCAACAGGGTCTTGCCGGCCCCGGTCTCGCCGGTGAGCGCGGTCATGCCGGGCCCCAACGACACGGCGACGTCGTCGATGACACCGAGGTTGCGGACACGGAGCTCGACCAGGTGGAGCGCCAGGGGTGCCGCCTTCCTAGCGGTCGGCGAGGTGGAACTTCGCACGGAGGATGGCATGGAAATGGCGGGACCCGAAGGTCACCAGCCGTGCTGGCTGGCCTCCCTCGCAACAGTCGACGGTGGCGCCGGGGGCGAGCACGCTCACGGTCATTCCGTCGACGACCAGCACGGCCGAGCGTGGCTCTTTGACCTCGAGTCGCAGCTGTTCGGTCGGCTCCAGCACCAGCGGCCGGTCGAAGAGCATGTGGGGCGAAACCGGTGTGACCACGATGGCCCGCAGCCGGGGCGAGAGCACCGGGCCCCTCGCCGAGAGGTTGTAGGCGGTCGATCCGGTGGGCGTGGCCACCAGCAGGCCGTCAGCTGCGTACGTGACGAACGGCCGGTCGTCGATCGAGGCGGCGATGCGGACGGTGTGCCCGGGAACGGTCTTCTCCACGGTGGCCTCGTTCAGGGCCGTCCGGTGGGCCAGCGGGCGGCCGTCAGGGCCGGTGACGGTCACCGACAACGTCATCCGCTCCTCCACCTGATGGGACCCGGAGAGGAAGCCGGTCAGCGCCTCCTCGAGCCCACCCGGCTCGACCTGGGTTAGGTAGCCGAGCCTGCCGATGTTGACACCGAGGACGGGGATTCCCTTCGCCAGTGCCGCCTCGACCGTGCGCAACAGCGTTCCGTCACCGCCGAGGCTGACCAACAGGTCGGCCCCGTCGACCGAGACCGAGCCGTCAGCATGGAGGGCGGATACCGACCGGTGGCCCCGTTCGGCCAGCCACGCCGTCGCCCGCTCGGCCAGGGCCGCCGCCTCCGGCCGGTTCGGATGGGTGTAGAAGGCGATCAGGGCCATGACTGCTACCCGCAGGGCCGGGGGCGGTGCGCCTCGGCGACGGCCTCGTCCAAGAGGGCGGACACCACGCTCCCCCGCGCGGCCGGGCCGGGGAGCTCGCCCGACGTCCCCGGGTCGCCTGGGTGGCGCGGCGCGGTGGCGTGCAGCAGGAACTCGATGTTCCCGGCGGGCCCGGTGATCGGTGACGGCATGGCCCCCATGATGGCTGCTCCGGCCGCCCCGAGCGCGGTTGCGACTTCGCCGAGCGTCCTCCGGTGGACGGCGGGGTCGCGGATGACCCCCCGGCCGCGGGACGCCTCGGCCCGCCCGGCCTCGAATTGGGGCTTGACCAGAATCACCACCGGCGCCCCGGGGACGGCCACCTTGCCCACCAGCACGGGCACGGCGCGGGCCACCGATATGAACGCGAGGTCGGCGGTGACCAGGTCGACCGGGCGACCTCCCACCGTCTCGAGGGTGACGTCCCGGATGTCGAGCCGTTCACAGTCGATAACCCGCGGGTCCGACCGCAGCCGCTGATGGAGCTGGCCCCGACCCACATCCACGGCGATGACCGAGGTGGCGCCGGCCTGGAGCAGGCAGTCGGTGAAGCCCCCGGTGGAGGCGCCGGCATCGAGTGCCCGCAGGCCTCGGGGATCGATGGCGAACCGGGCCAGTGCCGCCTCCAGCTTCAGGCCGCCCCGGCTGACGAAGCGTGGCGCCGCCCCCAGCAACTCGACGGGCTCGCCGGCGGCCACCAAGCGGGCCGGCTTGTCTGCGATCGAGCCCGACACGGCCACCAGCCCCTGCTCGATCAGGTTGGCGGCCTGGGGCCGACTGTCGGCCAGTCCCCGCTCGACCAGGGTCCGATCGAGGCGGAGTCGGGCAGTCCTGGTCAGTCCGGTGACCCGGCGCCGGTCGGCCTGGCCGGCGCCGCCTTCTTGGCCGGAGCCTTCTTGGCCGGAGCCTTCTTGGCCGGAGCCTTCTTGGCCGGAGCCTTCTTGGCCGGAGCCTTCTTGGCCGGAGCCTTCTTGGCCGCCGACTTCTTGGCCGGAGCCTTCTTGGCCGGGGGCCTGCCACTCGCGGCGGAGCGACCCAGCAGCGAGGCGACCTGCTTGGCCAGATCCTCGAGGCTGGTGATACCGACGCTCTCGAGTTGCCGGGCCACTTCGTGGCGCACCTGGGCCAGGAGCGCCTCCCGGCCCTTGCGGCTGCGCTCGATCAGATCGTCGACCCTGGCTTTGGCCTCGCCCCGTTGGAACTCCCCGCTCTGCACGAGTTCCTGCACCAGTTCCTCGGCGCGGGACCGGGTGAGATTGGTGAAGGCAATGCCGGCATCGAGATACTTCTGGAAGGCGTCCTTATTGGCCATTTGCCAACTCTACCGGGAGTGCTTGCTGCCGGCACCCCTCATCTGACGGCCAGACAGGTCCGGACCAACGACACGAAATCCGGCGCTCGGACCGCGATCGGCGACTCCGATGGTGCCCGGCCCGGTGGGGTCACTCCGGAGTCGACGAGGGCGAAGGGGATCGACAGCCGCTCGGCCAACCGCCCGTCGGTGCGCGGCTGGTCGCCGACCAGCACCACCGCGGGGTCACCGTCCTCGAACCCGAGCACCTCCTTCATCAGGGCGGCCATGGCGGCATGGGGCTTGCCGGCGATCTCCGGGGACACCCCCGAGGCGGTCGCCACCGCCGCCAACAGGGCCCCGGCTCCCGGAAGCAGGCCGGACGGGGTGGGATGGGTCGGGTCCTCGTTGGTGCCGATGAGCCTCCCCGAGGTCCTCGCCGCAGTGGCGGTGGCCGCCAGAGCCTCGAAATCGAAGGCGCGGCTCCATCCGACCATGGCGGCCTCGGCCGCCCCTTCGTCGACGCATTTCACCCCTCGGGCCTCGAGGGCTTCGAGCAGTCCCCCCTCGGCCAGTGCCTTCACCGCCTGACCCGGGCGGACCAGCGACGCCGCCGCCGCCGCCGAGGTGACCACGTCGTCCGGGGAGGACTCGATCCCGGCCCGCTCCAGCCGGCCCAGCAGCTGAGCGGTGGTGGGGGCCGAATTGTTGGTGGCGAAGACCACCCGCTTGCCGGCGTCGCGCAGAGTGGTGACCGCTGCGCCCACGTCCCCGATGGGCTGACCGGCCAGCCAGATGACGCCGTCGAGGTCGACAATCCACATCGACGCCGAGGCGAACGCCGCGGCGTCCGGTGTGGTCATTCCGAGGTGTTGTCGCCGGTCCCGGACTCCGCTGCCGCCTTGGCGCCCTTCCGGGTCCGACGGGTGGCGGCAGCCAGGTGGTCGGCGGACTCCAGCACCCCGGAGATCAATCCCGAGAGATGGGACAGCGGCTCGGCCGCCGGACCCTCGGCCCCCTGGTCTTCGGCTGCTGTCGGCCGGCCGGGAGGGGTGACCTCGGCGGAGGTGCCGATCGGTCGGGCGCTCAGGTCGGCGATTCGCTCGCCGGTCACCTTGGCGGCCCGTTCCCAGTAGGAGCGGAACATCCCGATGTCGAAGGCCCCTTCGCGCACCCGGGCCTGATCGAGCAGCCGGGCTGGAGGGTCCTTGAGGTCGCGCACCAGCCGTACAGCGGCCAGCGCCTTGAGGACGTACCAGGTGGGATCGAGCTCCCACCAGGTGAACCCCTGGCGGGCCGAAGCCGGCAGGTAGTGGTGATTGTTGTGCCATCCCTCGCCGCCGGTGATGAGGGCGACGATCATCGAGTTCCGACTGGTGTCGGGCGTGGCGTACCGCCGCCGTCCGATCAGATGGGCCATCGAGTTGACCAGGAAGGTCCCGTGCCAGAGCAGCACCGTGGACAGGAAGAAGCCGATGAGCAGGCCGCCCCAGCCACCGATGAGGAAACAGGCCACCCCGAGGAGCCACGGTCCGATCCACGAGTGGCGCTCGAGGAACCGCAACTCGGGATAGGCGGCGAAGTCCTTGATGGTCGAGAGGTCGGTCTGCTTGTACTTGGTCGACAGGATCCAGCCGACGTGGCTCCACCAGATCCCGTCCCGCGGCGAGTGCACGTCGTCGTCCATGTCGGTGTAGCGGTGGTGCAGGCGGTGGTGGCCGGCCCACCAGAGGGGGCCCTTCTGCACCGCGGTGGTCCCGCCGAAGGCGGCGATGAACTGCGCCACCCGGCCCATGCGATAGCTGCGATGTGAGAAGTAGCGGTGGTACCCGGCAGTGATGAAGAACATCCGGATCACGTAGAGCAGGAAGCAGAGCAACCAGTCCTGCCAGGTGACGACCACGAAGAATGCAGCCAGTGGGGCCAGGTGGACGAGCAGGAACGGGATCCCCGCCACCCAGTCGGTCCTGTCGGCGGACTCGTCCACTGCGTCGAGGTGCGGCCTGCCTGCCGGCCCAGCGGTGGTTGCGGTCATGGAGTCACGCCGCCGCCTACTGACGACAACCGGGCGAGCATACCCCAACCACGTGTGCACCAGGGTCGAACCGAGCGTCGGCCGAGGCGTCGGACGGTCACTTGCCCACGTAGAGGTTGCCGTTCGAGGCCTTGGTCACCTTGATGGTCGTCAGCCCGGAGGTGGCCGGGCCGTTGCGGACGTTTCCGGTCCTCGGGTCGAACGTCGACCCGTGGCAGGGGCAGGCGATGATGTTGGCCGACTGCTGGTAGGCGACCGTGCAACCGGCATGGGGGCAGATGGCGTCGAAGGCCACGAACTCGTCGGCTGCCCGCTGGATGACCAGGGCCGGATCCCCGCTGGACGGGTCGGTGAAGTTGGCCGATCCTCCGACCGGAACACTCGAGGCCGGTCCGATGGCGGTTCCCGAAGGGAGCGGGGCGGTCGGGGTTGTGGAACCGCCGCCGGTCGCCGGGCCGGTGGCGGTGGTCGTGGTCGAACCGGGACCGGTGAGGGTGTGGATGCCACTGGCCGAGGCGGCGGTTCCGCCGGCCAGCCGCCCGACCAGGGCGGCCAGCCCACCGGTGACCACGACGGCCCCGGCGGCAAGGCCGGCCATGGCGCCGTGGGAGAGCACGGTCCGGCGCGCCACACCGCCATGATCTGCGGGCGCCGCCGCCGGTCGGCGCAGCCAGGTGTCCAGGGCGGGAGCGCCCGCAGCCCCGCCCACGGCGAAGGGGGTCCAGGCGAAGAAGAAGACGATGTCCGATCCGGTGAAGTAGGGCGAGGCGTGGTAGCTCACGGTCAGGAAGAGACCGAACGAGAGAGCCATCCCCGCCACCGCCGCCACCCGGGTCCAGAGGCCGACCAGGACTCCCAGGCCGATGGCGATCTCGCCGATCGAGATGAGCACACCCACGGTCGACGCTATCGGGACCAGGTGGCTCACCAGTCCGTGGATGGGGCTGGAGCGGGAGGCGCCGACCATCTGGGCGTGGATCGAGGACGGGCTCGAGCTCCTGAAGAAGTCGGGGTTGGCCAACTTCTGGATCCCTGCGAAGAGGAAGGTGGCCCCGAGGAACAGGCGCAGCGGGAGCAGGAGCCACCCCACGGCCAGCGTGCCGTCGGGCTGGTAGGGGGACCACATGGAACCGGCTGACGATCGCATCCCCTCCGGCCCGGGCCGGCGATCCGACGAGCGTGCTTGTGGCGATGCGTCCGCGGTCATGTCGCCGCTCCCATGGCCCGGCACGTTACAGGCTGCCCGGCTGGTTGAGACGTCGCTCACCGGGCCGCCGGGTGCGCTTCGGGCGGGGCGGTTGGTGGCCCGGTTGCCCGACGCGTACCATGGGCGGGTGGACCAACTGGCACTGGCGCCGGACCCCCTGACCGGCTCGGCTCCGAGGTCGAGGGCCGACACCACCATGCGCCGGTGGTTGCGGGTCCCCGAGGACCGGGCCCCCATCGACGAGTCCGCCACCCACCGGATCTTCAGCGCATCGATCTTCCTCTCCGCCCTCCGCTGTCTGCTCAGCTACATCGTGCTCCCGGTGGTGCTGCCGGCCATCGGCGTGGCCAAGGGCGTCGGCCCGGCCATCGGCATCCCCGTCGGCATCCTGGCGCTCACCTTCGACTATCTGGGGATCCGCCGATTCTGGTTGGCCGACCATCGCCAACGGTGGGCGTTCACCGCGCTGTACGCGCTGGTCGGGGCCATGGTCCTGACCCTGGTGATCGTGGACATCGCCGACGCAGTGCGCTGATTCCCACCACCGGCGCGAGTCCATGACGACATCATCCCTGGGGTCCCCGGTCGACGTCCGTGGTCGGTGTCCGGGTCAGGCGAAGTAGACGGCACACGACGTGCCGACGACCAGGCAGTAGATGGAGAACGGCCAGAGGGTCCGGGTCCGGAACCACCGGACCAGGAACCGCACCGAGAGGTAGGCGGCGAGCCCGGCGGCCAGGCTCCCGGCCAGGATCTGACCGCGGACCCCATTGCCCAGGGG
>Ga0209068_10001161_pt1 | contig 13254 bp, 10 predicted proteins | sample ColStrG_CSR_2012_FD_187200 | JGI IMG/M metagenome (GOLD analysis project Ga0209068, IMG submission 187200) | Freshwater sediment microbial communities in response to fracking from Pennsylvania, USA - Cold Stream Run_MetaG_CSR_2012 (SPAdes)... | ecosystem: Environmental > Aquatic > Freshwater >... | reverse complement strand
TGCGGGAACGCCGCGACGGCGTGACGCTAGGATGCGTCCTGTCGAACTCGTTCGGCTTCGGCGGCACCAATGCTTCGGTCGTGTTCAAGCGGTTGGACGCGTAGCTTCTCTCTTTCGCCCGACGGGCAAGCAACTAACAACGAGTGGGGTTTTGGATGCCGGCGCTGATGCAGGGAAAACGCGGGCTGATCATGGGGGTCGCCAACGACCATTCGATCGCCTGGGGCATCGCCCGCACGCTGGCCGCCCATGGGGCCACGCTGGCGCTCACCTATCAGGGCGATGCGCTCGGCCGCCGGGTGCGGCCGCTCGCGGAGTCGCTTGGTTCCGATCTGGTGCTGCCGTGCGACGTGGACAATATCGCGTCGGTCGATGCCGTCTTTGCGACGCTCGCCGAGACATGGGGCTCGCTCGATTTTCTCGTGCACGCGATCGCGTTTTCCGACAAGAACGAGCTCAAGGGCCGCTATGCCGACACCACGCGCGAGAATTTCGTGCGCACCATGATGATTTCCTGCTTCTCGTTCACCGAATTGGCCAAGCGCGCGGCCGCCTTGATGCCCGCGGGCGGCGCCATGGTGACGCTGACCTACAATGGCGGCCAGCGCGCCATGCCGAATTACAACGTCATGGGGGTCGCCAAGGCGGCGCTGGAAGCCTCGGTGCGTTACCTTGCGGTCGATTTCGGCCCCTCCGCCATCCGCGTCAACGCCATCTCGGCCGGCCCGATCCGCACCCTGGCGGGCGCCGGAATATCGGATGCCCGGGCGATGTTCAGCTTCCAGCAGCGGCATTCGCCGTTACGCCGCGGGGTGACGCTCGATGAAATCGGCGGCGCCGCGCTCTATCTGCTGTCCGACCTCTCGAGCGGGGTGACCGGCGATATCCACTTCGTGGATTCCGGCTACAACATCATCACCATGCCGAACCCGGAATTGCTGGCGCGCTCAGGCGAGCTCGACGGCGGCAACGGCGAGCGCGTTTCCACCGGCGCGGACTAGCTAGCACCGGCTGGGAAACCGCCGCGCGGCCATTGAGCCGGTGCACAATGACGCTTTGGCAATCCAACGCCAACGACGGCGGACATTCAGCTGACCAAGGCGGTCATCGGCACCGCCTGACGGCCCATTTCTCGCAACGCTGAATCGTCCGCAGCTGCGTGGCTTGCAGGGCGCGTTCGGTTGCACACTTGTGCCCCCAGCTTGGCCGCTCGGCGTCATGAGTCATCTTGACTTGAAGTTCGATTTTTCCGGACGGTTGGGGGCCTCGGCGCCGCCTCGATTCCCGGGTTGATGGCCAGGGACGCCCCCGCGACGCCGCCGGCCTCGAAGGCCGTCATCGACACCATGCGGCTTGCGCCGCGCCGCATCCGCAGCTTCAAATCGAGCTTCCCGAACTCGTCATCGACGATCGCCGCCTTGAGGACGACGAGCGCGCGCCCCGAGCCGCGATTCACTTTATCGCGCCCGGCTTTCATCGCCGTCAGCTTGTCGGCGATCGACGCCACCATCCCCAGCGCAAATGAGGCGTTCGCCATGTGCCGCGCCTTGTGCCGGAACTGCAGATATTCGCGCGTGGTCTTGTAGCGGCCGAGCTCGGACCGAACGGCGGTGTCGATCAGCTCGGTCAGGTAGTGCGCGACTTCGATATCCGAGCGTAAACCGAAGAATACGTATCGGGTCTCGCCGGCCTGATTTTTCTCGCGCCAGACCCGGCAGTCGCAAAAATTCGCAACAGCGCCTATGCAGTCGTCGAGCGGAATGCGCTTCTTGCGGTGGGTCTCGAACTCGCGCCGCTCGCACGGCGCCTCGCGAATCTCGACGTCGGTCAGCGAAAGGTCGTAGCGGTCGAGCAGCTCGGCGACTTTGGCGGCGGCGGACAGCGCCTCGTCTTCGGTGCAGCCGTTGTCGATGGTCTTGGCGCGCAACGCCTGAATGCGCGTCTTGAGCTTGTCGAGCGCGGCAAGATTAGGGTGTTCGTCCACGGATGCGGTCCCTCCAAAATAATCCGACTACAGTCACGCTCCGGAGGGAAGTCTGTTCTCGCGCCGCGCTTGCGCCGCGTATCCGGCGAAGCGACTCATCGTAGCATCGGGCGATCCTATCAAGACTGAGACGGCGTTCCGAAAGGTGCGCGCCGGCAACAAGACAACGGCCGGGGTGATGCCCCGGCCGCGTTTACCGATCGTTGTGCAGCTGCGCTGCAGCTGAGGCGTTTACTCCGCCCCGGCCGCCTGTTGCTGCTCGCCCTCGGCCTTCTGCTTGGCTTCCAGATCCTCGCCGGTCGCCTGGTCGACCATCTTCATCGACAGCCGCACCTTGCCGCGCTCGTCGAAGCCCAAGAGCTTGACCTTGACCTTGTCGCCCTCGTTGATCACATCGGTTACCTTCTGCACGCGGCGCGCCGCCAGCTGACTGATGTGAACGAGGCCATCCTTGGCGCCGAAGAAATTCACGAAGGCGCCGAAGTCCATGACCTTGACGACGGTGCCTTCATAGATGTGGCCGACCTCGGGATCGGAGGCGATCGATTTGATCCAGTTGATCGCCGCCTTCATGGCATCGCCGCTGGCGGAAGCCACCTTCACGGTGCCGTCGTCCTGGATGTCGATCTTGGCGCCGGTCTTCTCCACGATCTCGCGGATCACCTTGCCGCCGGTGCCGATCACTTCCCGGATCTTGTCGACCGGTATGGAGAACACCTCGATGCGCGGCGCGTGCTCGCCGAGCTCGGCACGATGCTGCGTGATGGCCTTCGACATCTCGTTGAGGATGTGGATGCGGCCGTCCTTGGCTTGGCTCAGCGCCACGCCCATGATCTCCTCGGTGATGCCCGCGATCTTGATGTCCATCTGCAGCGAGGTGACGCCGCGCTCGGTGCCCGCCACCTTGAAGTCCATGTCGCCCAGATGATCCTCGTCGCCGAGGATGTCGGACAGCACGGCATAGCGCTTGTCCTCCAGGATGAGACCCATGGCGATGCCGGCGGTCGGCCGCTTGAGCGGCACGCCGGCATCCATCAGTGCGAGCGAGGTGCCGCACACGGTAGCCATCGAGGATGAGCCGTTCGATTCGGTGATCTCCGACACCACGCGGATGGTGTAGGGGAATTCGTGGTGCAGCGGCAGCACCGGCCGGATGGCGCGCCAGGCGAGCTTGCCGTGTCCGATCTCGCGCCGGCCCGGAGAGCCGAGCCGGCCGGTCTCGCCGACCGAGAACGGCGGGAAGTTGTAGTGCAGGAGAAACGTCTCCTTGTAGGTCCCGGGCAGCGCGTCGATGTATTGTTCGTCCTCGCCGGTACCCAGCGTCGCCACCACCAGGGCCTGCGTTTCGCCGCGGGTGAACAGCGCCGAGCCGTGGGCGCGCGGCAGCACGCCGACCTCGGAAACGATTTGTCGCACGGTCTTCACGTCGCGGCCGTCGATGCGCTTGCCGGTGTCGAGGATGTTCCAGCGCACGATCTTGGATTCCAGCTCCTTGAACACCGCGCCGACTTGTTGCTTGGTATGGGGCGGGTTTTCGGCGCCCTCCGGCAGGTAATGCGCCACGGCCTTGGCCTTGACGGCCTCGACCGCTTTCTGGCGCTGCATCTTGTGCGCAATCCCATAGGCGGCGCGCAAATCTTTCTCGATCAGGCCGAGCATGTCCTTTTCGAGCGCTGCGTTGTCCGACGCCGGCAGCTCGCGCGGTTCCTTGGCGGCTTTCTCGGCCAGCTGAATGATGGCTTCGATCACCGGCTGGAAATGCCGGTGGCCGAACATCACGGCGCCGAGCATCACCTCTTCGGACAGCTCCTTGGCTTCCGACTCGACCATCAGCACGGCGTCCTGCGTGCCCGCGACCACGAGATCGAGGTGGCTCTCCGTCATCTCGTCGAGCTGCGGATTGAGGACGTATTCGTTGTTGATGAAGCCGACGCGGGCGGCTCCGATCGGGCCCATGAAGGGTGCGCCCGAGAGCGTGAGCGCCGCCGAGGCGGCGACCATGCCCAATATGTCGGGATCGTTCTCGAGATCGTGCGACAGGACGGTGACGATCACCTGGGTGTCGCAGCGCCAGCCGTCGGCGAACAGCGGCCGCACCGGCCGGTCGATCATGCGCGACGTCAGCGTCTCACGCTCGGTGGGGCGGCCTTCGCGCTTGAAGTAGCCGCCGGGAATTCGCCCGGCCGCGTAGGTCTTCTCGAAGTAGTTGCAGGTGAGCGGCAGGAAGTCGATGCCGACCTTCGGCTCCTTGCCGGCCACCACGGTGGCCAGCACCTTGGATTCGCCGTAGCTGGCGACGACTGCGCCGTCGGCTTGGCGGGCGATCTTGCCGGTCTCGAGGACGAGCTTGCGCCCACCCCAATCGAGCTCAACGCGATGGATATCAAACATTGTGACTGTCTTTCATTTGACGGAATATCATGATGATGGTCTTTCATGGTTTTCGCGGAGGGCGAAAGCCATCGGCAAGACGGCGAGACGCTGCGGCGCGCGCGTGGTGCGGGCGGATGCAGCATCCGGCGATCCTGCCATGGCCTTCGGGTCCTCCTGTGATCGGACGGGCGAATGGAATCGGCCCGTCACGCAAATCGGCAGCGGCCTCGCTGCCGGACGACGGCGCCTGCATTTTGCAATAGCGCCGGTATTTCAGCGCCGGTATTTCAGCGCCTGCATTTCGCATCAGACGCGCGGCCCAAAGCCACGCACAATAGCCTCAGCGGCGGATACCCAGCCGCTCGATCAATGATCTGTAACGTCCTTCATCGGTGCGAGCGAGATAATCAAGAAGCTGGCGACGCTGAGACACAAGCTTGAGCAATCCACGCCGGGAATGGTTGTCCTTGACGTGGGTCTTGAAGTGCTCCGTCAGGTTATTGATGCGTTCCGAAAGGACCGCCACCTGAACTTCCGGCGAACCAGTGTCGCCGGATTTGGTCGCGTAGGTCTTGATAACGTCCGCCTTACGGTCGGGTGTGATCGACATCGGGTCTCCTATCTGTCGGAAAGTGATGAACGGCGGCCGGGCCGGGATGTCGTCCAGCGCGGTTGCCCACAAGCGGCTCGCGCCGGCAAAGACCGGCGCGACCGCGGCGCAATATAGTGGAAAATTCTCCCGATGCCAGCGGAATTTACGCCGGGGCGGTGGATCGTTAACGCCGTCCCGGCGCCGCCTTTGGCCATTCGGGGAGCGGTCCGGTCGTTCACATCGACCGTGCCAGGTTGAAGATGCGCCGGGGGCGCAACTCGCCCTTTTCCATTTCGGCCAGCGCCACCAGCGAGCCTTGGGTGGAAACCGCCACCCAGCCCTCCATCAGCGGCGCGTCACGTCCGCGCAGCAGCACCGCCTGGCCACGCGCGAGCCGTCCGGCGTCGGCGCGGCTCACCGCCAGCGAGGGCAGCGCCGTCAGGCCGGCCTCGACCGGCAACAGGGAGGTGGTCGGAACATTGTCGGGATCGGGCGACGTCCGGCAGGTTTCCTGCAATGCGTCCAGATTGACGGCGCACGCTTCCGTGAACGAGCCGACCGAGGTCCGCCGCAGCGCCACCACATGCCCGAGGCAACCAAGCTCGCGGCCCAGATCGCGGGCCAGCGCCCGCACATAGGTACCTTTACCGCACTCGGCCGCGAGCACCGTGTGCTCGGCATCCGGCATCGCCACGAATTCCAGGCGATGGATGTCCACCGGGCGCGGCGCTAATTCCACGACCTTGCCCTCGCGGGCGAGATCGTAAGCGCGCTCGCCCTCGATCTTGAGCGCGGAGTAGCGCGGCGGCACCTGTGCGATGGTTCCGGTGAAACGCGGCAGCAGTGCGCGGATCGCTTCGGGCGCCGGCCGTGCCGCGTTGGAAGCCACGACGCGGCCTTCGGCATCGTCGGTGTCGCGCTCCTCCCCCCATCGCACGGTGAAATGATAGGTCTTTCGCCCGTCCATCACGAACGGAACCGTCTTGGTGGCTTCGCCGAGCGCGATCGGCAGGCAACCCGAGGCGAGCGGATCGAGCGTGCCGGCATGGCCCGCACGCTTGGCCGCGAACAGCCGCTTGACGACGCTGACCGCATGGGTCGAGGTCATGCCGACCGGCTTGTCGAGCACCAGCCAGCCATTCACCTCCCGCTTATGGCGCCGGCGTTGGCCGGCACGCGGCTCGGCCGCGGCCGCAGGCTCAGCCACGATCGGAATATCGTCGCTCGGCGCATCGGTCGGCACCGTCGTGGGCGGCACGGTCACTTTTCGTCGTCCTTCTCGCGGTCGAGATCGCGCCGCACGTCGGGTGTTCGCAGAAGCTTCTCGATTCGTTCCGCCTCCTCGAATCGGTCGTCGATCTGGAAGCGGATATCGGGTGCGAATTTCAGGTTAACGCGGTGGGCAATCTCGCCGCGCAGATAGCGCTTGTTGCGCTCGAGCGCGGCCAGCACCTCGTCCGCGTCGCGCCCGCCCAGCGGCATGACGTAGATGGTGGCGAGCCGCAAATCCGGGGTCATGCGGACTTCTGGAACCGTGATGAGATGGCCCTCGAGCACCGGGTCGTGCACGTCGCCGCGAATCAGCATCTCCGATACCGCATGGCGAACGAGCTCGCCGACGCGGAGCTGGCGTTGCGATGCGGGTCGCGGAGGGCCGCGATGTTGATGCCGTGCCATGCAACGAACTCTCAAACGAGGCTTCGACCGGGACCGTCCTTCGAGACGGCCGCGCGAGAGCGCGGCCGCCTCAGGATGAGGCATGTCGTAGCGGCAAAATTAATCATCAACCTCATCCAGAGGAGCATCGCGTAGCGATGCGTCTCGAAGGACCGTGCGCGCATCCATCCTTCGAGATGGCCGCGCGAAGAGCGCGGCCTCCTCAGGATGAGGTCTGTTGGTATTTGGCCTTACGCCTCCGATGGATGCAGCCGGAGGAGCGCAAGCGCGAGCTTCGGGCTCACAATGTGCGTTGGATCGACTCGACCCGGTAGCATTCGATGACGTCGCCGACCTTCATGTCGTGATAGTTCTCGAAGGCCATGCCGCATTCCTGCCCGGCCACCACCTCGCGGGCGTCGTCCTTGAAGCGCTTGAGCTGGGAGAGCTTGCCTTCGTGGACCACCACATTGTCGCGGATGAGGCGCACATTGGCGCCGCGCTCCACCGCGCCGTCGGTGACCCGGCAGCCCGCCACATTGCCCACCTTGGAGACCTTGAAGACCTCCAGGATCGTGGCATTGCCCAGCATGGTCTCGCGCAGCGTCGGCGCGAGCAGGCCCGACATCGCCTTCTTAACGTCGTCCACCAGATCGTAGATGATGTTGTAGTAGCGGATTTCGACCCCGGCCCGCTCGGCAGCCTCGCGCGCTTCCTTGTGGGCGCGCACGTTGAAGCCGATGATCGCGGCGCCTGCCGCCTCCGCCAGGGTGACGTCGGATTCCGTGATGCCGCCGGCACCCGCATACAGGATGCGGGCCCCGACCTCGCCGGTGCCGAGCTTCTCCAGCGCGCCCGTGATGGCCTCGATCGAGCCTTGGACATCGCCTTTGATGACCAGAGGGAATTCCTTGCGGCCGTCGGTCTTGAGCTGACTCATCATCTGCTCGAGCGAACCGCGCAGGCCCGTCGCTCGCGCCGCCATCTTGTCGCGCTTCTGGCGCGCCCGGTAGTCGGTGACCTCGCGGGCCCGCGATTCGCTGTCGACCACCGCCAGCCGGTCGCCGGCATCGGGCGTACCGCTGAAGCCGAGCACCTCGACTGGCATCGAGGGTCCGGCGGAGGTAAGCGGCTTGCCGGTATCCGAGACGAGCGCCCGCACGCGACCCCATTCGGCTCCCGCCACCACGATGTCGCCGGCCTTGAGGGTGCCGCGTTGCACCAGCACGGTCGCGACCGGTCCGCGACCGCGATCGAGCTTGGCCTCGATCACGGTGCCTTCCGCCGGCCGGTTCGGGTCGGCCTTGAGATCGAGCAGCTCCGCCTGCAGGGCGAGCGTCTCGAGCAGCCGATCCAGATTGAGCTTCTTGGTCGCCGACACTTCCACGTCGAGCACGTCACCGCCGAGCGATTCGACCTGCACCTCGTATTGGAGCAATTCGGTGCGTACCCGCTCCGGCTTGGCGTCCGGCTTGTCGATCTTGTTGATCGCGACGATGATCGGAACCTTGGCGGCCTTGGCGTGATGGATCGCCTCGACGGTCTGCGGCATCACGCCGTCGTCGGCCGCCACCACCAGAACCACCACATCTGTCACCTTGGCGCCGCGGGCCCGCATGGCGGTGAAAGCGGCGTGGCCGGGCGTATCGATGAACGTGATCTTATGGCCCGACGGCGCCGTCACCTGATAGGCGCCGATATGCTGGGTGATGCCGCCGGCTTCGCCGGCCGCCACTTCGGTCGAGCGAATGGCGTCGAGCAGCGACGTCTTGCCGTGGTCGACATGGCCCATGATGGTTACGACCGGCGGACGCAGCACCAACTCGGCCTGATCGTCGCTGGTGTCGAACAGGCCTTCCTCTACGTCGGATTCGGCCACCCGCTTGACGGTATGGCCCATTTCCTCGGCCAGGAGCTGCGCCGTATCGGCGTCGATCACGTCGGTGATCTTCACCATTTGACCCTGCCGCATGAGCAGGCGGACGACGTCGACGCCACGCTCCGCCATGCGGTTGGCGAGCTCTTGAACCGTGATGGTTTCCGGAATGATCACTTCGCGGACGAGCTTTTCCTTGGGCTCGGTGTCGCGATGGCCGGCCATGCGCTGGACGCGGCGGCGAAACGATGCGACCGAGCGTTCACGCACTTCGTCGGCTCTGAGCGCGGTCACCACGGTGAGGCGGCCGCGTTGCTTCTCGCCGGTGATTTTCGCCGGCTTGGGGGGCGGCGCCGGGCGGACGGCGACGCCGCGGCGGGTGCGCGGAGCCTCCTCCTCGTCGGCCTCGACGACCGGGCGCGCCGCCGGCCGCGCGGCCGTGGTGGAATCCTCGCCAAAGCGCTTCTTGGCTTCGAGCTCGGCCTTGCGCTTGGTTTCGTCGTCGTGGCGCCGGCGATCCTCCTCGCCGCGTTTGCGCGCCTCGGCGGCCTCGCGCTCGGTGCGCTCGGAGGCATCGCGGGCGAGGCGAACATGCGCCTCTTCCTCGGCGATCTTGCGTTCCTCGGCCTCGCGCAGCCGGGCGTCGGCCAGCGCGTGCACGCGCGCCTTCTGCTCGTCCTCGGTCAGCGTGCGCAGCACCACGCCCGAGGGCTTCGGGGACGGGACGGCAGGCGATTGGGCCGGCACGGTCGTGGGAGCCGCCGCCGGCGGGACCACTGCGGGCCTGGTGGCGGTTGCGGACCGCTTGGTGATCAATCCGTCCGTGGTGGTGGGGGCGGTTTCCGGCTTGCCGGTTGGGCCGCCGACGCGGCGTTTCACCTTTTCCACGACGACCGCTTTGGTGCGGCCATGGCTGAAACTTTGCTTCACGATCCCCTGCTCGACGCCCCGCGGCTTGAGGGTCAAGGTCTTGGTGGGGGCGACGCTGAGCGTCTTGTCGCCGGGGTTTTTCGTCGTTTCAACCATTCCGTCCCTGCTTTTTGGTCGTCTCTGCTGGCTTTGGTTCATTCCGATCGCCCGAACCTCCGGTTCGGAAACGACCCAGGAGCTCGGCGCGCGCCATGAAAGTGTCGCTTTCGCGACCGGCAAGCAGGGCTGCATGTATCACATTTGAGCGCCCCAAAGCCAAATCCAATTGCGCCGAGGTAAACGTATCGATGACGGCGATCTTTCCGGCGTCCAGGTCGAGCCGCCGGTGCAAGGCGGCATCGAGCTTTCTGGCCCCGTCCGGGGCCGCGTCGGCGGCGCGAACCAGGGCCACGATCCGGGCGACCCGATTGAGGGCCTGTTCCGCCTTGGCAAACCCGATCGCGACCTTGCCGGCCTTGTGGGCGATTGCCAGCGCGGCCAGCGCGCCCTGCTCCATCAAGCGTTCGGTGGTCTCGATCATATCGGGGGCGAGCCGCACGTCCCGCTTGAAACCGCGCCCGAAGACCTTGCGGGTCATCGCGGTGCGCAGCGCCTGGCGGGTCGCCGTGATCCACATCCCCCGCCCCGGCAATCGGCGCTTGAGATCCGCAACCGCCAAGCCGTCCGGCGAGACCACGAAGCGGATCATATCGGCGACCGGGCGGACGGTGCCGGTCGCCGCGCAGAAGCGCTCCGCGCCGGGCGCGGTCTTGCGCGGCCCGGCATCGAGCTCGTCGTGCTCAATCGGCGCGAGATCCTTGGGCGCGTCGTTCATAAGCGCGAGATCCATGTGTGCGAGCGTCCGTCCCGGCATCCAATGCTCCGCTAGGCCTCGACCTCGGCCTCGCCGGCTTCGGCCGGCTCAGCGACGGCGGGAGGCGGCGCCAAATCCTCTTCCTTGATCCAGCCCATCTTGACGCGCGCCTGCATGATCAGCGCGTCGGCCTCCTCGCGCGACAATTCCTCGAGGATGCCGGCATGCTTGGTGGTTTCGCCGTCCTTGCGTTCGCTCCAGCCGGCGAGATCGTCGGTGGCGCAGCCGGCCAGATCCTCCACGGTCTTGATGCCGTTCTCGCCGAATTCCACCAGGATCGCGGTGGTGACGCCGGGAATCTCCCGCAGCGCGTCCTCGACCCCGAGCTCCACGCGCTTGGCGTCCAGCTCGGCGTCCTGCTTGGCGAGATACTCGGCCGCCCGTGCCTGCAGCTCGCGCGCGGTGTCCTCGTCGAAGCCCTCGATTCCTGCGATCTCTTTTTCATCCACCAAAGCCAGCTCCTCCACCGAATTGAAGCCTTCGGAAGCCAGCAACTGGCCCACCACCTCGTCGACATTGAGCGCATCGATGAACAATTTCGTACGCTTTTCGAACTCGGCCTGCCGGTGCTCCGACTCCTCCTGCTCGGTCACGATGTCGATGTCCCAGCCGGTGAGCTGGGAGGCGAGCCGCACGTTCTGGCCGCGTCGCCCGATGGCGAGCGAGAGTTGCTGATCGGGCACTACGACCTCCATGCGCTGGCGCTCCTCGTCCAGCACGACCTTGGCGACCTCGGCCGGGGCCAGCGCATTGACCACGAAATTCGCCGGGTCGGATGTCCACGGAATGATGTCGATCTTCTCGCCTTGGAGCTCGTTGACCACCGCCTGCACCCGCGAGCCGCGCATGCCGACGCAGGCGCCGACCGGATCGACCGAGGAATCCCGCGAGATCACCGCGATCTTGGCGCGCGATCCCGGATCGCGGGCGACCGCCTTGACCTCGACGATGCCGTCGTAGATCTCCGGCACCTCCTGGGCGAACAGCTTGGACATGAATTGCGGATGCGTGCGCGACAGAAAGATCTGCGGGCCGCGCGGCTCACGCCGGACATCGTAGATATAGGCGCGAATGCGGTCGCCGTTGCGGAAGACCTCGCGCGGAAGCAATTCGTCCCGCCGCACGATCGCCTCGCCGCGGCCGAGGTCGACCACCACATTGCCGTACTCGACCCGCTTGACGATGCCGTTGACGATGTCGCCGATGCGGTCCTTGTACTCCTGGTACTGGCGGTCGCGCTCGGCCTCGCGCACCTTTTGCACGATCACCTGCTTGGCGGATTGGGCCGCGATGCGCCCGTATTCCAGCGGCGGCAGGGCCTCGGCGATATAGTCGCCCACCTGCGCGGCCGGGTTGCGCTTCTTGGCGTCCGTCAGCGCAATCTGGGTCGAATCGTTCTCGACCAGCTCGACGACGAGCAGCAGCCGCGACAGCCGCATTTCGCCGGTCTTCGGATTGATCTCGGCGCGGACCTCGGTCTCGCTGCCGTAGCGGGAGCGCGCCGCCTTTTGGATCGCATCCTCCATGGCGGCGATCACGATGCCGCGGTCGATCGATTTTTCGCGGGCGACTGCGTCGGCGATCTGCAACAATTCGAGCCGGTTGGCGCTGACGGCCATCGGTCACTCTCCCTCATGCTGGGCCACACGCCGCCTATGCGGCGGCGTGGGCTGAAAATCTCTGGACGGGCGGGCCGCGCGCGCCGCGTCGCGACGTCCCTGGCCCCAGCGATGCGTTTCGTCCCGAAGCTGCGCTTCGCCCTCTTGTTCGGGAACGAGCGGGTCGTGCGCGTTCCGCTCCGCCGCTTTCCCCCGCCGCAGCGATTCTGCGACCAGCGCATCAGTGAGGACGAGCCGGGCGTCCGCCATCTCCCGGATCGGCAGCAGAACCTCGGCGGCTTCGCCGGCGGCGGCATCATCCCGCCGAACGTGGGCGGCATCGCCTTGCGCCCCGAGAAGGACGCCGCGGAAGCGCCGGCGGCCCACCACCGATACCGCCATGTCCACCTTGATCTGGTGACCCGCAAACCGCTCGAAATCCGACCGACGCACCAGCGGGCGATCGATTCCGGGGGACGAAATCTCCAGCCGGTAGGCGTCATCGACCGGGTCGGCGATATCGAAGACCGGCGATAGCGCGCGCGAGATCGCCTCGCAGTCGTCGATCGTCATGGTCCCGTCCGCTCGTTCCGCCATGATTTGAATGGTGCAGCCTGAAAGTCCGGAAATCCGCACGCGCACCAGCCGGAACGCGAGGCCGGCCAGCACCGGCTCCGCGATCGCGGCAACACGCGCCGCGACGCCCTGCTCCACGATCAGGCGAGGTTCGGAGAGTGCTTGCAGGTCAGGGATTTCGGTCATCCGCTCGTTGGTCCGCCGATACCGCCGTTGATGTGGTCGTCGTTCCCGGGCATGCGATCGGCCCTTAGGGCGGGTCGCGGTAACAAAAAAGAGCGGGCCCCGGGAGGAACCCACTCTCAAAAACCGACCGGATCAAATCCGATCGTTATGAGATGTCCGTCATGAACAGGATGTCCATACCAGACCTGGCAAATATAGCGATTTTACGCGCCCACGCAAGGCCGAACGGTGTCAGGCGTCTTCGAAAAAGGCCCCAATCCGGACGGCGAGGGTTTTGCTCCTCCACGGGACCGTTTTCTGGCCAAATCGCAACGGCCAGCCGCCTGACGGCGGGATTTCCGGTCGGAAACGCGACAAACCCCGAAATTCGAGCCGTTTGCGATCTGGGCCGAAACGAGACCGCTGTCGTGTCGATTGACGCATTCCGTACAGCGAGCCGCTGCGCCCTCGGCTTTGTGGGCTGCCGACTAACCGTTCCTTCAGATTCCCTAACTAGGTTCAACGCTCCTCGAAGAATGTATTTCAGCGTTGCGTGTGTAGGCTTTGCATATGTCGGCTGCTCCCTCGCTCATCCCCGAATTGGAAGAAATCGTCCAGCATGGCTCACCGCGGCGGCGGGCGCAGGCGCTC
>Ga0209068_10001159_pt1 | contig 13279 bp, 10 predicted proteins | sample ColStrG_CSR_2012_FD_187200 | JGI IMG/M metagenome (GOLD analysis project Ga0209068, IMG submission 187200) | Freshwater sediment microbial communities in response to fracking from Pennsylvania, USA - Cold Stream Run_MetaG_CSR_2012 (SPAdes)... | ecosystem: Environmental > Aquatic > Freshwater >... | reverse complement strand
TTGGGGGGTTGAGAGAATCGGGTGTTTTTCGATTCTCCCAATTCAGCTAGAATTAAGCAGAGATCAGCCGTGCGATTCCCAATCCTGCTGGTGACATTTCTCCTTTCTGGCAGTCCTTTGCACGCCGCGCAAAGTGTGGGAGCGACGGACAAGACCGGTGAGATCCGTGGCAGCGTCACCGAAGCGGTGTCCCATGCGCCCATTCACAAGGCGCTCGTCATTCTTAGGAAGGGCGAAGACGCCGGCATTGGTACATATACCGACGCCGAAGGCAGGTTCATCTTGCACGAAATCAATGCTGGGACCTACCTCATTTCGGCCGAGCACAGCGGCTTTGTCGCAACTGATGCCAAAACGCAGTGGCAGAGTGTCACCGTCAACACCGGGGATGCGGGTGAGCCAATTACTCTCAAACTGAATCGAGCCGGCGCAATCTCCGGCCACATTGGGGACACCGATGGCGAACCGCTGGTTGGAGCGAACGTTAGATTGCAGCCATTGAATCCGAAGAAGAGTCAGATCGTCGTCTACGCTAGCAGTGACGACCGTGGCAATTACCGTGCGTACCACATACGGCCGGGCAAGTACAAAATGTCGGTGACGTATTCCCGGAGACGGGACGCGCCGGTGAAGATTCAGCAGGAAAAAGACAAGATAAAAGGACACATCTCCAGATGCCTACGGAACCACTTATTACCCAGGCACTTTGGACCCGGCACAAGCAGCCACTATTCAGGTTGACGCTGGATCTGACCTTCAAGGGATCGATATTGGATTGCGTCATATAAAGACCGTGCGAGTCCGGGGAACGGTCAAGGATGCTGACGGCGAGCCACCGCCACCTTTAGTCATGGTTGTCGTGTCGCCGCTCGTTGGAGCAGATCTATTCAATGCGCAAGTCCGTGCCGATGGCAGCTTCGAACTTGACGGGGTGACTCCGGGCAAATATTCGGTCCGGGCGCTTGGATTCCTGCAGCAAGGTAAGCCACTCACCGTCGACCAGCCGTTAGAGGTGGGTGAAGCCGATATTGACGGGGTGCAACTCATCCTCGGCCGCGCGCAAACAGTCACGGGTTTGGTGATCATGCCCCCAGATCGAAAACATCTCTCAGAACTCGTTGTTGTTCTGCATCGTAAAGAACAATCCGGCCCACAGGTTGACGATCAATCCGGCGGTTTCACACAATTGAATGAGAAGGGCACTTTTTCTTTTGAAAACGTCCTACCGGGTGACTATGATCTCGAAATCGGCGGCGTAGGCAAGGGTGACGATTTGTATGCCGCCACCATTCGAGCGGGCGACCAGGATATTCTCACGTCAGGGCTCCACATCGGAGGCAGTGCACCACCGCCGATCGAAGTACTCAAAGCAAACGGCGCGAAAATCGAGTGCACTGTTCTCGATGACAAGCAGAAGACGGTACCAGAAGCTCATGTGACCCTATTGCTGGATCCTCCGCGTAGGTCCCAAAATGCGCTGAGCAAACAGTGCCAAACAAACGTATCCGGAAACTGTACCTTGCTTGGAATTGCGCCCGGAGACTATCACGTCTTTGCGGTCGCCAGGGACGATTCCGTCGATTTTACCGATCCCGCCACTATGGAGGGTCTGGAGAAGATCGGGAAAGCCGTCACTGTGGCCCAGGGGGACCGGAAGTCTATCCAGCTCGACGTTGTCCAAAAGGACGACCAAGAATAACGAGGTGGTGTACTGCGCTACCTTTCGGCGCCGCGCTGCGTCGTCACGGGCCCGATCGGCTGGTTTGGACGCGCTGGCGCCGATTTTCGTGAAGTATGGGCTGAAACTGCTGGGGCCGCCGTTGGTAGTTTGAAATGTACCCGGCGGCGGCGAGGGTGCTCCCTTGACTCCCTAGCGCTTGCGAAGACATCTGCCACCAAACCGTTCTACACTAATATCTGTGAAGAGCTTTATCGGGTTTCTCTTACTCACCGCGGTTTCAACCGTTCCCTTAACAGCAGGCGAGGCGGGCGTATTACGCAAAGCGCCGGAGTTGGCTTTCAATATCCCTGGCCAAGGGGAAAAGCTGCTGAGCCAATTCCGCGGCAAAGTGGTGGCACTGGAGTTTATCCTGACCACTTGCGCGCACTGCCAGGCTGCGTCGAAGGTAATGACAAAGTTTCAGGAAGAGTTTGGCAAGCGCGGATTCCAGGCACTGGATCTGGCTATCAATGCGTTAGACGGCACGGGCGGCGAGAGCGAAGCGAATCAACTGGTGTCGGCGTTCAGCCAAAGTTTTCAGGTGGGCTTTCCCGTCGGCTACCTGCCGCGCCCGCAGATGATGAATTTTACGGGATACACCATGGCCGACCGCATGGTTGTCCCGCAGCTGGTGCTGATCGATCGCAAAGGCTTCATCCACTACCAGACTCCCGCCGGTAGCGGTCCCGAGTGGGAGAAGCAGATGAATGATTCGGCGTTGCGCGGGCACATTGAAGAGTTGCTCGCGCTCGGCGGCGGCGCAACCACCACCGCTGCTCCCAGGCCCAAAAGCAAAATGGTGGCCAGCGCCGCCAAGAAGTAGTGCATACTAACGCGCTCGTTCACCAGAAGAGCCCGTATCTGCGCCAGCACGCCCACAATCCGGTGGACTGGCTTCCCTGGGGCGAAGTGGCGTTCGATAAGGCGCGCCGCGAAGACAAGCCCATTTTTCTGTCAATTGGCTATTCCACCTGCCACTGGTGCCATGTGATGGCGCATGAATCGTTCGAAGACGAGCGCGTTGCTGAAGTGTTGAACCGCGAGTTTGTGCCGGTGAAGATGGATCGCGAGGAGCGTCCGGACATCGACCGGATCTACATGCTCTTCGTGCAGGCTTCGACGGGGAGCGGCGGGTGGCCCATGTCGGTTTGGCTGACGCCGGAATTGAAACCTTTTTTTGGCGGAACGTATTTTCCGCCTGCTTCACGTTACGGCCGGCCAGGGTTTCTGGAATTGCTGGGGCATCTTACGCAATTCTGGAAAAACGAGCGTGCCAAGGTAGAGCTTTCGGGGAACAACGTCACCGGGCAATTGGAGGCAATGGCAGCGCCGGCGATGGTGATTCAGGAACCGGATCGCGAACTGCTCCATGCGGCCTTTCGTCAATTCGAGCGGACGTTCGACAAGCGCTACGGCGGTTTTGGCGGCGCGCCGAAATTTCCGCGCCCCGTCGTACTGAATTTTTTGTTGCGCTATAGCTTTCTGGAGAACAACCCGGAGGCGTTGGCGATGGTGACGCATACCTTGCACGCGATGGCGGCCGGCGGAATGCACGATCAGTTGGGCGGGGGTTTCCACCGCTATTCGGTGGATGAGCGCTGGTTCGTGCCGCACTTTGAAAAGATGCTGTACGATCAGGCGCAACTTGCGATTGCGTATCTGGAGGCTTACCAGGCGACCGGTGACGAGAAACTGGCGTCGGTGGCGCGCGATATTTTTGAGTACGTGCTGCGCGATCTCACCAGCCCGGAGGGAGGTTTCTACTCGGCGGAAGATGCCGATAGCCCCGACCCGGAGAATCCCGCGCATTCGGGCGAGGGGTCTTTTTATATTTGGCGGAACGCTGAAATTGAGAACGTGGTGGGTGCCGATAACGCCATCTTTTGCAAGCACTTCGGAGTGGAACGTGATGGAAACGTCGAAGTAGACCAGCAGGGTGAATTTGTGGGCAGGAACATCCTCTTTCAAGCGGGGGCGGATGAGCAGTCAGCCGCCGTGCGCAACTCCGCGGCGAAGTTGCTGGCGGCGCGCACAAAGCGTCCGCGACCGCATCTGGACAACAAGATTCTGACGGCATGGAACGGCCTGCAGATTTCGGCGCTTGCGAAGGGTTACCGGGTGCTCGGCGACGCGCGCTATCTCGCCGCGGCCAGCCGCGCCGCTCAGTTCGTTCTCGAAAAAATGTATACGCCGGAGAGCGGACAATTGCTGCGCCGCTATTGCGATGGTGAAGCGGCCGTGGCGGCGTTTCTGGACGATTACGCCTTTCTGAGTCAAGCGCTGCTCGATCTATTCGAAGCGAAGCCGGAAGCTTGGCTGCTGAAGTTCGCCATCGATTTGGCACAGCGTGGCTTGGCTCGTTTCGAAGATCAACAGACGAACGGGTTCTTTTCTACCGAGGCCGATCAGAGCGACGTGCTGCTGCGCATCAAAGACGATTACGATGGCGCGGAGCCGTCCGGCAATTCGGTAGCTACGGATTTGCTGCTCAGGCTGGCGCATCTCAGCGGACAGAACGGCTTTGCGGCGCAGGCGGCCCGTTCGTTGCGCGCCTTTGCCCCCAAGATGAAAGCGCAGCCGACGATTGCTCCGCAGATGCTTGTGGCGCTGGGCCGCTGGTTGAGCGATTCGGAGCAGGTGATCATCCGCTGTTTGGAGCTCGACGAAGAATCGGAGCGGCTGACGCGCGAGTACACCGGAAAGTTTTCGCCGTCGGCGGTGGTGCTGTGTATTACCGACCGCTGCGCAGAAGATTTGCGGGAGGTCTCGCCATTTTTGGCGGGCTTGGCTCGCCGACGCAGGATGACGATTTACGAATGCCGCAATTTCACCTGCCAACTTCCGAAAGTCATTGAATAGCGGTTTGAACCACCGACGGCTCGATGCTAAACTTGGCCCGATGGCGAACAACACTGAATCAAACCGGACGACCGTATTGATGGGCAAACCCGTTGCCCTGGCAGGCCGCGAGCTCAAGGCCGGCGACAAGGCTCCAGATTTCGACGTAGTCGACGGCAAGTTCCAACCTGTGAATTTAGAAAAGACCGGCGGAGGCGTGCGCATCTTGAGCGTAGTACCCTCGCTGGACACGCCGGTGTGCGACGCGCAGACAAAACGCTTCGAAGAGGAAGCGGCGAAAATGGCGGATGTGAAGATTTTCACCATTAGCACCGATCTGCCGTTTGCGCAGAAACGCTGGTGCGGGAATTTCGGCATCAGCCACGTGGAGATGCTATCGGACCACCGCACGGGTTCGTTTGGCGAAAGCTATGGAACCATGATCCCTTCGATGCGGATTGAGAGCCGCGCTATTTTTGTGCTCGACGGCAAAAACGACTTGCGGCACGTGGAATATGTGCCGGAAGTGGGCAGCCATCCGAATTATGAGGCCGCCCTCGCTGCCGCCCGCGCGGCGCTGGGGAAGAAGTAAGTTTTCTGCGTGGCCTTACGGTGGCGGGAAACTCCGCAGATCTTTTCCCTTCATCTGGCTCGGTTGCTCCAGCTTTAGAATCCCCAGCAGCGTCGGCGCCACGTCACGGAGTGCTCCGTTCTGTTGCAAGCTAACCTTGTCGTTGGTCATGAACAGAAACGGCACGGGATTGGTTGTATGGTAAGTGTGCGGACCCTCGGTGACGGGATCGATCATCGTTTCGGCATTGCCATGGTCGGCCGTAACCAGCCACGATCCGCCGCAGCGCTTGAGGGTTTTGTAGATTTCGCCTAACCCGGCGTCCACCGTCTCGCAAGCCTTAATGGTGGGCTCGAGCTTGCCGGAATGGCCCACCATGTCGGCATTGGCGTAATTCATTACAATGACGTCAAAACTGCCCTGTTCGATGGCGTGAACGACTTTCTCCGTGATGCCGGCGGCGCTCATCTCTGGCTTCAGATCGTAGGTAGCGACTTTGGGCGAGGGAACCAGTTCGCGCTCTTCACCGCCGTAGGGCTTTTCGTTTCCACCGTTGAAGAAATACGTAACGTGGGCGTATTTTTCCGTTTCGGCAACCCGCAGATTCTTCCAGTGGGCGCGTTCCATAACATCGGCCAGAATATTGTCCGGATGTTCCGGCGGCAAGACGAAGGGGAGCTTAAAGCTCTTGTCGTATTGCGTCATCATCGTGTAGGTGAGATTCTTGGGGACCAAGGATCGCGAAGGCTTCTCAAGCTGCGCATCCATGAATGCTGTGGTGATCTCGCGCGCCCGGTCGGCGCGATAGTTGTACATCACGATGCTGTCGTCATCGCGGATCGAGCCCACGGGCTCATTGCGTTCGTTGACGATGGTGACCGGTTCGATAAATTCGTCCGTCACGCCGTGTTCGTAGGAGGCGCGCACCGCCGCTGCCGCCGATGTGAATTTTGCGCCGGCGCCGCTGACCATGGCTACAAAGGCGCGTTCGATCCGCTCCCAGCGCTTGTCGCGGTCCATGGCGTAGTATCGGCCCGAAACGGAAGCGATCCTGCCCACGCCCAGCTCGCGCATTTTCTTCTCAAGCTGCTCAAGGTAATCCGCGCCGCTTTCCGGCGGCGTGTCACGGCCATCCATAAAGCAATGCACGAAAACATCTTTCAGGCCGTGCTTCTTCGCCATGGTTAGAAGAGCGTAGAGGTGTGTGAGTTGAGCATGCACGCCGCCGTCACTGCACAAGCCGATCAAATGAAGCCGGTGGCCTTGCGCTTTCCGCATGGCATTCAGCAACGCCGGATTCAATTCAAATTGCCCGGAACTGATGAGTAAATCGATGCGCGTCACATCCATGTAGACCACGCGCCCGGCCCCCATGTTCATGTGGCCCACTTCGCTGTTCCCCATCTGGCCTTCGGGCAATCCCACAAAGGGACCGGAAGTGTGGATCAAAGTGTTCGGGTAAGTCGCGAGCAGGTGGTCGTAGGTCGGCTTGCGCGCCAGCGCAACGGCGTTGCCTTCCGTTTCGGCGCGATAGCCCCAACCGTCCAAAATCGTCAAGACCAGCGGTTTCAATTTAGCCATGGAAGCTATTGCCGGAACGTTTTCTTGCCAAGATAGACCGCGGCGGAACCTAATTCCTCTTCAATGCGCAGCAATTGGTTGTACTTGGCGATGCGGTCGGTACGGCTGGCAGAGCCGGTTTTTATTTGCCCGGCGTTGGTGGCGACCGCCAGATCGGCGATGAAGGCGTCTTCCGTTTCGCCGGAGCGGTGCGAGACCATTGCGGTATAGTTGGCGCTTGCCGCCAGCCGCATGGCTTCCAAAGTTTCGGTAAGTGAGCCGATTTGATTCACCTTTACGAGAATGGAATTGCCTACGCCAAGGTCGATGCCGCGCTGCAAGCGCTCGGAATTGGTGACGAACAAATCGTCTCCCACTAACTGGATTTTTTTGCCGAGCGCATCGGTCAAAGCCTTCCAGCCGTCCCAGTCGTCTTCCGCCATGCCGTCTTCAATGGAAATGATGGGATACTGCGCGACCCACTTCGCCCAGAACTCCACCATCTGCGCGGAAGTCTTCTCGCTTTTGTCAGACTTCTTAAAGACGTACTTCTTCTTGTCTTTATCGAAAAACTCGCTCGACGCTGGATCGAGCGCGATGGCCATCTGCTCGCCTGGCTTGTATCCCGCCTGCTGAATCGCTATCATCAACACTTCCAACGCTTCTTCGTTGGCTTTCAGGCTTGGAGCGAAACCGCCTTCATCGCCCACCGCCGTGGAATAGCCGCGTTTCTTCAAAACCGCCTTCAGGTTATGGAAAGTCTCGGTACCCATGCGCAGCGCCTCTGAGAAGCTCTTGGCGCCTACTGGAGCGAGCATGAATTCCTGCAGGTCGACCGAGCTATCGGCATGCGCGCCGCCGTTGATCACGTTCATCATGGGTACGGGCAGCACGCGCGCATTGACACCACCCAGGTAGCGGTAAAGCGGCGTCATTTCCGATTCGGCAGACCCGCGAGCAGCCGCCATGGAGACAGCTAATATTGCGTTGGCGCCGAGTTTGCCTTTGTTGGGAGTGCCATCCAGCTTGAGCATGGTCTGATCGACTAGTGTTTGTTCCGCGGCATCCAGTCCAACCAGCGCCGGCGAGATCAACTTGCTGACATTCTCCGCAGCCTTCTTCGTGCCCTTGCCCAAATAGCGCGACTTATCGTTATCGCGCAATTCAACCGCCTCATGCTCGCCTGTCGAAGCGCCGGAGGGTACTGCGGCGCGGCCAATAGTGCCGTCCGCCAAATGCACGTCTGCTTCTACTGTCGGATTGCCGCGCGAATCTAGAATTTCTCTGCCGATTACTTTGACTATTTCCATGCCGGTGTTCTGCTGTCCTGAGTTTAGATTGGAGGGATCAGGCCGCTCTTCCGAGGAACGCGCCGATGCCCATCGCGAAGCGCGATCTTTAAACTCTAGCAGGGTGAGGAAGTTCTGAATCGGGAGAAAGCTGCCCGCCGCAGCGCACTCTCTTTGCAGCTTCTATGTTTCAGTGCTTGGTACAGCAGGCGGTTTGCATTCAGGAGCATGTCCGAGCTCCGTTTAAAATGCAAAACCCCGCTTCTCAAGAGCGGGGCTTGCCAATCGCGGAGTAGAAGGAGGGTCTACCATGATCCTTTCAGTTCTTCTCGCCGTACTGATATTAATTATCGGTCTCCGAGGAGCAAAGTTGAAGATCGAAATCGATCTTTAACCTTTGACCCCGAAGGGTCTGGCGGTGCCTCCGTCAGATCCTTCCAAACTGACAATACCAAATTCCTCAAACCCTTCGCAATTCCCCAAACGGTAGTATGCCCCTGAGCACTACCGCTCAAGGCCAATCCGCAAAAGAGCTTTGTTTCGAACTACGAGAAAGCAACGCAACGAATCGCACAAGTTTTCCGGCTTCTATGTTTCAGCGTTTGGTACAGAAGGCGGTTTGCATTCAGGAGTATGTCCGGACTCCGTTTAAAAATGCAAAACCCCGCTTATCCAGAGCGGGGCTTGCCAATCGCGGAGTAGAAGGAGGGTCTACCCATGATCCTTTCAGTCCTTCTCGCAGTACTGATACTTGTTATCGGTCTATGAGGAGCAAAGCTGAAGATCGAAATCGATCTTTAACCTTTGAACCGAAGGGTCTGGCGGCGCCCCCGTCAGATCCTTCCACCTGACAATAACAACTTCCCAAAACTCTTGCAATTCCCCCACCGGGGTATGCCTCCAGGTAAAATCAGGCAACCGATCAACCGAACCCCCGCGCTATAATAGAGTTTCTGAAAGGGTGGTGAATTTTAATTGGCAGAAGTCCATCTGCAAGATGGCGAGACGCTCGAAAGCGCTCTGCGACGGTTCAAACGCAAAGTACAACAGGAAGACATCGTTAAAGAGATTAAGCGGCATTCTTTCTACCTGAAACCAGGCGAAAAACGCCGCACAAAAGAAGCTCTCGCCCGCAAGCGCAACCGTAAGAAGCGCCCCCGCGAGATTGAATAATCCAAAGCCCGCCGGCGAAAACCGGCGGGCTTCTTGCTTCGCTTCAGATCTAGCGGCGTGGACGCCCCTTCTCCTCTTTGTATCCCGGCGGAACGGAAAACTTCAAGTCGTCCGCCACACCCTTCACAAACCCGTGGTTTGCGGTCTCGGTATCGATCAACGGCGCATTGGGATCTATGGCCCCGCCTCCGCCCATCGCTCCCATGGGACCTCCCACGGCCGATAATCCCCTGATCGCAACTTCGGTAACCGCCGGGTAGCCTTCATCCAGCCGCGACATCTCGCGCATAGCCGCACTGATGCCGGCCCCGGCCGCCCCCATCATCGGTGAAAATCCGCTCATGCCCGAGGTAAGCTTCTCAGCCAGGCGCTTTTGGAAATCCTGCACCTCGCGCCGCAACGCGTTCATCGGCACCAACCAAGCATCAACGGTCACCACCATTTGGCCTTGGTCGGTTGCTTGTTTCGCCGTCATGAGGATGATCGTCTCTTTCGCGATCTCGCCATCGATCTGCTGAGTTTGGCCGGTCTTCTGAACCTTTACGTCGAAATCGATATCGGCTCTTCCCTTATTCATCCGCTCTTGCATTTGTTGCAGGCGCTCGCGCATTTCCTCGAACGTTTGAACCGTGAAGCTTTGCTGGTCGTGGTTCAGCATGGTTTGCGTGCCCGTATCCAGGTCGTAAATCGTCGAAATCCGCGGCCCGATGCGCGCCATCTTGTTGCCTTTTACATACACTTCATAGTTCTGGTCCTCGAATGCCTGCTTCATGCCGTTGCCGCCCATCATACGGCCCATCATCGGCATGCTGGCCATTTTCTGAACCATGTCGATTAACGCGCCACCCTTGAACTTGGTGGTCTGCCGGTAGGTTACGTCCGCGGAAAGCACTGCGGCCGCGAGCGCCGCAACCACGCCGGCGCGCAGAAAAAATTGCATGCAAACGCCTCCTTCAATTGAGAGTGAATTCAGCCCGCGGCTGGGCGCTGGGCAGCTTCGATTCCTAGCCTAGCAGGCGGCCTGGCGCGTAGGTCAATTTGAATTTTTGATAACGCCGATTCGCCGAATAGCCTTGTTTTACCTTGCGTTTAGGGCCTCTTGTCGGCTAGACTTGCAGAGAAAGACGCAACGTTTTGCGCTTTTGCTTTTTCAGCCAAGTTCGCCCTTTGTTCGCAACGTCCCGCGGACGCATTTTCAGAAGATTCTTCTAAAGAAAGGCGTGAACTGTGGCGTTTGGCGATTTTCGCGTGGCCGGGCATCGGTCGACAACGCTTTCGGCATTCCCGTACTGTAGCGAGCCTTCTAGTGTGCTGCTGAAAGTTATGCAGCCAGCGCTTAGTGCCGTAAAGACTGTGACGTCTTGTGAGACCCACTGCCCTTATTGCGCGCTGCAATGCGGAATGAATCTGCAAGGCGGTGACGAAGATCTCACCGTTTCCGCGCGCAATTTCCCGACCAACCTGGGCGGCCTCTGCCAGAAGGGTTGGACGTCGGCTGAGCTTCTGCGGAATCCCGATCGGTTGCTGAGTCCGCTCATGCGCATGTCGAAAGGCGCCGATCTACGGCCCGTTTCCTGGGACCAAGCGCTTGACCGCGTCATTCAGGAAATTCAAGGGGTGCAAAAACAGTTTGGGCCCGATGCCGTAGGAGTGTTTGGGGGCGGCGGTTTGACGAATGAGAAAGCCTACCTGCTGGGTAAGTTCGCGCGGGTGGCGCTACGCAGTTCGCAGATCGATTACAACGGCCGGTTTTGCATGTCATCGGCGGCGGGCGCGGCCATTAAGGCTTTAGGCGTGGACCGCGGACTGCCGTTTCCGTTAGCTGACATCCGGCAAACGGAAACGATCCTGCTCATCGGCAGTAACGCGGCCGAAACGATGCCGCCGATCATGCAGCACTTCGAAGCGCAGTCCAAGAATGGCGGCTCGCTGATTGTGGTCGACCCGCGCGCTACGCGCACCGCCGAAAGCGCCACCCTTCACTTGCAAATTACGCCGGGCACGGATGCCGCGCTGGCAAATGGCTTGTTGCATCTGGCCGTCAAACAGGGGTATCTGGACCAGAATTTCATTGCCGAGCGCACAAGCGGCTTTGAGCGTGTCCGGCAAGCGGTGTCATCGTATTGGCCTGACCGGGTAGAACGCATTACCGGCATTCCGGAGAAGCAACTGAGGCAAGCCGCCAAACTGCTGGGCGAGGCGAAGACCGCGATGATTCTAACGGCGCGTGGCCCGGAACAGCAAAGCAATGGCGTGGAGAACGTTCTCGCTTTCATCAACCTGGCCTTGGCGCTAGGAAAAATAGGCCGGCCGTATTGCGGCTACGGCTGTCTAACCGGGCAGGGCAACGGCCAGGGTGGCCGTGAGCATGGCCAAAAAGCCGATCAACTGCCGGGCTATCGCAAGCTGGACAATCCCGAGCATCGCGCCTACATCGCGGGTGTTTGGGGAGTGGCCGAGACAGATCTGCCGGTACCGGGCTGCTCGGCTTACGAGATGCTCGACCGTTTGGGTACCAACGATGGCGTACGAGCATTGTTGGTGTTCGGCTCGAACTTGGCCATCTCGGCTCCGCGCGCCGCACATGTGCAAGCTCGGCTGGATGCGTTGGATTGCCTGGTGGTTTCGGACTTCTTCCTGTCCGAAACGGCGGAGCGCGCCGATGTCGTGCTGCCCACCGCGCAGTGGGCCGAAGAAGAAGGCACCATGACGAATCTCGAGGGGCGCGTATTGTACCGGGGACGCGCAACTGATCCGCCGCCGAACGTGCGCACCGACCTGCAAATTATCTCTAGTTTGGCCGAGCGGTTGGGAGCCAAGAGCCGCTTCTTCTGTGAGCCGCGCCAGGTGTTTGCCGAATTGCGCGTTGCGACCGCTGGCGGAGCGGCTGACTATGCCGGCATCACTTACGAACGCATCCAACGCGAAGACGGCGTTTTCTGGCCGTGCCCAAGCGAAAATCATCCGGGCACGCCGCGCCTGTTTCAAGAGCGCTTTGCGACGGCGGATGGGCGGGCGCGCTTTCACCGCGTGGAGTTTCGCGGCGCCGCCGAACAGCCCGACCAGGAATATCCTTTGTATCTGACCACCGGCCGTATCATGGCCCAATATCAATCCGGCACGCAAACGCGCCGCGTCAAAAAGCTGCTTGATCTGTCGCCTCACGCATTTGTCCAGATCCATCCCTCTATGGCCCGCATGTACGGAATCGAAGAGGGCGATCCGGTTCAACTCATCACCCGGCGCGGCAAGGCAATGGCGGCCGCCCAACTCACGACTTCCATCCGCATGGACACGGTTTTCATGCCATTTCATTTCGCCGGCCAGGGGCGGGCCAATTTGCTCACCAACCCCGCGCTAGATCCGGTATCCAAAATGCCCGAATTCAAGGTTTGCGCAGTACGCATCAAGAAAGGATTGCCATGCTAGAAAAGCCCAAATTTGTACAGGGCGTGTTTGCGTTTCAAGGGAAAGGTCTAACGACTCCTTTTTCGCTTAGCCCCGCCGTGAGGTACAAAGTCCCGGCCGATAAGCGCTGCCAGTTGACGTATTTCCGCGCAGGCAATTCATCCGCCGATCTGATCTATTTCCTGGTCAAACGCGATGGCAATCCCATGCGCTACTTCCCGGTGGGAGCCAAGAGCGCCATTCACCTCGCGCTGGCCGTCACCGAAGATCTGCATCCCGACACTACGCTTGAAGTGCAAATTGCCGCGCCGGCCGGATCTGCCGGCGAAGCCGTCATCGATATCGGACTCATGGAGTTTTAACGCATGCAAAGCAAACAAAACCTCGTGGTTGTGGGCAACGGAATGGCGGGTGCGCGCACCGTGGAAGAGATTCTGGCGCGCGGCGGCGGAGATCGCTTCAACATCACGATTTTTGGCGATGAGCCCTACGGGAATTACAACCGCATTCTACTTTCCAATGTTTTGAACGGCACGCAGGACGAAAATGAGATCTTTCTGAATCCGTTGGAATGGTATGTGGAGAACGACATCAAGCTGCACTGCGGCGTGATGGCGGACAGCATACTCAGGCGGTCGCGAATCGTTTTGGGATGCGACGGGACCTCCGAGCCATACGACAAGTTGATCATTTCGACGGGGAGCCGCTCGTATATTCCGC
>Ga0209068_10001158_pt1 | contig 13280 bp, 12 predicted proteins | sample ColStrG_CSR_2012_FD_187200 | JGI IMG/M metagenome (GOLD analysis project Ga0209068, IMG submission 187200) | Freshwater sediment microbial communities in response to fracking from Pennsylvania, USA - Cold Stream Run_MetaG_CSR_2012 (SPAdes)... | ecosystem: Environmental > Aquatic > Freshwater >... | reverse complement strand
CGCCATCGATCCCGCCGAAGGCGCGACGGCCGATCCGGCCGCGTTGTCGGCGGCGATCGCCGGCGCCGACCTCGTGGTCGTCGAGAACCTCTGCTCGTTACCGATCAACCCCGATGCCGCGAGCATGACCGCCGAGGTGCTCGACGCGCACCGAGGCCGAGTGATCTTCCATCACCACGACCTGCCGTGGCAGCGCGCCGGGCTCGCGTGCCCGCCGAACATCCCGCCGATGCGCGACGACTCGCTCCACGTCACGATCAACGATCACTCGCGTGTGCAGCTCGAGAACCGCGGATTCGCCGCGGTCACCTTGCGCAACGCGTTCGACCTCGAGCCCCCGCGCGGCGACCGCGACGCCACGCGTGCGCAGTTCGGGTTCGCGCCCGACGATCTCGTGCTGCTCCAGCCGACGCGCGCGATCCCCCGCAAGAACATCCCCGCGGCGATCGCGTTCGCCGCCGATCTCGCGGCGCGTGAACCCGACCGCTCGGTGAAGCTCTGGATCACCGGCCCCGCGGAAGACGGCTACGACGACGTGTTCGCGCGACTCGTCGCGGAATCCGCGGTGCCGGTCACCATCGGCCGCGCGCACTCGGCGCCCGACGCGTACGCCGCGGCCGACCTGGTGTTGTTCCCCTCCACCTGGGAGGGATTCGGCAACCCGGTGATCGAGTCGATCGCACACCGCCGACCGATCGCCGTGGGCACCTACCCGGTGCTCGACGAGCTGCGCGGCTTCGGCGTCGAGCTGCTCAGCGTCGACGACGTCGCCGGGGTGCAGGACTGGTTGCACCACCCCCGACCCGAGGTACTGGAGCGCAACGTGGAGCTGGTGCGACCGCACTGCTCCCTCGCCGACCTCCCCGCGCGGCTCGAGCGGGTGCTCCGCGAGGCAGGATGGGGCACGTGGTGACCGATCCCGTCCTCGAGAAGCGCCGCCGCATCGCGCACTGGGTCGGACTGGCCAAGCGGGTCGGGTACAGCCTGTTGCTGCTCGCGGTGGTCACATTCATCGCCGCCGCGATCACGGGCTTCACCGGCTGGCTGGTGACCGTCACCGTCGTCGCACTGATCGGCGCGTGCATCGTGCTGCCGATCCCCATCGTCCTCGGCTACGGACTGCGCGCCGCCGATCGCGAGGACCGCGAGGAAGCGGCTCGCCGGGCGGGTGGGGTCCCGCCCGCTACTCAGCAGTAGATTTCGCGGGCTCACACATCGCGCAGCCGCCCGGCCGTCGGGCGAAAGGAGCCCGCCGTGCGTTACCGCCGCTTCGGCAAGAGCGACCTCGAGGTCTCGGAAGTCGGTTTCGGCGTCTGGACGCTCGCCAGCAACTGGTGGGGCGAGGTCGAGGACAAGCAGGGCCTGCTCCACGCCGCACTCGACAGCGGCATCAACTTCATCGACACCGCGCCCGTCTACGGCGAGGGCGGCCTCGGTGAGGACCTCCTCGTCGACATCCTGAAGACGCACCGCGACGAGATCGTGCTCACCACCAAGTGCGGCTACGACATCGAGGCCGACCGCAAGTGGCCCGGTCAGAGCGAGCGCCCCCACGACTGGCGCCCCGAGTCGCTGCGCGCCCAACTCGAGGGGTCGCTGCGCCGCCTCGGGATCGAGTGCATCGACCTCTACCAACTTCACAACACCCGCATCGACCCGATCCTCGACGACGCGCTGTGGGACGAGCTCGAGAAGTTCCGCGCCGAGGGCAAGATCCGCGAGCTCGGCGTCGCGCTCGGCCCGGCCATCGGCTGGGTCGACGAGGGAATCGAAGCCATCCGCAACCGGCCGATCGTGTCGCTGCAGACGGTGTTCAACGTGATCGAGCAGGAGCCGGGCCTCACCTTCGGCAGCCAGCCCAACGTGCCGGAGCAAGTGGGTCTGATCTCGCGAGTGCCACACGCGTCCGACGCGCTGTCGGGCAAGGTCACGCGCGACACCGTGTTCCCTCCGGGCGACCATCGCGCCCACCGCAACCGCGACAACATGCTCGACAACTTCGACAAGGCCGAAGCGCTCACCTTCCTGTGGGACGGCACCGGCCGCACGATCGCCCAGGCGGCGATCGCGGGCATCCTCGCCGACCCGAACTTCACGACGGTGCTGCCGACCTGCGTCTCGGTCGAAGACGTACGCGAGTTCGCGGCCGCCTCCGACCTGCCGCTCACCGCCGACGAGAAGGCGCAACTCGACGCGCAGTGGGCCGACAACTTCGGCGTCGTGAACCGCTACGAGATGCCGCTGAAGTCGAGCACGCGAGGGTGACCGACTACCGGCGCCCTTCGGCGCCGCGCCTCGCGCCGGAGGAACGCCGGCGGCAGCTCCTCGACGTCGCCAAGGTGCAGTTCGCGGAACGCGGCTTCCACGCGACGGCGATGGACGACCTCGCGCTCGCGGCGGGCGTCACCAAGCCGGTCTTCTACCAGCACTTCGCGTCGAAGCGCGCGCTGTTCGTCGCCGTACTCGAGGACGTGGGCGGGCGGCTGCTCGCCGTGCTCACGAGTGCGACCGCCGGCGCAGCCACGGGGCGAGCCCGGGTGGAGGAAGGCTTCTCGGCGTACTTCAAGTTCGTCGAGAGTGACCGCGCCGCGTTCCGTCTGTTGTTCGGCGCGTCGGCGCGCAACGACGCAGAGTTCGCCGACGTGGTCGATCGCGTCCTCAACGACGCAGCCGCGGCGGTGAGCACGCTCATCGAGATCCACGGTTCCCAGGAGCACCGGATGGTGCTGGCCCACGCGCTGGTCGGCGTCGCCGAAGGGGTCAGCCGTCACGCGCTGACCGACCCCGAGGGCACCCTCGACCCCGACCAACTCGCGTCGTGGATCGCGGAGTTCGCCTGGTTCGGCCTGCGCGGCGTTCGCAGCGACGACTGAGCACGCCCAACCGTCAGACCGGCAGTTCAGACCGGGCGGTCGGAATTCCCGTCGCGCACGAGCAGGGTCACGGACTCCCCGGAGAGCTCCGTCCGCGCCGCGACCCGTAACCCGAAGCGCGCCACGTAGAGACGTTCGCGTGCCGCGTTGCGGCGCTCGTCGGCCCGGCCCGGCAGCAGCACCGCATAGGGCGTGACCCGACCCACTGCTTCCAACGCATCGACGAGCCAGGTGCTCCCCGCGCCCGACTCCAACGCCACGAAGTCGCTGACGACGACCGCGCCGGGCGCCTGCTCCCGGAGCAGCCGCCGCGTCCCGATCACCCGCAGGGCATTCCGGTCGCGCCATGCCCACACGACCAACGCAGTGAACGCGGTCCGCCGGACCCAGCGAGGGAGCCACGGCGCGACTACGGCAGCTGCCACGCAGATCGCCGCGGTCCCGACGACCGAGGGCGCCCCGAGGGTGAGGATGGCGGACCGGTCCGCGTTGGTCAGCGGGCGGTCGATCAGGACGAGGCGGATCCAGTGCCCGACACGGCGGAGAGGCCGGGGCAGGGGGGAGTCGCGGTCGAGGGGGAAGTTGTCGGCGATGACGCCTGCCACCCACCAGCGGTCGGCAACGGGCACACTCTGTACGGTCCCCTGCGACCGGCGTACGATTTCACTGACTTGCCCCAATTCCGTAGACTTTCTGCAGGTTCTGCCGCCTCGGCTGCCCGCAGTTTGGCACGCAGTGGTCAAGTCCGGTGCAACCCGCGCCGAAGTGTCTGGGCACGGGGCTGTTCCCCGCCGCCGGGCACGGTGGCCGGGTCATGAAGGTTGGAGACGGCTGGTGACGGGGCGACGACACCGCGGGCGACCGTGCGGAAGCGCACACGGAAGAGTTCATGGGCGCAGGCGCGGCCTGGTGGCCGCGCTGCTGCTGATCGCGGCGTTCGCGTTCGCCATGACGCCCGCCGCCGGCGCAACGACGACCACCGAGGCGAAGCAGTCACCGAAGAGTGTGAAGCGCGCACCCGCGGGCATCCGGTTCTACGCCGCGCCGAACCCGCTGCCCCCCGGCGAGCCCGGCGACATCATCTGGGCCGCCCCCTACCGCGCCGTACCGGGCGCGAAGGCATGGAAGGTGCTCTACCACTCGCGCAGCCTCGCGGGTGACGACATCGCGGTGTCGGGCGTGATCGTCGTGCCCGACGGCAAGGCGCCCGCCGGCGGACGACCGGTCGTGAGCTGGGCCCACGGAACCCACGGCATCGCCGACAATTGCGCGCCGTCGCGCGCCACGAACTGGGTCCCCCAGATGCCGGCCATCGGCGAGCTGGTGAAGGCGGGATACGTCGTGGCTGCGACCGACTACGAGGGACTCGGCACGCCGGGCACGCACCCGTATCTCGTCGGTGAGAGCGAGGCGCGCGGGGCACTCGACGCCGTGCGCGCGGCGCGCAACCTCCCGGGTTCCGACGCGAACACGCAGACCGTCGTGTGGGGTCAGTCGCAGGGCGGCCAGGCCAGTCTGTTCGCGGGCGAGATCGCGCCGACCTACGCACCGGAGCTCGACCTCCGCGGCATCGTCGCCGGGGCGCCGGTCACCGACGTCGCCGCCATGTTCCCGGCGGCGGCGACCATCCCCGACACGCTGGGCTTCGTGGTGATGGGCCTCGAGGGCATCGAGGCGGCGTTCCCCCAGGCGAAGGCGGCCGACGTGCTCACTCCCCAGGCCCTCGCGAAGGCGGCGAAGATCGTCGACACGAAGTGCTACGAGGACGTGCTGGCGGCCTTCAAGCAGCCGGTCGACCAGGTGATCAGCCGCAACCCCGCCGACGTGGCGCCGTTCGCCGATCTGTTCACCCGCGACAGCGCGGGCAACGTGGCGACCACCGCACCGCAGTTCGTGTACCAGGGTAAGTCCGACGACGTCGTGTACAAGATCTTCACCGACGCGTACGTCAAGAAGGTCTGCGCCATGGGCAACACGGTCCAGTACGCGACGTTCGGCGGCAAGGACCACTACGAGGAGAATGCGGCGGCGGAGCAGCAGATCCTCGCGTGGATCCAGGGCCGCCTGAGCGGCGAGCCGGCGCCGAGCAACTGCGCGTCGCTCCCCACGGGCTGAGCACCACCAACCCCGCGAGTCACCGGGCGCCGACGCGACTCGGCGGCCGCCGGAGCGGCCGCCGAGTGCAGTGTTGGTCGGATCCGTCGTGATCAAGCGGGCTTGTTCGGGTCCTTCACGATGAAGGCGGTGACCATGCCGTACATGCCCTGCTCGGTCTCGGCGTGCGTGAGGATGTGGCAGTGGTACGCCCACACGCCGACCTGGTCGGCGTGGATGAGCACGGAGTACCGCTCACCCGGCGCGACCATGACCGTGTCCTCCATCTCCGGGTTCGCCAGCGGGAACCCGTCCTTGGCAATGACCATCTGCGGCAGTCCGTGCAGGTGCATCGGGTGGATCATCAGACCCTCGTTGAAGTAGTCGACCTGCACCCACTCGCCGAAGTTGGCCACGATCGGCGCGGTGGCGGGGAAGGACTTGCCGTTCAACGAGAGACCGATGGTGCCCGCGTCGTTCAGCACCATGGGAATGCGCTGCGAGACGGTGACACCGGCCGGCGCAGGCTCCTGGTCGATGAGGAAGGCGCCGGCCATACCGTTCGGCACCTGCTTCTGCGCGTGGTGGTGGGAGTGGTACATGCCCACTGCCGGACCTTGCGCCGTGAACTCGTAGGTGAAGGTCTCACCCGGCTTGACCGGGGGCTGGGTGATCTCGGGCACGCCGTCCATCGAGTTGGGGACGATGATGCCGTGGAAGTGGATCACGGTCGACTCGGGCAGCTGGTTGTTCAGCACAACCTTCACCTTGTCGCCGCTGTTCACCTGGATCGTGGGCCCGGGAACCGTACCGTTGTAGGTCCACGCCTCGACCTTCTTGCCGGGCGACACCTCCCACTGGACGATCTCAGCGGTGAGGTCGAACTCCTTGGTGCCGTCGGCGAGGATCTTGGGCGCAAGGGGCTGAGCGCCGAGACCCTCGGTCTTCGCCGGAAACGCCTTCGTGTTCACCGCCATCTGCTCGTCCATGGCATCGTTCGCCTTGGTGTTCACCCCGGCGTCGGCCACGGTGCCCGTGCCCATGTCCATGGCGCCCATGGACGATCCCGAGGCGCCGCCGACGGAGAGCGTGCCCTTCATGCCGGAGCCCTCGTGCCCGGGGACCTGGCAGTACACGACGTACTGACCGGCCTTGAGGCCGGAGAGATCGAGCGTCTCCGAACTGCCGGGGGAGATCATGCTCGTCTTCTTGTCGGTGCCCTTGATCGCGAAGTTGTGCTGGACGGTGCCGTTGTTCTTCACCGTCAGCGTCCCGTTCACGGGCGCCGAGATCTCGGACGGCGTGATCGCGAACTCGGTGAGGCTCACCGAGACCCCATTCGCCTTGTCGGCCGCGCTCTGCGCGTCGTTGCTCTTGCCGAACGCCTGCCCCGCGACGAGCAGGGCACCGAACGACAACAACACGGCGAGCAGGGCGAACACCCACGATCCCATGCCGAGCGCAGCGTCTTCGCTGCGCGTTCCCCGCTTGTCCATTCCTGAGCTCCCATCTGGGTGTGAAGGGTCATCCCCCGGGAGCAGCCTCCACGACCGGCACGGGGACCGGACAGGGCCGAGGGTCACGCCCGCATGGGACCAAGGACCCGAATCGACCGCAGCGATCGATCTCCGACAGCGATCACCCGTGCTGATGGCAGGTGCTTCACCGCCGCGACGCGGCCACCCCGCTCTCGAGTGACCGCACCACGATCGACAGGAACTCCCGCACCTGGGCCTCGGCCGCCCGTTGCAGCCGGCGCCGGTCCTCCTCGACACCCGAACCGCACGTGGCGCTCAGGCTGAGGTGGGATCGACGCGCGCTCAGGGGCGCAAGCTGCAGATCGCCGTCGAGCCGCCCGACCCCCGCGCCGCCCGGTTGTGCGCTCCAGGTCACCGGCACCACCAGTGCGTCGTGCCGCTCCCGGGCTTCGCCCCGGTGCAGTTCGCCTTCGCCTCCGCCGGCGAAGGCCCGCCGCGCGGCGTCCGCCAGCCACGCCTCGCCGACCTCCCGCAGCCGCGGTTCGACCAGCTCGAAGGGCTGCTCGACGGGACAGAAGTCGTAGAGGAACACACTCACCGTTGCAGGGTGCCGCAGTCCCTGCGGGACTCGACAGGGCAGAAAGTCCTTGACCGGTGTCAGGAATCGGCCGCGCCGGTACCCCCGGTGGTACCCCCGCTCGGCGGCCGTCGAGGTCGCCGGTCCGCTACCCTCGCCTCCATGGCCGCCCCCGAAACGACGCCATCGTCGATCCGCGTCTTCCTGCTCGACGACCACGAGATCGTCCGGGTCGGCGTGCGCGACCTGCTCGAGTCCGAAGACGACATCGAGGTCGTCGGCGAGGCCGGCACGGTCGAGCAGGCGCTCTCTCGCATCCCTCCGACGCGCCCCGACGTCGCCATCCTCGACGTGCGCCTCCCCGACGGCGACGGCGTCGAGGTCTGCCGCGACATCCGCTCGGCCCACCCCGAGATCCAGTGCATCATGCTCACGTCGTTCTCCGACGACGAGGCGATGTTCCAGGCGATCGTCGCCGGTGCGGCCGGCTACCTGCTCAAGCAGCTCAAGGGCACCGACATCGTCGACGCGGTACGCCGCGTCGCCCAGGGTCAGTCGCTCCTCGACCCCGCGCTCACGAAGCGCGTGCTCGAGCGGCTGCGGGAGCCCCCGGTGGAAGACGAGCGCCTCGCCCGCCTCACGCCGCAGGAGCGGCGCATCCTCGCCCTCATCGCCGACGGGCTGACCAACCGCCAGATCGCCGACGAGGTCCATCTCGCCGAGAAGACGGTGAAGAACTACGTGTCGAATCTGCTGGCGAAGCTCGGCATGGAACGACGCACCCAGGCCGCGGTGTTCGTGGCGAAGCTCGGCGAGCACTCGCTGTAGCGACCACGCCGGTCTCGCTAGATCGGGACCTGCCAGTCGAGATGGGTGCCCGAGTCCGGTTCGGCATGCACCTCGAACGTGCCGCCGAGGGCCTCGGCCCGGCGTGACATGTTGCGGAGTCCGCTGCGACGGGTCTCCTCCGGGTCCATCCCGCAGCCGTCGTCGTCGACGGTGAGTCGCAGCATCCCGTGCTCGACCGCGACGCGCACGTTGACGCGGGTCGCACCCGAGTGCCGCACCGCATTCGAGAGCGCCTCACGCGTGCACGAGAGCAGCTCGCGCGCCAACTGTTCGGAGACCGCGCTGTCGATCGGCCCGTCGAACGCCACGCGCGGGCGCCAATGGCCCTGAGCCGCCGCTGACTCGACCAGCGCAAGGAGCTCGGCGCGCGGTCCCTGGTCGTCGGGCCGCTGACCCAGGGCGAAGATCGTGGTCCGGATCTCGCGGATCGTCTCGTCGATCTCGTCGACCGCGCGTTGCAGCCGCCGGGCGACGTCGTCGTCGCTCACCCGTGACGCCGCGCCCTGCAGGTTCATGCCGGTCGCGAACAGGCGCTGGATCACCGAGTCGTGCAGGTCGCGTCCGATGCGTTCGCGCTCCTGCACCAGCTCCATCCGATCGCGGTCCTCGGCGAGCCGAGCGTTCTCGATCGCGACACCCGCGGCGGTGGACAACGCGACCACCACGTCCTCGTCGGCGGTCGTGAACTCCTCGCCCCCCTCCTTCTCGCAGAGGTACAGGTTGCCGAACACCTCGCCGCGGACGCGGATGGGCACCCCGAGGAAGGACTCCATCTTGGGGTGGTTGGGCGGGAAGCCGTACGACGCCGCGTGCTTGGCCAGGTGCTCCAGACGGATCGGCCGCGGGTCGTCGATCAGGACGCCGAGCACGCCCCGGCCCTTGGGCTCCTCACCGATGGCGTCGCGCTCGTCGTCGGTGAGGCCGGTGGTGAGGAACTCGGACAGGTAGCCGTCGCCGAGCACGCCGAGCGCGCCGTACCTCGCACCGGTGAGGCGGCACGCGCCGCGCACGACCTGGTCGAGAATGGCGGGCAGCGAATCGTCGCCCCCCATCGCGAGGACGGTCTCGAGGAGGACCCTCAGGGAAGTGGTGTCATCGACCATGCGCCGCGGCGAGTGTACGCCCACCGGCTGCGACGGCCCCAGAGGTGACTAGCCGTCAGTCATCCGGTCTGATCCGGGTGCCCCAGGTGGACCGCGTGGGCATCGGGGCCCGGAAAGTAGATCGTCTCGTGGCCGTCGTCCCACCGCACGAGGTAGTGCACCTCGCCCTGCGGATCGCGAATCTCGAGCACCTCACCCTTGCGGGGCGGCGCTCCGACTCGGCTGCGATCGACCACGACCTCGTCGCCAACCTCGGCGCGCATGAGCGGCCTCCTCTGTTGTGGCCCCGACCTGTCCGTCGCCGGACCGCGGCACCTCGGTGAGCACCGTCGGGCGCACCACGAACACCGGGCAGGGCGCCCGCCGTACGAGGCGCTGCACCACGCTGCCGAGCGTGACCCGCGCGAGGCCGGTGCGGCCGTGTGTGGCCGCCACCAGGAACGCCACGCGGCCCTCGGCCGCCACGTCGGCGAGCGCGGCCGCGGGATCGAAGCCGTCGACGAACTCGACGCTGACGGCGATCCCGGCCTCGGCGAAGGTCGCGAGCACCGGGCCCCACTCGTCGACGGCGAGCTGGTCGGGGTGGGGTACGTGCACCAACCTCACGTCGGCGTCGATCGCGCGGGCCAGTGAGATTGCCGCGGGAATCGCCTCGCGCGCCGTCGGCGATCCGTCGAGCGCGACGACGATCTCGGGCCTGGCGGGTATCGGCGGCAGGCGCCAGTGGGGATCCAGCGACGGGCCCACGAGCACGACCGGCGCGACCGCAGTGCGCACCACCGCTTCGGCGACGCTGCCGAGCACGCCGCGGATCACACCGCCGTGACCGTGCGTCGCCATGCACACCAACGTGCCGGGTTCCGCAGCCGCAGCGACGATGGCCGCGGCGGCGTCGCGTTCGATGACCGCCTCGATGCCGCACTGCCCGTCGAACCCCATGTCGAAGAGGCCGGCGCGCCGACCCTCGAGGTAGTTCCGGGTGGTGCCGAGATCCGACGCCGACCACTGCGTCGACAACAACACGAGTCGCGCGCCGGTCCGGAGGGCGAGCGGGACCGCCGGGACCAGCGCGGCCTCCGACCGCCACGATCCGTCGAGCGGGACGAGGACCGTCGTCAATGGCGCGCCGTACCTCATGCGGGTCTCCCCTGTGGTTCACCTGACCGTACGACCGCGGACGGCCTCGACGGAAGTGCCGAAGGTCCCCGGCCCCGGCGGGAAGCCGTCGGTCATGATGGTCCCGTGCCCGACGTGCCCGACGTGCCCGACCTCCCCGACCTGCCCTACCCGTCGGAATGGGAGTCCGATGTCGTCCTCGCCGACGGCGGCACCGCCCACCTCCGTCCGTTGCGACGCGACGACGCCGACAAGCTGCTCGACTTCTTCACGCGATTGTCGGACCGGTCACGCATGCTGCGCTTCTTCGCCCCGGTGTCGCCGCAGACCGCTCGCCGCGCCGCCCGTCTCGACGAGGTCGACTACGACGACACCTTCGGGATCGTCGCCGAGCTCGGCGACGAACTGATCGCGGTGGGCACCTACCAACGCACCGCCGACCCGACCTCGGCCGAAGTCGCGTTCGCGGTGTCCGACGAACACCAGGCCCGTGGGATCGGCTCGATGCTGCTCGAACACCTCGCGGCAGTCGGCCGCACGACCGGCTTGGAGCGATTCACCGCCTCGACCCTCCCCGAGAACCGCCGCATGCTGCGCGTGTTCCACGAAGCGGGATGGGAGGTCGCGCGGGAACACGTCGAGGGCGTCGTCGAGTTGTCGTTCCCGATCGGCGACGACGAGAAGACACGCGAGGTGCTCCACCGACGCGAACACCTCGCCGAGGCCCGCTCGGTCGAGCGCCTGTTGCACCCACGCTCGATCGCGGTGATCGGCGCGAGTCGCGAACCGCACACCCCGGGTCACGACGTGTTGGCGCACCTCGTCGCCGGGGGGTTCACCGGCTCGCTGCACGCGGTCAACCCCGCGGCGATCGCCGGTGATGCGGCCGGGGAGGTTGCCGGAGTCCCGTGTGTCGCGCGGGTCACCGACATCGACGGTCCGGTCGACGTCGCGATCGTGGCGGTGCCCGCGCCGGCGGTCGCGGCGGTGGTCGCGGACTGCGGCGCCAAGGGTGTCCACGGACTCGTCGTGCTCAGCGCGGCGCCCGAAGGGCGGGCCGAGCGGGAGGCGTTCGAGCACCAACTCGTCGACCAGGCGCGCCGCCTCGGAATGCGGATCCTCGGGCCCGAGTGCCTCGGCATCGTCAACACCGACCCGGAGACGTCGATGCAGGCGACCGTGGTGCCGGTGCGCCCGAGGCGCGGACGCATCGGGTGGTCGTCGCAGTCCGGCGCGATCGGTCTCGACCTCCTCGTGCGCGCCACCGACGCCGGTCTCGGCGTGTCGACGTTCGTGTCGCTCGGCGACAAGGCCGACGTGAGCGGCAACGACCTCCTGCAGTACTGGGACTCCGATCCCGACACCGACGTGATCCTGCTCCACCTCGAGTCGTTCGGGAACCCGCGCAAGTTCTTGCGGGTCGCGCGCCGCGTTGCGCGTCGCAAGCCGATCGTCGCCGTGAAGAGCGCCCGCAGCGTTGCCGGTCAACGCGGAGCCACCGCGCGCGCGTTCGTGCGTGACGACCCCGACGCCGCCGTCGACGCGTTGTTCGCGCAAGCCGGTGTGGTGCGCGTCGACACGCTCGAGGACTTGCTCGTCACGGCCGCCGTGCTCGAGGCGTGCCCCCTCCCCGACGGCGACCGCGTCGCCATCGTGGGCAACGCGGTCGGCCCGAACGTGCTCGTCGCGGACGCGTGCATCGCCGCCGGACTGACCGTGCCCGACCCGACTGCGGCCGGCCTCGCCGCCAACCCCGTGCACCTCGCGAGCACGGTGGCCGTCGACGAGTTCGAGGCCGCACTCCGCGCCGCGGTCGCGTCCGACGGCATCGACGCGGTGGTGGCCGTGGTCGTGCCGTTGCCCGGCCACGACGCCGAGGCCGACGCGCTCCGGCGCGTCGTCGGCACCGTCGCCGGCGCAAGCACGAAGCCGGTCGTGGCCTCGGTGCTCGGGCAGCGCGCACTCATCGGTCACGCGGGCACGGTGCCCACCTTCGCGTTCGCCGAACACGCCGCCATGGCGCTCGGGCGCGCCGCAGCCTACGCGCGGTGGCGCCGACGCCCGGCCGGCGAATTCACCGAGCTCACGGGCATCGACACGGCGGCCGCGCGCAATGCCGTCGCCGCGGATCTCGCGGCCCGTCCCGACGGGGGCTCGCTCGACTCTTCCACGGCCGCGACGGTGCTCTCGGCCGCGGGCATCACCGTCACCGCGCTGGCGGCGGGCACCCCGGGGGATGCGGTCGCGGCCGCCATCCGGTTGGACAGCGATCCTGCGTTCGGACCGCTGGTCACGTTCGAGATCGCGTCGCGCCACCAGGAACTCCTGCGTGACGCCGCGGTGTGTGTCGCGCCGCTCACCGACGTCGACGCTGCGGAACTCGTCCGCTCGCTGCGCACCAGCGCGCTGTTGTTCGGGTACGGCGACGCGGCGCCCCTCGCCACCGGCGCACTCGAGGAACTGCTCGTGCGCGTCGCCCGGCTGGCGGACGAGGTGCCCGAGATCTCGCGGTGCTCGCTCGATCCGGTCGTGATCACCGCGACCGGCGTGGTGATCACCGGCGCTTCCCTCGAGGTGGCACCCGTGACGAACGTGCCGACCGACGTCCGCCGCATGCGCGACGCCTGATCGCGGCAGGGCCGCCAGTCCGGGGCCGTCAGTCAGGGATGGCGACGGCGCGGCCGTGCAGTGTGCCGTGGTGCATCGAGTCGTAGGCCGCGGCGACCTCGTCGAGCGTGACCCGCTCGACCCGCGCCTCGATGAGCCCGCGCCGCGCCAACGCGAGCACCTCGTGCAGTTCCGGGATCGTGCCCCAGTAGGTGCTCTGCACCGAGCACTCGTAGGGCACGGTGAAGAACGAGAACGGCAGTGAGCCGCCGCCGATCCCGACGCAGGTGAGGTGGCCCAACGGGCGCGCCACCGATGCGCCGAAGGCGAGCGTCTCGTCGACGCCCACGAAGTCGAGCACGACGTCGGCGCCCTGACCCCCCGTCATCGCGAGGATCTCCGCGGTGGCCTCGGCGCCCGGGAGCAGTGCGTGATGCGCGCCGACCTCGAGCGCGAGCCGCAGCGAGTCCTCGCTGCGGTCGACTGCGACCACCGTGGACGGCGCCAGCGCCCGCACGATCTGCACCGCCATGTGCCCGAGCCCGCCGACGCCGATCACCACCACCGTGCTCCCCGCACCCAT
>Ga0209068_10001157_pt1 | contig 13280 bp, 9 predicted proteins | sample ColStrG_CSR_2012_FD_187200 | JGI IMG/M metagenome (GOLD analysis project Ga0209068, IMG submission 187200) | Freshwater sediment microbial communities in response to fracking from Pennsylvania, USA - Cold Stream Run_MetaG_CSR_2012 (SPAdes)... | ecosystem: Environmental > Aquatic > Freshwater >... | reverse complement strand
GCATGGAGGCTTCGTCGACGACGACCACCGACCGGTGACCCAGCAGCCCATCCGCACGTTGCCCTGGCGGCAGATCATCGAGGCGCTGTTGCTGGAGGAGCCAGCGGGCGACGGTGTGCCCGGGTGCCCCGGTCGCGGTGGCGAGCTCGGCGGCGGCCCTCGCGGACGGCGCCAACATGATCACCTGCGTATTCGTTTGCCACCACACCCGGACCGCCGCGGCGAGGGTGGTGGTCTTCCCGGCACCGGCCGGTGCGGTCATCACGGTGACCAGGTCCTTCGCCGCGACCAGTTTGACTGCCGCTCGGCGCTGCTCTTCGCTCAGCGCGGCGGATTCGCCGTCGAAGAACCACCCCACTGCGTGCGCGGGAACTCGGGCGGGGGTGTTGAACCCGCCGGTGATGACCCGTTCCAGGATCCGCGCCTCGGTGTCGACCAGCTCGGCGGAGGCGTACCGGTCATCCGACGCCCGGGCGGTCACCCCCACCTGATCGGCACCCAACGCGACGGCCCCGTGGATGCTTCCGGTGAGCGCGGTGTCGGTGAGCAGTTCGACGAGGCTAACAACCTGCACCGCGCTCAACGGCGCGCCCGGGTTCGTGGGGATCCGAGCGGCGACCTGGACAGTCAGGTCCGCGCGGGACCAGATCGCCTTGCACCGCCCAACCGCGGTCACCGCCTCCACCGCGACCCGATCCGCCCAACTGGGGTCGACCGGCTCGCGGCGGCGGTCCGATGCTTCCCGTTCCGCGCGCAGGACTGACCGTAGGCGAGGTCCGTCCCAGCCGAGTCCGGCTGCTTGGTTCGCCCAGCGGGCGCGCAGGTCCCCTTCCGGGACCTCGGTCTCTTTCGGGGGGCGGGTGGTCAGGACGGCGGTCTTGATGATCCGCGCCCGCTCCCGGGCGCTCACTGGCCGGCCGAGGACTTCCTCGGCGTCGGCGATGGTGGGGACCGCGTCACCCATCACCGCCGCCGTCCGGGTGGACCACGCGGCGATCAGATCCTCAGGGGTACCGGTGAGCTCGGCCTGCCCGTGTTCGGACACTTCCCCGAACCTCACCGGCAGGCGTGCGGTGAGCTCGGCGCGGAGCGCGGTCTGATAGATCGCCCCGGCGGCCTTCTTGTGGTGGTAGACCTCGTGTCCGTCCAGGGTGCGCCACGCCCCGTCGGCGCAGAGCACTTTGTTGATCACCAGAGCGTGGGTGTGCAGCTGCGGGTCCCCGGTCCGCGAGGTGCGGTGATCGAACAACGCGGCGGCCAGACCGTTCGAGGTGATCTGGTCGATGCCGTCTTTGCCGCGCCGCGACAGAGACGCATGCGTATCCAGGTACCCGAGTGCGGCGCGGACGGCGGCGTTGTGCGCGGCGTCGACCGCGTCGACCGTGGCTCGGTGACCCAGGGCCCACAGCGCACTGACGGACTTGGGGGCGGAGAACGTCAGGTCGTACCCCGTCACAGCGTCGACCCGCCACCCCTGCCCCAGCGGCCGACCGGTGGTCGGGCACAGGGCACGCCCGAACATGGCCTCGAGCTCCTGTTCGGCCACCGCCGAACCGGGCGTCAGCCCGAGCTCGCCCAGGCCTTGACCGTGCCAACGACCGGGGCGGTCGCCGTGCTCGGTGTAGTACTCACACGCACCCCCAGCGACGGTGCGCTGGTAGTACCGCCACGACGAGCGGCCGATCTTCGCAGAAGACAACACCAGACGACACCACCCGGAATACTGTTGCAGGACAACAACTTTCCCGCCCAGGCTAGCCACCACCGATGCACATGTCTGCGCCCATTTCGTCTGTCCTGCGACAAGCCCGACGGCTTGATCGGACGATGCGGGAGACCGTGCACTACGGCACAACCGTTCGGCACGAAACGAACCTTCACGGACGAGGTAGGTGCCTTTACTGCGTCCGAAGAAATCATCAACGACGGCACGCCCGTCAGCGTGTCGACTCGTTCGGCAGGGCTTCTGCCTTCGCGAAGAACTCTGCCGATCTTGTGCGGCCGCGGAGGACCCCTATCCCTGCGAGCCGATCACCCGAGGGTGCGTGTGAACTCCGCGATGGCCACCGCGAGACTGCGGTCGACCAGATGATCGACGTCCGGCCAGACGGCCTCGAACTCGAGATCACCTGTTAGAGCCAACTGATCGAGCTCAGTTGGCTCGAACAACCACTCGTACGCCGGGCTCTGATCCTCCTGATCCTTGAAGAGTCTCTCCGCCTGGATGATCACCGCCCCAACCCCCGTATCTCCTGAGCCGACTCGGACAACGGCAACAAGTAGACGGAGCCGCTCCTCGAACAGTCTCAGGGTGAGCGTGGACCACCACGAACCGTCCGTAAGGTTGGCGAAGAACTGATGGCGGCGCGCAAGTTTGACTAGCTGGCCGTGGAACTGACCCGCCTCCGTAGTTCCCACGTCCGCACGCCGGACCCAGACGTCGGCTGACTGATCGACCGGCCGAAAAGTCTGCTCAAGCTCATGATCCAACGCCTTGAGTTTGGCTTCGATTCGGCTGTTGATCTGCACGGCGAGCTTCGCGAGAGCCGCGGTCTTCTGCCGACGACTGGCCCGCTGAAGGTCGGACAGCTTCGCGGCGGCTGCCCGAGCAACCTCGAGGACGGAACCACTCGTCTCCGGCTGAAGCGGAGCCTGAAACTGTCTGATCATCGCTTGGCGCTCAAGGTCGGCCAGGAGCAGGATCAAGGGTTCTAGATCACCTTCGTTGGCAGCGTCGAGCTGAGCGATGTACCGAGACCGGACATCCCGGCCAACAACCAGAGGCGCGTAGCGAGCTTTGAGGAGCTCAAGGAGAACCAGTGCTCGAGCGACGCGACCGTTGCCGTCTTGGAACGGATGGATCGAGATAAAGCGGTGGTGTAGCCAGGCGGCGCGGACGACCGCATGCGATGTGTCCAGCCCTAGGAACTCAACGAGGCGCTCCATCTGGTCTTGCACCCTCAATGGCGGGCAGTACTCGAGGACAGAGCCATCGGGTCGGGTCACGTGGTTCGGATCCCGCTTCCACTCACCGTGGAGCAGTGGCGGGTTCGCGGCACGTCCCAGCGTGTCCGTGGCCTCGTAGGTCTCCTGGTGGCGGGAGATCATCTGATGGAGTTCTCGGATGAATGAGACCGAGAGGGGCCGTTCACCTCGAGCCGCCTCGCTGACGAACTCGAGCGCCTCATACTGATCGTGGATTACGGCGAGGGTGTCACGGCTCACTTCCCCGCCGGCACGCTCGACGACCTCCTGGCTAAAGCCTTCCGCGACAAGGGCCTCGGTCACACCCCAATCCACGTCATAGAGGCGTTCGATGATGCCCGTCTCTATCGCGTGCGATCGCAGAGCCCGGAGTCGCGTCTCCTGAAATGTGGCCGGATCGCTGGCCGCCGCCTCCTGCCAGGCGTGCTGCAGAGGAGTCAGCTGACCGAGCGCAGCAAGCACGTGCTCGCTCACCACGGGAACGCCCTCAATGTCCTGCCAGGGGGAGTCGAGAGCGGCCACGAGAATCAGCGTAGTGATCGAGTCGGTCACCAGTCACGACCGCGCGGCGGTGAGAGCCTGGGTCGCGATGCGCAGGGGCATGCGACGGTCGGTCGCGGAGCCGGCCAGGCAGAAGCACCCGGACGCCACGCGCTGTAACCCCAGGCAGTGGCAGCTCTGAGGGCTATCCGTCGGATAGCATGCTCTCCATGAATGCTAACCTTCGCAGAAGCCCCAGGGCGGGCTCCTGACGTGGCTTCCTGGCGCTCGTCGGTCCAGGAGGTTGACCGAGTCCTGGGTGAGCAAAACCCTTGGCACTCGGATGGGCTCGTGCCGGGTGTTCTCGCGCCCCCGGTGGAGCGGGCACTGACCCGACGGCTCTGGGCGCAGGTCTTGGCCGATGACCCGCGACGCTTCCACCTGGTCCTGGGACCGCGCCGAGTCGGCAAGACCACGGCGATGTACCAGTCCGTTCGGCACCTGATCGACGCGGGCTCATCACCCGAGCGGCTGTGGTGGCTGCGCATGGACCACCCTGTCCTACTGCGGGAGTCCCTCGGGGACCTGGTGCGCCACGTCATCGAGGTCAGCGAAGCCCGTCCCGGGCACGAGGTGGTGCTGCTGCTCGACGAGCTGGTTTACGCCGACCAGTGGGACCTGTGGCTCAAGACGTTCTACGACGACCGCTGGCCAGTCCGCCTAGTTGCCACCTCCAGTGCCACCGCCGCGCTGCGCGGAGGGCGCGTCGAAAGTGGCGTCGGACGCTGGTCAGAGCACTTCCTCATGCCGTACCTGTTCAGCGAGTACCTCGACTTGCTCGGTCAACCGGCGGAGATCGAGGTCGGCGCCACCCTGGCGGACACGTTGGCCGGACTGCCCCGTACGGCACCCCCCAAAGATCTGGCGTCACTGCGCCGACGGTTCCTGCTGGTCGGCGGCTTCCCAGAGCTCATCGCCCGCGACTCCGGACGTGAGGACGAGCCCGACGTTGATCGGCTGTTGCTGTCGCAGCAGGTACTGCGGACCGACGCGGTTGAACGCGCCATCTACAAGGACATCCCGCAGTCCTTCGGCATCGACCATCCGATGCTGCTCGAACGCCTGCTCTACATCCTTGCGGGCCAGGTCACCGGGATCCTGTCACCGAGCAGCGTCTGCGCGGAGCTGGACAACCTGTCCCAGCCGACCCTGGACCGCTACGTCTCCTACCTCGAGCAGACCTTCCTCGTCTTCCGGCTCACGAACTACTCCGGCAACGAGTCTTCTGTTCAGAAACGTGGGCGGAAGATCTACTTCCACGACGGGGCCGTACGCAACGCCGCCCTCCAGCGCGGGACCGCGCCGCTCACCGATCCGACGGAAATGGGCCTGTTGCTGGAAAACCTTGCTGCCGCGTCGCTGCACACCCTGGCCTTGCACGAAGGCACCCGACTGCACCACTGGCGCGAGGGCCGCGACGAGGTCGACCTCATCCATGACCACCCCACCGAACCGTTGGCGTTCGAGATCGGATCCTCGCCCCGCCACAGCACCAAAGGGCTGGTCGCGCTGCAGCAACGGCACTCCCGGTTCGCCGGCCGCTGCTACCTGGTCGCCCCTGACGCGCCCACCCGCCGACCGGCCGAGTCAGGCGATGGCGTTGGCTCGCTCCCCCTTGACCAGTTCCTCGTCGCGGTTGGTCGGCAAGCGGAACGTGCCCTCAACCTCACGCTCACCGGGGGTACCGACCAGGGCGATAGGTTCCCCACATGACCGGGGGTGACCAGCTGCACGCCGAGCAGCGGGCGCGCGTGCTCATCGACGAGGAGCTTCGTCAATCAGGCTGGCGGGTGTGCGACGCGTCCGAGCTGGACTTGATCCACTACCCGGCCAGCGCGGTCCGAGAGGTGCGGATGAAGCGCGGTCATGGGCAGGTCGACTACCTGCTGTATGTCGACCGCAAGATCGTCGGCGTGATTGAGGCCAAGCCCGAGGGCACGTCGCTGTCGGGAGTGGAGTGGCAGTCCGCGATGTACGCAGACGGGCTGAGCGCCGCTCAGCAGCTGCAGGCGGTAGCGGTCGACGGCCGGCTGCCGTTCGTGTTCGAGGCTTCCGGTTCGGAGATTCACTTCACCGATGGATATGACCCGCACCCGCGCGCCCGGGGCGTCTTCTGCTTCGCGAGACCGGAGACGCTCGCGAGGGTGCTGCGGGAGGCCGAAGCCGACCCGGCAGCGCCGACGTGGCGCGCGAAGGTCCAGTCGCTGCCCAACCTCGACGTCGTCGGGTTGCGGCCGGCGCAGATCGAGGCAGTCCATGGCATCGAACGTTCGCTGGCTGAGCAGCGCCACGACCGCTCGCTCGTGCAGATGGCCACCGGCGCGGGCAAGACGTTCACCGCAGTCACGGAGTCGTACCGGCTGCTCAAGCACGGCGGCTTCACCCGGATCCTGTTCCTGGTCGACCGCAACAACCTCGGGGACCAGACGCTGCGGGAGTTCCGCGACTACACCACGCCAGATGACGGGCGGAAGTTCACTGAGCTCTACAACGTCGATAAGCTCACCGGCGCCGGCATGGTCGGGAGCAGCAAGGTCGTGATCTCAACGATCCAGCGCGTGCACGCCGCGCTGCGTGGGCAGGAGGTCGCGGATACTGACGATCCGGGGCTGGACTCGTTCGTCCCAGAAGCCCCGGTCGAGATCGCCTACAACGCAGACCTGCCGCCGGAAGCCTTCGACCTGGTCATCGTCGACGAGTGTCACCGCTCGATCTACGGCGTGTGGCGCGGGGTGCTGGAGTACTTCGATGCCCACGTGGTCGGGCTGACCGCAACCCCGACCAAGCAGACGTTCGGCTTCTTCCGGCAGAACCTCGTGAGTGAGTACACCTACGCCGAGTCCGTTGCCGACCGCGTCAACGTCGACTTCGACGTCTACCGCATCAATACCGAAGTGACCCAGAGCGGCGGGACGATCGAGGCCGGCACCGTCGTCCCGAAGCGCGACAAGCGCACCCGACGCCAGCGCCTCGAAACCTTGGACGACGACCTCGACTACACGCCCGGTCAGCTCGACCGTGCGGTGCTTTCGACGAGCCAGATCCGGTTGGTCCTTGAGACCTTCCGGGATCGGATGTTCACCGAGATCTTCCCCGGCCGCTCGACGGTGCCCAAGACGCTGATCTTCGCCAAGGACGACAACCACGCCGAGGAGATCGTCACGACGATCCGACAGGTATTCGGCAAGGGCAACGACTTCGCGGCGAAGATCACGTACAACGCCAAGGACCCGCGACGGCTGCTGCAGGACTTCCGCAACTCACCCACGCTGCGGGTCGCTGTGACGGTCGACATGATCGCCACCGGGACAGACGTGAAGCCGTTGGAGTGCGTGTTCTTCATGCGCGACGTCCGCTCGGCGACGTACTTCGAGCAGATGAAAGGCCGCGGGGCGCGGACCATACCTGACGCCGACTTCCGTGCCGTCACCCCCGACGCCGCCGCCAAGACCCGGTTCGTCATCGTCGACGCCGTCGGGGTCACCGAACACGACTACATCGACGCGGCACCGCTGGACCGTGACAAGACCATCAGCCTCAAACAGCTGCTCGGCAAGGCCGCCGCACTAACCATCACCGAGGACGAGACCGCGACCCTCGCGTCCCGCCTGGCTCGGCTCGATCAGCAGCTCAGCACCGCTGAGCGGGGCGAACTGGCCGCCCTCGCGGGCGCACCTCTCACCCAGGTCATACGCGGTCTGGTCGACGCCGTCGACGCCGATCGCCAGGCCTCCGCGGTCACTATGGCGTCCGAAGCCGGAGCTACCGACCCAGGCCAGGCGATCAGGGACCTCATCCTGTCCGCGGTCGAGCCGCTGGCCGGGAACCCGGCGCTGCGGGATCGGATCCTGGAGATCCGTGCCAGCCACGACCTGGTCATCGACGAGACGAGCGTCGACACCCTGCTCGACGCGTACGGGGTCGTCGACACCGACCGGGCCCGCTCGATCGTGATCTCGTGGCGGGACTACCTCGACACCCACAAAGACGAGATCGCCGCTCTGCACCTGCTCTACTCGCAGGGCGAATCAGCCAAGGTGACGTACGCCGAGCTGCGAGAGCTCGCCGAGCGCATCAAGCGACCGCCGCACAACTGGACGCCGGACCTGATCTGGAACGCCTACGCTGCCATCGACATCGAGTACGAGCACCCCAAGGTCCATCGTGCCGATCGTCACACCGTCACCGATCTCGTCAGCCTCGTGCGGTTCACGCTCGGCCAGGACGAGGAGCTCGTGCCCTACGCCGAGACCGTGCAGGAGCGGTACGCCGCCTGGCTGGCCCAGCAGGAACAGGCCGGCGCAACCTTCACCGATCGGCAGCGTTGGTGGCTCGACAGAATCGCCGACGTCATCGCCCAATCCGCAGGCATCACCGCGGACGATCTCGACAAGACCCCCTTCACCGAACGAGGCGGCATCGACGGCGCTCTGGCAGATCTTGGGCCGACTACCGCATCCCTGCTTGAGCGACTAGGCACGGAGCTAACGGCATGACCCTCCTTGATCTGCCCGTTGGCTGGTCGCGGGGCACGCTCGATGCGGTGCTGGAGCCACTGGAGAGCGGTGGGAAACTTCAGATGGGCTGGAGTCCGCAGTGCGACAAGGAGCCTGCCCCCAATGATGAGACGTGGGCCGTCCTCAAGACCACGGCCATTCAGCCTGGTGACTTCCAGCCCGGTCACAACAAGCGCCTCCCCACCCACCTATCAGCGAGGCCGGCGATCGAGGTTCGGACTGGTGATCTGCTTCTTACCAACGCCGGGCCCCGAGCAAGATGCGGTATCCCGTGCCTAGTGCGGTCTACCAGACCGCGGCTGATGCTATCGGGAAAGATGTACCGCTTTAGGCCCGACCCTGAAGCCCTGGACAGTCGCTTTCTCGAGTACTTCCTGCTGAGCCCCGGAGCGCAGGCGGATATCGACACGATGAAGACCGGGATCAGCGACAGCGGCCTCAATCTCACTCAAGGGCGGTTTCTGGGGTTGCATGTGCCCGTCCCCTCGCTCAAAGAGCAGCGGCAAGTCGTCGACATCCTCGAAGACCACCTCTCCCGCCTCGACGTCGCTTCGATGGCGCTATTCGCTACCCACCGGCGCTTGGTGTCTCTGCGGCGCGCAGCGGTTGACGAGATCACGAGACGCCACTCCGAGGGATCTGTCTCACTGAGGTCACTGGTCGAGCGTATCGAGGCTGGGAGGTCGTTCGGCTCGGCGTCGCGCCCCGCCCAAGATCATGAGTGGGGCATCGTCAAGGTGAGCGCCATGACCTGGGGCGAATTCCGCCCCCACGAGAACAAGGTCGTCATCGACACAGCCAGGATCGATTCGCGATACGAGATACACGCCGGAGACATCCTGGTGAGTAGGGCCAATACGACTGCATACGTGGGCGCACCGGTCCTAGTGGAAGAGACTCGCGCACGGCTCCTGCTCAGTGACAAGAGCCTGCGCCTCATCCCACGAGCCGGAGTCTCGTCCGCCTACCTCCATTGCGTTCTGAGCGCCCCCGCAGCTCGCGCGCAGATGTCAGCCAGAGCCACTGGCACGAAGGACTCCATGCGCAACATCTCTCAAGAGTCGCTCCTCGCGGTCGAGGTTCCGCTTGCCTCACCTGCTTCGCAAGCCTCTGTGGTTGCCGAAGTGACCGACCTAGACAACACCTCTGTTCGATTGGGCGACTCGGTGACTCATGGCCAACAACGCGCTCTTGGACTTCGACGCGCGTTGCTCGAAGCTGCCTTCTCCGGCCGCCTGACAGCTGGCAGTCCCGGCGCTGATCACATCGAGGAGTTGGCCGGTGTCTGACACCCGTCGGTTGGTCGACAAGTTGTGGTCGTACTGCAACGTGCTCCGGGACGACGGAGTGTCGACGATTGAGTACACAGAGCAGCTGACGTACTTGTTGTTCCTCAAGATGGCGGAGGAGAGGGCGACACGGTCGTTGAAGCCCGAACACATCGTCCCCAGAGACTGCTCGTGGCAGCGACTGCTCGACGATGACGGCGACGACCTCGAGCTCGCCTACCGGCACATGCTGGAGAAGCTGGCCCGGCAGCCGGGCACTCTTGGCGTGATCTTTCGCAAGGCACAGAACAAGATCCAGGACCCGGCCAAGCTGAAGCGGCTGATCGTCGACCTCATCGATCGAGAGAACTGGTCAGCCGCCGGAGTCGACATCAAGGGCGACGCGTACGAGGAGCTGCTAGCCAAGGGCGCCGAGGACATCAAGTCGGGTGCTGGCCAGTACTTCACCCCGCGCGCCCTCATCGCGGCCATGGTCGACTGCATCCAACCGACCCCCGCTGACACCGTCGTCGATCCGGCGTGCGGGACCGGTGGCTTCCTCCTCGCCGCGCACGCGTACGCCGCCCGCGACGCCGAGGATCTCAACCCCGACCAGCGCGACCACCTGCGCGACCACTTCGTCACGGGTACGGAGCTCGTCGACGGCACGGCGCGCCTCGCCGCGATGAACCTGCTGCTACACGGCATCGGCAAGCCCGACGGCGCTTCCCTGATCACCGTCGGTGACGCGCTCACCGCGGCACCCACCGAGCGCTACTCCGTCGTGCTGGCCAACCCACCTTTCGGTCGCAAGTCTTCGGTCACCATGATCGGTGCGGACGGGCGCGAGTCCCGTGACGACCTGGAGATCGTGCGGGACGACTTCTGGGTGACGACCGCCAACAAGCAGCTCAACTTCGTGCAACACATCAAGACCATCCTCGACATCAACGGTCGTGCAGCCGTCGTGCTGCCGGACAACGTCCTCTTCGAGGGGGGCGCGGGCGAGGCGATCCGGCGACGGCTGCTGCGCGAGTTTGACGTCCACACCCTGTTGCGCCTGCCGACCGGGATCTTCTACGCCGGCGGCGTGAAGGCGAACGTGCTGTTCTTCGACAAGAAGCCGGCGTCCGAGACTCCGTGGACATCGCGGCTGTGGGTGTACGACTTCCGTACCAACCAGCACTTCACCCTGAAGCAGCGGCAGCTCAGGCGCGCCGACCTCGACGACTTCGTCGCATCGTTCGCCACCGGCCGCGCGAGGGACGAGCGAGTGGAGAGCGAGCGCTTCCACGCCTTCTCGTACGACGACCTCGTCGCACGAGACAAGGCCAACCTCGACATCACCTGGCTCAAGGACGACTCCCTCGAAGACCTCGACAACCTGCCAGCCCCAGAGATCATCGCCCGCGAGATCGTCGAAGACCTGACGGCAGCCTTAGTCGAGTTCGAGGTCGTAGCGGCAGCCCTCGAGGCATCGGCCGCGAACTCCGAGGAGCTCGCATGACTGTTCCGGACTATCAGTCGCTGATGGCCCCAGTTCTGCGCAAGCTCGACGACGGTCACGAGCACCCGGTCAAGGAACTGACCACCGAGATCGCAGCGGATCTTGGCCTGACCGACGACGAGCTGACGGTCGTGTTGCCCAGTGGGCGGATGACGGTCTGGCGAAGTCGGGTGCACTGGGCCACGCAGTACCTCTACCAAGCCGGCGCCATCGCGCGGTCCAAGCGCGGGGTGTTCACGATTACCGAACGAGGCCGATCACTGCTGCGTGAGCATCCGGAGCGTGTCGGCAACGAGCAGCTTGAACAGTTCGAGGAGTACCGCGACTTCAAGAGCCGCTCTCGTCAGCCATCGGGATCTGCAGCATCTGATGCCGGCCAAGGTCTGACGCCTGACGCTTTCGAAGGCACCCCCTACGACCGGATCGCGGTCGCGGCCGCGGAGGCCAACTCAGCGGTCGCTGCCGAGTTGCTTGCAAGGATCAACACCCAGCCCCCAGAGTTCCTGGAGAAGATCGTCCTGGAGCTGCTTGTGGCCATGGGCTACGCGGGTGCCTTGGGTGCGGCCGAGCATCTCGGGCGTTCCGGGGACGAGGGCGTGGACGGGGTGATCCGGCAAGACGCTCTCGGCCTCGATCAGATCTTCGTCCAGGCAAAGCGCTACGCCTCAGGACGCACAGTCGGTCGGCCGGAGATCCAAGAGTTCGTCGGTGCCCTGCACGGGGCGCAGGCGACGCGCGGTGTCTTCATCACGACGAGCAGGTTCAGCCGTGAAGCCGTCGACTTCGCCGACCGAGTCCAGCAGCGGATCGTGCTGATCGACGGGCACGAGCTGACACGGCTCATGGTCGACCACGGCGTCGGGACGCAGGCAGAGCAGACCATCGTTCTCAAGCGCGTAGACGAGGACTTCTTCGAGTGAACGAGACTTGGTCTAGGTTGTCGGAGGTCGGCTGCATGCTCAAGACCGTAGCGAGGAGGCGATCACGGTGACTGTCACACTCCTGGATCGTGCGGTGACCACGGTCAATGAGGCGGCTCGCCAACTGCGCATCCCACCCGCGACCCTGCGCTACTGGCTCGAGGGTGGAAGGCAGCGCGAGTCGGTCTACGAGCCGATTCTGAGAACCGAGTCGACGGGCTCCCTGGTGGTGACCTGGGGGGAGATGGTCGAAGCACGCTACCTGCGTGCCTATCGAGAACGAGTGTCCATGCAGAAGCTCCGGCCGTTCATGGCAGCGCTCCGCACGGAGTTCGGGATCCCGTACCCGCTGGCGCACTTCCGCCCGTTCATCGACTCGAACCGCCGACTCGTACTGTCTCTCCAGCAGCAGCTGGACCTGCCCGACGACCTTTGGATGGTCTTCGAAGGTCGGGCTGGGCAGCTGCGCATCAACCCTGCCATCACCCACGAGTTCCTCGACAGAGTCGACTTCGCCGATGGTCCAGGCGACGAGGCTCTCCGGATCCACCCGGTCGGCAAGGAGCACCCCGTCATCATCGACCCCCGTGTCTCGTCCGGCGCAGCAACCGTCGTGGGAGTTCGGACTGCCGTCCTTGCTGAGCGGGTCGAGGGGTTCGGCCAGACACCCGAGGAGTTGGCCGAGGAGTTCGACTTGACCCTGGCCCAGGTCAAAGCGGCCATCTCGTACGAGTTCGCGGCCTGACGCAGCAGCCGTCGTGCGGCAGCCTGAGTGGTACTGCGACGCGGACGTCAAGGGTCTGGGGAAGACCCTCGCCGGGATGCGTCTCCCGGTCACCTGGCCGGGAGACGACGGCGAGCGCGCGTCCGAGCGACTTCGGCAGCCGCCCAGCCCGATCCAGGATCCGGCCACCGCAGACGAGCTGTGGATTCCCGAGGTCACTAGAGCTGGCCTAGTGATCATCACTCGGGACAGCAAGATCATGGATCGGGTCGCCGAGATCGATGCGGTCATCGCCAGCCGAGCCCGGATGTTCGTGATCACCAGCCATAGTCAGCTCGATCTTTGGGATGAGGTCCGGATCGTCGCCGCGCAGTGGTCGACCATGATCAGGCGCCGAGAGAGACCTGGCCCGTTCGTCGACTCGATCACCCTGTCTGGAACCCGCCGGCTCGTGCCGGCCACGGACGACGGTGACGGACTCAACGGCGATTGATGAGCGAACAACGCGCTCAGGCTCCCCAAAGGTCGGGCGGAGCAGCCGCGAAACGGTCACCTTCCAAGAGATCGTCGGAAGTTTGATCTATCACGGAGCTCTCACAATCGGGCCAGAACGAGGCGCTTCGACGCAACATCAAGAACTGCCGATCATGGCCCTGACCTGCACAAACACCACCGGGCACCATGATCCAACACGGCTCTCGGCGCCCTGAAAATCGGAAGGTCGGCGGTTCGACCCCGCCCCTGGCCACCACATCACCGCAGGTCACAGGCCTAAGAACATGACCGACAAGAAACCCAGTGATCGACTTGTCACAGATG
>Ga0209068_10001155_pt1 | contig 13289 bp, 11 predicted proteins | sample ColStrG_CSR_2012_FD_187200 | JGI IMG/M metagenome (GOLD analysis project Ga0209068, IMG submission 187200) | Freshwater sediment microbial communities in response to fracking from Pennsylvania, USA - Cold Stream Run_MetaG_CSR_2012 (SPAdes)... | ecosystem: Environmental > Aquatic > Freshwater >... | reverse complement strand
GCGCTCAACCCGCCGGCAGCGCGTCCCGCCTTCGTGCCGGCCGAGCCCGTCGCGTTGGCCTCCACCGAGTCGATCCTCGCCGCCGAGCACCTCTCCACCGAGGACTTGTTCGGCGCGCTGCCGGCGCCCGAGAAAATCGTGCCCGACTCGGCCTACCGCAACTCGGCCGGCGGGCGCTACGAGGCATGAGCGACCGGCGCTGCCCCGTCTGCGACGCCTCGCTCGACGGCCGCCGCTGCGACGCCGTGACCTGTTCGTCCGCCTGCCGTCGCGAGTTGAGCCGGATTCGTGCCGTGGACGGGGGCAGGGCCGACGGTCCCTATGCAAGTCGGGCGGACCTAGCCGCGCGACGCCGTAAACGTGCAAAACGCACGAGAGACGCTAAACGTGCAAACCGACACGAGGGCGAGTAGAATGGCCTCTCCAACAAAGCGCCCCCGCACCGTTGACGCGGCCGGGGGCATGGCACAGGAGGTAGAAGCTCCCATGCAACTCAAACCGTACACCGACGGCGCCCGCCGTCAGAAGTCCGAAGCGACTCGCTACCCCGGCATCCTCAAGCTCCACGCTCGCGGCTGCGCGGGCGGCTCGGCGTGCAAGTGCAAACCGAGCTATCGAGCGAGCGTCTACTCGCCGCGCCAAGGCCGGAAACTGCGACAGGTCTGCCCGAACATCGCCGAGGCGAAAGCGTGGCGCGACGACAAGGCGAGGGCAGTCAAAGACGGCCGCGACCAAGCGCCCACGAAGCTCACCGTCCGAGAGGCTGCCGAGGCGTTCCTCGCCGGGGCTCGCGACGGCTCGATCCCGACGGCGAGCGGAGCGCGCTACAAGCCGGCGACGCTGCGCGGCTACACGGTCGGGCTCAACAAACGAGTGCTCCCCGCGCTCGGGCACCGCAAGCTCTCCGACGTCCGCCGCCGCGACGTTCAAGACCTCGCCGACAAGCTCACCGCCGAGGGGCTGAGCGCGTCCACGATTCACAACACGCTCGACCCGCTCCGAGTGATCTACCGGCGCGCGATTCGTCGCGAAGAAGGCGTCGCGATCGACCCGACCGAGCGCCTTGAGCTTCGCCGGCCGGATGGCAAGCGCGACCGGATCGCATCGCCGGCCGAGGCGACCGCTCTCGTCGACGCGCTCGACGACGACGACCGTGCGCTGTGGGCGACGGCGCTCTACGCGGGCCTTCGGCGCGGCGAGCTACAGGCGCTCAGGTGGAGCGACGTCGACCTCCCCGGCCGCGTGATTCACGTTCACCGGGGATGGGACGCGATCGAGGGCGAGCAGAGCGCGAAGAGCGAGGCCGGCAACCGTCGCGTGCCGATCCTCGACCCGCTCGCCCGCGAGCTTGCTGCTCACAAGCTCCGCACCGGGCGCGACGGCGAGGCGCTCGTGTTCGGCGCGACCGAGGCCAAGCCGTTCGCCCCGGAATCCGCACGCCGTCGCTCCCTCGCCGCGTGGGAGGCCGAGAACGGCCGGCGCGTCGAAGGCGCAGACGACTCCGAGGACGTCGAGCTTCTCTCGCCGCTAACGCTCCACGAGGCCCGGCACACGTGCGCGTCGCTGCTCATCGCAGCGGGCGTGAACGCGAAGGCGCTGAGCGTCATCATGGGGCACGCCACGATCGCCATGACGTTCGACACCTACGGCCACCTCATGCCCGGCGGACTCGACGAGGCCGCTGCGGCGACCAACGCCTACCTCGCACGCCTCGGCGGCGCGGGGCCGACCCTCGTGGCCGTCTCATGACGACGATTACCGCGACGTGGCCGGACGGCGACGTGCTCGTGTGGACCGACGGCGTGCTCTCGACGCCCGGCGCCATCTCGAACACGAAGCTGCTCGCCTTCGACGAACTTACCGGCTACGTGCAGGCCACGGAGGGCGAGGGGCCGGCGGTCGACATCGAGGACATCGCCACCAACCCCTACGCCTTCCTCGGCGGCGTGCGTCGGCTCTCCGACGAACTTCTCTATCCGCGCCCCGAGGTCATCTCCGACTCGCGGCTACCCGACCTCGGGCCGGGCGGCATCGAGGCCATCGACGAGGGGCCGGCGTGAGCGCGAGGCTCGCCTTGATCGCCTTCACGGTGACGGCGTGGGGGGCGACCGTCGCCTTCCTCGCCGTCGCCCAGGTGCGGCTCTAGGCCGAGCGGTTAGGCCGTGGCGCAGATTCCCGGCGAGCCCCGGCTCAGGGTGATTCACCGGCCGCGAGGCTACGCCCCGTTCGGCGACTTCTACTGCGGGTCGGGCGAGCCGGAAGCCGCCGTCAACCGGATCGTCGCGGCTCAGTACGCCGGCCGCGAAGAGGGCGTGAGGGTCGTGGTCATGGAGACGCCGCGTGCGGGGCTCGTCGGCGTGGCGGCGTTCTCCGCGAGGGAGTTGACCCTCGACGTGCTCCCGACGCCGTGGCGGGGCACGCGCTCGGCGGCGACGACTGTGACCGTGCCGGACGCCGCCTACATTCACGCGATCGGCCTCGACGAGAACTTCCGGGGGCACCGCGTGGAGGGCGGGGCTCGCGCCGGCACGTTCCTGCTCCAAGGCACCCTCGACCTGATCCGCGAGGCGTTCGGCGGGGAGGTGCCGTGGACGTGGGCCTACCTCGATCCGGCGAACGCCCCGAGTCAGCGCCTCTTTCACGAGAGCGGCTTCGGCTACGTGCCCCCGCAAGGCCCGGTCGAGGACTCCAAGCGCGTGCTGCCGAGCGTCCGATTTGATGGCCCGTTGATGGCCCGAGGGTGGCGGTGCGGAGCGTTCCCGAGCGTTCCCGAGCGGTGAGGCAGACTCCCGCGATCCCGCACTAGCAAGCCAAATATGGCTCTACAGAGCCGATCGCGGGATCGCGTTCCCACGGTTCGAGTCCCTGTCCCGGAGTAGCGATCGGCCCCCGCAGCGCCCAGGATCTGAGGCTGGTTGGATAACCGAGTCACGGAAGTTGTGGTTCCGAGGCGGCTCGGGTACAGTCGGGCTGCGGCCGTGCCGCGGCCGCGAAATCGACTTGGGGGGAGAACTCGATGAGACGGGTACTGCTTTCGTTGGGCGCCGTCAGTGTTCTCGTGGTGGCGGGTGTTCCCGGTGGCATCGCCGCCGCCGGCGCCAGCGGGGGGCCGGTCTGCGAAGCGCAGCAACTGAACGTCGTGGCAGAGGTAGCGATCGTCGAAACCGACAGGGCGACGGTCAAGGCCGACGCCGCGTCGCTCAGCGCAGACATCGTCGCGCTCAACGCCGACGCCGCGAACGTCAAAGCAGGCCACGCGGTGCTCAAATCTGCCATCGAAGCGCTGAAAGCGCTCGTGGCGGGCAAAGCTGCCACGCAGACGGAAATCGAACACGCCGAAGCCGTGGTCGCCTCCAGGCAGTTCGACCTCAGCAAGCTTCTCCACATCAAAGCGATAGACGCCCATGTAAAGGCGGCAGTCGCGGCGCAGCTGAAACAGGCGAAGGAACTGCTGGCCACCGACTACAAGCAGCTCAAGGTTGACGAGGCCGCTCTGAACGCGTGTCTCATAGCCTGAGCTGAACAGGCAAGGCATCGGCTTCGGAGGATGCGCGAGGGCTGTCGCCTACTCTGCCAGCCCCACGCCGCGGTTGCCGTGGACCCGACCAAGGGCCTGGAGCTACGTCGGCCGGATGGTCGGCGACACGCATCGCCTCGCCGACCGTGGCCGCCGAGCTGCTGAGCGTTCTTCCGGACGAGGACCGGACGCTATGGGCGACGGCCTTCCATGGCGGGCTGCGGCGCGGCGAGATGATGGCGCTCAAGTGGAGCGCGCGCCTAGGAGGTCCCAAGGCTCGGGGCTCAGAACACAAGAGCCCCCGCACCGGGCGGGGGGGGCTCTCGATGTGCATTGGGTCCTGCGACGTGAGCTACTTCAATGCCAGCGGCGCCGTGACCCGGACGGGGGTGACAGCTTCCGGCGCGCCCTGGAGCACTGTGCCGGGCGGCACAAGAATGGGGCGCGAGGTTTCCGGGGGCAGTTCGAGCCAGACCGAAGTGTCACATCCGGCCTTTATGGCCGTCTTGGCGACTTTAGTGGCGAGTTTGCGAAAAGTCGCTTTCATACCGGGGCCGCTCGCCGGGTCTTGCGCGGTGTCCTCATAGATGTTGAATTCCGCTTCGTAGCTTTCGCACAGCTGCGCATGAGTCTCTTTCGGGGCCTGCTTCGGGCTGGCCTGCGACACGGCCGGAACGATCGCTGCGCCGGCGAAGCTGAACGCTGCGACGAGGGTGATGATGGTTGTGCGGGCCTTGGTGAGCATTTCTGTTGCCTCCTATGGGCGGGTTGGTTGGTGAGTCCATCCTCGCCACAGTCAGGCCCGCTGGACAGGCACCCTAGGGGTGGAGTTGCCGTACCCTGAGCGGTCCCTCAGGTAGCTCGCAGCGCGGGCGTGTGAAGACCATCACGACATCATCGCCGTCGAAGAACGCCGCTGGCTCGCTGCGGTAGGACTCTCACCCTTCGCCGACGTCTGCGCGCCGGCCTAGCCCCGCTCCTGGGCGAGGCGTTCGGTGGCAGCACGGTCCTCGTCGGTGTGCTGGAAGAACGTCAAAGCCGGTCCTCGATCACGCGGCAAGTATCCCGGAGACGGGGCGATGAGCGACCGTACCGCCGGCGCCCACGGCGCTACCCGGGCAGTTCTTCGCCGTTCAGCGCCGCAACGATCCAAAGCGCCACGATGGCGAGAAACAGGAGGATGACCAGCGCGTCCGAAGCGTGATGCCACAACCGCTTGGCGATCTCCGGTCGTGTCTCCACGCGGGAACCAAAGGCGTCCCTCGCGTTGTCGTTACGCTCCCTCATCAGTCCGACAGCGTAGCTCCGCGCACGCGGTGCGACAGTGATCATCGTCACGCCGGGGTGCCTCGCTTTGCTACTCCGCCGCCCCCACCGCTTCGAGCGCGTCGGCGCGCTCGGTGTACATCTCGACGCGGGCGATCTTGCCCGCTGTGACGGTGTAGGCATAGAACGTGGTTGCCTCGACGGTCGCCCCGCTGGCGCGTCCGCTCCCGTGATGACTGGCAACGACGAACACCCGCTCGCCGACCGCCCTCGCGTCTTTGACCTCGAAACGGTAGTCCCGGCCGAAGGCGCTGAACCAGTCTCCGAACCAGGTGCCGACGGCCTCGCGCCCGACGAACGTTCCAGAGGGGAAGAAGCCAGTGACAACGAGGACGACGTCGTCTGCATACGCGTTCATGGCCGCCGCAAAGTCGCGTTGATTCGTCGCCACGAACAGCGCACGCACGACCTCGACGTCGTCCTGCGCCATCGCCTGGCCCGCGGGCCCTACGGCTTCGAGGGCCTGCGCTTCGTCGAAGAACAGCTGCCACTCGGTGATCTTCCCGCCGCGGAGCCGGAACAGGAACGTGAACGGCATTTCGACAGGCACGCCGCTGTCCTTACCCCGTCCGTGGTTGACCGTGTCGACCATCACGTGATCTCCGAAGTCATCCAGGCGCAGCACCTCGACACGAAAGTCGTCCCACTGCTCAGGCCAGAGCGCGAACGCCTCGCGGACGCCGTCGTGACCGTGCTGATGCCCAGGGGCACCGAGCAGCTTGGCGTCCTGGGTGATCTCGATGTCCTCGTCGCACAGCCGCAGGACCGCGTCCATGTCCGCCCTCTCGTACGCGCTGAAGGCCGCTCGTACGATCTCGACGTTCTCCTCGGACATCGTCTACACCGTCAGCCCGGCATGCCTGAGGGCATCATCCCTGTTGTTGTAGTAGTCGAGGCGTGTGATCTTCCCGTCGCGGACGTCCCACACCGTGGCGTCCTGGCGCTCAACCGCGACGCCGCTGCCTCGTCCCGTCGCCTTCATCCGGAACACCAAGACGACGCGCGAGCCTGCGTCGAGCGACTCTTCAGGCTCAATGCTGAACTTCTCCCACGCGGCGGACCAGTTCTCGAGCCAGCGGGCGAAGCCCAGGTGGCCGCGATATTCGCCCGCGTCCATCACGTCGTGGTCGTGCACCTCGATCTGATCGTGCAGCAGCTCCCACGACACTTCGCCCGTTGCGATGAACCGGGCCAACAGCCGCTCCGCCAGATCGACATTCTCCTCAGACATTCGGCCGCGTCATCGCATCTGTCTCGAATCGCGTGCTCGCCGGTGCTCGACGCGCGCTCATTCTGATTCGGCGCACGCTCTGATCCCGAGGCCGGCGGCCAGCCCCCGATCGACGGTCACGGCTCGCTTCAGGCCTCTCGCCGCCGCTTCCTGGCCGCGCGGGTATTCGTGTGCGATCGCTTCGGCGATCCGCAATGCGTAGCCCGTCTCTTCGCGGTAGCCGGCGAGCAGATGCTCGATCGTCGCCGCGTCGGCAGGCGGGCGCGCGAGCGCCTGCAGCTTTGCCTCGGCGACGCGCGCGAGGGCGACGCTTTCGCGTGCGATCGCCCCTCCGGCCTTGCGTGCCTGCCTCGCCGTCGGCAGCCGTTCGAGAGCGATCAGCCGCGACCTGAGCTGCCCCTGCTCGGCGTGCAGGGTCGTGCAGATCGCGTCCGCCTGGGCCGTGAACTGTGCGCGGGTCGCCGACGACGCGCCGGCTTGCGATGCGCTCGAGCCGCCGCCGGTCGAGTAGCTCGTCGATCCGCAGCCGGTGGCGGCGACGGCGGCGAGCGCCGCGCCGAGCAGGAGTGATCGGAGCATCGTCGCTGACCCTATTCGCTCGCCGCGAGCGGCGCGCCGGCACGCATACACGGCCCCGTCGGCTAGGCCGCGGCCTGCGAGGCCCAGTCGCGATACAGGCGGTAGTAGCGGCCCTCGGCGGCGATCAGCTCGTCGTGGGTGCCCTGCTCGGCGATGCGGCCGCGCTCGAGCACGACGATCCTGCCGGCCTGACGGATCGTCGAGAGCCGGTGCGCGATCACGATCGCGGTCCTGCCGGCGAGCAGCCGGCGCAGCCCCTGCTCGATCCGGCCCTCGGTGTGCAGGTCGACGTTGGAGGTCGCCTCGTCGAGCACGAGGATGCGCGGGTCCGCGATCAGGGCGCGCGCGATCCGGGAGGCCGCCGCCGCGCTCGCCGACCTGGGTGTCGTAGCCGCGTGGGAGTTCCCCGATGAAGTCCTCGGCGCCGACCGCGGCGGCGGCCTCCCGGATCTGCTCCTCGCTGGCGTCGGGGCGACCGAACGCGATGTTCTCGCCGATCGAGCCGGAGAACAGGAACGCCTCCTGGGGAACGATCCCCATCTGCGAGCGAAGCGACGCGCTCGAGATCTCGCGTAGGTCGTGTCCATCGACGAGCATGCGCCCCTCGGTCGGGTCATAGAAGCGGGCTACGAGCTTGGCCATCGTCGACTTGCCGGCGCCGGTCGCGCCGACGAGCGCCACGGTCTGCCCGGGCGGAACGAGCAGGCTGACGCGGTCGAGCGCGAGCGCCGGCTTGGTGCTCTCCTTCGAGCCGCGCCTGCGTGCGTAGGCGAATGAGACCTCGTCGAAGAGGATCTCGCCGCGGATGCGGGGCAGCTCGACGGCGTCGGGTGCGTCCTTCAGGTCCGGCTGGACGTCGAGCAGCTGGAAGATCTTCTCCAGCGCGGCCATGCCGGACTGGTAGGTGGTGTAGAGCTGCGAGAGCTGCTGGATCGGGTCGAACAGGTTCGACAGCGCGCCGATGAAGGCGACGACGGTGCCGACGGTGATCGCGCCTTCGATCGCCTGGTAGCCGCCGTAGAGGATGATGCCGGCGATCGCGAGGCCGGAGAGCATTTCGACGGAGGGGAAGTAGATCGCGTTGAGGCGGACGGTGACCATGTTGGCGTCGCGGTTCTCGGCGTTGAGCTGCGCGAACTGGCGCTCGTGAACCGGCTCCTGGCCGAAGCTGCGCACGACGCGGATGCCGGACAGCGTCTCCTGCAGGTAGGCGGTGATAGCGCCGATCGTCTCGCGTGTGCGGCGGAAGGCGCCGGCCGAGACGAGCCGGAACCACAGCGAGCCGCCGGCGAGCAGCGGGAACACGACGAACGTGATCAGCGCGAGCTTCGGATCGAGGATGATCAGGATCACGATCGTGCCGATCAGGGTCAGCCCCGACTGGAAGAGCGTCACGACGGAGTCCGTCACGAGGCTGTCGAGCGCCTCAACGTCGTTGGTCATGCGCGAGATCAGGACGCCGGCGGGACGGCTCTCGTAGAAGCCGATCGGGAGCGACTGCAGGTGCGTGAAGATGCGGATCCGCAGGTCGGCGAGCACGCGCTGGCCGACCCAGCCGACGAGATAGGTCTGCACGTATGTCATGACCCACACGATCAGCGCGGATAGGAGGAACGCGATGACCACGAGCACGAGCGTCGTCGTGTCGTGCTTGTTGATGCCCTGGTCGATCGCGACTTTCGCGAGCAGTGGCGGCGCGAGTGCGGCGGCGGTGCCGACGAGCAGTGCCGCGAGCATCGCCAGTGAACGGGCGCGGTAGGGGCGGATCAGCACGAGCAGTCCGCGGAGGTTGCGCCCGCGCGTGCCCTTGGAGGCGCGCTCGCCCGCCCATTGCGTGCGCCCGAGTCCGGCGCTCGACGGGCCGCGCCCGATCGCGGGGCTCACAGCCCGCTCACCTCGCGGGCACGCGTCTCGCGCGTGAGGAAGACCTGGTCGGGCAAGCCCTTGGCGACGATTTCGCGGTACAGCGCGGACTCCTCGAGCAGCTCGGCGTGCTCGCCATGGGCGAGCACGCGGCCGCGCTCGAGCACGACGATCTCGTCGGCCAGCGCGATCGTCGAGAGGCGGTGGGCGATGATGAACGTCGTGCGCCCGGTCATGGCCTCGTCGAGCGCGAGCTTGATCTGTCGCTCGGTCGAGGAGTCGACGGAGGAGGTCGCGTCGTCGAGGATCAGCACGCGCGGGTCGGCGAGCAGCGCGCGCGATCGCAAGTCGCTGGCGCTGGCCGCCGGACAGGGTCAGGCCGCGCTCGCCGACCTGCGTGCGGTAGCCCTCGGGCAGGCGCACGATGAACTCGTGCGCCTGCGCGCGAGCCGCGGCGAGCTCGATCTCCTCCTGCGTCGCCTCGGGGCGCCCGTAGGCGAGGTTCTCGGAGACGGATGCCGAGAACAGGAACGGATCGTCGGAGACGACCGCGACCGCGCCCCGCAGCGAGCGCAGCTCGATGTCGCGCACGTCGGTCCCGTCGAGCAGCACCGCGCCGCCGCTGACGTCGTACAGCCTCGAGATCAGCGAGACGAGGCTCGTCTTGCCCGAACCGGTGGCCCCGACCAGTGCGATCGTGCGGCCCGCGGGCACGTCGAGCTCGACGTCGACCAGCACCGCGCGCGCTGGGCCGGCGCCACCGCCCTCGGCACCGTTTCGCGAGTACGTGGCGCCGAACTCGTCGTGGCTGTCGTAACGAAGGCTGACGCCGTGCATCTCGACGTGGCCGCTGCCCGCCGGCAGCGGCGCGGCGTCCGGCTTGGATGTGAGGCGCGGAGCGCGGTCGAGCAGCTGGAAGATCCTCGCCCCAGAGGCCGCCGCTCGCTGCGCGAGGCCGAGCGTCACGCCGAGTGAGCGCATCGGCGAGATCAGCATGTTCAGGTAGAAGTAGAACGCGCTGAACTGGCCGAGCGTCAGCTGCGCGTTGATCACCCGCTGGCCGCCGTAGAGCAGCACGGCCGCCAGCCCGAGCTGTGGCAGGAAGCCGATCATCGGGTTGTAGCGCGCCTCCAGGCGCGTCGCGACCATCGCCTGCTCGAACACGCGTGAGACGCTGTGGCGAAAGCGCGTCAGCTGCAGCGGCTCGCGCGCGAACGACTTGACGACGCGCACCCCCGAGATGTTCTCCTCGGCGTCCGCTGTCAGCTCGGCGATGCGCTGCTGCACCTCCTGCACGGCGGGCCGCGCGCGGCGTCCGTAGCGCTGGGAGATGACGACGACGAACGGGACCGGCGCCATCGCGAGCAGCCCGAGCTGGGGGTTGATGATGATCATCGCGGTGCCGGCGAGCAGCAAGGTCAGGGCGGACTGCAGGATGAAGACGAGGCCGTAGCCGAGAAAGAAGCGGACGGCCTGCAAATCAACGGTGGCACGCGACATCAGCTGCCCCGTCTGCTGATGGTCGAAGAAGCCGAGCTCGAGTCGCTGCAGATGGCCGTAGATGAGCTCGCGCAGGTCGAACTCGATCGCGAGCGAGACGCGCCCGGCGATCATCCGGCGCATGTACGTGAGCACCCAGCGAACGAGCACAGCGCCGACGATCGCGAGCGACAGCACGAGCAGTTCGTGGCGCGCCTGATCGCGGGCCGCGATTTCGTGGCGACCGGCGTGTTCGGCGCCGGTCTGCAGCGCATCGACGGCGCGGCCGGTCAGGTAGGGGAGCGCGACGGTCATCACCATCGCGGCGCTCGCGAGGATCCAGGAGGCGGTGAGACCGCGCTTGTAGGGGCGCAGGAAGCCGAGAAGTCGGGTGAAAGTGCTCATAGTTGCGTGGTCAACGAGTATCGCAGGCGGCGGCCCGGCCTCGGCACCGCGGGCCTAAGCTGGGCCGGTGAGCGCCTCAGCCGATCGACCGGCGCCCGGGCCGCGTCATGCGGGCCTGTGCGACCGCTGCGAGCACCAGCAGCTCGTTGCGAACACGCGCGGCTCGACGTTCTCGCTGTGCCGGCTCTCGCGCGTGGACGCCGCGTTCGCGCGCTACCCGCGCCTGCCGGTCGCGGCGTGCGACGGCTTCGCGGCGCGTGAGGACGCGAGGCGTGAGGACGCGCCACGGGCGTCGAGCTGAGCACTCCCACGGCGCTCAGCCGGCGAGCGCGCCGGCCGGCTCGGCCCGCTCGGCAGCGGGCGCGCGTTGCGCGCCGACGAAGTCGCGGCTGCGCACGAGTGCGAACGCGCACAACGAGCCGACGAGCGCGATCGAGCCGCCGACGATCAGGATCTGCGTCAGGGCGTCCGTGAAACCGACGTGGTAGGCGTTCACGAGCGCGGTGTGCGCCGCCCGCGGCAGCGCGCCCGCGACACGCCCGAGTTCGCCGGACTCGAGCACGGTCGCGAGGTGGCCGTGGGCGCTCGCGAGGATCTCGCGTGCGTGATCGCCCTGGGCGATCGCCCGCGAGGTGTTGCTCGCGATGCTGTGCTGGAAGATCGCGCCGAGACCGGCGATGCCCGTGGCGATGCCAACCTGGCGTGAGGTGTTGTTGATCCCCGACGCCATCCCGCTGCGAGCCGGCGGCACGACGCCGATCGCGGCGGCGGCGAGCGGCGGGTTGACGAGCCCGATGCCGGTCCCGGCGAGCAGGAAGCCCGGGATCAGCGCCGTCCACGGGGACGTCGCGTTCACGGCCGTCATCGAGTAGAGCCCGGCGGCGACCAGCGCGAGGCCGCTGCCGAGCAGCAGACGCACGGGCACGCGCACCGACAACCTCCCGGCGAACGGCGCGACGATGAACGCCAGCAGCGTGATCGGCAGGAACCGCAGGCCGGCCTGCAGCGGGCTGTAACCGAGGACGTTCTGGATGTAGAGGGTGAGGTAGAGGAACATCGCGAACATCGATGACGACAGCGTGAACGCGACGATGTTCGCGCCGGTGAAGGCCGGCCGGCGGAACAGGCTCAGGTCGAGCATCGGGCGCTTCTGCGCGAGCTCGACGGCGATGAACGCGATCATCAACACGAGCGCGCCGGTCAGCATCGCGACGATCTGCGTCGAGCCCCAGCCGGCGTCGTTGCCCCGCACCAGCGAGAACACGAGCAGCAGCAGCGAGCCCGAGAACGTGGTCAGGCCGAGCCAGTCGACACCGGCGCCGTCGGGGTCGCGCGACTCCTGCACGCGCGCCATCGTCAGCACGACCGCGATGATCCCGATCGGCACGTTTACGAAGAAGATCCACTCCCAGCCGATCCCGGACGTGATGATGCCGCCGATCAGCGGGCCGACCGCCACGGCGCCCCCGGTGACGGCGCCGAACACGCCGAACGCGGTGCCGCGCTCGCGGCCCACGAATGCCTCAGCCAGCAGCGCGAGCGAGGTCGCGAACATCATCGCGCCGCCCGTGCCCTGCAGCCCGCGTGACAGGTTCAGCATCAGCGCGCTGGTGGACAGCCCACACAGCGCGGAGGAAGCGGTGAAGACGACGAGGCCGGCGACAAACACGCGGCGGCGGCCGATCTGATCGGCGACGGACCCGGCCGTGAGCAGGAAGGCCGCGAGCGTCAGCGAGTAGGCATCGACGACCCATTGCAGATCCTGGAAGCTCGAATGCAGCGAGCGCTGGATGTCGGGCAGCGCGACGTTCACGACGGTGATGTCGAGCAGCAGCATGAAGATCGCGATCGAGACCGCGATCAGCGTCCACCACTTGCGCTCCATCACGCCTCCCTTCGCCGCCTCCGCGGTCGTTGCCGACGCCGTCCGTGTGCGATTTCCGCCGCCGCCGGCAACCGCATCCAAAGCACTATATGAAGGCGGAGTTCACCCTCCGGATCGAGTGTCGTCGCGCCCGCCGAGGTGCCGGGCGAGGAACGGCACGACCTCGGCCCACAGCCGCGCGGCCGCAGCCGGACGGTAGGTGGGGCGGTAGTCGGCGAAGAACGCGTGCCCGGCGCCCTCGTAGACGTCGACCCTGACGTCGCCGCCGCTCGCGACGGCCGTGGCGGCCAGTTCGCGTCCGATCTCCGGCGAGGGGTTGTGGTCCTCGGCGCCGATTGCCGCCAGCAGGGGGCAGCTCAAGCGGTCGGCGAGCTCGATCGGCGGCGTCGGGCGCTGCGGCGTCGAACGCTCCTGGGGCGTCGCCCGGTCGATGAAGCCACCCCAGCAGTCGACGGCCGCGTCGAGACGATCGCTGGCACAGGCGAACAGCAGCGTGTAGCGCCCGCCCATGCAGAAGCCGATGCAGCCGACCTTCTCGGTGACCTCCGCGCGGGCGCGCAGGTGGTCGGCGGCTCCCTCGAGGTCGCCGAGCACGGTCGCGTCGGACATCGAGAACAGCCGCTCCATCACCTTCTGCATGTCATCCATCGGCGGTGGGCCGCGTTCGCGCGTGTACAGGTCGACCGCCAGCGCCGCGTAGCCGATCGCGGCGAACCGGTTTGCCACGTCACGGATGTGATCGCCGAGGCCGCCGGCCTCGTGGATCACGATGATTCCGGGATGGGGTCCGGGGGAGGAGGGGAGGGCTAGATAGCCGTTCACGTCGGTGGCGCCCGCGCCCTCGAAGGTGAGCTCCTCGGCGTGGACGCGTGCGGGGTCGGTGATGGCTCCGGGCACGCCCTCCGGGCTCGCGACGACACGGGTGACTGTCATCTCGGTTCGCTCTCCTGTCGATCGTTGCTCAAGCGCGGCGCGCTGCGATCAGCTGACCGCCGCGCTTGAGC
>Ga0209068_10001153_pt1 | contig 13292 bp, 15 predicted proteins | sample ColStrG_CSR_2012_FD_187200 | JGI IMG/M metagenome (GOLD analysis project Ga0209068, IMG submission 187200) | Freshwater sediment microbial communities in response to fracking from Pennsylvania, USA - Cold Stream Run_MetaG_CSR_2012 (SPAdes)... | ecosystem: Environmental > Aquatic > Freshwater >... | reverse complement strand
CCGTCGGTATCCGACAAAAGCCGTGTTCTTTATATATATTGATCTTGCGCTAGAATGCGCGCGAGGCAGAGCAGTTGCCGATGTGGAAAACGAAGGGCAAAGTGCCGCGGGGAAGGGCCCAACTGGCACAACTCTGGGCTCAGGAATCGGCTAAGCAATTGGGTCAGGCTTCCATGGGCGGCTTGGTGCCGGCGTATTCCAGGTCGGCGGAGCAGCGGGAGATTGTTGTGTCGCGGGTTCGGCGTTTTTCACTGTGGGGCCTTCCGACATGCATCCTGGGGGCATTGGCGGCGGTGCCGCTTGCTCCGGCCTTCGGCCAGAATCTCGACGCCGGCAAGCCAGGCTCGCAGATTTTCGCGGAAGTCTGCGCGAATTGCCATCGCAGCCCGCGCGAGCTCAGGAGCAATCCCGGCACGAGCTTCTTGCGCGAGCACTATACGACCGGCTCCGACATGGCCTCGACCATGTCCGCCTACTTATCTGCTTCCGGCAGCGATCCCCGGGCGGGCTCGCAACCGAAGCGGCCGCCCAATCCGACCGGTCCGGCGAATCCGGCCGGCCCCGCCACTCCGGCGGTCACCACGCGAGAAGCGCCGCCCGCGGACCGGGATCCCCGGCGGGCGCAGCAGACCGCTGACCCCAAGGCCTTGCCGGCGGCGCCGGGATTGACCCGAAGCCGTCCCGCGTCCGCGCGGGCGGATGGCACGGCTGAAACGAAGCCGCCGAGCCCCCCTGTGCCGGCGCGGCCGGTACTCGAGGATTTCGAAGAGTAGCGGCTCGAATTCGAAGCATTTTCAAGAAAATGCCCACCCTCGCGAAGGCGAGGGTGGGCTTTCGGTTCCGAAAATGCGACCGCCTAAAAATGCTAGCCGGCCGGCTTGGCATCCGCTTCGGATTGCTCCGCCTCCTCGGTCTCTTGCGAGCGGATCGCCTCGATCGCTTCCGGCTCGAAGAAGGCTTCTGCCGCCGCGGCCGCTTCCGCCGCCGCCTCGGCCGCCTCGTCGCGGTTGACGGTGATGTCTTCGCCGCGCTTGAGCCTTTCGGCCTCGTCGGCACTGCGCGCGACGGTGAGGCTGACCGTCACCTCGACCTCGGGGTGCAGCGACACCGGAACCTTGTATATGCCGATCATCTTGATCGGCACATTGAGCACGATCTGGGAGCGCTCGACCGTAAAGCCCTTCTCGATGATCAGCCCGACGAGGTCGCGCGGGGAGACCGAGCCGTAGAGCTGGCCCCCTTCGGCGGCTTGCCTGAGCACGGTGAAGCTTTGGCCGTTGAGCCGCTCCGCGATCTTTTCGGCTTCGCCTCGCTGCTCGATATTGCGCGCCTCGAGGTCGATCTTCATGGTCTCGAAGCGCGAGCGGTTTGCTTCGCTGGCCCGCAAGGCCTTGCCCTTCGGCAAGAGATAGTTGCGCGCAAAGCCGTCCTTCACGCGCACCACATCGCCCATCTGGCCGAGCTTGGCGATCCGTTCAAGCAGGATAACTTCCATCTGTCTCTCCTTCATGCATCTGGTGGAACCAAGAAAATTCAGGCCGGTGACGCCGGCGACGCCGGCGGTCCGCGCCGGCGCGCGATCAGTCCGCGAAGATCAAACAACGCATCGGAAATTCCGAGCAGGCCGATGAACAACAGCGGCCAGCGGACCGGCCAGCTGAAGACCGCGATGGCCACATAGACGAAGACCAGGATGAAGCCGCGCCCGTTGAGGCCGACGGTCAAGGCGTGAATGACGGCGAGCCCGAGCAACACATGGGCGATCATCAGGCTCGCCGCCAAGGCACTCAACGATATGCCGAGCAGATCGGGCAGGAACGAGCCGGCGACGGCCGCGCCGAAGACCGCGGGAGCAAACGAAGGGAACCGCATGTCGGAAAGCCGGGGCCAGGGCCGCTGCAAGCGGCCCGAAATCTTCACGATCTGGCCCGCGAGCCAGAGGTTGCCGACGGTCGAGAGCGTAAGGGTGGCCGCCACGGCGCTCGGTACGAGCATCACCATCATGTCGATGAACCGTGCGGCATCCTCGGGGTTTTCCAGCTGCTCGCTGACGAGCTCGTCGAGGCCGCTGCCCAGCGCGGCGCGCAAGGCGCTCTGCAGGCTTGGGAGGTCGGTGCCGAAACTCAAAAGCGTGGTGCCGACGAGGAGTGCATTGATGCCCGCCACCCACAGAACCAGGCGGCCGATCGGATACCATTCCTGGCCATTTGGCGCCGCCGCCGGCCGGGCCAGCAGGGCGAGATAACCGAGCCACCAGGCTGGAAGCCCGATCGCGAGCAAGAATGCGGCGAGCAAATCCACACCCACCACCGCAAGGCACGCGGCCGCCGTGACGGCGGCGATGAGACCGGCCCAGTGGCTCCATCCCAGCGCGACGATCAGGATCGGCAGCGGTGCCAGAAAAACCAGCAGCATCGCCTCGGTCGAGCCGGATACCACCGACGCAAACAGCAATGCGGCTGCCGTCCCGGCACCGAGCCCGATGAGAACGATCTGCATCATCCCAAGCTGTCCCGCTTCAAAGAGCGGTTAGAGACGGATCAAAGGTCCGTCCCAACCATGCAGACGACCGAGGACAGATGAGCCCTGCCGCGACGGTCGTCTGAATTTTGGCGCGCGTCCTGCGCCGTCAGCGAATTACATAGGTCAACAGGCCGAGAAAACGCGCGCGTTTGATGGCGCGGGCGAGCTCGCGCTGCTTCTTGGCCGAAACAGCGGTGATGCGGCTCGGCACGATCTTGCCGCGCTCGGAGACGTAGCGCTGCAGCAGCTTCACGTCCTTGTAGTCGATCTTCGGGGCATTGGCGCCCGAGAACGGGCAAGTCTTGCGCCGGCGGAAGAAGGGTCGACGGGTCTGCATCGGTGAAAACGCCATGTCCGTTACTCCTCCGTTTCCGCGGCTTCTTCGGCAACCGGCTCGTCGCGCGGGGCGCGGTCGCGCGGGCCGCGATCGCCGCGGTCGCGATCCCGAAAGCCGCCGCCGCGGTCACCGCGATCGCCGCGGTCGCGATCCCGAAAGCCGCCGCCGCGGTCGTCGCGATCGCGATCGCGATCGGACTTGCGCATCATCGCGGAGGGGCCCTCCTCGTGCTCGTCGACCCGAATGGTCAGGTAGCGCAGCACATCCTCGTTGAGCCGTTCCTGGCGCTCGATTTCGCTCAGCGCGGCCGACGGGGCGTCGACATTCATGAAGGTGAAATGCGCCTTGCGGTTCTTGCGCACGCGATAAGAGAGCGACTTCACGCCCCATTGCTCGAGCTTGGTGACCTTGCCGCCCAATTGCTCGATCACGCCGGTCAGTTGGGCGGTCAGTTCTTCTACCTGTTGCGCACTGACGTCTTGGCGCGCAAGGAAGACGTGTTCGTAGAGCGGCATACGGAATCCTTTCCCTGGTCCCAAGCGCGTCGAAGACGCGCGTGAACGCGCTTTTTGCGCGTCGAAGACGCGCGTAAACGCGCTTATGGTGCTCATCCCGGCGCGCAGCCCTTCAAGCCCTTTCGGGAAAGGCTCGAAAGCTTAAGAAGGCGGGAACAGGGGACGCCGGACCATGAGGTCCTGCCGCGTGACGCGTCCTTAAGATCGGTTCAAATCGATCAATCCAAGGATTCGGCGCACGGCCGTCCGTTCAGCTCCCGGCCGGAATTGAGCAGAGGCTGGCCTTATAGGCAGTTTGGACGAAAAGGCAAGCTCCGCCCGACATCTTGCGCCCACAGCTGCGGTTCGGGACGCCAGGCGGCCAAGCCGCCAAAGCGGCTGGGCGGTTTAGGCCGCGCGCGGCGCGATCCGCCGCAGCAGATCGGCGAGCTTGACGGCAAGTTCGACCCCCTCACGGACCTGATCGGCGTGCGCGGCATTGTGGGCGACGCGCTGCAGCTTGCTGAGCTCGCCGAGCAGGCGTTCGAGGCTCTCGGTCAGGAGCCGCTGGCGGAAATCGACGTCTTGGCGCGCCCGCGCGAGATCGGAGTCGGTCACCAGGGGAAAATCAGACATATCCGAATATCGCGGTTTTCCGTCCACAAGCCCGAACCCGAGGCGGTTCGAAGCAGAGCTTTGGCAGGGTTTTACGCCGGCCAGGGTTGTCGGCAGGTTAGGAACCAGGGTTTCCGATTGGTTACAAACCGGTTGCCGGCTGGCGGGCACTGAGGTACGCGCTCTGCCGACAAGGCTTGCAAAATGAGGCGAGCGCGCTGTCCGGGGGCCAAACGGCTGCCAATCGGCCGCGCGGCGCGCCGTCCACGGCTTCCTTGAAGGCACCGGGGCGGACAAGGGTGGGCAAGGTGGGATGTCGGTTGCATTCGTGTTTCCCGGGCAGGGCAGCCAGTCGGTGGGCATGGGAAAGGCGCTCGCGGACGCCTATCTGCCGGCCCGGCGGGTTTTTGCGGAGATCGATGCCGCGCTCGGCGACAATCTCACAGCGGTCATGTGGGAGGGGCCGGCCGACACCCTGATGTTGACCGAGAACGCGCAACCGGCGCTGGTGGCGGTCTCGCTGGCCGCCATGCGGGTGCTGGAATCGGAAGCCGGTTTGGATCTGGCACGCGAGGCGCAATTCGTGGCCGGCCATTCGGTCGGCGAATATTCGGCGCTGGCTGCGGCGGGCTCGATCTCGATTGCCGACGCGGCGCGGCTGGTGCGCACACGCGGCCGCGCCATGACGCGCGCGGTGCCGGCTGGCGCCGGCGCGATGGCGGCCCTGATCGGCGTCGACTTCGAGCAGGCTGCCGCGATCGCGGCAGAGGCGGCGCAGGGGCAAGTCTGCCAGGCGGCCAACGACAATGGCGGTGGGCAAGTGGTGATCTCGGGCGACCGGGCTGCGGTCGAGCGGGCGGTCGCGATCGCCAAGGACAAGGGGGTGCGGCGTGCCATGATGCTGCCGGTATCCGGGGCGTTCCACTCGGCCCTCATGCAACCTGCCGCGGATGTCATGCGCGAGGCGCTCGCCGGGGTCTCGATCAAGCCGCCATCCGTCCCGCTGGTCGCGAACGTTCTGGCCAGGCCGACCACCGATCCGGCGGAGATCTCCCGCGGTCTGGTCGAGCAGGTGACCGGAACGGTGCGCTGGCGCGAGTCCGTCGCTTTCATGGCGGCCGCGGGGGTGAGCGTCTTCTATGAGGTCGGGGCCGGCAAGGTATTGTCCGGGCTCGTCAGGCGTATTTCCGAGGCGGCGAGCGGGGTCACGATCGGCTCGCCCGAAGAGGTGGTCGCCTTCAAGGCCGCCCGCAGCGAAACCGCCGGCGGCGCGGCCGCCGGCGGCTGAGTGCGGCTGCGATACAACGTTAGCAGGGGAGCCCATCCATGTTCGATCTGACCGGCAAGATGGCGCTCGTTACCGGCGCGACCGGCGGCCTTGGCGGGGCGATCGCGCGGGCCTTGCACCGACAGGGCGCCGTGGTCACGCTGTCGGGGACGCGGCAGGAGGCCCTCGATCAGCTCGCCGGCGAGCTCAAGGAGCGGGTCCACGTGCTGGCCTGCAATCTCGCCGACAAGGCGCAGCTCGAGGCGCTGGTTCCCAAATCCGAGGAGCTGATGGGACGGCTCGACATCCTGGTCGCCAACGCCGGCATCACGCGGGACAATCTCCTCGTGCAATTGAGTGACGAGGCCTGGGACGAGGTCATCGCGGTCAATCTGACGGCGAGCTTTCGTCTCGCCCGGGCGGCGATCAAGGGGATGATGCGCCGGCGCTTCGGCCGCATCATCGGCATCACGTCGGTGGTGGCGGTGACCGGAAATTCCGGGCAGGGCAACTATGCTGCCGCCAAGGCCGGCATGATCGGCATGGTCAAGTCGCTGGCGCAGGAATACGCCAAGCGCAGCGTCACCGCGAACTGCATCGCGCCCGGCTTCATCGCCACGCCCATGACCGACAAGCTCAACGAGAAGCAGCGCGATGCCATTTTGGCGCGGGTTCCGGCCGGCCGCCTCGGCGCCGCCGCGGATGTGGCCGCGGCTGCGGTCTTTCTTGCCTCCGACGAGGCTGCCTACATCACCGGCCAGACGCTGCATGTGAACGGCGGCATGGCGATGATTTGACGGCTTTGGACCGGTCTCAGCGTATGCTGGTCAAGGCTTTTGAAGTGTGGTAACCGGGCTTCGGTTTGGCTGGGCGAACACCACGGGGGCAGGGCGATCATCAAGTCGGCTCGCGACTTGGTGGTCCGACGCGGGATACCACGACAAGCCGATTTCACAATGGCTCGCGGGCGCTGACCGACCGAGCCCAATCCAAGGACACGAGGGTGCAGCGATGAGTGACATTGGCGAGCGGGTGAAGAAGATCGTCGTTGAGCATTTGGGTGTCGAAGCCGACAAGGTCACCGACAATGCGAGCTTTATCGACGACCTCGGCGCCGACAGTCTCGATACGGTCGAGCTCGTCATGGCCTTCGAGGAAGAGTTCGGCTGCGAAATCCCCGACGATGCCGCCGAGACCATCCTGACGGTCGGCGATGCGGTCAAGTTTCTCGAGAAGAACGCAAAGGGCTGACGCCTCTCGTTCGGCAAGGATCATCACAATTCGGCATGCTCGGCCATGAACCGCGGCTATGAACCGCGGTGGCCTTTGGCGTGCGGAAGCGTGCAGGGATTTTGCGGTCGCGGTCGGCCGTGACGCGGACCTTGTCCCGGCGCTGGCCGGGACTATCTGCGATCAGCGCCCCCGGAATCGATCAGCCGGGCCGTCCGTCCGGCGGTCGCGAGACACGACAATAGCCGCTGCGGCCGGTAAAAGATGGTATGGCGGGTTCCGATGGAAACCCGCGAGGAACCAAAGATGAGACGTGTGGTCGTCACCGGGCTCGGAATGCTGACGCCGCTTGCCTGCGGGGTCGAGCCGACATGGCGGCGTCTCCTCGACGGCCAAAGCGGCGCGCGGCGGGTCGAGCATTTCGATGTCTCCGATCTGCCGGTGAAGTTCGCCTGCCAAGTTCCCCGCGGCGACGGTTCCGACGGCACCTACAATCCCGACCAGTGGATGGAGCCCAAGGATCAGCGCAAGTTCGATCAATTCATCGTCTTTGCCATGTGTGCCGCGCGCCAGGCGCTCGACGATGCTGGTTGGCGGCCGACGACCTACGAAGATCAGATCGCGTCCGGAGTGCTCATCGGTTCCGGCATCGGGGGCATCGAGGGCATCGCCGAGACAGCAATCATCTTGAAGGAGCGCGGTCCGCGACGGGTCTCGCCGTTCTTCATTCCCGGACGAATCATCAATCTCGCGTCCGGCTGCGTTTCGATCGAATTCGGGCTCAAGGGCCCCAACCACGCCGTAGTGACCGCGTGCTCGACCGGCTCCCATGCGATCGGCGATGCGGGCCGGCTCATCGCTCTGGGCGACGCCGACGTCATGGTGGCCGGGGGGGCGGAGTCGCCGGTCAATCGCATCTCCATCGCCGGCTTTGCGGCGGCGCGCGCGCTTTCCACTGGATTCAACGATCAGCCGACGCGGGCCTCGCGTCCCTACGACAAGGATCGCGACGGCTTCGTGTTGGGTGAGGGCGCCGGCATCGTGGTGCTGGAGGAGTACGACCACGCCAAGCGTCGTGGCGCCCGAATCTATGCCGAGCTGGTCGGCTACGGCTTGTCGGGCGACGCGTATCACGTCACCTCGCCGGCCCCCGACGGCGACGGCGCGCTGCGTTGCATGAATGCGGCGCTCAAACGCGCCGGGATCGCGCCCGGGGAGATCGACTACATCAATGCCCACGGGACCTCGACGCCGGTCGGCGACGAGATCGAGATCGCGGCGGTGCACCGGCTCATCGGCCATAGCGCCGATCGTCTGAGCATGTCCTCCACCAAGTCCTCGATCGGGCATCTCCTCGGGGCCGCCGGCGCCGTGGAGGCGATCTTCTCCGTTCTCGCGATTCGGGACCGGATCGTGCCCCCGACCCTCAATCTCGACAATCCGTCGGTGGAGACATCCATCGATCTGGTGCCCCACCAGGCGCGCAAGCGCGACGTCGATGTTGTGCTGTCGAATTCTTTTGGATTCGGCGGCACCAATGCGTCCCTGGTTTTCCGCCGGTTGGTGGATTAGGCGCGCAGCGGAGCGGTTTACGCCAAAGCCCGTCGCGGGCTACGCGCCGGCCCGCCCCTCCCATATTCCGTTCACGACCGACGGGCTCTGAACCGGGAACAGATCGGGGCCGCGGATTTCAGTGGGCAAACGGCAAAAAGTCTGCGAAATTCCATTTAAGCACATGGGGTTGTACGGAGACGGGAACCCGGCCATGGCGAGCGTTACCGTGACCAGCGTTAGTGCGGGGTAGGGCGGGTGAATTCGCAAGGCATGCCGCCGGGTGGCAACGGCAGGGGACCGGGGCGTCCGCGTACGCCGGCGACTCGGTCCGTTTCGAATCGACCCAACTGGCCGGCGGGCTTATCCCAAAACGGCAGCTCACAGCCGCCGGCCAACGGCGCGGACTCCGAGCCCGCCTGGTTGTTTGACGCCGCCCAGCCGAACGGGTCGAAATCTCCAGTTGCGGCGGATCGCCTGCGCTCGCGTGCCGGATCGGGTGAAACCCCAATTGCTCAGCATCCGCCTCGCCGCGATCGTGTGGACACCCCAATTGTGCGCCATCGATCCGCCTCAAGTTTGCCGCTCGATCCACCACCGTTCGAGGCGGGCGTCAGCGGGGGCGGTGGGAGCAGGCCGGCAAGTCCGGGTCGGTTCGCGCCGGCGGCTCGTTCGTCTGGTCGACCGGGACAGGGCTCGCCTTATTCGGTCTCCGCCGAGCGGATCGGGCTCGACGCCGTTGAACCCAGTCCGTCCCCGTCCGGACGGCAGATCGAGGGAATTGGTGCACCGCTCATGGAGCAGAAACTCGAGCAGAAGCGCATCACGCCGCGCAGTCCGCGCGCCGCCCTGGAGCCCGAACATGTGTCGGTACCGACGCGGCGCTCCGGGCGGGCACGAAATCCGATCGTCATCGCCGGAAATGCGGTCTTCACCCTTCTGATCCTGCTGGTGCTGGCGGGAGCTGCGGCATTCGTGGTGGGCAAGGGCCGGTTTGAAGCAGCCGGTCCGCTCGACGAGGACAAGGTGGTCAGTATTCCGCCGCGCCTCGGCTTGATCGAGATTGCCGATCTGCTGCGACGCGAAGGGGTGATCAACGAGAACAACGCGATTTTCATCGGGAGCGTTTTCGCCCTCAAGGCGCGGACCGAGCTGAAGTTCGGCGAATATCTGTTCGCCAAGCATGCGAGCGTGCGCGACGTGTTGGAGACGATGGTGGAGGGCAAGGTCGTCCAGCACCCGATCACGGTGGCGGAAGGCCTCACCTCGGAGCAGACCGTCCAGATTCTGCTGGATAGCGACGTTCTCACCGGCAACATCAGCGCAACGCCGCGCGAAGGAAGCCTGCTGCCGGGAACCTACAATGAGAGCCGCGGCGTTGCCCGCGAGCAGGTGATCCAGCGCATGCAGGCGGCGCAGCAGCGACTCCTCAAGGATGTCTGGGAGCACCGTAACCCGGATCTGCCGCTGAAAACGCCGGAGCAACTCGTCATTCTGGCCTCGATCATCGAAAAGGAAACCGGCAAGCCGGAAGAGCGGACCAGGGTCGCCGCCGTGTTCGTCAACCGACTGAAGCAGAAGATGAAGCTTCAGTCGGACCCGACCATCATCTACGGCCTGGTTTTCGGCAAGGGCAGGCTCGACCATCCGATCACCAAGAGTGAAAAGGAACAGCCGACCCCCTACAACACCTACTTCATCGATGGGCTGCCGCCCGGGCCGATCACCAATCCGGGCCGCGCCTCGCTCGAGGCCGCCGCCAATCCGGCCCGCACCAAGGAACTCTTCTTCGTGGCCGACGGCACCGGCGGCCATAGCTTCTCCGACAGCTACGACCAGCACCAGAAGAACGTCGGCAAATTGCGTGCGATCGAGCAGGAGGCGAAGGATGCCACCGATGATGCGCTGGCGCCGGCGCGGGCGTCCGCGCCGGGCAAACCGGGCGCGCCTGCGCCCAAGCGTCCGCCGCGACCTTGAGGAAATCCGGATTCCACATTTTCCGGAAAATGCTCTAAGGTCGCGCTAGAATCTATTCCCTTGGAAAGTCCACCCGAAGCAGGTGATGCCGATGGCGCTTTCGAGCATGACCGGCTTTGCGCGCGGCCACGGCGTGAGCGGGCCCTATGCGTGGGCATGGGAGCTGAAATCGGTCAACGCCAAGGGGCTCGATCTGCGGCTGCGATTGCCGCCCGGCTGGGATGCCGTGGAGATTCCGGTGCGCAGCCGCGCCGCCGAGGTGTTGGCGCGCGGCACCGTCTACGGGACGCTCACGGTCGAGCGCCAAGGGGTGGCCCCGATCGTTCGGATCAATGAGCCGGTGCTGGCAGCCGCCCTGGCGACCATCCGCAGTCTGGCCGGCCGCGTGGAGGCGGCGCCGCCACGGCTCGACGGCATTCTTGCGCTCAAGGGCGTCATCGAGGTGATCGATGAGGACGAAAAAGAGGAAGAGCGGCGCGCCGCCGAAGCGGCCGTCGTCGACGGCTTCCGGGCGACGGTTGCGGAGCTCGCGGCCATGCGCCGGCATGAAGGCGCTGCCTTGAGCGAAATCCTGAACCAGCGGCTGAAAGAGATCGCGACGCTGGCGGCGCGGGCGGACGCGGCACCGGGCCGGCGCGCGGAGGCGGTCAAGGCACGCATCGCCGAGCAGGTGGCGATGCTGCTCGAAGCCTCCGGTCGCTTCGATCCCGATCGGCTGCACCAGGAGGCGATCCTGATCGCCAGCAAGGCCGATATCCGCGAGGAGCTCGACCGGCTGACCTCTCACGTGGCGCAGGTCAGCCACCTCATCGGCCAGGGCGGATCGGTCGGCCGCCGGCTCGATTTCCTCGCCCAGGAGCTCAACCGGGAAGCCAACACGCTCTGCGCCAAGTCCAACGACGTCGAGTTGACCAATATCGGTCTGGAGCTGAAAAGCATCGTGGAGCAGTTCCGCGAGCAGGTGCAGAATCTGGAATAGTGGGGCATGCAAACCAAGCGCGTTTCCTCCCTGGGCGCCCCCACCCTGACCCTTCCTCGGAAGCGGGAAGGGGCGGGGGACCGCGGGCGTGACCGATGGTGACGGCCGCCGGCCACGAGCACGCGATGATCGCGCGCCGCGGTTTGATGTTGGTGCTGTCCTCGCCCTCGGGCGCCGGCAAGACGACCTTGTCCCGCAAGCTCCTGGAAGCCGATCCGATGGTCGATCTTTCCATCTCGGTGACGACGCGCAAGCAGCGGCCGGGCGAGATCGCGGGCGAGCATTACCATTTCGTCGACGACGCGAGCTTCGATCACATGGTGCAGAATGCCGGCCTGCTCGAGTGGGCGAAGGTGTTCGGCAATCGCTACGGCACACCGCGCGCGCCGGTCGAGGCGGCGCTGGCGCGCGGCCAAGACGTGCTTTTCGATATCGATTGGCAAGGCACCCAGCAGCTGCGCGAGAAGGTGCGCGGCGATCTGGTCAGCGTGTTCGTCCTGCCGCCGTCGATTTCGGAGCTCGAACGGCGGCTGCACCAGCGTGCGCAGGATTCCGACGAGGTCATTCATGCGCGCATGGCCAAGGTCTTCGACGAATTGAGTCATTGGGCCGAATACGATTACGTCGTGATCAACAACGCGATCGATCGGGCATTTGCCGATGTGCAATCGATCCTCGCGGCCGAGCGCCTCAAGCGCGAGCGGCAGACCGGCCTTTCGACCTTCGTGCGCGGCCTGCAATCGAAGCTGTGAGCGTAAGACCGCTCTCAGTGCTCGCCCCACGCGCGCGCCAAGGCGACGAATCCCTCGATCGAAATTTCCTCGGCCCGCGCGGTCTCCGCGATTCCGGCGGCGGCCAGCAACGCCGACGGTTCGACGCCGAGCGATTTCAAGCTCTGGCGCAGCATTTTCCGGCGCTGCCCGAAGGCCGCTTGCGTCACGCGCTGAAGCGCCTTCGCGTCGCACCGCAATGGCGCTGCTCGCGGCACCAGCTCCACCAGCGACGAGGTGACTTTCGGCGCCGGGACGAAGGCTGATGCGGCCACGTCGAACAGGATGCGGGCTTCGCTGCGCCAGCCGGCGAGCACCGAGAGGCGGCCGTAGCTTTTCGAGCCGGGGCGGGCGGCGATGCGCTCGGCGACCTCGCGCTGGAACATCAATATGAGCCGGTCGTACCAGGGCGGCCAGGGCTCGAGGGTGAGCCAGGAGACCAGCAGCACGGTTGCGATATTGTAGGGAAGATTGGCCACGATGCGTGCGCCACCGCCGTCGAGACGGGAGCTCGGATCGAATTCGAGAGCATCGGCTGCGACCACATCGAGGCGTCCCGGATAGCGCTCGGCGATTTCCATCAATGCCGCGATGGCGCGCTGGTCGCGCTCGATCGCGATGACCCGGCGGGCGCCTTGCGCGAGCAGTGCCCGCGTGAGACCGCCCGGACCGGGTCCGATCTCGACGATGGTCGCGGCATCGAACGGGCCGGCCGCGCGCGCGATGCGGGCGGTGAGATTGAGATCGAGCAGGAAGTTCTGGCCGAGCGAGCGCTTTGCCCGCAGCCCGTGGCGGCTGATCACCTCGCGCAGCGGCGGCAGGTCATCGATCGCGCTCATGCGCGCAGCGCAATGGGCCGCGGCTCGGACTGGGCGGAAAGGCGAGCCGCCAGCGCGAGCGCGGCGATCAGGCTCGAAGGGTCGGCGCGACCGGAGCCGGCGATGTCGAAGGCGGTGCCATGATCCGGTGAGGTGCGTATGAAGGGCAGCCCGAGCGTAACGTTGACGGCGTGATCGAACGCCAATGTCTTGATCGGGATCAGCGCCTGGTCGTGATACATGGCGAGCGCGACATCGTAGCTCGCGCGCGCCGCCGCATGAAACAAGGTGTCGGCCGGCAGCGGCCCGCGCGCGTCGATGCCGTCGGCCTGCAATCGCTCGACTGCCGGCCGCACCAGGTCGAGGTCCTCCGTGCCGAGCGCGCCGTCCTCGCCCGCATGCGGGTTGAGGCCGGCAACGACCAGGCGCGGACGTGCGATGCCGAAGCGGGCGATCAAGTCGTGCGCGACGATGCGGCCGGTCTGCACGATGAGATCGGTTGAAAGCCGGGCAACGACCTCCCGCAACGGGAGGTGAATGGTGACCGGTACGACCGCGAGCTCGGGCGACCACAGCATCATCACCGGATGCACGGGTTTGCCGGTCGACCCCTGCGCGAGCTTGGCCAGGTATTCGGTGTGGCCCGGCTCCGCGAATCCGGAGCGGTAGAGCACATTCTTGGCCACCGGATTGGTGACCACGGCGGCGGCATTTCCGGCGCTGACTTCGGC
>Ga0209068_10001151_pt1 | contig 13297 bp, 10 predicted proteins | sample ColStrG_CSR_2012_FD_187200 | JGI IMG/M metagenome (GOLD analysis project Ga0209068, IMG submission 187200) | Freshwater sediment microbial communities in response to fracking from Pennsylvania, USA - Cold Stream Run_MetaG_CSR_2012 (SPAdes)... | ecosystem: Environmental > Aquatic > Freshwater >... | reverse complement strand
GGCCGGCGCCTGCGCCGATGTGGTGGCCGCTGAGGTTCCCCGGCTGTGCCGCGGCGGCGGAGGGGGCGGTGGCGGTCGCTGGTCTTCGTCTTCATCGCGGTGTAGTGCTCTCACGCCGGTACCTCAAGGTCGTAGTTAACGGAAGCCGCAGGCTGCGGTATCCGCACGTGTTCCACCAGAGTGGCCGCTCGACGATCCCATGAGGCGTCGGCCACGGCCGACCGACGCGCCTCGGGCGTCGCGAGCCCCTGACCCGCCAAGGCCCGCTTTATGGCCTCGACGAAGTCGTCCCCTGCGGGGGTGATGGTCACCAAATCACGGTAGCGCTCTGCCTCTGCGAACGGCGTGGTGACCACGGGGAGACCGAGGGCCAGGTATTCCTTGAGCTTGATCGGGTTGGCGTAGCGAATCCACTCGTTGTCCAGCCACGGCATGATGGCCACGTCGAATCCCGAGCCGTACTGGGGAATCTCCTCATGCGAGCGGTGCCCGAGCATGTGCACGTTCGGGAGTTCCGCCCACGATCCGAGCGCGGCATCGGCCCGGCCGATCACGACAAGGTGCGCGTCGGGCAGCGCTCGGGCCACCCTCTCGAACAGCGCGAAATCGATCTGATAGCCGTTGAGTCCGCCGAAGTACCCGACGCGAGGATGCGGGATCGCCGCCAAGTCCGCGGGCTCCTCGTCGGCCGGACGATGGCGGAACAGCTCCAGGTCCACACCGTGATCCAGGAAGTGGGCCCGCTCCCCGGTCAGGAAGGCCTCTTCGGCCATGAGCTCATGGCTGGTGTATTCGACGACGTCGGCCGCCCGCAGCAGGTCGAGCTCAAGGGCGCGAATGGCCTCCTGGTCGGCTTCACCGAACGCCGAGTGCTTGTCCGAGCGGTTGTAGACAAGCGCGCGACGGTCCATGTCTTGGACGACATCCCACGAGGTCGGCAGGGTGCACATGACGACGGGGTCGTCGATACCGATCCATCGGCGGGCCACCTCCACCTGAGCCCGGACGAAGCGGGCATTGGCGGACCGCCAGCGCGGACTCCCGGAGATGGGAACGGACAGCGGCGTGAAGACATGGAACATCGGGAGGTCCGGAACTGGTCGGCGAAGAAGGTGTCCGACGCTGGCGGCCTTGCGGACGATCCGGCGAGCGGGGTGGGTGGTCTTGCCGGGCCGAGGAACCCGCATACCCATGCTGTTCACCAGTAAGACCGGTCGTTGCTTCGCCACCCGCATCATCAGCTGGAAGTCGGAGTGAGCCCGGTTGTGGCACCACCAATCCTGGCCCGAGAAGCAGATCCAGGGCTCGTGCCCGGCGGCCGACGCCACCATGAGCCGCTGACCAGCCCGCCCACGGATCACCGTGGCCAAGGCGGAGCGATGCGTAGGCCCTCGACCCAAGCGGACCGCTTCGTTGAGGGCAACCGAGGCTCGGTAGGCCGCTCCCGATGCCCGACCGTGGCGTCGGCGGTACAGCTCCACCCGGTTGGCGGCACCCAACGCCCACAAGCTCGGAGCGACGGCCTGGTCTCCACCCACGTGGGTGATCGAGGCGTCGGGGGTATAACGCACGACGAACCCGGCGTCCGCCGCTCGCAGCGCATAGTCGGTCTCCTCCGAATAGAGGAAGAACTTCTCATCCCATGCGCCCACCGCGGCGCGACAGGCCGGAGCGACCAACATCGCGGCACCGGTGGCCCACGCTGTCGTGTGGGGACGGTCGTAGTGGTCGGCTCGGGCCTCGACTTCACCCAATGCCGTCCACCGGCCGGCCCGACGTCCCCCCAGCACGGCTTCACCGATGGCTCGCAGCACCGTGGGGCGGCGACGCAGCGACAGGTGGGTGACGCCGGAGCGGTCCACGAGCCGAGGCACGGCGATACCGGTGCCGTCCTCGGCCAGCAGCGCCATCAGGGGCGCCACCGATCCCTCGTGAAGACGCACGTCCGGGTTGAGGATCAGTACGGGATCGTTGGGCCCCGCCCCGGCCAGGGCGGCATTGATCCCGGCGGCGTACCCGCGATTGTCGGGCAGCACGACCAGTTCCCCGCTCGGTGGCAGCACGGCGGCTACGACGTCAGCCGTGGCGTCGGTCGACGCATTGTCGACGACGACGACCCGCCAAGGGCCAGCGTCAACCAACCCGATGGGCAGGGACGCCAGCGCTTCGCCGATCACCCCTGCGCTGTTGAACGTGACGATGACAACGTGGATCACGACCGGCTCGGCCTCGCCAACTCGGGCGTCGGGCGGCTGGCCGGGCGACGGAATGATGGGCGGCGCTGGGCCAGGGGCCGCACCGGAGTGATCGAACGGGGACCCATATCGACGACGGCAGGTGAATCAGGTCCGAGGAGTTCTTGGTACACCTTGCGGTAGGCCGCGGCCTGGTGGGGCCAGCCCAACGACGACTCGATGCTGCGCCGTCCCTCCGCCCCCAGCCGGGCACAGCGCTCCGGGTCGTCGAGCAGATCAGCGATGGCGGTGGCGTAGGCCTTGGGATCCTCGCCGTCGGCGTAGACGGCGGCCTGGCCGGCGGAGACTCGGGTCTCGGTGAGGTCGAAGGCCACCACGGGAAGGCCAAAGGCCATGTACTCGAGGGTCTTGTTCATCGTGGACGCGTCGTTGAAACACGTCACCGGGTCCGGCGAGAGGCCCACGGTGGCCGTCGAGAGGTAGTCCGAGATGACGGGGAGCTCGGCCCGGCCCGTGAACGTGACGACATCGTCGAGCCGCAGTTGGGTGCAGAGCGCCCGCAGCTCATCGTAGGTATCGCCAAACCCCATGAGGGCGAAGGCGACGTCGGTGCGGCCCCACTGGTTGACCAGCACATCGGCCGCTCGCAGGACCATGTCGACACCGTCCTGGTGGCCCATGATCCCGAGGTAGCAGCACAGGTGCTGGCGGCCCAGCTTCAGGGCCGGGACCGCGGTGCCGGGCTTCATCACGGCCGGATCGGGGCCGCTGCGCACCACGGTCGTGTCGGCCCGGCGCTTCCGACCCCGATTGAGGGCGACGGCTCGGTACGACTCGTTGGTGCTGATCACATGGTCGGCGGTGGCAAACGTGGCCCGCTCCAGCGCTAACAGCAGATGCAAGGCGATCCCACCGTCGCGCCCAAAGCGCGAGCGATAGATCTCCGGGCACAGATCATGGTGGTCGAACACGAAGCGGACGCCGCGCGAACGGAACAGGCGGCCGATCAGAAAGAACGTGTCCGGCGGGTTGCAGGCCTGGATGACATCGAACGGTTCATCGTTCCAAAGGCGACGAGCCAACCGATAGGTATGCAACCAGGCCAGGACGCACTCCACCACGAACCCCGCCAGACCGCGGGCGACGGGCGGTGGGTCGTACTTCAAGATGCGCACGCCGTCGAGCATCTGGGCCGCGGGGTCGCCGGGGCCCTTGGGGCAGATCACCGAGACCCGGAAGCCCGCCGCCACCAGCGCCTGGCACTCGAGCCAGACCCGACGGTCGAGTGGCACCGGCAGGTTCTGCACGAGAATCAGGACGTGCTTGCCCGCCGCCGGCCGCGAAGTCGTCGCCGTCATGAACCCGTCCCTGCCTGCTCCGTGGCCGGGCTGACCGGACCTACCGCGACTCGGTGGCCCCGCCGCTTCGAGATGCGGGTGCGAAATGCGCCGACCATGGCCCGGAGGCTGTCGCGCAGGACGGTGTCCAGCGTTGCGGCCAGGACAGCGATGTCGAGGCTCAACTGCCAGTTCTCGACGTAAAAGAGATCGAGATGGCGGTAGGCGAAGAACGAAGGGTTGTGCCTCGCCTCCACCTGCCACAAACCGCTCACCCCAGGGCGCATCTGCAGGCGTCCCAGGAGCTCCTCATCGAACTGGGCGACCTCGGCGGGAAGCGCGGGCCGTGGCCCCACCAGGCTGAGGCCTCCCTCGAGCACGTTGATCAACTGCGGCAGCTCGTCGATGCTGGTCACCCGAAGCCACTTGCCGACACGCGTGATCCGGGGATCGTCGGCCACCTTGAACAAGGGTCCTCGGCGTTCGTTGGCCCCCTCGATGGCGCCCAGCTGGTCCTCAGCCCGGACGGTCATCGATCGGAACTTGCGGATGGTGACCGGAGCGCCGTTCTTACCGACCCGACGCTGATAGAAGAAAACGGGTCCACCGTCGGAGAGCTTGACCAACAGCGCCGCCACCACCATGACGGGGATGGCGATGATCAGAACCAGCAGCGCCCCGACGATGTCCATCCCCCGCTTGACCGCCATGGCCCCCCAGCGAGAGCTGGCGGGCTCGAGGTAGAAGAACGGCTCGTGAGCCATGGGCAGCTGACGAACCCGTCGATGACCAATCCGCGCCAGCCCGCTCGACAGGTGGACATGAACCTCTGCGGCGTGCAGGTCGCGGACCAGGGTGTTGAGCTGGGCCGAGGGGAGGCCGTTGGCGGCGATGATGACGCCAGTGGCCCCCGCCTCGACGACCGAACTGGCGGCCGTGCAGAGTGGTCCGAGCCGGGGCAGGTCGGCGGCCCCTTCCGGACCCTCGGCCAGGTCGCCGTCGGGCGCCACGAACCCGACGGGCCGATAGCCGATCTCGGGATGACTGGCGAGCAGATCCACGAGGGCGTCGATCTCATCGACCTGGCCGATCAGAACAACGGGCCGGCCGATGCGGCCGGTGCGACGAAGCACGGAGAGCCATGAATCGAACCCGGCGCGCCCGATGGCGAGCCCCACGAAGAGCGCCATGCCTCCGATAACGACAGGGACGCTCGACGCCGTCGGGGCCATGATGCGAAGAAGGGCCACCGCCTCCAGCGTCGACGTAGCCGCCAGGAGGGCCTGACGCTCGACGGCCACCGAGCGGAGCGCGCTGACACGCGATCGGTACAACTGAAGCACGGCCGCCATGAACAGACCGCTGGCGGTGAGCAGGACCACCGAGACGATCAATCCGGCCCAGACCTTGCCGTCCATGTCAGGCCCGATGGATGACAGTGCCGCCCCGAGGGCGATCGTCCACACCACGGCCATCGTGAGCCCCTCGAGGATGAGCAGGCGGCGCAGGATCCCGCTCGGCACTCGGGGCGCGGCCTCGGGGAGGACGGCGGGGTGAGGCAATGCATCGAGTCGCGCTCGGACGCCAGTCGTCTCATCCTCGCCGAGTATCGAACTCGTAACGGTCACCGCCTATCACCTCCACTCTCCATTTGGGGGTACCACTCAGTGTGGCGGCGGCTCCTGAAACAGCCCTGAAGCAGCCCTGAGGTGTTCCTGAAGGCCCAAAGGCCCTCCTGGGTCGCCGTCGATCCCGTGGGCGCCGCCGTCACGAAGGTCGAGATCGACGTCGATCGGCGTCATCGAACGGGCGGGCGCGGCGTCGCTGCTCCCCGGGCCAGTGCCGATGATGACTTCGACCCGCTGCCCACCGGTCGATCGAGCGAGGGCCGCGGCGCTCTCGGCTTTGGCCAAGAGTCGCTCCGCCGTCTCGCCCGGCAGGTGCGGGAACGCAACGCCCACGCTGGCCGCGCTCCACGCGCCCCCATCGGGGATCTCGAGCAGCTCGGCGGTGACGGCCCGCAGCCTCTCCGCCACCCCGATCACCTCATTGAATGAGGCGACCTCCGCGCACAACACCGCGAACTGGCCGACCGCGGTGCGCGAGACCAGGTCACCGGGGCGCACCGAGCTGGTCAGGCGGCTGGCCAGGGACATCAAGATCAGGTCCTGTGCCTCGCGCTCCGTGGTCAGTTCGCCGGAGTATTCGAGGTTCACCACCACAACCGCCGATGTCGTGTCCCGCTCCTGGCGATCGAGCGCCTGGTGGACCAGCTGGAGGAACTGGCTGCGATCGGGCAACCGGGTGGTGACGTCCAAGCCCTCCGATGCCGTGCCGACGAGTAGGGCCGGATCGGGCGGTGTCGCGGTTCCGAACGAGAAAAGGTGGCCCACCACGGTGCGGTCGAAATCGATGATCGGCCGGGCGGTCATCTCCACCGGCGAGCCATGGCTCCGCCGAGCCTGCGAGCGAAGTTGGATCCTGACCCGGACGGTCACCGGGGCGACGAGTTGGCGGCGGAGTCGATCCCTGTCGCTGACGCCGAGCGCCGACATCCAACCCAGCCCGCGGGACCGGGCCGAGCTCAGGCCAGCGATGTCCGACCAGGCGGCGTTGGTGAGTAGGCAGCGACCGTCTTCGTCGGTGAGCACCAAGGCCTCGCTGACCATCGCCGAAGCGGTGCCCAGCACCAGCATCGCCGTGTTCAGATCGCGCCATTCCAAGCCGGGATGGCCGTCGTTGGCGGCCGGTTCGGCGGTGATCAGCCTCGCTAGATCGGGCTCTTCGCCGCCCTCGGTGGTCGTATGTCGGCTACACGATCCGACGAGGAGGAGGTGAGCCGGCTGGTCGGGAGTGCCGGACACGGGCGTGAGCCGTACCTCTGCCGCCACGCGCCCGCACCAGCAGCGAGTATCGCTCCACCCGATTTCCACCAACGCGGCTGGCGACATCCCTACACCGTCCCGTTCCCCGATCGAACCCCTGAAGGCTGAACCAGAACCCTGAAGCCAGCCCCGCCCGATTCCTGAAGTTCTCCTGAAACTGAGGGCCGTTCGCTTTCAGTTCGCGCCCTCCGTGCGCGAGAATGTCGCTCGGAGTGCCCTGGGAGGAGAGACCCAGGGGCCAGGAGAGCGGAGAGGGCGAAATGAATACATCCCCATCACGGGTACTCGTCATTGACGATGACCCGTTCATGTGCGAGGCGTTGGCCATGGCCCTAGGTGCCGATGGGCACGAGGTTCGGACCGAAACGAGCGGGGCCAGCATCGACCAGAGCCTGTCGGAGTTCCGTCCATCGGTGGCCCTGGTCGACCTCCACCTTCCTGACGGCCCTGATGGTGTGAGCATCGCCCGCCGTATTCGTGCGCTGAGTGACATGCCCGTCATGTTCGTGAGCGCTTCGGAGCACGTGGAGGACCGTCTGGCCGGATTTCAGGTCGGAGCCGACGACTTCCTCACCAAGCCGTTCTCCATGGCCGAGCTCCTCGTTCGAGTCCAGGCCCTGTTGCGGCGAGCCAATCGGCTCCCCTCACCGGTGCTCGAGGTGGGCGACATCCGCGTCGACGACCGGGCCCATATCGCGACGCGGAATGGGCACACGCTCCCCCTGCGCCACCTCGAATACAAGCTGCTCACAACGTTCTGCCGAAATTCCGGGCAGGTCCTCTCGAAGGGCCAGTTGCTCGACACCGTTTGGGGTTTCGCCCTGTCCGACGTGAACCTGGTCGAAGTGCACGTCAGTCACCTGCGGGCCAAGCTCGAGGCTCACGGTCCCCGGGTGATCCACACCATCCGCAGCGTCGGCTACGTGCTGAGGCCCGAGCCGGAGTGAGAAGGGGTCGGGCATCCGGCGCTCACCTACCCTGGTGGCATTGAGACGACCCGAATAGACCGGTGGCTGTGGGCGGTGCGCCTGTATCCGACGCGCTCGGCGGCCACGGACGCCTGTCGTGGGGGCCATGTACGGGTGAACGGCTCCCCGGCCAAGGCCGCCACCGTGGTGCGGGTTGGTGACCACGTCGAAGCCCGGCTCCACCATCGCGATCGTCTGCTGGAGGTCGTGAAGCTGATCGACAAACGGGTCAGCGCCCCACTGGCGGCCGAATGTGTGATCGATACCAGTCCCCCACCCCCGGCCCCCTCCGAGCCGGCGTCAGGATTCGACCGCGGCCGGGGTGCGGGCCGGCCGACCAAGCGTGACCGGCGCACGCTCGACCGCCTCCGGGGTCGCTGAGGTCGCTTCAGGCGAGGAGGGCGAGACGCCGATGACAGGCGGCCACGACGTCATCGCCGGGGTCGATCACCGTTCGAGCCTCATCCAGCGCGCCATCGAGGGCGGCCACAAGAGCGTCGAGGACGACGGTCGCCACGTCGAGGGGCATGCCCCACCGCTGAGCCTCGTCGATCAACTCCGCCTTCCCGACTCGGTCGAGATCATCCACTCCCCCGACGGACATGCCCAATTGGCGGGGCCGATCGGGATAGTCGGCTGTCCCCGCCATGGAGGCAACGGGGGCCAGCCGGCACTCCTCGGTGTCGTAGACCAGCGCCAGGTCCCGGGCGGTTCCGTCGACCTTGCCGAACACGAGGCTGGCGGCCACCCAGTGCAGCAGGTGGATCAACTCGGCCTCGGGGTCTGATGTCATGTCGGCGACCAGTTCGGCCACCTCGACCAGACGCGGGCCGCCCAGGCGTTCGGTCCGTTCGGCGCGCGGCGCCCCCAGCGCCTGGCACACGTCCTCCTGGTGGATGCGCCCGACGGCACCGTTCGGTCCCACCCTCCGGTCAAACCGCTCCACCACCAACGTGGAGTGCCCGGCGAACGCGGCCAGCTCGGCGGCGACGACCCGCACCTCGGCGGCCCGCAACCCGGCCAGGGCAAAGGCCTCGGCCGTGACCAACCCGACCAGGTCGGGTGGTTCGGGCCGCAGTAGATGGGTCGACCAGAGCCCGAGCCGGGGCGCGGCCCAGCCCCCGGCGCCGATGCGGGTGAGGGGCAGCTTCCAGGGCGTTCCGGCCAACGTCACGCGGGTCTCGTCGTCAACCCCGAACGGGTTCTGCTCCAGGTCGGCCAATCGGGTCGCGATGGCGGCGGCGTCGAGCACCGTCGACGGCTCTCCGCTCTCCAGAGGGCCGACCTCACCGGTCGGCACCAACGAGATGGCACCGGCACACTCGCGGCCGATCGCCGCCAGCAACGAGAAGCTGTCGACCCGGTGGACGTCGAAACGGTGTTCCAGGCCGGCCCGGGCCCAGCCATCGGGCAATAGGCCCTCGAGGAAGGGCGCCACCTCACTGGGCGAGTAGCGCTCGGACCGCACCGGAAGCGAGGCCGACAGCGCCATCGAACCCACACCGAATCGCTCGACGGCTTCGTCGCGGTAGGTGAGGGTCATCTTGGCCGACCGGGGAGTGGTCACCTCGGCGACGATCTCGTCGCCGAGATACACGTCGAGGGACCGCACCCGGGTCAGGACGTCACCAAACTCACTTGGGCGGCATCCGGATCCCGCCGTCGACGCGAACCGTCTCGGCGTTCATGTAGCTGTTGGCGACGAGTTCCACCACCATGCTGGCCAGTTCCTCAGGCGAGCCCAGACGCTTGGGGAACAAGACGCCCTTCTCGAGGTTGGCCTTGAACGCCTCGGAGCCCTCGCCCTCGCCGTAGATCGGGGTATCGATGAGGCCGGGGGCCACGGTATTCACCCGGATACCGGACGCCGACAGGTCACGGGCGATGGGCAGGGTCATACCAACAACGCCACCCTTGGACGCCGAGTAGGAGGCCTGGCCGATCTGGCCGTCGAAGGCGGCAACCGACGCCATGTTGACGATCGAACCGCGCTCGCCGCTCTCCAGTGGCTCGGTGGTGCTCATGGCGGTGGCGGCCAGACGGATGCAGTTGAAGGTGCCGATCAGGTTGATCTCGATGACCTTCTTGAACACATCGAGGTCGTGGGCCGACTCGTAGGAGCCGTCCCGCCCGATGGTGCGGGTGGCCCAGCCAACCCCGGCCGAGTTGACCAAGGCCCGCAGCGGGCCCATTTCCTTGGCCATCTCGATGGCGGCGATCACGTCGTCGGGGTTCGTCACGTCGACGTGAGCGAACGCTCCCCCGATTTCGGAGGCCAAGGCGTTGCCCTTGTCGTCCTGCAAGTCGGCGATGACGACCTTGGCGCCACGGGCGGCGAGCATGCGAGCGCAGGCTTCACCGATCCCGGAGGCGCCGCCGGTCACGATGGCAGAGATCCCATTGAGTTCCATGGAGGCACCCTAGGCAACAACAGGTTCTCCGGTCGAACTCCGACCCAACGGTCAAGTTTTCAGGGCTCCCCAGCCGCCGCCGCCGGGGGTGAGGATGCGGATCACGTCGCCGGCCTCGAGGGCAATGGTGATCTTGTCGGGGAGGCGGTAGGCGTCCTCCTCGCGACCGCCGGGCAGGAGCCAGTTCTCGCCCACGGCCCCGGCCTCGCCACCGTCGGCTCCCCACGGTGCCGACCGGCGGCGCTCGGTGATCAGCGACAGCGTCACCGCTTCGAGCACCTCGAGATCGCGTTCGATGCCCTCGCCGCCGGGATGGGTGCCCGCGCCGCCGCTTCCCCGACGCAGGCGGAGCCGGCGGACGCGCACCGGGAATGCCCGTTCCAGCGCCTCCACCGGGGTGTTGCGGGTGTTCGTCATGTGCGTGTGCACCCCGCTCATGCCGGGGCCACTCGCCTTTCCACCCTGCCCGCCGGCCAGCGTCTCGTAGTACACCCAACGGTCGTTGCCGATGAGCACGTTGTTCATCGTGCCCTGCGACGCGGCCCCCAGCCGGCCGGGTCGGGCCTGAGCCAAGGCGCCGAAGCAGACGTCGGCCACCCGCTGGCTGACCTCGACGTTGCCCGCACCGACGGCCGCCGGGGCCAACGCGTTGACGATCGTCCCCGGCGGGGCGATGACGGTGAGCGGCCGCAGGATGCCGCCGTTGGCGGGGAGGGTGGGGTCCGTCCCGGCCCGTAAGGCGTAGGCCACCGAACTCACCGTGACGGCCTCGACTGCGTTCACGTTGCCGGCGCGCTGAGGCCCCGTCCCGGTGAAATCGAAGGCGATGGCATCACCGTTGATCGTCACTGTCACGGTGATGACGGTCTCGATCTGTTGGGCGGGGGCGGGTCCGAAGCTGTCGACCACATCGGTGAATGTCCAGCAACCGTCGGGCAGCTCCGCCAACACCGCCCGCGTGCGACGCTCGGCGTAGTCGAGCACCTCCCCCAGTGGCTCCTCGGCGAACGCGGCCAGCCGCGCCACCCCGACGACGTTCGCCCCGACCTGGGCGTCGAGGTCACCGGCCCGTTCGTCGGGCGTCCGGGAGTTGGCCAGCAGCACCGCTCGCACCTCGGAGGTGAGGCGAACCGGAGGCAGGCGCAGACCTTCGGCGAAGATCTCGACAGCATCAGCCGGGAGGGACCCGGGGGCGGCGCCGCCCACGTCGGCGTGATGGGCCCGGGTGGCCGCCCACCCCAGAAGCCGTTCCTCGCCCAGGCGGCCCACGAAGCAGGGAGCGACCACGGTGATGTCGTTGAGGTGGGTCCCGCCCGCGAACGGGTCGTTGAGGATGATCTGGTCCCCCGGCCTGAGGGTATCGGGCGCCGCCATATCGGCCGAGGCCGGTCCGAAGCGCTCGATGGCGGCCAAGACCGACGCCGGCATCGACCCGAGGTGGACCGGAATGTTCTCGGCTTGGGCCAGCAGCTCGCCGTCGGCGGTGAACAGGGCCGTCGAGCAGTCGGCCCGCTCCTTGATGTTGGGACTGAACGCGGATCGGCGCAGCACCGCGCTCATCTCCTCCGCCACACCGGCCAGGCGTGAGACCAGGATCTGCAGCGACGCCGGATCGAGACTCATGGCGTTTCCCGAGACGTACGACGCAGCACGAGGGCGCCGGCCTGGCCGGGCTCGGCCACCCAACCGGCGGGAATCCAAATGGTGCAGTCGGGCTCGGCCACCACCACGGGACCGATCGCCGAGTCCCGGTCGTGGACGGGCAGGGCGGCGAGGTCGACCGGCGACGGACGGCGCGCTTGCGCCCGCACGGCGATGACCTCCACCACCGCATCGGCTCGGGCGTAGCCGTTGCGGCGCTGATGTTCGGTGGCGAACGCGGCGACGTCAGCCACGGTCAGCTCGTGGCTTTGACCCGCGTAGCGACAGTCGACCGTGGTGGTCACCGACACGTCGTCGGCCGGTGCGCCGGTCCCCGCCAGCAACGCCGCCGCCCGCTGGGCGAGCACCTGGCGAGCATCCTCGAGGCCGGTGTGATCGGTGGGAGTGGGCCAGGTCTGCACCAGGTGGCGTTGCTCGTCCGCCCCCAGGATACCCACGGCCGAGAGCACACCGGCCCGGGCGGGAACGATCACGGCGGGCATATCGAGCGCCTGGGCCAGCGTGCAGGCGTGGAGCGGGCCAGCTCCGCCGAAGGCGACCAGGGCCAACCCCCGGGGGTCGATCCCTCGCTCGACCGAGACGGCCCGCAGCGCCTGGACCATGGCGGCGTCCACCACGGCCAACACCCCGGCTGCAGTCAGCCCGGCGCCGTCCAGCGCCGCCGCCGCGCCGGCGAGGTCCAGTCGGCCGATCCCGGGGAACTCGGCGTCGACCGGGATGCGCCCGGCCACCAGATCGGCATCGGTGACGGTGGGCTCGGTCCCTCCCCGGCGGTAGCAGACCGGCCCGGGAACCGCTCCGGCACTGCGCGGTCCGACGACGAGGGCACCCCCCGCATCGACGTGGGCGATCGACCCTCCCCCGGCCCCGATGGTGTGGACGTCGAGCGAGGGCACCCGCACCGCAAACCCGCCGACGATCCGCTCCGACGCCGGGGCGGGGCGGCCCCCCAGGATCAGGCACACGTCGGTACTGGTTCCGCCCATATCGAAGGTGATGGCGTCAGGCCAACCGTTGGCCACGGCCGCGGCCGAGCCCGCCAGCACTCCCCCGGCGGGGCCGCTCAACAACAGTTCGACCGGCCGCTCGGCCGCCTCGGCGGCGGGGACGAGCCCACCCGATGAGGTCATGACCAGCACCCGGCCGGCGTGCTCGCCGAGTTCGCGCAGGTACGTCCGACACGTCGGACGGAGGTAGGCGTTCACCACCGTGGTGACCGTTCGTTCGTATTCCCGGAACTCGGGTGAGACCTCGTGAGATGCGGTGACGTCCAACCCCCGAGCGGCGATGGCCGCGGCTACCCGTTGCTCGTGGACTGGTTCGAGGTCGGCGTGTAATAACGCCACGGCCACCGCCTCGACGTCGTCGGCGAAGGTCGCGAGCGTGTCGGGGTCGCACGGCTCCAGCTCCGAGCCGTCGGCCGCCAGTCGACCCGAGACCTCGTAGCGATGATGGCGGGCCACCAGCGGCTCAGGACGGTCGAAGTCCTGGTCGTAGAGCGAGGGCCGATCCTGGCGAGCAATTTCGATGAGATCGGCGAACCCCTCATTCGTGACGAGCGCCACCGTGGCGCCGCGACGCTCGAGCAAGGCGTTCGTGCCCACGGTGGTGCCGTGGCAGACGACATCAGCCACGACGTCGCCCATCAACTCGGTCAGGCCATCGACCACGGCTCGCCCCGGTTGGGCAGGGGTCGACGGCACCTTGGCGATACGTCCGTCGGCCGTCACCAGATCGGTGAACGTCCCCCCGGTGTCGCTCCCCACCCGCACGTTCATCGGCCCGTGAGGTCACCGGGGTCGATGACCCAGACCTCGTCGGCCAGGCGATCTTGGATAG